>Ga0210040_10000041_pt1 | contig 340354 bp, 313 predicted proteins | sample CryGeyCG12114_NA_FD_185462 | JGI IMG/M metagenome (GOLD analysis project Ga0210040, IMG submission 185462) | Groundwater microbial communities from aquifer - Crystal Geyser CG19_WC_8/21/14_NA (SPAdes) (version 2) | ecosystem: Environmental > Aquatic > Deep subsurface > Groundwater | place...
GCGGTACTGGCCACAGCCCGGCGTAGATGGCACCGAAGAAACAGGCCGCAAACTCGGCACCGGTCTCCGCCACCAGCGCCAGCCGGTCGCCCTTGCCCAGCCCCAGCGCCAGGAAGCGGCGGGCATGGGCTAGCGCATCGTTGCGCAGCTCGGCGAAAGGGTAGGGCTGGGCGAGATTGCCCCGCGCATCGTGGAAGTTCAGCCCGCGCCGGCCCTGCGCCGCGTAATCGAGCGCCTCGCCCAGCGTTGCGAAATCCGCGATGCGCCGCGGCAACGGATCAAGCGTCGGAGTGGCGCCGGCCGGGGCCAGGTCGGTCGCTGCGTTATGTCGGTCGATCAAGCCGTTATCCTGTTTTCGTGATCGCGTCGGGCGTGGCCAAGGGCCGACCCGCACCACATGGTTAGCGTTTCTTGAAGCTTCATAGTGTGGCACAATCAAGGCGTGGGCAGGGGAACCGACGAGAGCGAAGGATGCCGGCGAGGCCGCCAGGCACCCCGGCCGCTTGACGAGGAGCGCCTGCGTGAACTGGCGTTGCACTATGTCGGACGTTTTGCGACCACCCGCGCCAAGCTGACGACCTATCTGGGCCGCAAGCTGCGCGAGCGCGGCTGGGCGGGGGAGGGCGCGCCCGACCTGCCGGCCCTGGTCGAGCGCCTGGCCGACCTCGGCTACGTCGACGACCGCGCTTTTGGAGTAGCAAAGGCCGGATCGCTGACGGCCCGCGGCTACGGCACCCGGCGAGTGCGGCAGGCCCTGGCGGTCGCGGGCGTGCGCGAGGAGGATGCGGCCGACGGTACCGCCATCGCGCAGGAGCGCGCCGCCGATGCCGCGCTTCGCTTCGCTTCTCGCCGTCGGATCGGTCCGTTCGCAGCCGAACCGCACGACTCCGTCCAGCGTGAAAAGGCGCTGGCGGCCATGGTGCGCGCGGGCCACGACTTCGCGGTCGCCCGCGCCATCGTCGACGCGAAGCCCGGATTTCCGCCAGAGCTGTAAGTGGTTCGTTTTATTATCGTTTATAGCGTACCCGTAACGGCTTTGCTAACTGCTTCCTTTTGTGTAAAGTTGCGGCGTGCAACCGGAACGTGCGTACTCAGTTGGGAGCGACTCCGCATCCCCGGATCTGTCCGGCGCTCCCGCGGCGCGTGCGTCGGGCCGGGTCAAATGGTTCGACGCGACCCGCGGGTTCGGCTTTGCTATCTCCGACGACATCGATGGCGACATCCTGCTGCACTTTTCGGTGCTCAAGGAGCATGATCGGCGCAGCCTCCCCGAAGGCGCACTTGTGGAAGTGGAGGTGGTGCGGCAAAACCGCGGCCTGCAGGCGAGCCGCGTGCTGTCGATCGACTTAAGCCAGGCGCTGGTGCAACGGGTTCTACCCCCGTCGGACCCCGCCGAGCGGGCCGACCGCCAGGCGCTGCTCGACGACGCAGGCCCGTTCGAGCCGGTGGAGGTTAAGTGGTTCAATCGCGTCAAAGGCTATGGCTTCGTCAATCGCCTCGGCGATCCGGCGGACGACATCTTCCTGCACATGGAAACGGTGCGCCGGGCGGGGCTGGGCGAACTGGAACCGGGCCAGCGCCTGGACGCGCGGATCGCCAATGGGCGGAAGGGCTTGATGGCCGTCGCGCTGCAGGAAGTCGGCTGAGGCTGGCCGCCGCCGCCTTGTTGCTTCCACTGCCACTGTCCGCCGCCGCCTGTCAGCCGGGCTCCGCCCAGCAAGCCCTGGAGCGCGCACCGTCCGGTCTTGAGCAGAAGGTGCTGACCGTTCGCACCGCTGCTGGCAAGCTGCACCGCTTTACGGTGGAAGTGGCGCGCAGCCCGCAAGAACAGCAGCAGGGCCTGATGAACCGCCAGAGCCTTGCGCCCGACCGCGGCATGATCTTTCCCTACGCCGCGCCGCAGCCCGTCAGCTTCTGGATGAAGAACACCTATATTCCCTTGGACATGGTGTTCATCCGACCGGACAACTCGATCGCCCGGATCGAAACGGCCGTTCCGCTCAACCTGGAACCGGTGTCCAGCCTCGAGCCGATCTCCGTCGTGCTGGAAATTCCTGCCGGCCGCGCGGCCGAGCTGGGGATCAAGCCGGGCGACCGGGTCAGCTGGTAGGGGCCGGCACCGCAGGCGCTTGCGCTTGCCGTGGCGAGCGGGCAGGGACGCCGCCATGGGAATCCTCGGCAGCATTTTCACCTGGTGGAACGGGGCGACGATCGGTACGTCGCTGTTCACCCGCCGCTTCGGCAACCAGGTCGGCAAGGACGCGCTCGGCAACCTGTACTTCGTTCATGCCAAGAACCCGGCCCGCCGCTGGGTGATCTACAACGGCAGCAACGATGCCAGCCGCGCCCCGCCCGAATGGCAGAGCTGGCTGCGTGGCCAGATCGACGATGTGCCCGACAAGGCACTGCCGCCGCGCCGGCCCTTTCAGAAGCCGGCCGTGCCCAACCTGACCGGCACCGGCGAGACCTACCGGCCGGCCGGCTCGCTTAGCCGTGGCGGGCAACGTCCGGCGGCGACCGGCGATTACCAGGCCTGGACCCCCGAATAAGGTGGTGGCTCGGCGCCTGACCGGCCTGCTGCTGCTTGCCCTGGCCTTGGCCGGGTGCGACCGGCTGCCTGGTGGCAAGCGGCAAGAGCCGCGGCCCGCTCCCGTGCAGGCTCAGGTCGCGCTGGCCCAGGCTCAGCCGGACCCCCAGGTCCCGGGCGCAACGCCCATGGCGCAGCGCGTGGCGGTGCTCGGCTTTCTCAACAAGCGTAATGGCATTTCCCGCGACCTGCGGATGCGGCCGGGCCAGGCGGCTCGGGGCAAGGACGTCATCGTCCGCCTTGGCGCCTGCGAAACCACGCCGCCGTGGGAGTTCGACAAGCTGACCGGCGCCTTCGTGCAGGTCGATGTGCAGCAGCCCGGCGGCCAATGGCGGCGCGTCTTCTCCGGCTGGCTGTACAAGGAATCGCCGTCACTCAACGTCGTCGAGCACCCCGTTTACGACGTCTGGGTCAAGAGCTGCGCGATGACCTTCCCCGATGGCCCGGCAGCGCCCGCCGCGCCGGCTGCCACCAGCACTTCGTCCAGCGCGTCGAACGGCGCGCGTTCGTCCCGCCCGGCCCGGTCAGCGCCGCGGCCGTCCAGGGCTGCGGCTAACAACGCCGAGTAGAGGGTTCGCGGCACTACCACTGCTCCCAGCGAGGCAAGGTGATCGGTGATGAACTGGCAATCGAGCAGGGTGAACCCGCCCACCTTCAACCGCGCCACCAGCCAGGCCAGCGCCACCTTGGACGCGTCCGTTTCGCGGCTGAACATGCTTTCTCCGAAGAACGCCCGGCCAAGCTTCACGCCGTAGATGCCGCCGACCAGCCGGTCGTCCCGCCAGACCTCCACGCTATGCGCCGCCCCCATTGCCTGCAGGTCGTGCATGGCCTGCTCGATGGGGCCGTTGATCCAGGTCTCGAGGCGGTCGGCGCAGCCTTCGATCACGCCGGCGAAGTCGTGGTCGCGGGTGACACGGAACCGCCCCGATCGCAGCCGGCGAGCCAGCGAGCGGGACAGGTGAAAGCCGTCGATCGGCAGAATCGCGCGCTCGCGCGGCTCGACCCAGAACAGCTCGTCCGCCCGGCGGCTTTCCGCCATCGGGAAGATGCCGCTGGCATAACCTTGCAGGACTAGCCGGGGATCAAGCCGCGTCATGCGTTTCGGCTGTTGAACACGCCCGCCGCCACCGTGGCGGTCAGAGGATGTCCCGCACCGCGTCCTGCGGCCGGCACAGGCGAACACCCTTCTCCGTCTTCGCGAGCGGCCGCTCGATCAGCACTGGATGGGCCGTCATGGCGTCGAGCACCGCATCGTCGCTGGCGTCGGCCGTCGCCACGCCAAGTTCGACCGCCAGCGGCTCCTTAACGCGCAGTCCGTCGCGCGGGCGCAACCCGGCCTCCGCATATAATTGTGCCAATTCATCCCGGCTCGGCGGCTGCTTCAGATACTCGACCACCGTGACCTCCGCTCCTTCCCCGCGCAGGATGTCCAGCGTCTTGCGGGACGCGCCACACGCCGGATTGTGGTAGATGGTGGCTCTCATCCCGGGGCTTCTGCAGCATCCGCGCCTGTTTCCGCAAGCGGGCTGACATGGGACTGCGGAATGGCCAGCCGAACGTGCAGTCCGTCGTCGCTCCAGTCGTAAGCCACCGAACCCCGCAGCTGCCGCTCGACGCTGTTCCTGATCAGCTTGGATCCGAAGCCGGACCGGTCGGGCAAGGTCAAACCCGGGCATCCCGCCTCGCGCCAGTCGAGCACCGCTTGGCCGTCCTGCACCGCCCAGCGCAGGTCCAGCCGCCCGCCGGACCGCGACAGCGCGCCGTACTTGGCCGCGTTGGTCGCCAGTTCATGCAGCACCAGCGCCAGGCTTTGTGCCGCCGCCGGCTTCAGGCGCAGCTTCGGACCCTCGATCGTGATCCGCTGCTCGTCTTTCTCGGTGTATGGAGCCAGTTCCTCGTGCGCCAGAGGGGCCAGATCGACGCCGGACCAGCGCGAACTCGCCAGCAAGCTGTGGGCCCTGGCGAGCGACTGGATCCGGCCGGTGATCGCCAGCTTCAACGTCTCGGCATCCTCGGCGCGGGTCAGCTGCACCACCGATTGCACCACGGCCAGCAGGTTCTTGGCCCGGTGATCGACTTCGCGCGCCAGAAGATGCTCGCGCTCCTCGGCGGCCTTGCGCTCGGTGATGTCCATCACCAGTCCGATGACGCGGGTCGGCCGACCATCCGCCCCGCGCTGGATCTGCCCGGTGTCGGCCAGCCAGACGTGCCGTCCATCGGCCCCGATTGCGCGATACTCCATCGCGAACCGTTCAAAGCCTTCCAGCGCGGCGGCCACCGTGCTGCGGAATCCTGCTAGATCGTCGGGATGAAGGTGCCGTTCCCAGCCCTGCTGCGTCGGCTCGATCGAGTCCACCGCCAGTCCGCAAAGTTCCGCAACGAAGGGGTCGCGGCTGATTGCACCGGTCGCGACGTTCATCTCATAGAGCGATGATCGGGCGGCGCGCTGGGCCGTTTCCGCCCGCTCCGCCATCCGGATCAGCTGCTCGCGCTGGTCACGGCGCCCGGTCACGTCGGAACTGATCCCGACGATTCCGATGACCTTGCCTCCATCGTCGCGCAGCGGCGCCTTGAGCGACAGGAAGACGCGGGTGCCACCCTCCTGCGACACCTCTTCCTCCAGCTCTTCGGCTTGCCCCGTGCCCATGATGCGGCGATCGTTGCGTCGAAATGCGGCGGCCTCCTCCGGCCTGGCGAAGTCGGCATCCGTTCTGCCGAGCAATCCCGGCAAGTCGCAGCCGTATAGTTCCAGCATCGCCCGATTGGCGAAGAGGAAGCGGCCTTCGCGGTCCTTGGCGTAGATGAGGCTGGGCGCCGCATCGCCAATCAGGTCAAGCCGCGACGTCGTGCGCCGCAATTCGTCCCGCGCCGACAGCTCCTGGTTGATCGCTTCGCGCAGCCGGAACTGGTTGTCGCGCTCGTCAACGGCGGCTGCCAGCAACAGGATGGTCAGGCTGGTCGCTGCCAGGAACTGCTGTACCAGCACTAGGTCGGCGCTCGTCGGACCGCCGAGTACGAACGGTCCGTAACCCATGATGGTCCCTGCGTTCGCCAACGCGGCCAGCACCAGCAGGCCGAGCGCTGCTCCGCGAACGTGGAAAAGCAGAGCCATGCAGGCCAGGATTGGGTAGGCCAGCCAAGCGGGGGGCGTATGGCCCGCGTAAAATCCAGCCATCGTGAGGGCCACCACCACGAGCAAGGATCCGATCAGGCCCGGCAGTCGGCTGCTGCGCGGCGAACCGCGAGCGTCACCGGGCGTGCTCAGGATCAGTGCACCGACCGTCAGGATACCAACCGCATCGCCGAGGAACCACGCTTCCAGCACGGCACCGATGCTGGACGGTGCGATGGCTTCGCGCGCCAGCAGGGTCACCCCGCCGACCGCGGCGGCCAACGCAGCGGCAAGCACGGCGGCGGCCAGCAGCACGAGCACGTCGCGCACGGACGCCATTGCCAGCCGGTCCGGATGCAACCGGCGGACGAGGGCGGCGGCGGCCAGCGCGGCCAGGCCGTTGCCCAGCCCAATGGCGATCTGGCTGCCGAGTGGCTGCCCGCCGGTCAGCTGCGCTGCGATGACGAAGCCCAGCGTAATCGCCGGCCACAACCGCCGACCGCCGAGTAGCAGGCCGGCCACGGCCACGCCTGCTGCGGGCCAGATCGGCGAGGCCACGCCGCTGACCGTCGCCCACTGCAAGCCAACCGCGGCGGCGGCAGCGTAGGCTACAAGCAGCAGCGCGAAGGACAACGGAAAGGAAGCGCCCGCGTCCCCACTTCCCGCTTGCCCCGCGCTCTCCGAGGCCCCTGCGGCCAACGAAGACTGCTTGTTCATTCAACCGAAACTATTGGTGAACAGCGCGAGCGCAACGATTCGTTGTCAAACTTGCGTTAAAGCGAGACCAAAGACCTAGTTGTTTCCCACAATGCCTGCCGGAGCGACGTTCGCCTCAGGCAGACCTTTGTTCATCGAGCCAGCGTTCCAGCCACTTGATCGTATAATCTCCGGCCGCGAACTCAGGTGTGTCGATCACCCGCTGGTGCAGCGGCACGGTCGTCTTCATCCCTTCGACCACGAACTCCTCCAGCGCTCGGCGCAAGCGCCGAATGCATTCCTCGCGATCGGCGCCGTAAACGATCAGCTTGCCGATCATGCTGTCGTAATAAGGCGGCACCCGGTAGCCGGCATACAGTCCGCTATCGACCCGCACGTGCATTCCGCCCGGCGCGACGTAGTTCTTCACCAGGCCCGGCGAAGGCACGAAGGTCTCCGGATCCTCGGCATTGATCCGGCACTCGATGGCATGGCCGCTGAGCTGGACCTTCTCCTGCGGGATGGTCAGCCCTTCGCCCTGGGCTATGCGGATCTGCTCGCGCACTAGGTCCAGTCCGCTGATCATCTCGGTCACTGGATGCTCGACCTGCAGCCGGGTGTTCATCTCGATGAAGTAGAACTCGCCCCCTTCGTACAGGAACTCGATCGTCCCCGCGCCGCGATAGCCCATCGCGGCCATCGCGTTCGCCACGATCCCGCCCATTTCGGCACGCTGTTCTGCGCTGATCACGGGGGAGGGCGCTTCCTCGATTACCTTCTGGTGACGGCGCTGGATCGAACAATCGCGCTCGCCCAGGTGGATGGCCGCGCCGTCACCGTCGCCGAACACCTGGAATTCGATATGCTTGGGGTCGCCGAGATATTTCTCCATGTAGACGGTGCTGTCGCCGAACGCCGCCTTGGCCTCCGACGAGGCCTGCATCATCAGGCTTTCCAGCTGCTCCGGCGCCGGCACCACCTTCATGCCGCGCCCGCCGCCGCCCGACGCCGCCTTGATCAGCACCGGATAGCCGATCTCCTCGGCCACCCGCTGCGCTTCCTCGATGGTCTCCAGCGGTCCCGGCGAGCCCGGCACCAGTGGCAGGCCAAGCTTGGCCGCCGTCCGCTTGGCCTCGACCTTGTCGCCCATCACCCGGATATGCTCGGGCTTCGGCCCGACCCAGATGATGTTGTGCAGTTCGACAATCTCCGCGAACTGCGCATTCTCGCTCAGGAAACCGTAGCCCGGATGGATCGCGTCGGCGTGGGTGATCTCCGCCGCCGAGATGATGTTGGCGACGTTGAGGTAGCTGTCAGCGGCCGGCGGCGGCCCGATGCACACCGCTTCATCCGCCAGCCGCACGTGCATCGCATCCGTGTCCGCGGTGGAATGCACCGCCACCGTCCTGATGCCCAGCTCATGGCAGGCGCGGTGGATGCGCAGCGCGATTTCGCCGCGGTTGGCGATCAGCAGCTTGGTGATCTTCGCCATGCTTATTCGATCACGACCAGCGGCTGGTCGAACTCCACCGGTTGTGCATTCGCCACCATCACCTGCACCACCTTGCCCGCACGCGGAGCGATGATCGGGTTCATCACCTTCATCGCTTCCACGATCAGCAGCGTGTCGCCCGCCTTTACCGCGTCGCCCGGAGCGACGAACGATCGCGAACCCGGCTCGGCCGACAGGTAAGCGGTGCCGACCATCGGCGAGCGCACCGCCTCGCCGGCGGGCAGTGCATCGGCGGCCGGAGCGGTGTCGACGGGTGCAGCGGCAAGCGCGGCCATCATCGGTGCGGCGGCAACCACCGGCGTCGGCGCGGCCACCGTTAGCTCGCGGCGCACCCGGATCTTGCGGTCGCCATCCTCGACCTCGATTTCACTGAGCTCATTGGCGGCAAGCAGTTCGGCCAGTTCGCGCACCAGCGCGCTGTCCACGCGCATCTGCCTCGAGCGGTCGGCGCTCGTCTCTTCAGCCATGATCAAATTCCTGTACTTTTTAGCGCGGGCGCTCTGTCAGAGCCGGGCAGCGGCGTCCAGTGCCAGCCGGTAGGACAGGGCGCCGAAGCCGCTGATCGATCCGGCACAAACGCCCGAAATCAAGCTTCGGCGGCGAAAGGACTCGCGGGCCTGCGGATTGCTCAGGTGCACTTCGATCACCGGCGTTGCGATCGCCGCCACCGCATCGCGCAGCGCCACCGACGTGTGGGTCAACCCACCGGCATTGAGGATCACCGCCTGGCAATCCGAAGCCTGCGCCTCGTGCAGCCAGTCGATCAGATGGCCTTCGTGATTGGATTGCCGAACGTCCAGTTCGACCCCCAGTTCGCCCGCTCGTTCGTGCAGCTCGGCCGCAATGTCGTCGAGCGTCTGCGCGCCGTAGATGTGCGGCTCGCGGGTGCCGAGCAGGTTGAGGTTGGGACCGTTGAGAACACACACCTTGCGCATTGCCGCCCAGCCTTCCGCCACCTAGATGCCCCAGTCAATGAGTGAGACCGAAACCTGTTCGATCAGCGTCAACGGCCAGCACCGGCGAGTGCCCGCCGGCACAACCGTTGCCGGGCTGGTGGGGGAGATCGGCCTCGACCCGGCGCGCGTCGCGGTCGAACGCAACCTCCAGATCGTGCCGCGCTCCACCCTTGCGCAGGTGCAGGTCGAAGACGGCGACGACTACGAGATCGTCCATTTTGTCGGCGGCGGCTGATCACAGCCGGGTCGTCGTGCGCGGCGGCCAGGCGCCATGGCGCTTGGCGATCGCTTCCACGGCATCGAACGTGCGGTTGATCCGCTGTCGGGCATCGACGATCGCGCGCCCGTCCACCTGATTGCCCCGGTCGGTGGAGTCGGCCGACTGAGCTCGATCCTTCGCATCTGCATATACTCGCCATGCCCGCACATGCGCTTGGTAAGCGGTCCAGAACTCCAGCGGTGCAGCGCCGCGGGTTATCTCGCCCATGCGCGCCGCGACCTCGCCGGCAGGCAGTTCCTCGACGTCGAGGTTATCCGCCGTCAGAATCCGTTCGATCGCCGGCCTGGCAGCGCTTGCCTGCACCACCACCTGCTGCGAAGAAACGGTCGCGGATGGGTCGGCGACGCTCAGGGCGGCAAGGTAAAGGAGCTTTGAAGTCACGGGCGAACTCCCATATCAGCCATCGCCAGTCCTCGCTTCGGGAAATTTAGTCGTGAACGCACCGCAGAACATCGATGTCGACAGCTGGGCCGTGTCCGGCCGGGCCTTCCGTTCGCGGCTGATCGTCGGCACCGGCAAGTACAAGAGCCTGGAGCAGAACGCTGCCGCCGTCGCGGCCTCCGGGGCCGAGATCGTCACGGTCGCCGTGCGCCGGGTCAACGTGTCCGATCCCAACGCGCCGATGCTGACCGACTTCATCGACCCGAAGAAGATCACCTACCTGCCCAACACCGCCGGCTGCTTCACCGCCGAGGACGCGATCCGCACCCTGCGGCTGGCGCGCGAGGCCGGCGGCTGGACGCTGGTGAAGCTGGAGGTGCTGGCCGAGGCCAAGACCCTCTATCCCGACATGATCGAAACCGTCCGGGCCACCGAGCTTCTGTCCAGGGAGGGGTTCGAGGTGATGGTCTACTGCACCGACGATCCGATCATGGCTCGCCGCTGCGAGGACGCCGGCGCGGTCGCGATCATGCCGCTCGGCGCCCCTATCGGCTCGGGTCTCGGCGTGCAGAACCCCGTCACCATTCGCCTGATCGTGGAAGGCGCCAAGGTGCCCGTGCTGGTCGACGCCGGGGTCGGCACCGCCAGCGACGCGGCGGCGGCGATGGAACTGGGCTGCGACGGCGTACTGATGAACACCGCCATCGCCGAGGCCAAGGACCCGATCCTGATGGCGCGGGCGATGAAGGCGGCGGTCGAGGCCGGCCGGCTCGCCTACCGCGCCGGCCGCATGGCGAAGCGCCGCTACGCCGACCCGTCGAGCCCGCTCGCCGGCCTCATCTGACCGCGCCAGGCCGGAGCTAGTCTCGGGCGAGATCGTTCCCCAGCGATGGACCAACTGACTGACCCGGTCGCAGCCGAGCAGGTTCGCGCCGCGGCCAAGCCGCTGCCCCACATCGACGACCCGGCTTTCGCCGCCGCCTTCGACCGCTACGCCGACGCTCGCGTCGTCCTCCTCGGCGAGGCGAGCCACGGCACGTCCGACTTCTACCGTGCCCGCGCCGCCATCACCTGCCGCCTGGTCGAGCGGCATGGCTTTACCATCGTCGCCCTGGAGGCGGACTGGCCCGACGCCGCCAATCTCGACCGTTTCGTGCGTCACCGCGAGCGTCGTGAGGGCGAAGAGGCCGCGTTCCAGCGCTTCCCCAGCTGGATGTGGCGCAACGCCGAGTTCGACGGCTTCATCCGCTGGCTACGCGAGCACAACCGCCCGCTCACCGATGGCGCGCAGGCCGGCGTCTACGGCCTCGACCTCTACAACCTCCAAGGCTCCATGCAGGCGGTGATCGCCTTCCTGGAGGAGACCGATCCGGCGCTCGCCGTCGAAGCACGGCAGCGCTATTCCTGCCTCGCCCCATTCAGCCGCGATCCGGCGCAATATGGTGCGATGGCGCGCTCGGCCGGCTATGCCTTCTGCGCCGCTGGTGCGGTCGCGATGCTGACCGATCTAATGGAGCGGCAATGCCTCGGCGGTGATTGCGACGAGTGGCTTGACGCCGCCGCCAATGCCCGGCTGGTGAAGAATGCGGAGAGTTACTACCGCGCCATGTTCCACTCCAACGAGGACAGCTGGAATCGCCGCGACACGCACATGTTTGAAACGCTCTGCCAGCTGCTCCACGCCAAGGGCCCCGATGCCAAGGCGGTGGTGTGGGCGCACAACAGCCACATCGGAGACGCCCGCGCGACGGGCATGAGCCGGGACCGGGGCGAGCTGAACATCGGCCAGCTCGCCAAGGAGAAGTTCGGCGACGGGGCGCGGCTGATCGGCTTCGGCACCCACACCGGCACCGTCGCCGCCGCCGACAACTGGGACGGCGCGATGAAGGTCAAGCAGGTGCGCCCGAGTCGCCCGCACAGCCATGAGGCGCTGAGCCACGCCACCGGCCTGCCGCGGTTCCTGCTCGACCTCACCGACGACGCTCCCGCGTCCACTCAGGAGGAGCGCCTCGAGCGCTTCATCGGCGTCATCTACCGCCCCGATACGGAACGCTGGTCCCACTACAGCGAAGCGGTTCTAGCCGAGCAGTTCGACGCCTGGGTGTGGTTCGACGAGACCACCGCCGTCACCCCGCTCGCCGACGTGCACGGCGAGCAGGAAGCGGAGATGTGGCCCTTCGGCCTTTAGCTCCGTGAGCGCTCGCGCAGCTTGGTGATCGTGCTCGCATGGCTGATCACCTCCACGTCCGTCTTCACGTGCAATAACCGGATACCGTCGCGCCCCAGCGCCTCGTCCAGCGCGGGCGCGAACTCCTCCGTCCGCACCACCGTTGCGGCCCATCCGCCATACGCCCGCCCCAGCGCCGCGAAATCGGGGTTGCGCAACTCCGTCGCCGACAGCCGCTCAGGATACTCGCGCTCCTGGTGCATGCGGATGGTGCCGTAGCTGCCATTGTCCACGACCATCACCAGCAAGTCGGCGCCATATTGCGCCGCCGTCGCCAGCTCCTGTCCGTTCATCAGGAAGTCGCCGTCGCCGGCAACGCACAGCACCTGTCGGCCGCGAAAGCGCAGCGCCGCCGCGACCGCCGCCGGCAGTCCGTAGCCCATCGTCCCGCTGGTCGGCGCCAGCTGCGTCGGGCAGCTCCCATATCGCCAGTAACGATGCACCCAGCCGGAGAAATTGCCCGCGCCGTTGCACACGATCGTGTCGGCCGGAAGCCGCTCGCGAAGCAACTTCATGCATGGCCCCAGGTCCATTGCCACGCCGTCGCGTGGGCCAGGCTCGCTCCACTCCAGCCATTCGGCGTGGGCTTCGTCGCCACTCCCGAAGCGGACCAGCTCGGGCTCGTCCCACGCGTCCAGCAGCTGCGCGAATTCGCCCATATCGGCGACGATCGGCAGGTCGGCATGGTACACTCGCCCGAGCTCGCCCGGATCGGGATGGACGTGCACCAGGGTCTGCCCCGGGTGATCGGGCGTGATCAGCGTGTAGCCGTCGGTGGTCGCCTCACCCAGCCGGGCGCCGACCACCAGCAGCAGGTCGGCATCGCGGATCCGCGCCTGCAATTTCGGGCTGGGCCCGTAGCCGAGGTTGCCAGCGTAGACCCGGCAGTTGTTAGCAATCGCATCTTGTCGTCGGAACGCCGCCGCCGTCGGAATTCCATGTCGCGCCGCGAACTCGGCGAAGTGGTGCGCCGCCGCCGGGCCCCAGTCCGCTCCGCCAACGATCGCCACCGGCGCCGCGGCTTCCTTTAAGAGCTCGAACAGCGCTGCAACTGCGCCCGCATCGGGGCTCTGCACGACGGCCGGCACCGGCAACCAGTCGCGCACGGCGACCTCATCGCGCAGCATGTCCTCAGGGATCGCCAGCACTACCGGGCCCGGCCGGCCGGCCGTCGCTACCCGCCAGGCCCGCGCGACATACTCCGGAATGCGCCGGGCATCGTCGATCCGCGCCGCCCACTTGGCGATCGGCCCGAAAAAGGCGGGCAAGTCGATCTCCTGGAAACCCTCCCGGTCCTTGTCACCTCGGTCGAGGTCGCCGACGAACAGGATCATCGGCGTGGAATCCTGAAAGGCGACGTGGACTCCGGCGCTGGCATTGGTCGCGCCCGGCCCGCGGGTCACGAACGCCACCCCCGGGCGTCCGGTCAGCTTGCCGTCGGCGTCCGCCATGTAGGCGACGCCGCCCTCCTGCCGGCACACCACCGTCTCGATGGCGGGTGTGTCGTGCAGCGCGTCCAACACGCTGAGGAAGCTTTCGCCCGGCACGGTGAAGATCCGGTCGCAACCGTTGATGACGAGCTGGTCGACGAGCACGCGCCCGCCGGTTCGTGAAGGGTGGGTGTCGGTCATGGCTGAGGGCTCTAGACGGCAGCCAGCTTCGCCTCAACCAGCCGGATCGCCTCCGCCATCGCCGCCTCACGATCGAGCGCGCTCGTATCCAGCAGCAAGGCATCGCCGGCCTGCCTCAGCGGCGCCGCGGAGCGGTGGCTGTCGCGCTCGTCCCGCGCCTCAATGTCCAGCAGCACGTCGGCGAAATGCACCGGCAGCCCACTCGCCTGCAACTCCGCCAACCGCCGCTGAGCCCGTACTTCGGGCGCGGCGGTAACGAACAGCTTGGCGGCGGCGTCCGGCGCGATCACCGTGCCGATATCGCGCCCGTCCAGCACCGCACCGCCCGGCTGTCCGGCGAACTCCTGCTGCCGCTCCAGCAACGCCTGGCGCACCGCTGGATAGGCCGACACGCGGCTCGCGATGCCACCCACCGTTTCAATGCGCAGTTCCTCGTCGTCCAGCAGCGACCCGATCCCGTCGCACGCCCTGAGCGCCGCGAACTCGCTGTCCGGATCGCCGCCCCAGCGCAGCAGCGAGAGCGCCACCGCGCGGTAGAGCAGGCCGGTATCCATGTGCGGCAGCCCGAAGCGAGCGGCGACGGCGCGGGCAACGGTGCCCTTGCCGCTGGCGGCCGGACCGTCCACGGCGATGACGAGGGGAGGGGAGGTCGACACGGCCCCGCGGCTTTGACAGCCACCCCCCGCTATGGCAAGGCGCCGCCCGATTTGGTCCGGGCTTTCCGCCGCCGGGCCTCCATGATTATCGGAGTTTTTCCATGGTGAAGCCCGAATGGGGCCACAAGCGCACCTGCCCCAAGTGCTCGACCCGCTTCTACGACCTCGGCAAGGATGACCCGGTTACCTGCATCGAGTGCGGCAACACGTTCGTGCCCGATCTGGTTTTGAAGTCCAAGCAGCCGATGCCGTTCGAAGCCGCGCCGGTTGCCGCCGCGCCCGAATCCAACCCCGACCAGGATCTTGGTGCCGAGGATCTGGCGCTGCCCGACGAGGATGAAGAGCCCAGCGCCGACGACGAAGTCGACATCGGAACGGGCGATGACGACCTGGGTGTCGAGACCGCCGACGACGACGAGGAAAATCTCTAACGAAGGGTTTGACCCGCGCCGCGAATATCCTAAAGGCGCGAGGGACGGGGCCGTAGCTCAGCTGGGAGAGCGTCGCAATGGCATTGCGAAGGTCAGGGGTTCGATCCCCCTCGGCTCCACCATTCTCGCTAGAATGAACAAAGAGGCCGCCTGGAAGGGCGGCCTCTTTGCTTGCGCTTGGCGTGCGGTTCGCGACAGCCGCGCACCTGCCGGCAAAAGAAAGTGGCGGCGCCTTTCGACGCCGCCACCAGCTCTTGCCTAGGCCGCTCGGCTTAGGTGGCCTTCGCGGTGTTCGAGGCGCTCAGCTTGTTGCTCACGCCGTTAAAGGTCGTGCTCAGCTGGTTGCCGACGGCACCCAGGGCCGCGATGCAGGCGACGGCGATGAGGGCCGCGATCAGGCCGTACTCGATCGCGGTGGCGCCCTCTTCGTCGTTGATGAACTGCGTTACGAAAGTCGACATGTCCAGTCTCCTAGTTCCACACACTGGGCTTCAGGCCCGACCGGCGTCCCTCGAAGTGGCCGTCGGTTGAGTGCTTTCTACGAGTCGTTGGTTGAGAAGCCGTTAAAGCCGAGGCCTAACGCGCATTCACAAATAGACGGCCGAAACTTTCATCATAGACGATCCAGCAGCCGTTCCGCTTCGTGCAGCACATCATCGACCCATTGCGGCGGCGTGCCGTCCCAATCGGGGGGCAGCGGGCTCCGGCGCTGAGGCGGCGGCAGGCGGCGTGGCGGCTGGTAATCGCCCGGCAGGCTGGTGGCGTTCCGCCCGTCGACGCTCAGCGCCGGGGCCATGAACGCCCGCCAGATCTGCGCGGGCGCAGTGCCGCCGCTCATCGACTTCGACATCGGCTGGTTGTCGTCGCGCCCGACCCACACCCCGACCACCAGGTCGCCGGCAAAGCCCACAAACAGCGCATCGCGATTGTCCTGGCTGGTGCCGGTCTTGCCAAACGTCGCAGTTGGCATCGCGGCCCGCTTGCCGGTGCCCTCGTTTGCCGCCGCCCACAACAGGTCGAGCATCGGCTTCCAGTCGCGCCGCCGGTCCAGTGTGCCCCTGCGGGAGAAGAATATGGACGACAGCCCCTCGTCCTGCTTGATCGTTTCGGGCGGCAGGCCGGCTGCATGGACCGGATAGCGCCCGCTCGCCACCGCCGCGTAAGCGCTCGTCAGCTCGAGCAGGCTTACTCCGGCGGTGCCCAGCGCGACGCTGGGGGAGTTGGGCAGCGGCGTGCTGATCCCCAGGTCGCGCGCCGCCCGCAGCACGTTGGCCCGGCCGACCGCTTCGGACAGCCGCACGGTTGCCGCGTTGCTTGACCGCGCAAACGCTTCCTTGACCGTGATCTCGCCGCGATAAACGCCGTCGCTGTTGGCCGGCGACCAGCCGTCCAGGTTGATCGGCGTGTCGGAGATCTTGCTGTCCGGCGCCCACCCGGCGCGCATGGCTGCAAGGTAGACAAACAGCTTGAACGCGCTGCCCGGCTGGCGCCGCGCCTGCGTCGCCCGGTTGAACGGCGAACTCTTGTAACTCGTGCCCCCGACCATTGCGACGACCCGGCCGTCAGGGCGCATGGCGACCAGCGCCGCCTGCGCCCCGTTCAGCTTGGCAGCGGAGACAGCTCGCACCGCCAGCCGCTGCAGGTCCGCATCCAGGGTGGTCCGCACCTTCACTTCGCCGAAGTCGGCCTGGAACGCGTCGGCTGCCTGCGGCGCCGCCCAGTCGGCGAAATAGGTCCCAGTCGGCACCTTGCTCCCGTTCGCCACCGGCCGGGCCGAACGGGTCGCCCGCGCCCGCGCGCCACTGATCACGCCCGTGTCTGCCATCTCCTGCAGCACCAGCCGCGAGCGTTTCTGCGCTCCGGTGAGATTGCGGGTCGGCGCCAGCCGCGATGGCGCCTGCACCATGCCCGCCAGCATCGCCGACTGCGCCAGTGAAAGGTTCTCCGGCGAGCGGCCGAAGTAATGCCGCGCCGCCGCCCGCAGCCCGTAAACGCCGTCGCCGAAATAAACCGACGACAGGTAGCGCGACAGGATCTCGTCCTTGCTCAGCCACGACTCGAGCCAAAAGGCGATGATCACCTCCTGCGCCTTGCGCTTGAGGTTGCGGTCCGACGACAGGAAGCTGGTCTTGGCCAACTGCTGGGTGATCGTGCTGCCGCCCTGGCGGACGCCGCCCGATGTCAGGTTGGCGACCATCGCCCGGCCGATCGCCCGCGGGTCCACGCCCCAGTGCCGGTAAAAGCGCCGGTCCTCGATCGCAACAAAAGCAGCGGGCGTGAGCGGATTCAGCCGCTTGACGTCGACGGGCGCTTCCTTGACCGACCCACGGCGGGCGATCGGCTGCCCTTCGGCCGACAGGATCAGCATGGCCGGGTCGGGCAGCGGCTCCAGCGCCCGGCCCAGCGGCGCGGTGAAGATCAGCCACAGGATGATGACCAGCAGCAGCGCAAAGAAGCCGGTGATGCCCCACCGCAGCCAGCGGCGACGCTTTCGCGGTGGCGGGAGAGTTTCCTCAGGCTCGTACCGCGGCGGCGCGAACGGGTCCGGCAGTTCCTCCATCGGCCGGCCGTCGCGTCGGATCCAGGGTGAGTCGCGGTCGGCCATTACTCTTGCGAGACCTCGTCAGAACTGGCTTAGCGGCCTAATACAGTCCGGGCGCCTTGTGAAGGCTTGGGATTGGAAGTGCGGATCGCTAGAGCAACGGGGATGAACGCACGCCTATTCCTGCTGCTCGCCGCCGCGCTGCTCGCCGCCGGTTGCCGTAAGCAGGAGGAGGGCGCGGTCCGGGTGACGGTGATCGGCGCAGAACCCGCAATGGTCGATCCGGCCGTGGCTCCGCTGACCGAACCGCAAGCCGTGCTGCTGGCCAACACCGCGCAGGGCCTCGTCCGCTTCGACCCGCCGGGCAACATCGTCGCCGGCCTGGCCGAACGCTGGAACGTGTCGGACGACGGCCTCAGCTACATCTTCCGCCTGCAGACCGGGACTTGGCCGTCCGGCCGCAAGATCACTGCCCAGGACGTCGCCCGGCTGCTTCGCCGCCAGACCGCCCGCGCCAGCCGCAACCCGGTCAAGGACACCGTTGGCGCGATCAAGCAGATCGTCGCCATGACGGACCGCGTCCTAGCGATCGAGCTCTCCGCCCCGCGTCCCAACCTGCTGCAACTGCTCGCCCAGCCCGAATTCGCGCTGGTCCGGGGCGGGCAGGGGACCGGCCCGTTCACCGCCGCTCCGGCTGGCGACGGCCTACGCCTCACCCGCGAGCTGCCGGCCGGAGAGGACGAACAGCCGCAGCACCAAACGGTTCAGCTGACCGCCGGTACCGCGCCCGCCGCCGTTCGCAGCTTCGCCACCGGCCGCACCGACCTGGTGCTCGGCGGCCGCTTCAACGACTTCGCCGTCGCGCTCGGCACCCGGTTGCCGCGCGGCGTGCTCCGGCTCGATACCGCCGTGGGCCTGTTCGGTCTCGTTCCCGCGCGGGCCAGAGGGCGGGCCGCCGACCAGGCGACGCGCGCGCTACTCGACCAGGCGCTGGACCGCGAGGCGCTGGTTGCCGCCCTTGGCGCCACGGACCTTCAGCCCCGCGTCTCCATCCTGGAGCCCGGCCTCGACGGCGGCACTCCCTTAGCCGTGCCGCAATGGTCCGCGCAGCCGCTGGCCGACCGTCGGCCGGTCCTCGCGGCCGAAGCCGCCCGGCTGTTCCCGCGCGCGGAGGGGGAGCTTCAGCCCACGGTTCGCGTCGCCCTGCCCGAGGGGCCCGGCGCCGCCGTCCTGCTCCAGCGCCTGCGCAGCGACTGGGGCGCCCTTGGCCTGGCCGTGGAACTCGCCGGCCGCGGCGCCCCGGCCGACTTCCGCCTGGTCGATCAGGTGGCGCCCTCGACCTCGCCGGCCTGGTTCCTCCGCAGCTTCCGCTGCGATGCGGTCCCGGTCTGCTCCGAGCAGGCCGACGAACGGCTGGACGCCGCCCGCGCCACCCTTGACCCACGGCAGCGCGCCCAGCTGTTCTTCGAAGCCGAGCGGCTGATGCGCGACGAAGTCCTGTTTCTGCCGCTCGCCGCTCCGCTCCGCTGGTCGCTGGTGCGCGGCTTGCCCGGCTTCGTGGAGAACCGTTTTGCCCGCCACGCGCTTACCGACCTGCGCAACCGACCGGAGTAACCGCCCATGGCCGTCCGACCCGACAAGCTGACCCGCCCGGCGCTGCCGCCGCTCGGCCGCGAGCCGCAGGCCGTGCGCGAACGCATGGAAGCGTTGGAGAAGCTGCTTGAACGGATGGTGGTGATTCCCGGCACCAACCGTTCGGTAGGCCTCGACGTGCTGCTCGACTTCATCCCCGGAGTGGGCCCCACCGTCGCCGCTGGCCTTGGCGCCTACCTCGCCTGGGAGGGGCGGAACCTCGGCATGTCCAAGTGGCAGCTGAGCCGCATGGCCGGCAACATCGGAGTAGACTGGGCGCTCGGCCTGATCCCGTTCGTGGGCGCCGTCCCCGACTTCTTCTTCCGCTCCAACACCCGCAACCTGCGCATGATCAAGCGTCACCTCGACAAGCACCATCCCAGCACCAAGACGATCGACGTCCGGGCCGACGAGGTCCGCTAGAGCGGCATCGTTCGCGCGGCCGCCACGACGCACTTCACTCTGCGGTTCGAACAAGGAGCGCGAGTAGCGACGGCATCAGCGGCGGTGGTGGCGAAAGCGCCGCGGTGTCATTTCGCACTTCATGCAGGCCCGCGCGGTCAACGCGGGCTCCGCGGTGCGCCGGCTGTCGGGAGCCGCGCGTTCAGCGCCGGCTGCTCGCCCGGCGGGTGCGCCAGGGCGTGCTGCACGAGACCAGCTCCGCCACCTACCGCTTCGACCTGCCCGCATACGACAACTGGAAGCGAACTCTGCACCGCCGCGTCGGCCTTTCCGCCGGGTCGGCCGCCGCCACCGCGGCGTTGATCGGCATCTTCGCTCAGGTACCGCCGATCATGGGCCAGGCGGCAGTCTCCCTAAGTCTGCCTAAGACCAACCGCGGCCAGGGGCGCTACCGGATGAAGTAGCCATTGACCTTCCAACCGGACGCCTCACGAGCGAGCACAACAGTTTCGGTACTCGTGGATTTGTTGGCGAAGCTGGTTACGAATTGCAGAAGTTCGTATTCACCATCGGGCGCACCAGGCAACGTCTTGGATTTGGTGACACTCTTAAGAGCCCGCGACGTTACTGAACCCAGTGGTGCTCGGACCGGAGCAATGTTCGAAGCCCAACGGGCCTGCGGCATCTGGGATTGGAAGAGTGCTCCAGCCGCGGCCCAGCTGTCACTCCAACGTTTGGCATCCACCAGACCGACCCACGTCGTGGCGGCGGTCACGTCCGGTTGCTGACTTTGTGGCTCCGGTGCAGCGTTTAGTGCCAACGCGAGGAGGATACCAAACATCCTGAACTCCTACGGTAAATCCGGCACCTGGATTATCCTTGACCAAGCTGCGCTTGGCAACATTGAAACCTCCTATTCCCATCAATGCGACAGTTCCACTTCTGGAGACAAGCATGAAAACCACCCTGCTGATCGCCGGCATTGCCGCCTGGTGATGGGCTTGTTGTGGGTTGGCGGGGCGCCGGCCTGATCCACTGGCCGGCGTCCAGCTTCATGCTCGACCAGCGTCCGTGGATCGCGCACGGTGGCATTCTTGCTCTAGTCGGGCTCGGGCTCATCGTGGCGTCGCGCCGCCGACGCTAGACGCGACTAATCCCGCAGCGGCACCACCGAGTCATGGCTGCCCGCGATCACCGGCCGGCCCACGTCACCCTGGCCGACCGTGCGCCCGGCCATCTCCAGCATCCGCTCCAGCGGCACCCGTGCCTGGTCCATCAGCTCCGTGCTCAGTTCGACCCGCGGCGAAAGGTCGCGCAGCGCCACGTAGAGCTTCTCCAGCGTGTTAAGCGCCATGTACGGACACATGTTGCAATTGCAGTTGCCGTCCCCGCCCGGCACCCCGATGAAGGTCTTGCCCGGCGCCGCTTTCTCCATCTGGTGGATGATGTGCGGTTCGGTCGCGACCAGGATCACATCGTCCGGCGAGTTGACGGCGAAGTCCAGGATCGCACGGGTCGAGCCGACCAGGTCGGCATGGTCGACGATGTGCGGCGGGCATTCGGGGTGGGCCGCGACCGGCGCGCCGGGGTACTCAGCCTTCAATTTCAGCAGTTCGGTTTCGCTGAACGCCTGGTGGACGATGCAGATGCCCGGCCACAGCAGCATCTCGCGCCCGGTCTTGCGCGCAAGATAGCCGCCCAGGTGCCGGTCCGGGCCGAAGATGATCGGCTGATCCTTGGGGATCTGCGACAAGATCACGTCCGCGCTCGACGAGGTGACGATGATGTCGGACAGCGCCTTCACCGCCGCCGAACAGTTGATGTAGGTCAGCGCGATATGGTCCGGGTTGGCCGCGCGGAACGCCGCGAACTGGTCGGGCGGACAGCTGTCCTCCAGGCTGCAGCCGGCGTCCATGTCGGGCAGGATCACCGTCTTCTGCGGGCTCAGGATCTTGGCCGTCTCGGCCATGAAGCGCACGCCGCAAAAGGCGATCACGTCCGCGTCCGTCGCCGCCGCCTTGCGCGACAGGTCCAGGCTGTCGCCGACGAAGTCGGCCAGGTCCTGGATCTCCGGCTTCTGGTAATAATGCGCCAGGATGACCGCGTTGCGCTCCCCTTTTAAACGCGCGATCTCGGCCAGCAGGTCGACGCCCTTCAGGCTCAGCGGTACAGCGGTCACATCGTTCTCCGGCACGGACAGGAACGCCCGCTTGCCACCGGAGATATGCGCGGGGTCAGCCCGCCGCAATGCTCTGCGAGTGCGGTGGCGCGGGTCCTAGCGGCCGGCGCGCTCCGCCAGCACGTCGGCGATCGAGCGGCTGACGTCCCATTGCCCGCCGCCGCGCGCGCCTTCCCGCGCGCGTACCACCACCGTGACATTGCCCAGCCCGGCGGCCTGCAGCGGCGCCTGGAGGTTGTGCGCGATTGCCTTCCGTGCGGCCGCCCCCGCGGCGGCGAGGTTCTCGGGCTTGGCTGCTTCGGCGGTGGCCTGCTGCCCGGCGCCGATCGCCACCCCTTGGCGCAGCCGGGTCTGCATGTCGCGGGTGATCAGCGGCCCGCGGTAGGCGACCACCTGCCGGCTTTCGTCGATGTTGGGCCGCTCGGGCCGCGCGGCCGGCGCGTGCACCAGCAGGGTCCGGGTCCGCTCGTCCCAGACATAATCGTCCAGCCCCAGGTCACCCATGTCGACGAAATAGGCCAGGGCCCAGGGCTGCTTGACGGTCATCTCGCCGGTCAGGATATCGCCGATGCCGCCGCTCGTCCGGCGCTTGGTGGTGACTGTCCCTGACAGGCGATAGACCTGCAGCCGATTGCGGTTCTCGCGCAGCGCGACGACCAGCCGGTCCACGTCCGAAGTTGCGACTTCCGTCTGCTCCTGCCGGTCGAAATAGCGCGCCAGGAGGTAGCCCGCACCGACCAGCAAGGCGGCCGCGAGCAGCGTCTTGACGAGGGCGGCCAACGACGGTCCCGGCCGGTGCGGGCGTGCTACGCGCTGAGGGTCCATCGCTCTTCCATTTGCTCCACCACATGACGAGCGCGCAGGTCCAGCAGGTGCGCGAGGACGGACGCTCCGGCCGCTGGAAGCAGCCGTTGGTCGAGGCCCGGGTAAGCCCGCCCGACCAGCTCTTCGACGGTTCCCGCGCCCTCCGCCAGCAATCGGAGGAATTGCCGCTCGCGCTGGACGCGATGATTGATCATGCCGCGCACCAGCCGCTGCGGCTCGGTCACCGGCTCGCCATGCGCCGGGTAATAGATGCGGTCGCCGGGGCGCGCTCGCAGCTTGTTCAGGCTGCGGACGTAATCGCCCATGTTCCCGTCGGGCGGGATGACCACGCTGGTCGACCAGCCCATCACATGGTCGCCACTGAACAGCACGCCCGCGGCCTCGTCGGCGAAGCACAGGTGGTTGGACGTGTGCCCCGGCGTGTGCACGGCAGTCAGCGTCCGCCCGTCCACCACGATGCCCTCGCCATCCCCCATCACCCGGTCGGGCGCATAGGTCCGGTCGAACCCGCTTTCCCCGTCACCGGGTACCACCGGCGGCGCGCAGCCGACCACCGGCGCGCCCGTCGCTTGCGCCAGCGGCTCTGCACCCGGCGAATGGTCCTTGTGCGTATGCGTGACCAGGAGGGCCCGCACCGGCCGTCCGCCGATCGCCCGCAGCAGCGCGTCGATGTGGGCTTCGTTAGCCGGCCCCGGATCGATCACAGCCAGCTCGTCCCGACCGACCAAATGCACCTGCGTGCCGGTGAAGGTGTAGGGGGACGGATTGGGCGCCAGCAGCCGGGCAATGCCCGCTTCCGCTTCAATCAGCTCTCCAACGGGCGCAGCCACGCGAGTGCGGCTCAGGCGGGCAGGGCGGCCAGCGCCACCGCCGAGCCGCTCACCGCCGCGTTCCGCCGCGCCAGGGCCGCGGGCACCACCTTGCTCAGCAGCACGTCCATGCTGTGGGCCCAGCTGAACTCGCCCGCCACGTGGTCGCGCGCCATCTGTCCCATTGCCGGCCGGTCCGCGCGCCACACCTCCAGGATGTTGGCCGCCATGGCCGTGCTGTCGCCGACTGGTCCCAACCGGCCCATGCCCGGCCGCACCCGCTCCGGCATCGCCCCGCCCGCGACCCCAATCACCGGCAAGCCGGACGCCTGCGCCTCGATCACCGATACGCCAAAAGTCTCGTTGGGCATCGCCGAGACGTAAATGTCGCTCGACGCCAGCCACCGGGCCAGCGCCGTGCGGTCGGCGACGAACCCGGGCGTCACGATCCGCGGATCACCCAGCTTCCGGACCTGCTCGCGGATCGGGCCCTGGCCCAGTAGCACCAGCTTCGCGCCGAGCTCGGGCGGCAGCCGGCGAAAGGCCTCCACTACGATGTCCGGCCGCTTCTCGACGTCCATCCGTCCGACGTAAATCAGCAGCGGCTGGTCATCGCCGATACCCAATTCGCGCCGCAGCCCCGGGTCGCGCCGGTCCGGCCCGAACGCCGCCAGCTCCACCCCCAGCGGCAGGATGTGCACGGGATCGACCCCCAACTCGCGCAGCCGCTTACCGCCGCCCGCGTTGGACAGCGCGTAGACGGCATCGAACTGGCGATAGAGCTTGCCGCAATAGCCGTAGCACAGCCGCCCCGCGGCGCTGCCGACCCCCGACCCGAACGCCTTGGCGAACGGGCGGGCCGCATAGACTTCCGGAAAGTCCGTCATGTAGCCGGCCACCAGCGCCGTTCCCGGAAATCGCTTGCGGTGCGCAAGCGCCACCCACGGCAGGTTGTAGGCGTCCTGGCATTCGATAACATCGGGTTCGAAGCGCTCCAGCACGGACCGCACCGCGCCGTTGCGCAGCAGCAGCCGGTAGTGGGGGCTGAACGGAACCTGCGGGCTCCTGATCCAGGCGGTGATCGCCCGCCCGCCATTGCTTTCCTCTATGCCGTCCTCCGGCCCGGGCAGGATCATCAGGTGGCGATGGGGCGTGTTCGCCAGCAGGTGGGCCCGCTTGGCGCGCAGGTACGTGCCAACGCCGCCGCCGACCGAGGACCAGCTCTGGGTCAGGTCGCACAGCAGGCGCGGCGGGGTTGGGAGTGGCGCGTGCATTACCTGCAGCAACTATTCACCTGGGCCGAAGGTGCCGCGATACGACCTGTCGGAAAAGCTGACAGTACGTCGTAGTCGCGGCGGGGCCCATGTTTGTATAAGGGCGAATTTCCGCCACTCTCCCGTCTTTGGCACGGCGATTGCAACATCATTGCCGTCCATGTTGGTTCCACGCCAATCGGAAGGGACGGCACGCGGTTCTCTGGTCCCGCGTCGCCGTCCCTTCTTCGTGTAGGAGCTCAGGCCTGAGTTTCGCCGTCGACCAGCTGCTTCAGCTCGCCGCTCTCGTACATCTCCATCATAATGTCCGATCCGCCGACGAACTCACCGTTGACGTACAGCTGGGGAATGGTCGGCCAGTCCGAATATTCCTTGATGCCCTGGCGAATCTCCTGGTCCTGCAGCACGTCTACCGTGTCATAGTCGGCGCCGATCCGATCGAGAATGGCGATCGCCCGGCTCGAGAAGCCGCACTGCGGAAACAGCTGCGTGCCCTTCATAAACAGCACCACGGGCTTGGCCTTGACCAGGCCGTCGATCCGGCTCGTTGCATCACTCATCATTCATTCTCCGTGGAAGGCGCGGCAGTTTCAAGCTGCAGCGCGTGAAGCTCGCCCCCCATGCGCCCCCCAAGCGCGCGATAGACCAATTGGTGCTGGCGGACCCGCGGCATCCCGGCGAAGGCTGAGCTGACCACCCGCGCGGCGTAATGGTCGCCGTCTCCGGCCAGGTCGCGGATGGTCACCTCCGCGTCCGGCAGCGCCGCCTTGATCAGGCCCGCGATCTCGTCGGCCGCCATCGGCATGCCCTTACTGCCCCTCGACCAGCTGGCGCTTGGCCTCGATCGTCTGCGTTGCCAGCGCCTCGCGGATCTGCGCCTCGTCCGTCTCCACGCCGGCACTGGTCAGGTCGCCCAGCAGCTTGCGGATCACGTCCTCGTCGCCCGCTTCCTCGAAATCGGCGCGGACCACGTCCCTGGCATAGGCCTCCGCCTCGACATCGGACAGGCCCATCAGTCGCGCCGCCCACACGCCGAGCAGCTTGTTGCGCCGCGCGGCCAGGCGGAACTTCATTTCCTCGTCATGCGCGAACTTGGTCTCAAAGGCGCGCTCGCGATCGTCGAAACTGGTCATGGGCCTACAACTTCCCCTTGTTCTGCTTTGTTTGGCAGATAGGCGGGGAGCCGCCCTGACTCAACCGACCGGAACCATCGATCAGGCAGGGCGCGTCAGGCCGGGCTGAACGTCAGCGCCAGCCCATTCATGCAATACCGCTTGCCGGTCGGCTTGGGCCCGTCGTCGAACACGTGCCCCAGGTGCCCGCCGCAACGCGCGCACTGCACTTCCGTGCGCGTCATCAGCATGGTCCGGTCGCTGCGCGTCGCCACCGCGCCGGGCAGCGGTTGAAAGAAGCTCGGCCAGCCCGTCCCGCTGTCGAACTTGGTGGCGGAAGCGAACACCGGCCGTTCGCAGCCGGCGCAACGAAAGGTCCCCCGACGATGCTCCTTGTTCAGCGGGCTCGAAAACGGCCGCTCCGTGTCCGCCTCGCGCAGCACGGCGAACCGCTGCGGCCCCAGCTTGCGCTTCCACTCGGCCGGCGTCAGCTGCAGCGGTAAACGCCGCGCGTCAGCCTGCGCACGCGGCGGCCACGCCAGCAGCGCGCAGCCGCTGACACCGATGAGGCCAAGAACGGAACGACGGGCGAGGGGCTGGTCCATTCCCGCCACTTCGGCCTAGCCGATTGAACTGCCCGTGAATGCCCGGGGTGAAATCGCTGCCGTTCACCCCTATATGACGGTAACCGCCCGGCATCCCCAAGCGCCGGCGGCTGGAAGACGCCCGTGCTTCCGCTTGCCTGCCTCGGAGAATGCACCTTGACCGAACCAGTCGCGACCATCGACGATCAGGCGCCGACCACGGCTCCGGCCAAGCCGCGCATGCCGTTCCGCCGGTTCGTCGCCAAGGTCCGCATGACCCCGGACGATGCCCGCCGCCAGTCCTCGATCGTGCAGGCCGCGTGGAAGTCGTTCGGCGAGCGCGAGCCGGCCATGGCCTTTCTCAACACGCACCAGGACGGGCTCGACGGCCGCCCGCTCGACATCGCCACCGCCAGCGACGAAGGCCTTGCCGCCGTTCAGAAGATGCTGGCCGAGCGGACTGCCTAGAGCTCGACCACCAGCTTGCCGATGACCTGGCGTGCGGCCATCGCCGTGATCGCTTCGCCGGCGCGGTCCAGGGGATAGGTGGCGCTGACCCTGGGGCTGATCTTGCCCGCATCCCACAGCGCGAATAGTTCGGCGACGTGCGCCTGGTTGGCGGCGGGATCGCGGGCCGCGAATGCGCCCCAGAATACTCCGCACACGTCGCAGCTCTTGAGCAGCGTCAGGTTGAGCGGCAGCTTCGGGATGCCGGCCGGAAAGCCGACCACCAGGTAGCGCCCCTCCCAGGCGATGGAGCGCAGCGCCGGCTCGGCATAATCGCCACCGACGGGATCGTAGATCACGTCCGCGCCCTTCGGCCCGACCGCCGCCTTGAACTGCTCGGCCAACGCCTTCTGTCCGTCCTTGTCGAACGGCCCGCGCGGATAGACGATCGCGTCATCCGCGCCCGCCTGGCGCGCCGCCGCCGCCTTGTCCTCGCTCGACACCGCCGCGATCACCCGCGCGCCCCGCGCCTTGCCCAGCTCCACAGCCGCAAGGCCCACGCCGCCGGCCGCGCCCAGCACCAGCAGGGTCTGCCCGGCCTGCAACCGCCCGCGATCCCACAAGGCATGGATGCTGGTGGCATAGGTCAGCAGCAGCGCCGCCCCATCGGTGAAGCTGCGCTCGTCCGGCAGGCGGAAGGCCGATTGCGCCGGGATCACCAGCTCCTCGACCAGCCCGCCGAAGCCCGGCACGGCGATCAACCGGTTGCCGACCGACCAGCCCTCGACCCCCTCGCCGACCCCGAACACCTCGCCCGCGATCTCGCCGCCCGGCGCGAACGGCCGCGCGGGCTTAAGCTGATACTTGTCTTCGATGATCAGCACATCCGGATAGTTGATCGCCGCCGCCCGCACCCGCACGAGCAATTCGCCGGGACCCGGGGCAGGGGAGGGAAGCACGGTGATCCGGAGCGTATCCGGACCACCGGGCTCATGGGAAAGCAATGTGCGCATCAGGACCTCCATCGACCGGTCTGCACCGTTCGTCCTGAGCGGACGACGGGCTTGCCCGGCGGTAGTCAAAGGGCGTTGACCTGCAAAGCGCCCTTTGACGGCGCCCTCCGACCTCTGCTCAGGACAAGCGGTGCTAAGCTTCGTACTTGGCCGTGGTCTTCGCCCGCACCTCGTCGCCAGTCACCCCCGGCGCCGTCTCCACTAGCCTGAATGCGCTGCCATGGTCGGGCCGCGCGAACACCGCCACGTCGGTGACGATCATGTCCACCACGTTCCTGCCGGTCAGCGGCAGGGTGCATTCGGGAATGAACTTGGGACTGCCGTCCTTGGCGTTGTGCTCCATCACCACGATGATTTTCTTTACGCCGGCGACCAGGTCCATGGCGCCGCCCATGCCCTTGATCATCTTGCCCGGGATCATCCAGTTGGCGATGTCGCCGCCTTCGGACACCTCCATCGCGCCCAGCACCGTCAGGTCGATGTGCCCGCCACGGATCATGGCAAAGCTCTGCTCCGACCCGAAGTAGCTTGAGCTCGGCAGCTGGCTGATCGTCTGCTTGCCCGCATTGATCAGGTCGGCGTCAACCTCGTCCTCATACGGGAACGGCCCGATGCCCAACATTCCGTTCTCCGACTGTAGCGTCACCTCCAGCCCGGCTGGAATATGGTTCGCCACCAGCGTCGGAATGCCGATGCCCAAGTTTACATAGAAGCCGTCGCGCAGCTCCTTCGCCGCTCGGGCGGCCATTTCGTCACGGGTCCAGCTCACGGTTGCTCCTGCCGCAAATAAGGGGGCGGACGGTCGCTCAGTTCCGATAGCGGAACGCATTCCCGCCTTCGCGCCTGAAACTCGCTGATGTCCATTTCGCAGCCCCATGGTCCTAAGGTCTTGGCAAGCCGATCTACGCTTCCTGACGACCGCTCAAGCTCACGGGGAATGTGCAGCACTTCTCGACTGACGGTAGAGTTCCAACTATTTGCCCACCTCAGGTGCGACACGCCGAACAGCTTGGCGATCTTCATTGCCTGTCTAACGCTGAAGCGCTTCCGTCGATTGCCGATTCTCCAGGCAAACCAGCTCACTTCCCCCGCCAGCCTGCTCAGCGCAATCGGAGCACGGGGCTCTCCGGGCGCGGGCTCGACTGTAAAACCGAATGGTGCCGGTTTGACCAGTACGCGCTTGACCCTTGGAAGCGCATGTAGCGTATCGAAGTAACGCTTCATGCCTTCCGCAGAGTTTGCATGTTTGACGAGTTCCATCCTCAGGAGCTCGTAGTCATTATTCTCTACGACTGCGCCCCACGGCTGACCTTTCATGCCGCTTCCCGCTGCCGCACCGTGCGGAACTCGATCTTCTTGTCATAGGGCGCGCCAAGGATCAGCCGCTTCACATAGATCGACGGCAGGTGGATGGCGTCCGGATCGAGGCTCCCGACGGGCACGATCTCCTCCACCTCCGCCACGCACACGCGGCCGCAGGTCGCCGCCGGCTGGTTGAAGTTGCGCGCCGTCTTGCGGAACATGAGGTTACCCGCCTCGTCGGCCTTCCAGCCCTTGATGATGCTGAGGTCGGCCCGGATCCCGCGCTCCAGGATATACTCCTCGCCGTCGAAATCCTTGACCTCCTTGCCCTTGGCCACCTTCGTGCCGACGCCCGTCTTGGTGTAGAAGCCCGGAATGCCGGCGCCCCCCGCCCGCATCCGCTCGGCCAGCGTGCCCTGGGGGCAGAACTCCACCTCCAGCTCACCGGCCAGATACTGCCGCTCGAACTCCTTGTTCTCGCCGACGTAGCTGCTGATCATCTTGGCGACCTGGCGGGTCCGCAGCAGCTTGCCGAGGCCCTCGTTGTCGATGCCGGCATTGTTGGAGGCGATCGTCAGCCCGGTGACCCCGCTGGCGACGATCGCATCGATCAGGCGCTCGGGGATGCCGCTCAGCCCGAACCCGCCGGCCGCAATCGTCATGCCGTCGTGCAGCAACCCCTCGAGCGCCGCCGCCGCATCGGAATAGATTTTCTTGGCCATCCGTCCTCCTGCTTGAACAAGCTGGTTAGGCAACGCTGAACCGACGTTCAACTTCGCTGCGGCGCCCGCTGGATGTCAGGCGAACTCGTCCGCCTTCAGCTCTTCCTGCCCCAGCGTGCGGACCACCGCCGGCCGCTCGATCACCCGGCCGACCAGCGACGACCAGCGCGGATAAACGCTCATGTCGAACTTCGCCCGCGTCGCCCAGCGATGGAACACCGCGGCATAGCTGTCGGCGGCGGTGAACTGCTCGGCCACCAGCCAACCGGGTCCGCACAGGTCGTCGAGCTCGTTGAAGTGGCTGGTCAGCGCCGCTCGGCCGCCTTCGACGATGGCGCCGTGCACCTCCTCAAGCAGGCTGAATCGCCCCGGCCGGAACATTTGCGCAAAGGCGACATGAACCGAGCTTGCGAACCAGCCGAGCAGCTGGTTGCACTGCGCCCGCGCCATCGCATCCTCGCGCGGCACCGCGCCTTCCGCCCCGAACGTGTCACCCACAAAGTTTAGGATGGCGAAATTCTCGGTAATCGTGCCCTGATCCGTTACCAGCGCCGGCACCCGCGCATGCGGGTTCACCGCCAAGAACTCTTCGCCATGCTGCTCGCCCTGGCCAAGGTCGATCCGCTCGGCCCGATAATCCGCCCCGGCTTCCTCCAGCGCGATGTGGCTGACCAGCGAACAGGCGCCGGGCGCGTAATACAGGGTAAGCATGGTGAAACGCTCCTTTGTGTAATCAAGGAGCGAACTCACCACGCCCCCTTGAGTGCCTCGCCTTACTTGATGCGCGACAGCACGCCCTGCAGCTGCATGGCGTTGGACATGTCACCCTCGACCTTCAGCTTGCCGGTCATGAACGCGGTCATTCCGTCCAGCTGCCCCGCGACCATCGACTGCCAGTCGGCCCAGCTCACCTTGATGGTGGTGTCGGCCGCGCCGTCCTCTTCGCTGACCTGATTGGCCTGGCCGTCGAGCAGGATCGCGCCCTCGTCGCCGAAGTCGAGCTTCACGCGCTTGCCCGGGAGAACTGCGTTGTTCTCCTGCATCTTCTGCACCAATTCCTGCTTGGTCATCGCCAAAACTCCTCGATTGAAATGTGTCGTGAGCGGTAGCCCCGGCCACGAACGCTCGCAAGGGATACAAGGGCGCCCGGTCATGCGTTACACCGCCGCCATGGCCGCTCCAGACCCTCGCTCCGCCGACCAGCGCCGCGGCACCGTCACCTTGATCAGCGGCTGGCTGATCCTGGCGGTGGCCGTCGTCACCGCCATCCTGCCGCTCGGCGACCCGCGCCATGCCGGCACCATGATCGGCCTGCTGCTGCTCGGCGCTGGCGGGCTGGAGATGGTGGCGGGCAGCCAGCGCAACGCCGCCCGCCTGCCCGCCATGGCGGCCGGCTTGCTGACCGCCGCCGCGGGCGTGCTGTTCCTGGCCGGGAAGTGGCGCGGCTACATCCCGGCCGTGAACATCGTGCTCATCTGGCTGGTCCTGCACAGCCTGCTGCTGCTGCTCGCCACTTTGCGCGGCGGTACCTCGTCCGTGCGCAAGTGGACCGCCATCGCCTCCGCCACCGACTTCCTCCTCGGACTGCTGCTGCTGATCGGCGTGTCGATTGCGAGCCTGGTCTACAACCTGTTCGGCCCCACCGAATATCTCGTCGCCAGCTTCTCCTGGATCCTGGCCTTGAGCTTCGTCGCGACCGGGACCATGCTGCTCGAAGTGGCGAACTGCGAGCGGGAAGGGGCCGCCTGATCGTCCCGCCGAGATCGCTCCGGCAGCAGCAGCAAACGTCGGATTTTTCTGGTTTTTTAACGGAAGCGGCGTAGGATTGGCCCCAACGGAGGGGTTGATCGCCGTGGATGTCTTGCTGGCTTCGCACAATGCGCCGTTCGCCGTCGCATCGTGCCTGATGATGCTGATCGGCGCTGTGGAGGCGATCGGGCTTGGCCTTGGCGCCATTGACCTTGACCTCGGCTCCGACCTTCACGCCGACGGCGACTGGCTCGGCTGGCTCGGCTTCGGCCAGGTTCCGCTGCTGATCCTGCTGGTCATTTTCCTGGCGCTGTTCGCCCTGCTCGGCTTCGGTCTTCAGCAAGCGGCGACGGCCGTTCTCGGATTGCCGCTCGCGCCATGGCTGGCTGGTCCCGTCGCCGCCGTGCTCAGCCTGCCGCTGCTCGGCGTCACGGCGCGCGGCGCCGCCCGCGTCCTGCCCGGCGACGAGACCACCGCGGTCGATCGCGACACCCTGCTGGGCAAGCGCGCCACGGTCACCGTCGGCACCGCCCGGGTCGGCTCGCCCGCCCGCGCCGGGGTCCACGACCAGCATGGCCAGCGCCACTTCGTCATGGTCGAACCGACCAACGAGGACGTCGCCGTGCCCGAAGGCCAGAGCCTGCTGCTGGTTCGCCGCGAAGGCGACATCTTCATCGGCCTCGCCGAGGGCGAGGACTTCCGCACCCTTGACGACCGTCCCGGGCTGCTTCGGATCTAACAGGGGAGTTTTTTCCAGTGCTTATCCAATCCCTCGTTCCGGCCGGCATCATCCTTGCCGCCCTGGTCGTCATCGGGCTGATCCTGACCCGGCTGTACAAGCGCGCGTCCAAGGAGATCGGCTTTGTCCGCACCGGCTTCGGCGGCGAGCGGGTGGTGATGAACGGCGGCGCCCTGGTGCTTCCCGTCCTGCACGAAACCATGCCGGTCAACCTCAACACCGTCCGCCTCGCCGTGGAGCGCAAGAACAGCGACGCTCTGATCACGCTCGACCGGCTGCGCATCGACGTGAAGGCGGAATTCTACGTCCGCGTCCGCCCCGACCGGGAAAGCATCGCCATCGCCGCCCAGACGCTGGGTCAGCGGACCATGCACCCCGACAGCCTCAAGGAGCTGATCGAAGGCAAGTTCGTGGACGCGCTGCGCTCGGTCGCGGCCGGCATGACCATGGCCCAGCTGCACGAACAACGCGCCGATTTCGTCCAGAAGGTGCAGCAGGTCAGCGCTGCCGACCTCGCCATGAACGGGCTGGAGCTCGAATCGGTTTCGCTGACTGGCCTCGACCAGACCTCCATCGAGCATTTCAATGCCAACAATGCGTTCGACGCGGAGGGCCTGACCAAGCTGACCGAACAAATCCAGCTGCGCAAAAAGGCCCGCAACGACATCGAGCAGGAAACCCGGGTCCAGATCGAGGCCAAGAACCTCGAGGCCGAACGGCGCAGCCTCGACATCAGCCGCGACGGCGAGTTCGCGCGGCTTGAGCAGGAGCGCGAAGTGGAGGTCCGCCGCGCCGCCCAGGTGGCCGAGGTCGCGCAGGAACAGGCCAATCGCCAGCGCGAGGCCGAGCAGGCCCGGATCGCCGCCAAGAGCCAGGTCGACAGCGCCCAGATCGAAGCCAACCGCCAGATCGAGCAGGCCCGCATCGCCCAGGCCCAGTCGGTCGAGATCGCCCGGCAGGAGCAGCAGATCGCCGTTCAGAACAAGAGCCGGGAGGAAAGCCAGGCCAAGGCGGAGGCCGACCTCGCCAGGGCGCAAGCGGTTGCCGCCGAGGAACGGGTCGGCACCGCCCGCGAAACGGAGGTGGCGGAGCGCCAGAAGCGAATCGAGCTGATCAACGCCGCCCGCGAAGCCGAGCGCGCCGCGATCGGGATCAAGGTCCAGGCCGAGGCCGACAAGCAGGCCGCCGCTGACCGCGCCGCCGCCATCCGGCTGTCGGCCGAAGGCGAGGCGGAGGCCGAGAAGCTCCGGGCGGAAGCCTCCCGCGTCCGCTTCGAGGTCGAGGCCGCCGGCCAGCGCGCCGTCAACGAGGCCGCGAACCTGCTGTCCTCCGACCAGATCTCGCTCCAGACCAAGCTCGCCTTGCTCAAGGTCCTGCCCGAAGTGGTGCGCGAAGCGGCCAAGCCGATGGAAGCGATCGACTCGATCAAGATCGTCCAGGTCGACGGCCTGACCGGCGGCGGCGGCGGCGGCTCGGTCATGGGCGACGGCAACCTCGCCAGCAGCGCGGTCAACGCCGCCCTGCGCTACCGGGCCCAGGCCCCGATCGTCGACGGGCTGATGAAGGAACTCGGCTTCGACGGGCAGAGCCTCGAAAGCCTGGTCGGCCAAGCCAGCCAACTCGGCAACGGCCATTCCGCCCCGCCCGAACTGGCTCGGCCCGCTGCAGAGCCGCCCGCGGCAGCGGCGGAGTGATCCGCTAACCTAAGCGGGGCGCAGACGCCCGGGCCGGGGGTAGGAGGGCATCAGCCTTCGCCACAACCCGGCCCATCGCGGGACCATTGTCTCCCCGCTCAACCCGCCACCGCGTTAGTCGGCGGTTCCCCCTCGGGCGGACGCTCGGTTCCGCCCTCCTGCGCGCCCTGGGCGTTTCGCCGCCCCGGTGGCCCGAAGCAAACCCACAGCAGCGCCACGCCGAGGAGCAGCGCCGGAGCAATCCAAAGCAGCAGGGCAATCACGAACATCATGGCAACGGCTCTCCTGGTTCTTGCCCGGCATAACCAGCCAGCTCGTCCCAAGCACCGTGCCTTGTCGCCCTTGTGCCAGCCTGGAACAGCTGTGTCTGCGAGCCGCGCCACGGGCTGCGGCCACCCTCGCGGGGACATGCCGATCCACCGCGGCAGTGTCCTGCAGCGCGCCGGCCGGGCAGCCCTGCCGCATTCAGATATGCGGTGTCGGTGCTCGTCCGCGACCCATCCGGCGGCGCTTCGCGCTAGCCCTTGCGGGCGCTCGCCAGCAGCTTGCGCGCGATCTCCCGCACCGCGTCGTCGTCGGCGGTCCCGTCCTTGGCCGGGTCGCCCAGGTGATCCAGGCTCCGCTCGATGGTGTCGATGAGGCCAGGCTGCTGGGCCTCCATCGTCCGCACGACGTGAAACAGGATATGCTCCACCGCCATCTCGCGCTGCCGCGCCTGCACGGCGCTGGGGGACGGGGATTGTTCGACGTCGGCCATGATGACTTGCTCCGCTGGTGCCCGGCGAGCGCCTAGCGGCCATTAAGGTTCCAACCGCCTCTTTCCATCCGGGCGGAGCCGCGCCAAGACCGGCCGGGGCAGGGGGCCAAGGGGGCAAGGGGGAATGGCGGTGACCCAACGGATCGATCTGCTGACGATTGCGGGCTGGGGCATGCTGCTCGGCCCGCTGTTGACCATGTGGCATGAGATCGGCGGCCACGCCGCCTTTTGCGCGGCGCAGGGCGGGCACGTCGCCACGATCGGTGCTTACTATGTCGAATGCACCGGGCTCACGGGTCTCCCCGACCTGCTGGTCGCCGCCGCGGGCGTGGTGGTGAACGCCCTGCTTGCGCTGGTCGCCTTCGGCCTCTGGCGGCGCGCCCGCAGTGACAACGCCCGGCTTGCCTGGTGGCTGGTGTGGGTCAGCGAAGCCTTTGTCGCCGCGGGCTACTTCTGCTTCTCGGGTGCGACCGGCTTCGGCGACCTCGGCACCGGTCCGGACGGCAGCTTCGCCGCCCTTCCATACCCGCTTGCGATCCGCGTCGCCGAACTCGTGACCGGCATCGCGCTCTACGTCCTGCTGGTCCGGGCCGGCATCCGCTCGCTCCACGCGATGCTCGGCACGGGCCAGGAGACCCGCCCGGCCCGCCGCCGCATCGCTCACGGCTATTACGCCACGGTGGGCGGCGCCGCGATCCTGGTCGGCCTGCTCAACCCGGTGGGCGCAGTGATCACGATCATGTCGGCGCTGGCCTCCTCGTTCGGCGGCCTGGCCGGCTTTATCTCGATCGGCTTTGCCCCTGGTGCAGCTGACGACCCGCGCCCGTTCGTGATCGCCCGCAGCTGGCCGGTCATCCTCGCCGGCGCCGCCGTCCTCGCCGCCTTCGCCCTCGTCCTCGGCCCTTCCCTGCGCTTCTAGCCGGCCGGACAGCCTTCTTCGTGGTCGCTGCTCTGATTCGGCGCCGTGCTGGTGTTTGCCGTCCAGGCCGTGCGGTTGTTCAAGCTGACGGCTGCCGAGTTTCGGGAGCGGCAGCCGCGCCGCGCCAGGCCAGCAGCGCCCAGCCGGCGATCATCAGGAGCCCACCCAGCGGAGTGACCGCGCCCAGCCAGCGCGGCCCGCCCAGGGCCATCGCGGCCAGTGTCCCGGCGAACACCACCGACCCACCGGCCAGCAGCAACCCCGGCAAGCGCAGCGCGGGCCGGCCTGTCAGCCCCAGCGCCATCACCGCCACCGCATGGGGCAGCAGATATTGCACGCCTGTCTGCCACCAGCCGAGCGCCTCCGCATCGACCCGGCCCTTTAATCCATGGCTGCCGAACGCGCCCAGCGCCACCGCCACCCCGGCCAGCCCGGCGCCGAGCAACACCAGCCGCGATGGACCTGGGTCGCTCACGCCTGGTGGATCGCCTTCACCACCTGATAGCTCTGCAGGCCTTCGACGCCGCCTTCGGACCCGAAGCCGCTCTCCTTGACGCCTCCGAACGGCGCGTCTGCGACGGAGATGGCGAAAGTGTTGATGCCCACCATCCCGGCCTCGACCGCATCACCCAGCCGGTTGGCCCGCCGTCCGTTCTCGGTAAAGGCAAACGCCGCCAGGCCGTAGGGCAGGCGGTTGGCTTGTTCGATCGCCTCGTCCTCGGTCCCGAACGGCGCCATCAGCGCCAGCGGCCCGAACGGCTCGTTGTTCATCGCCTCGGCCTCCAGCGGCACGTCGGCCAGCACCGTCGGCGGGAAGAAGAAGCCTTGCGTCCCGGCCTCGCCGCCCGCCAGCACCCGCGCGCCCTTGGCCCGCGCATCCTCGACCAGTCCGGCGATCGCCGGCACCCGCCGCCCGTTCGCCAGCGGACCCATGTTGGTGCCCTCGGTCAGTCCGTTGCCGACCTTCAGCTTGCCCGTCCGCTCAGCAAAGCCGCGCGCGAACGCCTCGTAGATGCCGTCCTGCACATAGAAACGGGTGGGGGACACGCACACCTGCCCCGCGTTGCGGAACTTCTGCGGCACCACCACGTCCAGCGTCTTCTCGAGGTCGCAGTCGTCGAACACCAGCACCGGCGCGTGCCCGCCCAGCTCCATGGTGACCCGCTTCAACCCGTCCGCACACAGTTTCATCAGGTGCTTGCCGACGGGGATCGAACCGGTAAAGCTCACCTTGCGGATTACCGGTGAACCGATCAGGTGGCGCGACACCGCGTCCGGCACCCCGTGGACCAGCTGGAACACGCCCGCCGGTATGCCCGCGTCGCTCAGCGCCCGGGCCATCGCGCCCGTGCAGCCGGGCGTCTCCTCCGGCGGCTTGCTGATCACCGTGCACCCCGCCGCCAGCGCCGCCGCGACCTTTTTCGCCAGGAGGTAGATTGGAAAATTCCACGGCGTAAAGGTCGCGGTCGGCCCGACCGCCTGCGGAATGACGATGCTGCGCTGCCCCGTCGGCCGCACCAGCACCCGCCCGTAGGCCCGCTTGGCCTCCTCCGCGAAGAAGTCGAACATCTGCGCCGACCCGATCACCTCGCCGATCGCTTCGGTCAGCGGCTTGCCCTGCTCCTGCGTCAGCAACGCCCCGATCGCCGGTGCCCGCTCACGCAGCAGCGCCGCCGCGCCGTGCAGGATCGCCGCCCGCTTCTCCACGTCCAGGGCCCGCCAAGCCGGCCACGCGCGCTCAGCCGCGGCCAGCGCCTCGTCGAGATCGCCGGTGCTCGCCAGCGGGACCTCCGCGATGGTCTCGCCGGTGGCCGGATTGATCACGGGAGCGGCGTCGCCACCCTCCCCGGAGCGCCAGCTGCCATTGATGAACAACTGAAGCTCGGCGTCGTAGGTCGCAGTTTGGGTCATGAAATCCGACTTAGGCCCGCACCCCTCCGCTCACAAGGTTCGCAACCTTGGCTCCGCCCGCCGTCCGAGCAACGCGGTCAATGCCCACACCATCGCGTCCGCCCGGTCGGGGCTCGGCTCCGGCACCTCGCCCGGCACCAGCCGTTCCAGCTCCGCCTCCAGCTCGGGAAAGCGGCCCGCCAGCCACGCCCGCCCGGCCTCGAACGCCACCGCAACCGGCTCGGCCCGCGCGACCTTGCCGCGGCTGGCGTTGACCAGGGTCAGCGGCAGGGCCGGGGCGGCCTGCTCCAGCACGCTCCTGACCATCGCCCCGCCCATGTTCGATTCCGCGACCACCCGGTCCGCATCCCAAGCCTCCGCAGCGTCGGCCACCGCCCGCGCCCAGCCCTCCGGCGAGCGCCCCGACACGCTGGCGTCGTGCAGCACGAACAGCCCCCCGGCCGGGTCCGCCGCCGCCACCACGATCCCGCATGTCCCCCCCGCCGACGCGGGCGGGTCCACCCCGACCACCACGCGTGTCGGCGCGCCCGGCCGCTCGCATCGCTGCCGCGCCAGCAGCGCCGGCGGAAACAGCGACCCTTCCACTTCCTCCAGCAGCTCGCCCCGCAGCTCCTGCCGGCCCAGCCGGCTGTTGCCGTACAATCCGTCCATCGCCGCCACGAACGCCATCGGCAGGTGCGGATTGTCGAAGGTGGACCCCGTGCTGGTCACGATGCCGGGCTCGGCCAGCACGCGCTTCAGCAGCGTCGACCCACCGCGCGGCGTAGTGGTGACCAGCACCCGCGGCTGCTCCCCCAGCCGCAGCCCCATGACCAGATTGTCCCACGCCCGCGCGCCCCCGCGGCCCCACTTGCCCAGCTCGTCGCACCAGGCGGCATGGTGCTGCGGCCCGCGCAGCGCTTCAGGCGCTGCCGCCGAATAAACGGTGGCGATCGCCCCCGTCGGCCAGGCCAGCTCCCCCCGGCTTTGCCGCCATTCGGGTCGCCAGCCGACGCCCGATGTCGCCAGCAACCCGCTTTCCCCCTCCACCATCACCCGCACCGCCTCCTCCCGGCTGGCCGCGACCAGCGCGACCCTGACGTCTGCTCCCAACCGGGAAACCGAATGAACCCATTCGGCACCCGCCCGCGTCTTGCCGAACCCCCGCCCGGCTTGAATCACCCACAATCGCCAGTCGCCGTCCGGCGCCAGCTGCGGCTCGCGGCCGGCGGCGCCCCAATGCTGGATCAGCGACTCCAGGACTCGCGCCGGCAACTTGACGATGAACCTCGCCCAGGCGGCCGGATCGTCGCGGCACAGCACTGCCGCGAGCCGCAAAACGCGATTGACCTCGCGCGGCGACAGCACCGACCTCATTCCGGCTCACTTGCCGGTGGCGGCAGCAACGGAGTTTCCGCCATTATCTCCGCCCCGAACTTGGCCAGTCGCTCACTCAATGCGGCGACGATCTCCGCGTCGTCCGCCAGCGGCGCCTGGCGCACGGGCTTGCCCGGACGGACCAGCTCGCCGCCATCCTTGGTTGGCCGCGCCGCCCGGATCTTGAGCACTCGCTCGTGATAATGCTTGAGCGTCTGCAGCGCCCGGTCGAGGTCCTCGACCGGCGGGTCCGGCACGTCCCAGTCCCCGGTCAGCTCGATCCGTGCCAGCTCCTGGTCGACATTGCCGAACTGCTGCTGCAACGTGCGCATCTCCAGCCGGGCATAGCCCTGCTCAAGCGCCCGGTCCCACGCCTCGGCGAAGGCCGGCTTAAGCATCCGGTGGCGATAAACGGTGGAGTAAGCCACTCCTGCCGCCCGAGCCGACCATTTGGCGTTGCAGGTCGCCGCGAACAGTTCCAGAAAGGTTCGCTGCTTGTCGGCGGTGAACTGCCCCCGACTGTTCCCGCGCCCGTTCACCAGCTGCCACGGGCGATTGCGACCGGCCTGTGGATCGGGCCCGAGCTGAATGGGGGAGGGGGAAGGGGATGGATCTTTCGTCACCGCAATCGTGAACCAAAAAGGTTCCTACAAGTCAAGCTTCTTGTGCCGAGCACTGCTCTGGCAGCATCGAGACCCACGAAGCCGGCCGAGTTGATCGACGTCACGCTTTCCGTGCCGAGCGCAGCGAAGCCGAGCAAAGCTCGCCTGCAGCAGCGTGAAGAGCCACGAGAAGCCGGCCGACGACCGGCCTTCAGGCCGAGTCGATCGATGTCACGGATTTGATCCGTGACGGCCTCACACCTTTACGACAGCCCTTAGGCCGCCCACTCGCACCGCCCCGCAACCACCCGCGCCAGCGGGCGTGGCCGGCCCAGCAGGTGCCCCTGGCCCAGGTCGCAGCCCAGCCGGCGCAGGAACTCGCGCTGGTCGTCGGTCTCGATGCCCTCGGCCACCACCTTGCGGCCCAGGTTATGCGCCAGCGACACGATCGCGCGCACGATCTTGGTGCTTTCCACGTCCCGCTCCAGCCCGGCGATGAACGACCGGTCGATCTTCAGCACGTCGGCCGGCAGCTCGCGCAGGTGGACCAGCGAGGCATAGCCGGTGCCGAAGTCGTCCAGCGACACGCCCACGCCTTCCTTGCGCAAACAGCGCAGGCACTCGATCACCGGTCCGCCCGGCCGCCCGAGCACCACATTTTCCGTCACTTCCACCGTCAGCGCGGTTGGCGGCAGGTCCCGCGCGGCCAGGCAATCGAGGATCAGCCGGGCCGCTCGCCGGCCCTGCAACTGGCACGCCAGGAAGTTGACGCTGACCGCCTGCAGCCCGCCGCTGGACCGACCGGCCTGCAGCGCATCCAGCGCCGCTTGCAGCACCCAGTCCTGGATGGCGATGCTCACGCCCGGATCGTCGAACGCCTGGCTGAACTCGCCGGGCCGGATCAGCCCTCGCTCGAGGTGCCGCCAGCGCAGCAGCGCTTCATGGTAGCTCACTTCTTGCGTGCGCAGGTCGACGATCGGCTGGAAGTGCAATTCCAGCTCGCCCCGCTCCAGCGCGCCGCGAGCCTGGGCGATCCACCACCGCCGCGCTTCCTGTTCGTCGCAGATCTCGCTGGAATAAGCGCGCCAGCACCCGCGCCCGTCGGCCTTGGCCCGGTACAGCGCCAGGTCTGCTTCCTTGGCCAGGCGCTCAGGGCCGCCGTCGCCTGCGGTCCAGCTCGACAGCCCGCCGGAAAATCCGACCGCCAGCAACTGCCCGCCGTGGGTCAGCCGCTGGTCGCCCGATCGTTCCACCAGCTCCAGCACCGGGCACAGCGCGTCGCGCTCCTCGTCCACCAGCAGGACGGCGAACTCGTCCCCGCCGATCCGCGCCACCAGCCCGCGCCCGCCCGTCGTCTCGGTCAGCCGCCGACCGGCCTCGATGATCAGCGCATCGCCCGCGTCGTGCCCGGCCGCGTCATTGGCTTCCTTGAGGTCGTCGAGATCGATGATCAGCAGGTCGGCACTGCCGTGCCGGCCCAGCGACCCGATCCGCGCCTGGAACGCCGCGCGGTTAGCCAGCCCGGTCAGCGAATCGGTATGCGCCACCCGCCGCAGCGTGTCGCGTTCGGCATCGGCCGCGTCCCGCTGGCGCAGGAACTCGCGGAACCGGTCGGCCACTGCGATCGACAGGACCACCGCCTCGAACGCGATGGCGATGAAGCTTGCCATGTCGATCAGGTCCGACTGGCCGAGCAGGCCGAAGTTGCGTGCCACGCGCAGCATGAACACGATCATCGGCGGGGTCCACGCGGCGAGGTAGAACCACACGGCCCGGCTGCGGCGGCGAACGCCATGGTAGATGCCGGCCGCGACCAGGCCGATGGAGGCCAGGAACAGGCTGTTCAGCACCAGGTCGACCGGCCGTGCCGGAAGCAACTGGTCCAGCGCGGCGAGCGCGCCCCACAGCGGGATCAGCGCCGAACAGATCCGTCCCGCCCGCACCAGGCGCCACGGTATCTTGCCCCGCTCCACGAAGTCGAAGAAGAAGCCCGTGGCCGACCCGATGAGGACGCTGGCCAGAACGATGTTCGCCCGCACCCTGAGCGCCCCGTCCAGTTCCGGCGCGAACAGGTGGATACCGCCCGTCCAGAACAAGGTATAGGTCAGCCCCGTCGCCAGCCACACCACGTTCCAGCGCTGAAAGTCGCTGCGCAGCCAGGTCATCAGGAACAGGTTGTAGACCAGCGCGCAGAACAGCACGCCGCACACCGCCGCCACCAGCACCAGCCAGCGTTCCACATGCCGTTGGAACGCGTCGGCGGACGCCGCCTTGATGCTGCGCATCAGGCTGAGGTCGTCGAGGTCCTCGAAGCCCAGGCAGATGCGGGTCACCGCCGCTGCCGCCACCGGCACCCGGAAGGCGACCTTGTTGCCCAGCGTCTTGGCATCCGACAGCGCCGCAATGCGTCCGCCCAGCATCACCGGGGCACCGTCCGTTCGCGTGATCGCGACCTGCAGGGCGGAAAAGCGGGTTTGGTCGATCAGCAGCCGCCAGTCCGACCCGAGCTCGGCCGACCGCGGCTTCGCCACCTCCAGCCAGGTCCAGCTGGCGGGCGCTCCCGCGGGCCGGCACGCGCTGCTCGGGCCGTAGCCGAGCGGCTCGACCTGTTGAGCAGCCGCCGGCGTCCCCCACGCCGCGGCAACCACCAGGAGAAGCACCAACCAACGCCTGAACATCCGCCCTCCGTAACGCACGTTTACGGTTCGAAAAGCTGCGGGGAACTTAAGAATTGTCGTTAAGCGGCGAAGTGATGCGGAAATGTCGCTCGGGGCGAAGCAAGTCGCGTTAACCCTGTAACTTGCAAATACTGATGAACTGCAAACTAATTCGAACCGGCGGAGTGCCGCCGCCAGCCGGGTAACAATGCTGTTCCCCCTTGTGTGGCGGCCGGGAAAGCCTGATGACGCCCCGGTCAGCGGGACCGGCTGTCCCCGTCACATCTGGAGCCCTCACGCGATGCGCCTCGTTCTGTCTGCCGCCCTCCTGGCCCTCTCTTCCGCCGCGCTCGCCCAGGCTCCAGCCAGCGCGCCCGGCTCCCGCAACGTGGCGGCGGTCAGCGGTGGGTCCTACGACGTCGATCCCAATCACACGCTGGTGGTGTGGACGCTCGATCACATGGGGTTCTCGCCCTACACCGGGATCTTCGGCAACGTGTCGGGCACGCTGGTGCTCGACCCCAAGCGCCCCGGCCGGGCCCGCGTCGATGTTCGCATCCCCATCAACAAGGTCGTGACCGCCAGCGCCGGCCTGACCGATCACCTGCTGCGGGCCGGCAAGAACGGCGCCAAGCCCGACTTCTTCGGCCCCAACGCCGGCGAGGCCCGCTTTGTCTCGACCGCCGTCGTGGCCACCGGCCAGAAGGCGCGGATCCGCGGCCAGCTGACCCTCAACGGCGTCACCCGCCCGGTCACGCTCGACGCGACCTTCTACGGCGCGGGCAAGACACCGGCCGCAATGGGCGGGCAGGAGAACGTCGGCTTCCGCGCCAGCGGCACGATCATGCGCAGCCAGTTCGGCCTGACCACCGGCATCCCGCTGGTCGGCGACCGGGTGAGCCTCGACATCTCCGCAGCCTTTACCAAGGCGGAGGGCTGACGCTCCGGCACCCGGCCCCTCATTCCAGCCACGTTCATGTGGCCGGGGCTGAGATCGGCCTGAATGTCAAAGGGAGCTGGTCCATGCACGTGTCCGGATTGCTGCTGGTCGGGCTGGTCGCCGGCGCGGCCAGCGCGCCCTCCGTCTACGTCGTCCGCGGCGACGGCGTGGTCGGCGGCACGCTTAACGGCGTGCCCGCCCGCATCCGGATCGACCCCGCGGCCGCGGGCGCGCCGATCCTGACCACGGCGCTCGCCAACCGGGCGCGGCTCCGGGCCGGTCCCTTCGGGTTCGAATATCTGATCGGCCCCACGCGCCTCACGGGCAAGAGCGCGGTCACCCGGATCGACTTCGGCCTGGGCCCGATCCGGCGGCGGGTCGGCTGGACGGCCGCACCCTATCGCGCCGGCGCCGACGCGGTGATCGGGCCGGGCCTGATCCCCGCCGCGGCCGTGCGATTCGAGCTCCGGCCGGCACGACCGGGCGAGCGGCTCTCGGTCCTGCCGCTGGTCGGCCAGGGTGGCCTGGACAGTGCGTGGGGCGAACGCTTTGCGCTGCTGGCGATCGGCGGCAGCCCGCTGCGGGTGCAGTTCGATCCCGGTCGCCGCCGCACCGTCGCCACCGCCAGCGCCGGCGCCCGGATCGCGGGCGCGCTCGGCGGCCAGCTCGCGGGCCCGGCCGAACCGGTCGAGATCGCGTTCGGGGTCAGCCGCCCGGTCCGCTCCCTCCACCTAGCGCGACCGCTGCAGATCGGCGCCATTTCCCTGCGCGAGCTGGGCGTGCGGACCCACGACTTCGGCTCCGTCCGCGGCATCGCCGAAGCCGGCGCTGATCCCGACGAGGTCGTGGTCGTCGCCAAGGGCAAGAAGCGGGTTGAGCAGATCAAGCTGGGCGCCGACGTGCTGGATCGCTGCTCGTCCATCACCTTCGACAAGGCCGCCCGGCAGGTCCGCCTGAGCTGCTGGTAGCGCGCGCCAGCCGACCCAACGTCGGGACAGCATCGTAGAAGACGATGTTTCCGCGGAAGTCATCGCTCACCAGCCAAAGGTTCAAGTCGTCGCCGATAGGGTAGCTGTACCATTGGGCGAGATGGACGTTCAGCATTCGCAGCGGATAAGGAGCCGACATCTCCGCCCAGCACTAATAGCACCCCCCAAGCCCGACCGTCAGGGTCTTCCCCGTCCGCACGAGCGCAATCTTGTCACCCTGCTGGCAAGTCCTGCTGAGCGCGCACGCAAGGAAAGCCGCCAACACCGACAGCCACGCTGCAGTCCGCAGCACTTCTCGCGCCCGGAGCCCCGACTCGGGCAACACGCGAAGTGGATGCGAGGCAGGCATGGCGGTTACCAATCCCGACTGGCGAACCAGGCTGCGAACGTGGTCACGATTGGCGAAGCGAGCATGACAAGTGCCATCCCGAAGTTCACGCCAGTCTGATCCCCGCGCGCCGATTTCGATGCTCGCGACGTATGCGCCCCAGAACAGCCCGGTGACCAGGATCGCGACGGACCAAGGGAGCCAGTCCCTGGTGCCGTCTACCGCCAGATAGCCGAACGGGACGGCCAAGAGCAGGCTCTGGAACAAGAGAAACGGCTGTTCCACCGCGAGCACAGGAACTTAAAAAAAGATCGAAGCGAGACTGGGAAGCGGGATCAAAGCAGGCGCAAAGATGCAGCCGACACCGTTCCGCTCGCTGAAACTCGTGGTCTCGTTGCTCATGCCGGGCAGATAACCAAGCCGCCCATGTCCGCAATGAGTTCAAGGCGCACAACTCGGTAAGAGCTCGAAACGGCGTCAGTGCATATCAACAACCGTCGTCAGCCGAATGTCCGCTATGGGTGGAAAGCGGACATTCGATTCAGCGGCCACTGCCAAACGGGGACATTACCTTGATCCGTCTACGCTCGCGGTGAGCTTGATATTAAGAAATCATTGAGCCAGTATTGCTTGACCTCAGGCAAGTACAACCAAGCAAGTTAGGCGTTCATGCCCTTCACGAGTCAGCCAGCCAATTCCTATGACGTCGCAATCGTGGGCACCGGCTTCTCGTCCTCATTCTTCCTCTTGGGTCTGCTTAAAAAGCTCCCCGAGCATGCCCGAGTCATCGTGCTGGAACGGGGAGGTTGGATCGAACACAGCAAGCGGGTTGAGGCTGCTCGGCTCCTTGATGGGGAGCCCGGTCGGGCGGGTCGTGTTCAAGTGGCTGCGGCGATGACCCTCAGCGACAAATATTATCGTCCGAGCGGTGATCCCCACAAAGCTTGGCGATTCACGGTTGGCTTCGGCGGCGGTTCGAACTGCTGGTGGAGCAATGTTCCTCGATTCCTGCCAGCAGACTTTGAGACAAAAAGTCGGTTCGGAATCGGCCGTGACTGGCCCATCGGCTATAACGACGTTGCCCCTTATTACGACACGGTAGAAGCGGCTATGTCGCTGGCGGGCCCAAGTGCCCCGTGGCCTTACCCAAGATCAACTCCGTATCCGCAACCGGCGCATCGGTTCAATGATGCGGAGAGGCTTCTGAAAGCTGCTTACCCTGCCTCCTTCTTCGCGGTCCCGACAGCACGGGCGCGAGTGGCAACTCCCGGCCGAAACGTTTGCTGCGGTAACGGAGTTTGCCACCTCTGTCCGGTGGACGCGAAGTTCACAATCCAGAACGGCCTGATGTCGGTCTACAAGGATCCCAGGGTAGATGTGCTGCTTGAGGCGGAGGTTATTGGGGTTGAAACGGCTGCAGGAGCCGCCCGCGGGCTTCGATACGTTTTCGGCGGCGCGGAGCGGACGGCATCGGCCGATCTCATCGCGCTCGGATCGAACGCTTTATTCAACCCGGTGATATTGCAGCGTTCGGGGATCAATCATTCGCGACTTGGTAAAGGATTACATGAGCAGGTCGCGCTGAACGCTGACGTCTACTTGGACGGCGTGAACGGATTCAACGGTTCCACGTCAGTCACCGGTCACAGCTATTTGCTCTACGATGACGAGGAGCGCCGCCGTCAGATGGCTGCCTGCTTGCTCGAGACACACAATGTTGGGGCACTGCGAACCGAACGGGGCAGGTGGCAGCAGGTGCTGCCCGTCAGGATGATCTTCGATGTCCTTCCGGAAGAACAAAACTACGTAGCCTTCGATCCTTCAGCACCGGATCGACCTGTCATGCACTACGCCGCGCACTCCGATTACACGGAAAAGGCGATTGCCCGAGCGGCAGAAGACCTCGCAAAGATTATGAGTCCGCTGCCGGTGGAGCGCATTGTGCTTCATCCGGAAGTCGAAAGGTCAGAGGCTCATATCATAGGAACCACGCCGATGGGCAACGATCCTTTGACCAGCATCGTCGATCGAGACTCACGACATCATCAATTTCGAAATCTGCTCGTTCTAGGCAGCGGCACTTTCCCGCAAGGTGGACCCTCCAACCCCACACTGACTTTAAGTGCGCTCGCGTTGCGCGCTGCCGACAGATTGACGGGATCATCGCATTGAAACTTTCTCGCCGGAACGTCCTGATTGCGGGTGGGGTCGCCGGGCTGGTGCCCGCAGTCGTGGTCGGCCGAGCGGTCGCCGGATCTCCAGAGGACACGATCGTCCGGTTCATACGGTCTACGACCGGAAACACGACTATCCCGGATACCAACCTTTACCAATTTGCTGAGAAGTTCGTGTTGACACATCGGCAGACCCTCGGACGCAAGTTCGATGCAGCGATTTTCGTTATGGACAATGAATGGTCACGATCGTTGCTGCCGGAGAACCGGCGCGGTGGCATTGAGCGCTTCGAACGACGGGTGCTTACTGACTTTCTCTTCTCGACAGACTACTTCACAAGCGCTGGACAGGATGTACAGCGTATGACGTACGTGGATTACGCGGATCCTTATTCGGTTGGCTGCCGTAATCCATTGGCGCGCTTCGAGATAGATGCTTGAGGGTGTTGGCGATCGTGTCACGTGTCAAGCATTGGCTACTGCGATGATCGACACTCGCACTTGCGGCTAGGCTTAGCTACTTCGCTGAAGTAGTTGACGCTACTCGCGAACGCTGAGGCTCCGCTCTACGTTCTCAAAGCCTACTCCTACCGTGCCCATCGTGATCGCTCTCGCATCGCGTACCTCGCACTGCATGTGCGCTCAGGGCGTCAGCAATTGGTCGCTCAACTGTTCGGCCCGGATGTCCGCACTGCATCGTTAACGGGCATCTAGGCCAGACCGTCAATCAGCGAACAGTACAAGCAGAAGCAAGAGGATCGCTAGTGCTGCCATTGCACGCTCGAAAGGCAAGGCAACGTCAGAGCGTTCTCCCGAAGCATGCATGACGCCGCCACCGTTTCGCCTCACCAGTTCTTTCCGGTGAATACGCGCGAGGGCAATGCCAGGGTCGCCGTCAGCAGAGCTGCCAGGCGATCCGTAGAGCAGTGGGACCTTGGTGAGGAGATCCTGTTCGAGCCCCTTTGCTGCTTGTCCGCGGCGCCTGAGGCCCTCGGCAAAGTTCTCTGAAGTGGGAGCACGAACCGAGGGAGCCTCGAATGTTTCGTCGTTAGCCGGCATGCTGTCACTAGGCATCAGGAGAAGTTACCAAGCTGTTGCTCAAGGTCCGCCGCGGGCCGAACTCAGACGTTCGTCCTCAGAGTTCGAATGGGTGGAAAGCCGACCAAGCGGCCGCGACTAGGACCGTTCGATCGCGACCCCATCGACAGCGCGAGCGCGACCAATCCTGATCCGGTCTACCAGGACGAGCGCCAGTTCGGTGACAATGCCGTAGGTCGTGTGTGCAACTATGCCGCGCGCGTGCGCTTGCCACGGGTAGTCCTGCGGCTTCGCACCCAAGCCGGTCACCGTATTGAGCACTTCATCCTGCGTGAGAAAGAGACCAGCACCGTAGAGCGCGCCGCGGGCCACGCCGCTTATCGGCAGCTTGTCGCGCAGCAATGCGTAGCCGATCGCAGGCGCGATGCCGATCGCGTAATGGACGACCTGGCTGGCGGTTTCGTGCGTGCCTGGCTCCAAGTGCTTCCCGGTCGCGTTTTCCATCTTGCTGACGAGCGCTTGCGCCGGCGGCTCCCCATCTGGCCGAACCGCAGTCGTTCGCGCCCGCGCTTCCGCGTCCTCCTGGCCCCACATGAACCAATCGAGGCGGTCCAAGGCCCAGACGCCCAGTGCGCCGGCAGCAAATCCGGCGACGACCTTCAGGGCGACGTCCCCGAGGTCGTTCGGCTTAGCTGCGATTGCGGCGTTGGTCGATAACCGGGCGGCGTTCACAGGCTTTCTCCTTGATGCGAGCGCCGGCACCGGCATCTTGCCGGCGCGCGGACACTCCACGCCTCAACGCCGCAGCATGTAGGTCGGCAGCGTCTCCACCCCCAAAGTTTGTCGCAGGCGAACACGCCGCGCAGGTCCGCTAAGGATCGAAAGCAGACGTTCGGCCTGAGTGTTCGCAATGGGTGGAAAGTGAACATTCGAGGGCCAACTTGAGGAGAATGGAGACGAAGCCGGATCGCAGCTCTTTATGGTGCGGACTTCGCGCCGCTCTCATTGCATCCAAGGAAGCTCGTAACGCCCAAGCTCGTGATGCTCTTCTGGATGAGGCGGGACGATTGGCTCAGAGGCTCGCGAACACAGCGGCTCCCCCAGAGCCACGTGAGACATCCTATTTCATAGATGCCGCCATGACGGACATTGACCACGAGAGTTGGTATATCCCGCTCTAGGTGGAATGTCTGCTTTGGGTCGAAAGCGGACATTCGAGGTTGTTCGCGAGTACAACTTGGCGGGAGGCGATTCGTCCTTCGCACCTCACCGATCGTCGGTCGGCCAACGCTCGCACCAGCGTAGCGGGCCCTCGCTGCCGGTCCGCTCGGTGCCGTCGTTCCATCAACGACAATGCTCGGGCGGAAGCGGGCAGGGCTGGGGAGCGGCCGGCGAGCCTCCTTGCTCTTCGGCGCCCGCTCGGCTAAGGGCGCGGGCGTCCGGCGGGTGATGATCCCGTGGGCGCCCGTATTTCCTTCTTCCTTCCGCTGCTGCGGAAATGTCCGCTTCGCTCGCGAACCGGGCGAGGTCTCGGTCCGGGTACCCCACGCGCATTGCCCCATGCCCGGATGTTCCGCCCGGCATGGGGTCTGGCGGGACCAATGGACCCAACGCTTGCCAGGTCCGCCAGATGGAAAGCCGAACCGCGTGTTGGTTTCGGCTGGCGGCATACCGACCGAGCACGAATAGGACACACTGACCACATGGCCACTGCGGCAACCACTTTTCCCTCACGCGACGACTTCGCGGCGCTGCTCAACGAATCGCTGGGCGGCGAGAACGAGACCTTTGAAGGCAAGGTCGTTACCGGCACCGTGACCGCGATCGAGAACGATCTCGCGGTGATCGACGTCGGCCTCAAGAGCGAAGGCCGCGTGCCGCTGCGGGAATTCGCCGCGCCGGGCCAGAAGGCCGAACTCAACGTGGGTGACGAGGTCCAGGTGTTCGTCGACCGGGTCGAGAACTCGGCCGGCGAGGCGATGCTCAGCCGCGATCGCGCCCGCCGCGAAGCCGCGTGGGACACGCTGGAAAAGGAATTCGAGGCCGGCAACCGCGTCGAGGGCGTGATCTTCGGCCGGGTCAAGGGCGGCTTCACCGTCGATCTGGGCGGCGCCGTGGCCTTTCTGCCCGGCAGCCAGGTGGACATCCGGCCGGTTCGCGACGTGCAGCCGCTGATGGACCTGCCGCAGCCGTTTCAGGTGCTCAAGATGGATCGCCGCCGCGGCAACATCGTCGTGTCGCGCCGCGCCATCCTGGAGGAAACCCGCGCCGAGCAGCGGTCGGGGCTGATCCAGAGCCTCGCCGAGGAGCAGGTGATCGAAGGCGTGGTCAAGAACATCACCGATTACGGCGCGTTCGTCGACCTGGGCGGCATCGACGGCCTGCTGCACGTCACCGACATCAGCTACAAAAGGGTCAACCACCCGTCCGAGGTGCTTGGCATCGGTGACACGGTGAAGGTGCAGATCATCCGCATCAACCGTGAGACCCAGCGCATCAGCCTGGGCATGAAGCAGCTCGAAAGCGATCCGTGGGAAGGTGCGTCGGCCAAGTATCCGGTTGACGGCGTGTTCCGTGGCCGGGTTACCAACATCACCGAATATGGCGCGTTTGTCGAGCTGGAGGCGGGCATCGAAGGCCTGGTCCACGTGTCGGAGATGAGCTGGACCAAGAAGAACGTCCACCCGGGCAAGATCGTCTCCACTTCGCAGGAAGTGGACGTCAAGGTGCTCGAGGTCGACGGCGAGAAGCGCCGCATCAGCCTGGGCCTCAAGCAGGCGCAGTCGAACCCGTGGAACGACTTCGCCGAGCGTCATCCGGTCGGCTCCACCGTCGAAGGCGAAGTCAAGAACGCCACCGAGTTCGGTCTCTTTATCGGCCTCGACGGCGACGTAGACGGCATGGTCCACATGTCCGACATTGCGTGGGGCGTGTCGGGCGAGGAAGCACTGCAACTGCATCGCAAGGGTGAGCGTGTTGAGGCTCAGGTCTTGGATGTGGACGTCGAGAAGGAGCGTATCTCACTTGGCATGAAGCAGCTGGAGCGTGGCGGTGTTGCTGCCGGCGGCGGAACGGGTGCCAACAAGGGCGAGACGGTGACCGTAGTCGTTCTTGAAGTTCGTGACGGTGGGCTGGAAGTTCAAATCGGCGATGACGGAGCAACTGGTTTCATTAAGCGCACCGACCTTGGTCGGGATCGAGATGAGCAGCGCCCAGAGCGCTTTCAGGTCGGGCAGAAGTTCGATGCGCTGATGATCGGCTTGGATCGGTCCAAAAAGCCCACGTTCTCCATCAAGGCGCTTCAAATCGCCGAAGAGAAGCAAGCCGTGGCTCAGTATGGCTCAAGTGACAGTGGTGCGAGCCTAGGTGATATTCTGGGGGCGGCGTTGAAGGACGCGCAGTCGAAACCGAAGAAGTGACCGAAGGGGGTGCGGTGTGGATTCACACACCGCACCCAGTCCCCTGCGGGACGGCTCCCTTGCGCCGTTCGGCGTTGTCTGGCAGCTTAAAAGGCGGGGTAGGCGTTTCTGTTGCGGCGCAAGGAAGCGAAGACGAGGGCACAATGATCCGGTCGGAACTGGTGCAAAAGCTGTGCGGCGATTTCCCGGACCTCACCCAGCGTGAGGTCGAAGGGGTGGTCACCGCGTTGTTCGATTCCATCACCGAGCAACTGGCGGTGGGCGGCCGGGTGGAGTTGCGCGGCTTTGGCGCGTTTTCGACGCGGCGACGCGATGCTCGCGTCGGGCGCAACCCGCGCACTGGCGCGAGCGTCGACGTGGATGCCAAGCGAGTGCCCTATTTCAAGCCGGGCAAGGAGATGCGCGAGCGGCTGAACCTGTCGGAGGTCACCGAAGCGGCCGAATAACGGCGCGTGGGTGCCCTTGTCGGGCTGTCCGGCTGCCCGGCAGCGGAGCCGTTCCCAACAGCTGTTCAACGCGACAGCGAATGATCATCAACAACGTGCGGGCGTGGCGGAACGGTAGACGCTGGAGACTTAAAATCTTCTGCCCCCAGGGCGTGCGGGTTCGAGTCCCGCCGCCCGCACCAACGTTACCAAGCAGCGCCTGAGCTCCGCGAGCCGCACCCTGAGCGGCTGCGAGAAGCAGTGCGGCACCCGGACGCCCGGGAACTCCGACCCTAGCTCAAGCCGCCGAGCGCGCCGGCTGGTCCTGCATCACGGCCTGGTGCAGCAGCTGGTAGGAGCGGATGCGGGCCGCGGGATCGTGGATCTGGGCGGTGACCATCAGCTCATCGGCGCCGGTCCGCTCGGCAAACTCCGCTACCTTCGCCCCCACGGTCGCGACGCTGCCGATCGCTGAGCAAGCCAGCAGCTGGTCGAGCAGCGCCCGGGCCGAGCCGGGCAGGCTGTCGAGATAGCCGGCCTGCGGGCGCGGCAGTTGCGACGGCCGGCCGGAACGCAGGTTCACGAACGCCTGCTGCACGGACGTGGCCAGCAGCTGGGCTTCCTCGTCCGTATCGGCGGCAATGCAGTTGAAGCCGAGCATGACATAAGGCTTGTCGAGCCGTTCGGAGGGTTGGAAGCGATCCCGATAGACCTGGATCGCCTGGTCCAGCTGCTGCGGCGCGAAGTGCGAGGCGAAGGCGTATGGCAGACCGAGCATCGCCGCGAGCTGGGCGCCGAACAGGCTCGAGCCCAAGATCCAGACCGGGATGGACAGGCCCTCTCCGGGCACCGCGCGCACCCGGCCAGATGGCCCGTCGAAATAGGCCAGCAACTCGACCACGTCCTGCGGAAACTGGTTGTCGTCGGCTGCGAGGTTGCGGCGCAGCGCATAAGCGGCGGCCTGGTCCGTGCCGGGCGCCCGGCCGAGGCCAAGGTCAATGCGGCCCGGGAAGAGCGATTCCAGGGTGCCGAACTGTTCGGCGATGGTCAGCGGGGCGTGGTTGGGCAGCATAATGCCGCCCGCGCCGATCCGAATGGTCGAGGTCCGGGCACCGACATAGGCGAGCGCCACCGCGGTGGCGGCGCTGGCGATGCCGGGCATGGAGTGATGCTCGGCCATCCAGAAACGGCGAAAGCCCAGCTGCTCCGCGGCGAGGGCGAGTTCCGCGGAGTTGCGCAAGGCGGCGCCCGCATCGGCGCCCTCCGGAATGGGAGCGAGATCGAGAACGGACAAGGGGATCATGGGCACAAGCTGGGGTGCGGACCAAATTGTTCAACGGCCTCTCGCCTATCCCGGAACGGGACAACGGGATAAGTGGGCCGGATCGGACGTTTGCGAACAAGGTAAACAACGCGTTAAGGAAATCACATGCACCGTCCGGCCGGCTCGCTATCGCCGCTGCTCTTTGGCCGTCGCACGTCAGTCACGAGCGGGGTGCAGCTGCCTGTGGGCGCGCTGTCCCAGGACGCTCGCCTGTTCTTGTTGACCTACGCCGCCGGATTCCTGGTAGTGAGCTTCTTTATCGCCTGACTGGTAGACGAAGCGGCTGGTCGCAGGCCAGGTGGAGCTTCCAGCCGAGCCAGGCGGAGACGATGCTGCCGACCGAAACCAGCAGCAGCGTTCCCGCCACCGACACGCCCGCCTGGACGAGACCGGTCAGCAGCACGGTAGCACCGACCATCGCCCCCGAGTTGACGATGTTGTTGGCCGCCACGGTGCGCGCCGTCTCCGACTTGGGCACGGTGGTCGTCAGAAAGGCGTAGAGCGGCACCACGAACATGCCGCCCGCGATCGCCACCCCGAGCAAGGTCCAGACCACCAGCCACGCCCGCCGATCGGCCAGGAATTGCCGAACGTCGATCAGCTCCCCGGTCGGTGCAGGCCAGTTGCGGGCGAGCAGGAACAGCAGCAGCACGAACAAGCCCATGACCAGCGCCGCGGCCGGGGCGAAGCGGGCCGAGACTTCTCCTTTCAGCAGGCGGTTGATCGCCATGGAGCCGATCGCCACCCCAACCGAGAAGATCGCCAGAAACAAGGTGGCGACGCTCTGGTCGCCGGCAAACACGTTCTTGACCAGCGGGGGGAATTGAGCGGCCAGCACTGCCCCCATCGCCCAGAAGAAGCTGATCGCCATGATCGCCATGAACAGGCGGGGGATGTGCATTGTCGCCTTGACCAGCCGGACGGAGGCGCGAAGCACATGCCAGTCGAGCCCGCGAGCCGGGAACTGCGGATCTTCCGGCTCGTCGACCGGCGGGGCGGCGGGGACGAACTGGCCGGCGACGCGGCCGAGCACCGCCACCAGCAGCACGGCAACCGCGGCCCACTCCGCATGGTAGCTGCCATCCGGGCGCTGCAGGACCAGCAGCCCGCCCAGGATGGTCCCACCAAGGATGGCGATATAGGTGCCGGCCTCGACCAGGCCGGTGCCGGCCAGCACCTCGTCGTCGCGCAGGTGCTGCGGCAGGAGGGCATATTTGATCGGGCCGAAAAAGGTCGAATGCACGCCCATCGCCGCCAGCGCGACCAGCATCAAAGGGACGTTGTGGAGCAGGAGGCCCGCTGCGCCGAACGCCATGATCCCGATCTCCGCCGTCTTCACCACCCGCACGATGCGGCTCTTGTCGATAGCGTCAGCGAGCTGTCCGGACAGGGCTGAGAGCAGGAAGAAGGGCAGGATAAACAGTCCGCCGGCGATGGCGCTGAACGTCGCTTCCTGCTCGGCCGAGCGGAAGATGCCGTAGATCACCAGCATCACCATGGCGGTGCGATAAAGGTTGTCGTTGAACGCGTTGCAGAATTGCGTGACGAACAATGGCAGGAAGCGGCGATGACGCACGAGGTACAGGCTGGTCTGCATGAGCGCACGTGTTTGGCGGGGGATGGTGGTCCGCACAAGGGTTGAGCAGTGATGGGTGTTCGCGGACGGGACGGTGCGGAAGGAATCCGCTCGGCGGCTTGGGGGATCCGGCGCGAAGTGAATTCGCGCCGTCGCCCTTTCTGGCGGAGGGCGGCCGGGCTTCGCCGGCTCTGCGCGCTGCGGCGGGCGGCGCTTTGCACTGTCCTGGCTGCGCGCGGCGGCTCGCCTTGTGACAAATCCTTCCTGCCGCGCTAGAACCCGCCGGAATGCTGTCGCTGCCCAACCTGCTGACCCTGTCGCGCATCCTGGCGGTGCCGATCCTGGTGTTCCTGCTGTGGCGGCCGAGCCCGGTCGACTACCTCGTCACCTTTATCCTCTACTGCATCGTCGGAATCACCGATTACCTCGACGGCTACCTGGCGCGGGCGCAGGGCCAGATCAGCCGCCTTGGCCAGTTCCTGGATCCAATCGCCGACAAGATCATGGTCGCGGGCGTGATCATCATGCTGGTGTCGACTCGCCACGCGAACGATGAGCCGATCATCGGCGGGCTGCACATCCTGCCGGCGCTGACCATCCTGCTGCGCGAGATCATCGTCTCAGGCCTGCGCGAATTCCTCGCACCGCTGCACGTGTCGATGCCGGTCAGCCGGTTGGCCAAGTGGAAGACCACGCTGCAGCTGGTATCGTTGGGCGCCCTGATCTTCGCCGGCGCATTGCCCCGGGAAGAGTGGGTGCACATCGTTGGATTGCTGTCGCTGTGGGCGGCCGCGCTGCTCACGCTGGTGACCGGGTGGGATTACCTAAGGGTCGGCCTGAAGCACATGGATTGAGCGGTGGGTGGGTGCGGCAAGCTCCTCGGCGGAGCCGGCGTCCTCGCCTCCAGCGATGTGGTGATGAACTGTTAGCCATCGGCATTAAGAGTCCGGTAGCCTCTGGCGGGTTAATCCGACCCGGTTGAGGAGAGGCGCTGCTGTATGGCGTTCGGAAAGAAGATCGGTGGCGGTCGGCGTAGCGGCTCCAGAGGCCCGATCCTGCTGGCCGCTTCGGTCATGGGAACGGGGATGGGCCGCCGGGCAGCGATGATGGACTTGTCGGCGACGGGCGCGAAGTTGCGGCTTGCGGATGCTCCGCCCGCCGAACTCAGTTGTGGCTGCGGATCGGCGCAATCGAACGCCTCACCACGGTTCAGTGGGCGCGCGGCGGGTTTCTGGGCGTGATCTTCGACGAGCCCCTTTCCCCGCGTGAACTGCACGAACTGCATCGTCAAAACGCCATCTCCGTCGCCACCAAGCTGAAGCCGGAAGAGCGGCTTGCCATTGACGACTGGAACGTCGGCCTGGCCCGTTGAGCCCGAGCCTCGCCGACGGGTGAAGGTGTGGGGCGGCGGGGTCACAGTAGATCTGCACCGCCAATCGATTTTCCCGCTCATCGTGGCGAAGATAGTTTGTTTCCGTCGATCTGTCGGCCGAGCTAGGGCAAGCTCGTAGACATTCCGACAGGAGGCTTTTTCCATGGACGCGAAGACCGGTGAGATGAGTGGCTGCCCGATGGACAAGCCGACCACGGTGCGGTCCCTGCTTGGCCGCCAGAACAAGGATTGGTGGCCCGAACAGATCCCGGTCGACATCCTGTCGCAGAGCGGCAAGTCGCCCGACCCGATGGGCGCTGACTTCAACTATGCCGAGGCGTTCAACGCACTCGACTACGATGCGCTCAAGGCGGACCTCACCGCGCTGATGACGGATAGCAAGCCGTGGTGGCCGGCGGACTATGGCCACTATGGCCCGTTCATGATCCGCATGGCCTGGCACGCGGCGGGGACTTACCGGACGGCGGACGGGCGCGGCGGGGCGAACAGCGGGCAGCAGCGCTTTGCTCCGCTCAACAGTTGGCCGGACAACGGCAACCTCGACAAGGCGCGGCGGCTGTTGTGGCCGATCAAGCAGAAGTACGGCAAGAACATCAGCTGGGCCGACCTGTTCATCCTTGCCGGCAACGTCGCGATCGAGAGCATGGGCGGGCCGGTGTTCGGTTTCGGCGGCGGGCGACGCGACGTGTTCGAGCCCGAGCGCGACATCTACTGGGGTTCGGAGGAGCAGTTCGTCGGTCATGCCGACAACAAGACCCGGATCATCCCTGAGGAGGAGCTGGAGCTGGAGCATCCGCTGGCGGCGATCCAGATGGGCCTGATCTACGTCAATCCGGAAGGGCCGGGCGGGGTGCCCGATGCCATGCAGTCGGCGCGCGACATCAAGGAAACGTTTGAGCGCATGGCGATGAACCATGAGGAGACGGTAGCGCTGACCGCCGGCGGCCACACGTTCGGCAAGGCCCATGGCGCGGGCGATCCGAGCCTGGTCGGCGATGCGCCGGAAGGCTCCGACATCGCGATGATGGGGCTGGGCTGGACCAGTACGCACGAAAGCGGAATGGGCGAGCATACCATCACCAGCGGGATCGAGGGCGCGTGGGTGAACACCCCCACCGAATGGTCGGAGAATTACTTCCGGCTGTTGATGGACTATGAGTATGAGCTGGTCCGCTCGCCGGCCGGTGCCCAGCAATGGCAGCCGGTGAACCAGCGCGAGGAGGACATGGCGCCGGACGCCCATGTGCCGGGCAAGAAGGTGCCGACCATGATGACCACCGCCGACATGGCGTTAAAGGTCGATCCCGAGTTCCGCGCCATCAGCGAGAAGTTCCGCGACGACCACGAGGCGTTCAAGGACGCGTTCGCGCGGGCGTGGTTCAAGCTGACCCACCGCGATATGGGGCCCAAGGTCCGCTATCTCGGGCCGGAAGTGCCGGCCGAGAACCTGATCTGGCAGGATCCGGTGCCACAGGGACGCGACCCGAGCAGCGCGGAAGTCCAGGCCTTCGCAAAGGCGATCCTGGATTCCGGCTTCACGGTCGGGCAGCTGGTCAAGACGGCGTGGGCGTCGGCCTCGACCTACCGCCAGTCGGACCATCGCGGCGGCGCCAACGGTGCGCGCATCCGCCTGGAGCCGCAGCGCGGCTGGGCGGTCAATGAGCCGGAGGAACTGTCCCGCATCCTGGCTCGCATCGACGAGCTGCGCGGTGAAATGTCGATGGCCGACGCCATCGTGCTCGCCGGCAGCGCGGCGGTCGGCAAGGCGGCGCGCGACGCCGGCTTCGATGTCGAGGTGCCGTTCACCGGCGGGCGCGGCGATGCGACCGCGGAGTGGACGGACGCCGAGAGCTTTACGGCGCTTGAGCCGGTCGCGGACGGGTTTCGCAACTACCTTAAGACCAAGCACAGCGTCAGGACGGAGGAGCTGTTGCTCGACCGCGCCTCGCTGCTCGGCCTGTCGGCGCCGGAGATGACGGTGCTGCTGGGCGGCCTGAGGGTGCTGGGCGCCAATCACGGCAACAAGCCGGAAGGCGTGCTGACCGACCGGGTGGGCCAGCTGACCAACGACTTCTTCGTGAATCTGCTCGACAACGACACCTTCTGGGAGGTGGTCGACACCAGCGCCGACGAGGAGTTCATCGGTTATGACCGCGGCGGCCGGACGGAGAAATGGCGGGCGACTCGCACCGACCTCATCTTCGGGTCGAACAGCCAGCTGCGGGCCACGGCGGAAGTCTATGCCGAGCGCGGGCACGAGGAGAAGTTCGTGCGCGACTTCGTGGCGGCCTGGACCAAGGTGATGAACGCCGACCGGTTCGACCTGCTCAGCAAGGCGGAAGTGTCGGCCGACCAGGCCGGCGACGGGAGCAATCGCGGAGTCTGATGCGGTTACGGCCGGCCGCAGCGGCGCTTGGAGCGCTGCGGCCGGTTCTCGCCGAGGAGAAGCGATGCACGGCGACGGCCTGGGTGACATCGACTGCCGCCGCGCCTGGTGGGCGCCGGCGGTGACCGCGCCCGAGCGCAACTGGAGCGCCGCGCCCGGCTGCCGTCGCGGCGCGCGGTTCCTGCTCGATCCGGAGACTTGCCGGCCCAGCCCCCAACCTCCGCGCCCGTTCGGCAGCCGGGGCGAGTGCCTGCAGTGGATCATGGCCCATCGGCAGGAACTGCGTGAAGGCCTGCCCGGGGCTGAGGTCCGGCCGGTCAACCTCGCCCGGTGGCTGCTCGGGATCGACTAGACCGGGTCGACGCGGAGCCGGCAAAAGGCTTCAGCCAGCAACTGGAACTCGGCCGTGCGGGCCGAGCCGCGCCGCCACACCAGCGCAATCTGCCGGCTGGCATGTTCGGCTTCCAGCGGACGAACGCTGATGCCTGTTCCGTCCAGCAGCCCGGCGTCCACCGCCATCCGCGGAACCAGCGTGACGCCCAGGCCATTATCGACCATCTGCACCAGGGTGTGGAGGGACGTGCCGAGCATCATCGCCGACGCCCGCAGGTCCGGGCGGTTGCAGGCGGACAGAACATGATCCTTGAGGCAATGCCCGTCTTCGAGCAGCAGCAGGCGGCCCGCGCCGATGTCGTCCGGCTGCACGACGTCCGGCGCCTCCTCGTTGGCCGGAAAGGCGACCATCAATTCGTCGGAGAACAGTTCGGCTTCTTCGACGTCGCCGCAATGATAGGGCATGGCCAACAGCACGCAGTCGAGCTGGCCCCGGTGAAGGCCGTCGCAGGCCGCCTGGCTGGTCTCCTCCCGCAGATACAGGCAGAGTCCGGGGAATTCGGCGCGGAGACGCGGCAGCAGCGTCGGCAGGAGAAAGGGGGCGATGGTCGGGATCACCCCCATCCGCAGGTCGCCGGTCAGCGGGCTGCGCTCGGCCTGGGCGATGTCGGCAAGCTCTTCCGCTTCGCGCAGCACGCGCCGGGCCTTGTCCACGATGCGAACCCCAAGCGAGGTGAAGCGGATCACCCGGCGAGTGCGCTCCACCAGCGTGTGCCCAAGCAGGGTCTCCAGCTCGCGCAACGAGGCGGACAGGGTGGACTGAGTGATGAAGCAGGCGTCCGCCGCTCGGCCGAAGTGACCATGATCGTGAAGCGCGATCAGATATTGAAGCTGACGCAGGGTAGGGAGGTAAGTGCTCATCGGTTGCGTCGATCAATGTGATCGATTCATGCGGGTTGTGCAATAAGTACGAAGGCCTACATGCGGCAGTGCAACACAGGCGATCTCGCAAGTGCGAGACGACCAACCCACCAGGAGACCCGCATGCTTACCGTCGGCGACAAGGTTCCGAGCCTCGTCCTTCCCGTCCAGCAGGGCACATCGGCGCTTCCCAACGGCGAGACGATCGACCTGGGACAGACCAACGGACGCTGGAAAGTGCTGTTCTACTGGCCCAAGGACTTCACCTTCGTCTGCCCGACCGAGATTGTCGGCTATGGCGAACTGAAGAACGAATTCGCCGACCGTGATGCCGACCTGATCGGTGCCTCGACCGACACCGCGCACGTCCACTTCGCTTGGCGCAAGTCGGACGAGCAGCTGGAGCAGGCCGACTTCCCGTGGATCGCGGACAATGGCAAGCAGCTGGCGGAGGCGCTGGGCGTCCTCGATCGCCAGGAGCATGTCGCCTACCGTGCGACGTTCATCATCGATCCCGACAACGTCATCCAGCAGGTGACGGTGAACGGCCTCAACGTCGGCCGCAATCCGCAGGAAACCCTGCGGGTGCTCGACGCGCTGCAGACCGACGAGCTGTGCCCGTGCAACTGGACCGAAGGTCAGCAGACGCTCAAGCCGGCCGCCTGAACCGAGTCCACCACCCACTTCCCGCCCGTCCCCTCCCTGGGCGGGAGGCTGCGTGCCACCCGGCATTACGGACACCCCCTGTCCCATGCCGGTTTCGCTGGCTGCACTCCCCGGCGCCGCCCCTCGGTGCCGGGGAGCTTGCTTTCACTTTCAGCAGGAACACTTCATGTCATTGAAGCAATTTGCCGACGCGCTGCCCGACTATGCCAAGGACCTGCGGCTGAACCTCGGGTCGCTGCTCAACGACCAGCTGCTGGGCGACCAGCGCAAATACGGGCTGCTGCTCGCCTGCGCGCACGGCACCGGCTACCGGCCGATGGTCGAGGCGGCGGAAGCCGAGGTCGCAGGCAAGCTGTCGGATGAGGCGGCGAACGCAGCCCGGGCGGCGGCGGCGGTGATGGCGATGAACAACGTTTATTATCGCTTCGTGCACCTGGCATCGAACCCCATCTACGGGACGCTCCGCGCCGGCCTGCGGATGAACGCCATCGGCAATCCGGGGATCGACAAGGCCGACTTCGAGCTGTTCAGCCTGGCGGTCAGCGCGATGAACGGCTGCGGCATGTGCATCGACAGCCATGAAAAGGTGTTGGGGGAGCACGAGGTCAAGCCGGAGATCATCCAAGCGGCGGCGCGGATCGCGGCCGTGGTCAAGGCAGTCGCGACGGTTCACGCGACGCTTTAGCTGTTTTCAGTCGCGCAGAGCCTCGCCGGCGAGTGCCTCGACCTGGCTGACGGCGACCTCGCGGACGCTCTCCCGGTCGAGACCGCAGGCACGGGCGATCTCCTGGCCGGCCAGGCTGTCGCCGATCGCCAGCAAGGTAAGACCCAGGGTCATGCGATCGACCGGACGCGGATCGCCGGCGGCGCGCATCACCCGGATGATCCCCTCGATCGTGGCGACGATGGGCTCCAGTGCCTCGCGCTGCCGGGTCAGGGCGATCCAGCCGATGAGTTCGCCCGCACCCTCGCGGCGGAAGGCGTCGAACATCGCGTCGATCACTTGCCGCTCGCTGCCCTCACCGCGTCGGCGCTGCTCGATCGCGCCCTCGATGGAGGCCGAGACGGTCCGGGCGATGTCCTCGGCGAGGGCGCGCTGCAAGCCGGCGGCCGAGCCGAAGTGATGGAGCAGGTTGGCGTGGGTCCGGCCGACGTTCCGGGCGACCGCCTGGAGCGTGACGGCGGCGGCGCCGTCGCTGATCAGCAGGGCGCGGGCCGCGGACAGGGCGGCGGCGCGGCTGACCTCCGGCGAAACTCTTTTCCGGCCGAGCGGTTTGATTGACATATTTGTAAGCAATGACCAGATATCGGGTGAGCCGCAGGCTTGGAGGACCGACATGAACGTTGCAACCCTGAAGCGGACCACGCCGACCCCGGCAGACCTGACCATCACGCCGCGCGACCTGCGCTTCGGGCGGGACGAGCAGACCGCGCGCTGGTGGCTTGGCGGCGACCCGTACCTGACGGCCATCTACAATGCGCTGTCGGCGACCTTTCCCAAGGGCGAGGCCAACTTCATCGAAACGGTGCGCGCCTTCCGCGACCATGCCGACGAGCGGCTGGCGGGCGAAATCCGCGCCTTCACGACCCAGGAAGTGATCCACAGCCGCGAGCATGTGGCGTTCAACAAGCGGGCGACCGATGCCGGCTACGACCTGACGCCGCTGGAGCGGACGGTCGACGAGAGCCTTGTGATGCTGCGCGAGAAGCCGCCGATCGTTGGGCTGATGTCGACCATGTGCCTGGAGCACTTCACCGCCATCATCGCGCATGAGCTGCTGGCCGTTCCCCGGCACCTGGCCGGGGCGGACCAGGCCACCGCCGACATGTGGCGCTGGCACGCGGTGGAGGAAGTCGAGCACAAGGGCGTCGCCTACGATACGTGGCTGGCGGTGACCAAGGACTGGCCGCGGTGGAAGAGGTGGAAACTGAAGTCGATGATGATGCTGCTGGTTACGCGCAACTTCGTCGAGCATCGCACGGCCGGCGCCACCGAGCTGCTGCGGCAGGACGGGCTGACCGGCTGGAAGGTCAAGGCCAGGCTGCTGTGGGCGCTGTGGGGGCGGCCCGGCATCTTCCGCAAGGTCGCATCGGCCTGGCTGAAGTTCTTCCTGCCCGGGTTTCACCCCTGGAACGAGGACGACCGCGACCTGATCAAGGGTTGGGAGCAGACCTACCCTTATCTGCAGGTGCCGCCCAAGAAGCGGGTGCGCAGCGCCGTCTGACCTTCAGTCAGGCCGCCAGTCGCTGGGCCGGTGCCTCCAGGCGCAGCTTGACCAGCCGAGTCATGGCTTCACCGCCGCGGGCGCAGCCGTGGCGTGGGGCAATGAGGCCGGTGGGCTTGAAGCCGAGCTTCTCCAGCACCCGGCCACTCGCCGGATTGTCGAGGAAGTGCGCGGCTTCGAGCTGCGTGATGCCAAGCGTCCGCGCGATCTCTACCAACTGGCGCGCAGCTTCGGTGGCATAGCCCCGACCCCAGTGAGCGCGGGCGATCCAGTAACCGAGCTCGACACCTCCCGAGGGCCGGCGAGCGAAGCCGCAGCCGCCAACCAGCAACGGTTCACTGTTCGTTCGGCAGAACAGCAAAAAGGTCGGCAGGACCGGGTCCTTTGGAGCGTCCAGGAACGCTTGAGCTTCCTTCAGCCCGTACGGCCAGGGCGCGGTCGCCAGATTGCGGACGATCTGCTCGTCGGCGATCGCCTGCGCCAACGCGGTGGCATCCTCGGCCCAGCCGGGCCTCAACAACAGCCGTTCCGTCCGTGCGAACATTGATCAACTCCCCATTCGCGGCCTCCGGTAGGGGGGCCGCGTGACAATTTCGGGAGAAGAGAAAGAAAAAAGGAAGAAGAGGGGCCATCCCTCTTCTCCCTTTCCTTGATCCAATAGTCGGATGTCGGTCCGGGTCGGCCCCTCTGGGAGGCGACCCGTCCTCGGCCAACCTCTATTCGGCTGCTTCCATCGCCGGCATAAACGTCTCGACGTGGACGTATTTGCGGCCAAGTCGGCCGTCACGGAAGGTGACCTTGCCGTCGCACAGGGCGAACAGGGTGTGGTCCTTGCCCAGGCCGACGTTGTCGCCCGGATACCATTTGGTCCCGCGCTGGCGCACGATGATGTTGCCGCCGCGAACGGACTCGCCGCCGAACTTCTTCACGCCGAGGCGCTTGCTTTCCGAGTCGCGACCGTTGCGCGACGAGCCGCCAGCCTTCTTATGTGCCATGCCGAAATACTTCTCTTGCGATTGGGTTAGGCCTGAGGGCCTTCGGGCGGATTGCTAGCAGGCGCAGCATCCGAAGTCGAGACTTCGTGGGTCGCCTCCGTGCCGGCGTCGGCCGGGGCCACGCCTTCCGCGCTGACCGCGTCTTCCGGGGCAGGCGACGGGCTGTTGGCCCCACGAGACGTGTTGGCCGCGGGTACCGGGGCCGAAGCCGGAACGTCGGCCGGGGCCGAAGCCGGAGCGTCGGCCGGGGCCGAAGCCGGAGCGTCGGCCGGGGCCGAAGCCGGAGCGTCGGCCGGGGCCGAAGCGGGCGTCGCGCTCGAGGATTGCTGCTGCTCGGTCTGGCCGCCGACGGACACGATCCGGAGAATGGTGTGCTGCTGGCGATGGCCCTTCTTGCGGCGATAGTTGTGGCGGCGGCGCTTCTTGAACACGACCACCTTGTCGGCCTTGGCCTGGGCCACGATCTCGGCCGCGACGGTCAGGCCGTCCGTGCCCTTGAGGTCGGAGCCGTCGCCCGCCAGCAGCACGTCGGAGAGGGTGAGGCTGTCGCCGGCGTTGCCGTCCAGCTTCTCGACGACGATCTTGTCTCCGGGGGCGACGCGATACTGCTTGCCGCCCGTGCGCACGATTGCGAACATTGGCTCTTCTCTTTTCTGGCTCGAAACTCGCTTCCGCACGCCGCTAGGCCCGAGGGCGCACCCCCGCGCGGAAAGCGTGCCGCCTAGGGGAGGGGGGCGCGGGTGTCAACCGCGCCCGCCCGCTCGCAAGGCTCAGAAATCCACCGAAGCGCGGGCGTAGACGAACCGGCCGTTGAAGCCGAACGGCGAGAAGATGGAGTAGGGGATATACTCCTGGTTGGCCGGAAAGGCGTTGCCGGCCGTGGTCGATCCCGCACGCAGGCCGAAGGGCGAACGATCGGGGTAGACGTCGAACAGGTTGTTGGCGCCCAGCGCGAACTCGGTTCCGCCGCCCGGCTTCCACCGCAGTTCGGCGTCGGTGACCCACTTGCGGCCGAGGAAAATGTCGTCCGGGCCGTACGCTGTGAGGCTGGTCTGGTTGGGCGCCAGCGGATCGGCCGAGCCGGGCGAGACCACCTTGCCGTAGCGGGTGGTGCGGGCGGTGAAGCCGATCTGGCCGAAGTCGCCGTCGGCGCTCAGCACGATCTTGTCACGCGGCTGGGCGTCGGTGAAGCGGATGCCCTCCACCCGGCCGAACAGGACGATGTTCGGGATCTGCGCCAGCGCGCCCGGAGCGGCGAGACGCTTGTCGATCCTGGTCTTGTTGCGGTTGTAGGCGGCCGTCAGCGTCCACTTGCCAAGGTTGCCGGTGCGCAGGTTGTAGGCCGCGACCAGATCCACGCCGCGAGTTGTCGTGTCGACGCCGTTGACGAAGAAGCGGGCGGCCGACACCTGCGGGAAGCCGGCCGATTGCAGCAGGCTGGTGACCTGCGCCTGCACCGCGGCCGTGTTGCCGGTGCCGCCCGTTCCGAGCGTTTCGGTCAGGACGATCCGGTCCTTGATCCTGATGTTGTAGAGGTCGGCGGTGAGCGTCAGGCCGCGCAGCGGGTTGGCCGTGGCCCCCAGGCTGACGTTGAGGGACTTCTCCGGCTTGAGCGGCCTGGCGCCCAGGGCGACGGCCGCCGGCGCGGTGACCGACAGGGTGGCAATATCGACGGGCACCCCGCCGATGAAGTTGGTAGAGAAGGTCGTAAAATATTGCTGCTGCAGCGAGGGCGCGCGGAAGCCGTTGGAGATCGCGCCGCGCACCGCATAGCCGCGCAGGAACTCCCACCGCGCCGCGAACTTGCCGTTCACGGTGGTGCCGAAGTCCGAATAGCGCTCGATCCGGCCGGCCAGCGTGGTCGTGACGTTCTCAATCGGATCGGTGTCGAGCTCGGCGTAGGCCGCCCAGCTGTGCCGCGCCTGGTTGGTCTGCGCCGACGCCGGGATGCCCGGGAAGCCTTGGGCGCCGGCGGGAGCCGCCCGGCCCGGGAAGGAGCAGATACCGGTCGCCGCCGCGAACACGCCGCCGAGCGTGGTGCAATTGGCGGCGGTGGTCGTGATCGGCGCCACGGCGAGCGGGCCGGCGGCATAGGATTCGACCTGGCCCGGGCGGATCTTGAACCGCTCGCGCCGATGTTCAAAGCCGACCGCGACCGTCAGCGGCTTGGCGGCGCCGACATTGTACTCGTTGGAGAAGTCGGCGTTCACCAGCCACTGGCCGTAGCGCAGGCCGCCGGCGTCGAATTCGGTCGGACTGGCGACGCCGTAGGACGTGTTGAGCGTGTTGCTCACCTGATAGTCGAAGCTGTTGAACCCGCGGCCAACCGAGAAGTCGGCCTTCCACCCCGCGACCGCGCCGCGGGTGCCGACAAATGCCGAATAATCGTCGAGGTCGGTGCCGATCAGCGGCAGAAAGCCGATGTCGGTCAGCGGCACGAAGTTGGCAGCGTTCGGCGCCTGGTTGGGCGCGAGCACGGCATAATTGCGGTTGGCGGCTGCCGCCTGCTGCCGCCAGTTGGCGGCGCTGGTCGCGTCGCGGTGGCCGTAGGAGCCGAAGCTGTAGAGCTCCCAATCGGGGGTGAGGTCGTAGCCCGCGTTGAGGAAGACGGTGTAGTCTTTCGAGTCCGGGTCGCCGAAGCGGAACTGGAGCCGATTAAAAGTCACCTCGCGCGGGTCAAAGGCGGCGGAGGGCCGGTTGAAGTTGGGGCGGAGGTCGTAGCCGGCGCGGTTGGTGCGGTCGCGGCTGCGATATTCGGCCGACACGTTGACGAAGCCACGCGTCCCGAGCGGCAGGCCGAGGTTGGCGGCGGCGGTGACCTGGGTGCCGTCGTTGGCCTTGCGGTCGCCGTCGGTGTTGGCGAGAAAATAGCGCGGATCGGCGTTCGGCACCGTGCCGAGGATGGGCTGGCCGTCAGGTCCGAGTTGCAGCCCGGTGACCGCGTCCACGCCGTCGAGAGTGGTGTGGTATTCGCCGTAGGTCAGGCTGGCGCGGCCGCTGCTGCGTGCGTTCTTGAGCTGGATGTTGATCACGCCGGCGATGGCGTCCGAGCCGTATTGGGCGGCGGCGCCGTCGCGCAGCACCTCCACCCGGCTGATGGCGATGCCGGGGATGAGGTTGAGGTCCACGGCCGCGCTGCCGCGGCCGATGGTGCCGTTGATGTTGAGCAGGGAGGCGACGTGGCGGCGCTTGCCGTTGACCAGCACCAGCGTCTGGTCGGGGCTGAGCCCGCGCAGGGTCGCCGGGCGGAGCGTGTCGGAGCCGTCGGCGATCGACGGCTGGGGAAAGTTGAAGGACGGCACCAGCTGGTTGAGGATTCGGTTGGTTTCGGTCTGGCCGGTGTGGACGATGGCGTCCGAGCCGATCACGTCCACCGGCACCGGGCTTTCGGCCACCGTGCGGTTCGCGCTGCGGGTGCCGGTAACGACGATGGTCTGGTCGCCCGCGGGCCGCTCGTCGCGCTCCTGCGTCGAGGCGGTGGCATCCTGCGCGGGCGGGACGGTCTGGGCAGTGGCCGCAGTGGCGAAGGTCAAGGAAAAGAGGCTCAGCGACGTGAGAAGCGAGGCGCGGGCGGAAAGGATCATGATGGATAGCTCCTGCCGGTTGCAACGGTGCGAGGCTGGCGGTGGAGCGAAGAAATGCGAAAATCCGGCCTCCGGCAAGCGGCGGCGCAAACTCATGTCAATTCAGTGACGCACCTGTTGCTGCGGCGCAACAAGCCGGGCGGGCTTAGTGCCGGTGCTCCGGACGGAGCTTGTAACGGCCGGGTTCGAAGCCGTCGAACAGGCCGTCGATCGCGGGATGGTCGATCGGTTCGTCTTCCTCGTCCGGCAGCAGATTCTGCTGGCTGACGTAGGCGACGTAGCTCGACTCGGCGTTCTCGGCCAGCAGGTGGTAGAAGGGCTGGTCCTTGCGTGGGCGGATGTCGGCCGGGATCGATTCATACCATTCGTCGGAATTGGCGAAGACCGGGTCCACGTCGAAGATCACGCCGCGGAAATCGAGCAGGCGATGCTTCACCACCTCGCCAATGCCGAAGCGGGCACTGGTCACCGGCGGAGCGGGAGGGACATGGTCCATGTCATGGGAACGTTGCACGAGCGGCATGGCTGCAACTTAGTGCGGCACCGCCGCAGCACAAGCGGGCAGAATGGCGCCGGTTTGCCGGCCAGGTCGAAGGCAGCGGCGTCATGCTGACCTGCGGACTAGGCAAGCCCCCCACGCGCTGCTAGGAGCCCGCCGCGACCCGCAGGGCAGCACTTCTGAAGATGCGGAGAGGTGGCTGAGTGGTCGAAAGCACCGCACTCGAAATGCGGCGTACGGGCAACCGTACCGTGGGTTCGAATCCCACCCTCTCCGCCACCTGACCATGCCAGTAGCGAGCGGACCGATGGCCGGGCCGCTGGAGAAAGCGTTGCGATTGCGTGTCCTGCAGATCATCCATTCTCCGGATCCCGGTGGAGTGCTGGCGCTGTCGCATGACATCGCCGGGGGGCTGAACCAGGCAGGGTGCACGGTCGACACGTGCTTTGTTGCGCCGCGCGCCGGCATGTCGCGGGTGGCGAAGCTGCGCGGGTTGGTGCGGATCGCGTGGCGGATGGCCTTTGGCGGCTACCACACGGTGATCGCCTACCAGGCCGCTCCCTCGATCATGGTCGGACTGGCTGGCCTGCTCGTGCGGTCGCCCAACCGGATCGTCCATCAGACCACCATCCCGCCGGCCACGTCGGCCGCTGCGCGCCGGCTGGACCGCGTTATCGGGACACTTGGCCTGTACCCGGTCAACATCGTGAACACGGTGTCGACGCAGAACGAGTTCGCCGATTACCCGGCGGCCTATCGCAAGCGGCTGCTGCTGATCGAGCATGGCGTGCGCAAGCCGGAGGTCACTGCCGGACGCGAGGAAACGCTCCGGCGGCATGGCATTCCAGACGACGGCAAGATCCTCCTGAACACGGGCCGGTTGGTCGAGGACAAGGGCCAGGCGACGATCATCCGGGCGCTTCCGGGGCTGCCCGGCGTGCGCCTGGTCGTGGCGGGGGAAGGGGAGGAGCGCCAGTCATACCAGCAGCTGGCCCGCGAGCTGGGCGTGGCCGATCGGGTGCATTTGCTGGGAGCGTTGCCGCACGAACAGTCGGTGCAACTCTACGGCGCGGCGGACCTGTTCGTGTTTCCGACCAAGAACGAGACGTTCGGCATCTCCGCGGTGGAGGCGGTGTTGCTGGAATTGCCTACGATCGTCACCGACTTAGCGGTGTTGAACGAGGTGCTGCGGGTGGACGGCCGGTCGCTTGTCGGGTTTGTCCGGCAGGACGACGTGAGCGCCTGGCAGTCGGCGATCACCACCTGGCTGGAACGACCGCCGCCCCGGTCCGAACTGGCCGCGTTTGGCGCTGGGATCGAGCGAAAATACTCTCCGGAGCGGATGGTGGCCGGCTATGTCGAGCTGGTGCGCTCGTCGGGCAAGGCCCGGCTTCCCGACGAAAGTTCCGCAAGCCTGGGCGTCGGTTCCGGGTCCTGACGCCGGCCACTTCGATGCCTGTGCTGCAATCCCGGGCCGGGTCGCCGCGATGCACTGCGGCGACGCCGTGACCGTCTGGACCTCGGAACTCCAGCCATTCCGGGCTTCGTTCCTGCTGCTCGAAGCGGCGGCATCGGCCGCCTACAACGACTTCGTTTATCGCGATGAACAACAGGCCGGCGATGTCCGCGGCCTGCTGTTTGACCGCGCAGTGGCGGAGTTCGCCGAGCCTTACACGTCGGCCATCGTCGGCGATGGGAAGCTGGAGGGCTTCATCAGTGCCTTGTCCGCACCGGAACTGCGATTGTGCCGGATGCGATCGGCGCTGGTGATCGCCAAGGCGGGGTTCTTCACGCAAGATCCGCAACTACACCGCCGAATGCAGCTTGCCGGGGCGACGAACCCGCCGGTCGAAGACGGCGATGTCTATGTCAGCCGGGTAGCGGTCGGTCCGGAGTTCAGCGGCCGGGGACGTGGGGGGCTACTGCTCGGCCTGGTGCAGGAGCAAGCCAAGGCGAGAGGAGCCAACCGGCTGACCCTTGAGGTCGAAAGTCGTAACGAACGGGCGCTCACGCTCTACAGGAAGCACGACTTCAAAGAGGGCGGGCAGCGGGTGATGAACGATCCGGTCACTGGCCGGTCGCTATCGCTTATGCATATGGCAAAGGCAGTCTGAGCCGAGCCGCGGCGCAATCAGGTCGTCAGCGTCTCTGTAAGCGCCAGGCGGTCGATCTTGCCATTGACGTTGAGCGGCATGGTTTCCACCACGCGGACGTCCCGCGGAACCATGTAGGTGGGCAGCCGCTTGCTCGCCTCCTGGCGAATCCAGTCGAGATCGATGTCGGTGCCGCTGACAAAGGCGACAATGCCTTCGGCGCTGCCATCCTTGACCGGCCAGCCGACAGCCACTGCCTGAACGGTGTTGGGTTCGCTAAGCAGACAGGCCTCGACCTCACCCAGCTCCACGCGAAAACCCATGACCTTGACCTGGTGGTCGGTCCGACCGAGGTAGACGTAGTCGCCGGTGGGAAGGCGCGTGACCCGGTCGCCAGTGCGGTAGAAGCGTTCGGCCGGGAACTGCTGGCCGGGCAAATCGACAAAGCGTTCGGCGGTCTTGGACGGATCGCGCCAGTAACCAGGGGTGGTCTGCGGCCCGGATACGCACAGCTCGCCCGAGCCGCCTTCTTCCACCGTCTCGAGATTGTCGTCGACCACCGCTGCGCCGAGCCCGGGAAAGGGGCGCCCGATCGGCACCAGGCCGTTGACGCAGGTCGCCGCCGACGATGCCGAGTCCCACCGGTACCACAGGCAGGCAATGGTGAGTTCGGTCGGGCCGTAAAGATTCTCGACCAGCGACTGCGGAGCGGCGGCCTGCCACGCCTCGGCGGTTTCGGCCGGCAGGGGTTCCCCGCAGAACAGGCTGACGCGAAGCGAGGCCAGCGAGTCCGGCTTGAGCGTGTTCTTGCGCCGCATCAGCGCGGGGATCGAGGGCACCGAGAACCAGATCGTCAGCTCGTTCCGGGTGATGAAGCGGGCCGGCGCGATCAGGTCGAGCGGCTGCAGCGCGTAGATGGAGGCACCTTTTTCCCAGGCAACGAACAGGTCGAAGATCGACAGGTCGAAGGTCTGGTCGAAGGTCTGCGAGAAGCGGTCGTCCCGAGTGATCCCGTAGTGTCCAACGGCAAAGTCGATAAAGGACGAGGCGTTGACGTGCGTTACCGGCACGCCCTTGGGCCGGCCCGTGCTGCCGGACGTGAAAAGCAGGTAGGCGATGTCGTTGGGCAGCAATGGCGGAAGGTCAGACAGTGAAGGCTCTGCCCCCAGTTCGTCGGCGAGTATCGCCTGACCGGCGCCGCTGCCGAGCGACTCGGCCTCCGGCGCGAGCACAAGGAGCGGCGGGTCGGCGGAGTCGAGAACGTCCGCCAATTGTTCCTGCGCACCCGCATCCACGATGATGGCGTCCAGCTCGGCCTGCCGGATCATCTCGCGCGTCCGCTCGCGCGGGAAGGTCGGGTTCAGCGGGACAAAGGTCGCGCCGCTGAACAGGGCCGCCAGCACACCGGCGTAGCTGACCTGGCTGCGATAGCCGAACACGCCGATCCGGCGCGCCGGCCGGCCAAGGGTGCGAACGATGGCATGGGCCCAGCGGCGAGCGCAGGCTTCAACCGCCGCGTAGTCGTAGGTCGTGCCCTTGATTACCAGGCACGGCGCATCCGGGAACTGCTGGGCCGACCGGAGAAAACCCGACCGCATCGAGCGGCCGTCGACGCGATCGATCAGCAGCGGTGCCTGGCTCATCAGGCTGCCACGCCTTGCACATATTCCTTGATCGCCCCCACGGTGGTGAGTTCAACCATGGTGTCTTCGTCGATCTCGACGTCGTAGGCAGCTTCGATGTCGAGCATCAGCGAAACGTGCGCCAGGCTGTCCCAAGTGGGGATCGAGCCATAAGCGAGATCGTCGCGCACCTGGTCGGGGGCGAGCTTGAGCGCCTGTGCGATGACCCCGTCGATCTTGTCAGTCAAACCAGTTCCTCCGCCCAGGGGACAATCCCCAGGTCCGTATCGAGATAGCTCATCGGCGCGAAGCCCTGCTCGCACGAGCCGGGACCTTGACCGCCGGTGATGAACAATTCGTGTCGCTCGCCGGCGATGAACGCGTGGCGCTTGAGCGTGTCAAGCAAGGGCTGGTCGCTGCTTGAAACAGCGATGGACACGAGGCTTGCACCTTCCCGATCACGCAAGCGCGCAAGAATGCTGGCCAGCAACGGCTCGACGAGCTGCTCTCCTCCAGGACTGAAGCGAAGCGCCAGGCGCCACCTGGTCGGATGATGGTGCCTTCGCCAGAACAGCGCGCCCGCCGCGGCGTCACCTGCAGCGAGGTGGGCCGATTGCACATGCATGCTGGGTGACCGGCTCAGCCAGGCGAGGTGGCGAGCGTCATAGCGTACGCTGCAAATGCCGTGGGCCGGTGCGTCGAACAGCGCGGCGGCGGCGGCGCTGACGCCGGGCGACACGGTGGCGCCCGCCGGGCCGGCCACCCGCTTCAATGGGATGGGCAACCGCGCCAAGGCGGTTTCACTCAACCGCGGCGCGAACCGCGCGGCTTTCTCCACCCGTTCCAGCAACGGCCTGAGCCGAAGCGGGCGGCGAAGCACGACGGTGGCATCGGCGACCGTCCGGGTTCCCATTCGCGGCACGAGCGAGCGAGTGTCCTCCGTGCCGCCCACGCCGGCCACGAAGTCGTACTGCCGGTGGACCTTGGTCAGCAGCAGAATGCCGATGCCGGGATTGCTTTGCTGATCGGCGACCGACCAGTCGCAGGTCCAGATAAGATCGCGATCGCCCGCCTCGGGAGTTGCAACGGTGACCGGGATCATGCCGATGAAGCCCCGCACCCGGCCGTCCTTCAGAGAAACAAAGCCCCGTTCACGGCCGCCATTGAACTCCCCGTCGAAATATTTCCACTCCGCCTCCGCACGCGAGTAGCCGCGCCCGATGCCCGGCTGCGTCAGGTAATCGACGACGAGCTCGGCCGGCGCCGCACTGAGTGGCGTGATCGAGGACTTCACGCGGGCCTCACGAACATCGGGGTTTGCTCCGCCGGGCCACCGCCACGCACCTGCGCCGCGGCGAGTGCGGACGACGCGATCCTTGCCACCTGGTCGAAGTGGACTGCTGCTGTTGCTTGCAAGGACCTTGGGCGCACGTGCGTGGTGACGGCCGAGGCGTCGCCTTGCGACGGGAACAACACCGATTGAAACTCCCCTGCGCGGCCATGCTGGCCCATTTGAGCCGCAGCGACACTAGCCGAGCGTACCCACAAACCGCTAGTGGCCAGAAGGTTGCGAGCGACGCAACCTCGGCCCTCCCAACGGCATGCTCCGGAGGCAGGCACTTGGGAGAAGATCATGGCCGCAGCGGAGCAACCCTCTCGCCCGCTACGTTTCGGAGTGCTGTGCGACGGCGAGAGCCTCGCTGCCTGGCAGCTGAGCTGCGTCGAGGCGCTGGGCCGGGTCGTGGGCGTGAGTGCGGCCCTGCTGATGGTGCGGGAGCCGGCGCCGGCCAGCGAGCGAGGTGGGGTCCTGTGGCGGTTCTACTCGCAACGGGTGGCGGACCGGGCATCGGCGTCCGCCGCCGCGCGGCCGCTCTCCCAAGCGCTGACGAGGCTCCCGGTGATGCGCTTGGGGCCGGGCGAACCCGGTAGTTCAGACCTTGAGAAGATCCGTGATCTCGCGCTGGATTTCGTCATCGATTTCAGCGCCGGCGGCTTGCGCGCGGCAATCCACGGGGCGGCTCGGCACGGCGTCTGGTTCTTCCACTTCGGCGAACCCGCGGGACCATCGAGCACGCCGCCGGGCTTCTGGGAGATCTACCGGGGAGCCCCCGTCACCTTCGCCAGCCTGAGGCGGGTGACTGGCGATGGCGGGGCTGAGGAAGTGCTTCAGGAGGGATGCTTCAAGACCAATCCCTTCTCCTTTGTGCGCAATCGCGATCAGCTGCTCCGGGAGGCCGCCGCCTGGCCGGCCCGCGTTTGCATGAACCTGGACGAGGGCAGCACTGCAGCCGCTGGGCTGGACGTGGTGCCGACGGCGGGCGGGCGGGACCCGGGCCAGCCTTCCAACGTCCAGTTCCTGTGGTTCCTGGCGCGATTGGCCGGCGGCCTCACGGCGAAGGTCTACCAGCGGCTGTTCCGCCATCAGCAATGGCAGGTTGGCGTGATCGATGCGCCGATCCACCAGCTCGCCGGCCTGACCGATGAAGAGCCGGCAACTCCCTCCGTCCGCTGGATACCCAATCCGGCAGGTCGTTTCCTGGCGGACCCGTTCGCGGTGGAACGCGGCACCGCGGATGGCGGTCTTCTGCTTGTGGCCGAGGACTATCGCTGGTCGACGGCGCGCGGCGGGATCTCTGCCCTGGCCATCGGGGACTCGCACGCCGGCGAACCGACCACCCTGTTCGACTTCCCGTACCACATGTCCTACCCCTTTCTCTTCCGGCACGAAGGTCGTCTGTTCTGTGTTCCCGAGACGAACGAAGCTCGGGAAGTCGGCCTGTACGTACTGGATGAAGAGAGCCTGGCGTGGACCAAGGACTGCGTGCTGTTACCCGGTCGCCGACTGGCCGACTCCACCTTGTTCGAGTGGGACGGTCGATGGTGGCTGCTGGCCACCGACATCGAGGATGAACAGGTGCGCAATCTTCACGCCTGGTTCGCGCCCGACCTGCGCGGCCCGTGGCAGGAGCATCCGCAGAATCCCGTCAAGATCGACGTCCGCTCCAGTCGCCCCGCTGGGCGGCCCTTCATCCATGACGGTTCGTTGTACCGGCCGGCGCAGGATTGTTCGCTGACCTACGGTGGGGCGGTCGCGATCAACCATGTCCTGTGCCTCACTCCGACGCACTACCGCGAAAAGACCGTGACGGTGGTTCGGCCCCGACCGGAGTGGCCCTTGCGCGACGGGCTGCACCATCTGTGCGGGGTCGGTGAGCGCACGATCATCGATGCTTGCGAGGCGAGGTTCGAGTGGCGAGCGTTGGTGGCGACCCTGACCGGCGGCCTTGGCAAGCTCCGGGCCGGCCGGGGACAGCTGCCATGATCGTCACGGACCAGCACGGTGTTGCGCGCCTGGCAGTTGAGCAAGCCGCATGAGTCTCATCGAACGGCTCGTCAAGAATGCCTCCTTGAGTGTGGTGGCAGGGGTCGGCAGCGCGGTCGGTAGCCTGGTTGCCGCAGCCGTGGTCGGCCGCACGCTCGGGGTGAGCGGAACGGCGAGCGTCGCCATCAGCCTGTGGATCATCTTCCTGGTCCTCACGGTGGCGGACGTCGGCGTCACGGCCAGCCTGGCGCGGTTCATGCCGGAAGTGGCGCGCGAGGGCAGTCCCCAGCTGCGCACCTTCGTGTGGGACCGATTCAAGTTCCTGCTCACCGCGATCGGCCTCGGCCTGCTGCTGTGCGGGCTGATACTGGTCTTCTACTGGCCGGACATGCTGGAGAAATATGCCCGCAGCAGGCCGGAGGCTTATGCGCTCTCCGCGGTGATCGCCCTGTGCTGCGTCGTGCACATGCTGTTCGCCTTTTGTTACCAGTACCTGCGCGGATTGTCGGACTTCCGGGGAATTGCGGTCTATTCCATCGTCGGGACCGTGGTGCAGATCGTCGGCGTGCTGCTCGGCAGCCTGTGGTTCGGAGTGGTCGGTGCCCTGGCCGGCTACATGCTGGCAAGCGTGCCGATGCTGTGGGTCCTGCTGCGGGTCCGGCCGACCAGCACGCCCGCCGACGGGCAAAAGCGCGCGGCGGTGCGGCGCTACGCCTGGACGGCCTATGCGGCATCGCTCATGTCGCCGCTGCTATGGGTCCGGGCCGACCTCTTGATCGTGGATCAGCTGGCGAGTGCCCGCGCCGTGGGCTTGTTCGCAGCGGCCTCGGCCTTTGCCGCGCTGCTGCTGCAGGCCTGCCTGATGGTCTGCAACGCCCTGCTGCCGAGCATCCTGCATGCCTCTGCGGAACAGCCGGACTCGTTCGCGCGGACCTGCCGGGCGACGACGCGGTTCGGCATGTTCATCCTGCTTCCGGTATGTTTCATCGGTGCCGCGCTGGCGCCACGGGTGATCGCTTTTATCTACGGTGGTGAGTTCCGCGACGCCGGGGCGAGCGCGTCGTTGCTGGCGATCGCGGCTGCGGCATCGGCCATCACCCTGGTGCTGACCGGGGTGCTCAATGCTGCCCACGCCAACCTTCCCCTGGCCCGCAGCGGCGGCGTAGGCGCGGTGCTGACGATCGTTCTTGGCGTCGTGTTCGTTTCCCGTTTCGGCCTGGTCGGCGCGGCCGTGGGCCGGATCGGGGCGCAGTCGGTGGTCGCCGCCCTGACGGTGATCGCCACCAACCGCGAGGTACCCGGGGTGGTCGAGGGCGGCTGGTTCACCCGCACGTTTGTCAGCAGTGCGGTGGCCGGACTGGCGGCCTGGCTGGCGGCGATCGGACCTGGCCTGGCGGGCCTGCTGACCGGCGGAATAGCGGGGGTCGTGACCTTTGCGGTGCTCACGCTCGTCACCGTGCGCTTCGTGCAGGAGGATCGGCGCGAGTTGCTGCAGGCAGCTGCCGGCCGGGGACCGCGCGTGCAACGGGTGGCCAGGCTGTTGCTGGGCGAAGCGGGTGACGTCGCGCGGTGACGGCGTTTCGGGATTTCACCTATCAGGTGGACTTGATGAACAGTCCCGAACTGGTCTGATGGACTGCCCTGGGACGCTGAGCCGTCACCGGCGAAGGTTCAGGGGCGGGCTCGCCCTCGGCAGCTTCTTGAAGGGCGATCTGCTCGTCGCGATTGGCCCGGCCGATCAGGAACCAGAGCAAGGCAGCCGTCTTGATGGAGAACAGCGACCAGCTGACGGTGAGGTTAAGGGCGAGGTAAGTCGCGATGGCAAAGTGGATAAAGCGGTTCTCGACGGTCACCGTACGTCGGACAAACAGGCTGGCCCAGAGGATCAGGACCATGACCAGCGATTGTGACATGATCAGATAGGCGAAACCCGCGTCCTGTACGTCCAGCATCCTGGCGAGCGACGTGCCTGTGTAGTCCTCAAGACCGAACGTCCTGAAAACGCTTACACTGTAGGCGATCCGCCCGCCGAAGTCGTCCAGGCCCGTTTTGAGGCCCATGACCCACACGGCGAGAAACATGCCGCCAATCACGAGCGGGGCCGTGAGTGCCGGGGCGAACCAGGGAAGCCGGCGCCGAAACGGCAAGGTCAGCAGTATGGCCAGGCAGGTCACCGTCGCCATTCGGCTGTCGCTGCCGATCAGCAGGAGAACAGTGGCAATGGCCGCCGTGATCCGCATCCGGCGGGGGATCTGCTGCCAGAAGCCGGCCAGCCAGATCGTGCTGATGATCACGTAATTGCCCATCGAAACCGGTTCCAGGAACACCGACGAGATGCGGTGCAGGGGCAGGCTCGGGATCAGAAATCGCGCCTCTGGACGGACCGAGTTGAGGAAGAGGCCATTGTTGATCCACCAGTCGTCGTTGACGACGCCGCGAGAGCTGGCGAAGAAGTCGGCAACGGAGAAGACCTTCACAAAGGACGTGAGCGATAGCGCTTCCCAGATGCCGAAGGCGAGTATCACCATGTGCAGCCAGAACAGCCGCCGGTGCAGCGAAGCGCCGCAACTGGCGAAGCCCAGCATCACAAAGATCGGAATAATGGCCACGTCGCGGAACAGCTTCAGGTTGGCGCCCTGGCGGAACAGCGAGAGCATCAGCCAGTTCACCAGCAGCAGGATCAGCAGGTAATCCATTCGGCCGGGCTGACGGTCGTTGAGCATGAATGGCACCAGCAGCGCCATTCCCAGGATCAGCACTTCACTGCCAACCACCGACAAGAGGCCCATCGGCACCAGGTTGGTGTGCACGAAGCAGAGAACGAAATTGAACAGCGTGCCTGCCATCAGCAGCGCTTCGGGCAGCGAGGAGACAGGGCCGCTGGTTTGGTGCACGGACGGCCTTGCCCGAGGTGTCGGCGGCGGAACGGCGCCGCTTGCGAACGAACGCCGAAGGGTCAGCATGAGGGCCTGGTCGATCGGCAGCTGCCGACAGCCATTTGCTTAGACATGCCCCGAACCAGTGGGGCGCTGGTCGGCGACGATCGCTAGAAAGAACCCGAAGGAGCGGACGAAATAGCGATGGAACAGCCGCCGCGGCTCGGTTGCGAACCGCCAGAACCACTCCATGCCAATTCGGCGCAGGAACATCGGCGAGCGCTTCTTGAGGCCGGTAACGAACTCAATGGCCGCGCCGACGCACAGGATGAACGCATCTCCCAGCTGGTGGCGATGTTCGTACGCCCAGATCTCCGACTTGGGCGCGCCGATGCCCAGGACGACATGGGTCGGATTCTTGGCCCCGATGCGCTCCAGCAGGCTCTGGTTGAATTCGGTGTCTTTTTCGAACCCGAACGGCGGCACCTCAATCGTCAGGTCACTCTCACCGAAGCCGCGCTGCTTGAGCAACTCGGTCATTCGAGTCGCCGCCAGCTGGCTGCAGACCAGCATGAACAAGCGATGCTTGCCTGGCTGCCAGCGCTCCACCAGCTCCGCGAACAGGTCGGCGCCGGTCACCCGCTCCTGCACCGGCAGGCCGACAGCCCTGGCGTAGAGGTACACCGGCGCTCCGTCGACCGTGATCCGCCAAGCGCTGTCATATGCCAGGCGGAACCGGGCATCCGTGCGGAGGGTCACCACGTGATCGACGTTGACCGTTGCGACGAGCTTGGCACCAGTGGTGGGCTCGGGATCAAGCACCTCTTCGAGGAGTTCGGCCTGTCCAATGGGAGAGATACCGAGGCCGAAGATCGTCTTGCGCCGGCGATCCAAGGGCTTGGTCTGAGCGATGTTCATCCGCAGCACCATTGGCAGCGGAGCCGCTGGGTGAAGGCGGAGCAACTGTCGAGCGCCAGCTTCTTCAACACCAACCCCCGGAGTTTGACAGGTGACGCGGGGAAGACAGGCATGCGTTCATCAACTCGCTTCATGGCTCGGCGCGGTTGCGGTCGTCTACCGAGCATCGGGCTCCGCAACGTTGGGATATCACATACACCTATGGCACTCGCATTCCAGCAGAAGATGCGAGTGGAACGAGCTATACCTAGAGCGGTGTAGGAGTGGCTTTGTTCCACTGCCGTGATTAGACAGGCCCGACAAGCAGGGCGGGAGATGCGTGTGCCGTTGGTAAAGACATCCGATTTGGGGCGCAAGCCGCGGCGCAGCGTCGCTGCTGCCGGGATGACGGAGGCTCCCGCGCCGCCGCCCGAACCTGCTCCACGCCGGCCACTGTCGGCCGATGCCAACCGACACGAGCGGGCCTTGGAGCAGATCGGGGCCGCAACGGAGGAACTGGCGAGCGGAATTACACAAGCTTCGGCCTCTGCCACCCAGTTGCGCAAGGCGATCGAGCAGATCGCCGCCGGCAGCGAGGAAGCCGCCGGCGCGGCGCAGGAGTCGTTGGCGGCGGTGCAGCAGCTGAGCACCGCCTTTGGCGAGGCTCGCGCCGAAGCGGAAGGTGCGCAGCGCGACGCCGAGCTGCTGCAGACGGCCGTAGCAGAGAGCTCGGCTGCGATCGGTGCGTCGGTGGCGGCGATCGAAGCCAACTCGGCCCGGCAGCTCGCGTCCGTGGAGTTCGCCGAGCGGCTCGAGCAGCAGGTCGGTGCCATCCGGCAGATCGCCGGCACGGTCGGCGGCATGTCGGAAGAGATCAACCTGCTCGCCCTTAATGCCGCCATCGAGGCGGCACGGGCGGGCGGGCACGGCCGCGGCTTTTCCGTGGTGGCGGACGAAGTCCTTGCGCTGGCCGAGCATTCGGAGCGTAGTGCAAGGGAGATCGACAGCGCCGCCGAGGAGATCCGCGGCAACGTCCGGGGCATCGCCGCCCGCATCCGCGAGGCCGCACAGGCCGCCGGCGAGCAAGTCGCAGGCGCCGGTCTGGTAACCGAGCGGCTGCTGCGCCTGCGCGACGACATGGGCGAGATCGCGGTCGGGGCGCAGGCCATCCTGCTGTCCGCAGTCGAAGCCGAAGGCGCTGCCGGCGAAGCGCAGCGGGCGGCCGAGCAGATCGCCAGCGCGGCCGAAGAACAGGCGGCGGGTGCGGGCGAGGCGCTGCAGGCGATCAACCAGCAGGCGCAATCGCTGGAGCAGAGCCAGCAGGCAGCACATGCGCTAGCCGAACTTGCCGCCGCTCTGCAGCGCGGTGCCGCGGCAGGCAGCGCCGTGGAGCAGGTCGCATCCTCGGCCGAGGAATTGTCGGCCACCGTTCAGGAGCTGTCGGGCGCGGCGACGCAGATCATGGCCGCGATCGAGCAGATCGGCCGCAGCACCGAGCTCCAGGCGTCGGCGACGCAGGAATCCACGAGCGCAATGACCGAAATCTCGCGGGCGGCCGGGCTTGCACGGGATCAAGCGGCGGAGGCATCGGCCCGGGCGGCGGCGATGACCGACCTGCTTGGCGAGAGCGAAATGGCCGTTCGCGGCTTGGTGGAGGCGGCGGGGGCAGCGCTGCGCAAGGCCCAGGAAGTCTCTGGCTTGGTCAAGGAGCTGGACGGGGCCTGCCGCCGGATCGGCAAGATGGTTGACGGCGTGGCGTTGATCGCCGTGCAGACCAACATGCTGGCGGTCAGCGGCGCGGTGGAAGCGGCGCGGGCGGGCGAGGCCGGCCGTGGTTTCGCGCTGGTATCGGACGACATCCGCAAGCTGGCACGCGAATCGGCCGGCGGCACCGAGCGCATTCGCGACGTCATCGACGGCATGCACGATCAGATCGCCGACCTGCGCGGTGATCTTGAACAGGTTGCCGTCGTCAGCGAGGTCGAAGCGGGGCGCAACCGCCGCATCCTCGAGCAGCTGACCGGTGTCGCGGCCCGCGTCGAAGCACTCGGTCGGGGCAGCGGCAAGGTGGTGAGCGGGGCCGACCTCATCCTGTCGGCTTCGGCACAGGTCGCGCAAGGGTCGGAGCAGATCGCCACTGTGGCCGAGCAGGCCTCGAGCTCGGCGGCGGAGGCAGCCACGGCAGCCGGGCAGCAGGCGCGCGGCGCCGAGGACCTGGCCGCCGCCATCGAGGAGATCGCGTCGATCGCGGCCGAACTGCAGAAGGTCGAGGCTTGAGCGTGGATCGGGGCCACCGATCCGGCTCCGCCTTGACCTTCGTGGTCGGGCCTGAGCGTCTGGCGATCGCCGCTTGTTCGATCTCCGAAGTGGTGCGCAATCCGGTGCTGGTTCGTCCGCCGCTGTCCCCGCCAGCCCTGGCGGGGGTGGTCAACCTGCGTGGACAGGTGGTTCCGGTGGTCGCCATGGCTCACCTGCTGGGGCAGGAGGTGGCCGCTTCGAACGAACACCAGCGGGTGATCGTGGTGGACGAGGACAGCCGGGTTGGGCTGCTCGTAGACGGCGTGTTGGCGCTGGTTCCGGAAGGCGCGGTTGGTGCGGCAGGTCAGCCCGGGCGAATGATGAACCTTGCGGCGCTGCTCGCGTCGGGGTTCGGCAAGCCGGCGGCCGGAGCCAGGGTCCGAGTGGTCGGAGATCGATCGGCCGAAGCCGCACAGTTAACCGAGGCCACCGACGAGTTCTTCAGCTTCGATGTCGGCGGCCAGGAGTTCGCACTTCCGCTTGGCGACATGCGCGAGGTGGTGGCGCTACCGGCCGAGGTGGCGCGCGTTCCGCGCACCGACGATGCCATGCGCGGCGTCACCGCGCTGCGAGGCCGGTTGTTGCCGCTGATCGCTCTCGACGTGCTGCTGGGCATCGACCGCGGCGGGGGCGGGGGCGACGAGCGGATCCTCGTCGTGCAGCTGGGGGGCGCCCGCGTAGGGTTGGTAATTGAACGGACGCGGGCCATCGTCCGGGTGCCGCGAGCGCAAGTCGATCCGGTGCCGCCGGTGCTGACCCGGGGCAGCCAGGAAGCGCAGGTCCAATCCGTCTGCCGGCTCGACGGCGGGCGGCGGCTCATCTCGGTACTGTCGACCGAGCACCTGCTGCGCGACGATTTCGCGCAGCGGCTGCTAAAGCAGGCTCCGACGGACGAGGGAGAAGGCGAGGAGACGGTGGTGGCCGAGACGGAACAGGTGTTGGTCTTCGCTCTCGGCGACAACCGCTTCGGACTGCCGGTCGGCTGCGTCGAGGAAGTTGCGCGCGTGCCGGAGCGATTGTCCCGCCTGCCCAAGGCACCGCCGTTCATCGAAGGCGTGACGGAGTTGCGCGGCCGGGTGGTGCCGGTGATCGACCAGGCTCAGCGTTTCGGGGTGGTGGGAGGTGCGGCCGGGCAGCGGCGGATGGTTGTGCTTCGGATCGGCTCGGCCTTGGCCGGGTTGATGGTGAATTCGGTAGCGGGTATCGTCCGACTGGCGCCCGACGCGCTGCAGGACAGCCCCGAACTGGCCGCCGGGGATTCTCGCACCATCCATCGGATCGGTCTGGCGGAAGATGGCGGCATGGTGTTCCTGATCGATCCGCAGGAATTGCTCGATGCGGCCGAGCAGGACCTGATGGCTGCCGTGGGCAAGGACCTGCCCGACCTTTCATGAGGACCCGCCTGCTGATCGTTGATGACTCAGCGCTGATGAGGCGCCTGCTGAGCGGCATTTTTTCGCCCGAGGAAGGATTTGAGGTCGCAATTGCGCGGGACGGGGCGGAGGCGCTGGAGAAGCTCCATTCCTTTGCACCAGACGTGATCACGCTCGACGTTAACATGCCGCGACTCGACGGGATCGCCTGCCTCGACCGGATCATGGTCGAGCGACCGTGCCCGGTGGTGATGGTGTCCGGGCGAACCGCAGCCGGAGCAGCGGAAACGATGACTGCACTGGAACTTGGGGCAGTGGACTTTGTGCTCAAGCCGGCGGGCGCGGTGTCGCTGGAAATCGACGAGTTGCGCCCGCTGCTGCTGAAAAAGGTGCGCACCGCTGCCGCCGCCAAGGTCAAGGCGAGCACGCGTCTGACCGACCGGGTCCGAGTCACGACGGGTCGATCGGCTCCGGAGCGGGCAATCCCAGCCAGCGGAGCGGGGTCCGGACGGCTGCCGCCGCTGGTGGAGGCGCATGCCGACGGGCTGGTGCTGGTCGGCACGTCGACGGGTGGGCCCCGCGCGCTGGAGTTGCTGCTTACGCCGCTGGCCGCCGACTTCCCCTGGCCGATCCTGGTGGCGCAGCACATGCCGGCGTTCTTTACGGGGGCGCTGGCCGCGCGGCTCGACAAGGTGTGCGCGCTGCAGGTGGTGGAGGTGTCCTCGCCCACGACGCTGGTGCCCGGGACGGCGTACGTCGCGCGCGGGGAGGCAGACATGGTGGTACGGCGGCGGGGCGAGACGCTGGTCGCCAGCGCCGCGCCCGCCGACCCGGGCTATCCGTGGCACCCCAGCGCGGATCGGCTGGTGCGCAGTGCGCTGGCTGCCGTTTCGGCCGATCGCCTGGTCGGCGTGCTGATGACCGGCATGGGCAATGACGGCGCCGCCGCCATGGCCGAGATCAAGAGGGGCGGCGGGCGCACGATCGCCGAGGCGGAGGAGAGCGCGGTCGTCTGGGGTATGCCGGGCGAGCTGGTGAAGATGGACGGGGCGAGCGTGGTTGCGCCGGTGGAGCAGATCGCCAGCCTGCTAATCGAGGCGCTCGCGTGACGGACGCCGCCACCCACCTGCTGAGCGGAGACGCGCTGAACCGGCTGATCGATTTCGTTTACTGCCGGACCGGCATGCGGTTCGGACGCAACAAGCGTTATTATATTGAGCGGCGGGTGGCTGAACGGATGGCGGCGACCGGCAGCCGCGATTTCGATCGGTATCACAGCCTCGTGCGGGCGGATGCGGACGAGGCTCAGAAGTTAATCAACAGCTTCACAATCAACGAAACCTACTTCTACCGGGAGGAGCACCAGCTGCGTTGCCTCAGCCGGTCGATGCTGCCCGAGATTGTTCGCGATCGACGTCCGGGCGACCTGGTCCGTATCTGGTCCATGCCCTGCTCGACCGGCGAGGAGGCTTATTCGATCGCCCTGTGGCTGCTTGAGAACTGGGCGATGGTGGATGTCTACCGGATCGAGATTGTCGGGTGCGACATAGACACCGATGCGGTGGTGGCGGCGATGCGCGGGCTGTTCGGCACGCGGGCGCTGTCCAAGCTGCCGCCCGCGATCGTCGACGCCTATTTCGAGCCGGAGACGGCGGGCGTTCGCGAGATCATCGACGATCTCAAGGAGTCGGTGAAGTTCACGACCTGCAACCTGTTCGACGACGCGAGCATGGCATTGATGGGGCAGTATGACGTGATCTTCTGCCGCAACCTGCTGATCTACTTCGACGAGGAATCGCGCAAGGTTGCGGCGCGGCACCTGCACCGTGCGCTGAAGCCCGGCGGATACCTGTGCCTCGGGCACACGGAAAGCATGAGCCGCATCTCCGACCAGTTCGAGCTGCGGCGGTTTCCCGACGCCATCACCTACCGGCGCTGCTGATGGACGAGCTGCTGGAGCAATTCCTGCTCGAAGGGCGGGACCTGGTGGTCCAGGCCGGCGACGATTGCGCCGCGCTGGTCCGCGACGGCAGCGCCCGGCCGGTCATCGACAGCGCCTTTCGCGCCATCCACACGCTGAAAGGCTCGGCGGCGATCGTCGGCCTGGCACCGATGGAAACGATGCTCCACGCGGCCGAGGACCTGCTGGGCGAGGCGCGAGCGGCGGGCGGGCCGGTCGATGGGGCGAGCGCGCAGGCGTTGGTTGCTTGCGTCGACCAGTGCGATCGCTGGCTTGATGCGGTCGCGGAAGGTGGCTTGCCGGCCGACGCTGCGGCCGTGGCGGCAAGGATCAGCGCCGGCTTGCGCGCGGTGGACGCTGGCAACGGGCCGGAGCCCGTGGCCGCGGAGGCGGACGACGGCTGGGTCCAGGCGCTGCTGTGCAACGAGGCAGCGCAGGCCGCTGGAGCGGGCCGCGCGGGACGCCGCCTCACCGCCGTCCGGTACCTGCCGCGCGACGACTGCTTCTTCGCCGGCGACGATCCGCTGGCGCTGGTTGCATCGGTTCCCGACCTCCTCGCCGTCGAGGTGACGGCGCGGGAGGCCTGGCCGCCGCTTGACCGGATGGATCCCTACCGTTGCCAGCTGGCGATCGAGGCATTGAGCGCGGCAGACGTCGCTGATGTCCGCGGAATCTTCCGGCTCATTCCCGATCAGGTGCAGGTCGTGCAGGTGGGGGCGCCTGAGCCGACGGGCCCGGCCGACGGTGAAGCGCGAGTGGTCGCCGAGCAGTCGGTCCGCGTCGAAGCGCGACAGGTCGACGAATTGCTGGACCTCGTCGGCGAGCTGCTGGTGGCCCGCAATCGCTTTGGGGCACTCGCCGCCGCACGCCAGGACGACGGCCACGCGGCGGCCGACCTGCGTGCGTCCGGGGCGGCCATGGACCGCGTCCTGCGTGATTTGCACCGGGCGGCGATGACCATGCGGCTGGTGCCGGCCGACCGGGTGTTCCGGCGGATCGCGCGGATGGTTCGCGAAATCGCGCCCAAGCTCGGCCGGGAGGTCGAGGTGGTGCTGGAAGGCGCGGACGCGCGGGTCGACAAGGCGATCGCCGACGCGCTGTTCGATCCCCTGCTGCACCTGGCCCGCAATGCGCTTGACCATGGAATCGAACTGCCGGCGGAGCGCTCGGCGGCGGGCAAGCCGCCGCATGCGACTCTGACCCTGTCCGCGCGGACCCACGGCAACCAGTTGGTGGTCACCCTGGCCGACAACGGCCGCGGCATCGATCCGGTCACGATCCGCCGGCTGGCGAGCAAGCGCGGGCTGATGTCGGCGGAGCAGGCGGCCGACCTGTCCGACGCGGATGCCATCCAGCTGGTGTTCGCGGCCGGCTTCTCCTCGGCGGCGCAGATCACCGAGCTGTCGGGTCGCGGCGTCGGCATGGATGCGGTCAAGGAGACTGCCGAGCGGCTGGGCGGCCGGACGGTTCTCGCCAGCACGGTCGGGCAAGGCACCAGCGTCAGCATTCACTTGCCCGCCGCCGCGGCGCTGACCTCCGTCCTGACGGTGACCGTGGGGGGCGAGCAGTTCGCCGTTCCGATGAACGTGGTGGTGCAGACGGCGCGGGTTTCAGCCGAAGCCATCCGCCCGGTCGGGACCGGCCTCGCCTTCGCCTTGCGCGACCGCACGATCCCGTTGCTCGATCTTGGTCCGCTGCTCGGGCTGGCGGCGTGCGCGGCGGCCGGTGACCGCAAGGTTCTGGTGGTGGAACATGGGGGTGGGCTGGTCGGACTCGGAGTGGATAATTTTTCCGACCGGTCCGAAGTGATCCTTCGGCCGATCGCGGGATTGCTGTCCGCGGTTCCAGTGGTGGCAGGAACAAGTGTGATGAGCGACGGCAGCGTCCGGTTCATTCTCGACCTCGCCGAGGTGATCGGATGACGGTGGAAGTGGTGGGCGACACCATCCGCCTGACGGGGCGCTGCGGGGTCGAGGATGCCGAGCGGCTGCTCGAGTTGCTGGGCCAGGGCGCACGCCGGGTCGACCTCAGCGGGTGCGAGCATCTGCATACCGCACTGGTGCAGATCTTGCTGGCGGCACGGGCGGGACTTGCCGCGGGCGGCGCTCCCATGCTGCCGGAGTGGCTGCGTCGGATACTCGACACAGCGGAACGACCGCCAAGCGCCTCGTAAGGAAGGCGAATGTTGCGTACCCGTGCCTTTCATCGTTTATGGAAGGCACGTGCGGAATCGAGCGATTCCCGAGCCGAGGGGGAAGTACGTTGAGCGTGAATGTTCTGGTGGTGGACGACAGCAAGCTGGCCCGGATCAACGCGGGCAAGGCCCTGCGCGCGCTGCAGCCCGACTGGCACCGGCTGGAAGCAGGCAGCGCGGCCGAGGCGGTGGACGTGATCGAACGCGAACAGGTCGACGTCGCCCTGATCGACTTCAACATGGCGGAGCGGGACGGCCTGTCGCTCGCGGCGGACCTGCGCGAGCGGCACCCGACCATGCCGATCGCGATCATCACCGCCAACATCCAGGACGAGATCATCGCCAGGGCCCGCGAGATCAATGCCTCGTTCGTGGCCAAGCCGCTGACGGCGGAAGGGTTGCAGGGCTTTCTGGCGGGTGCGGCACTGCGCTTGCGGACGGGCGGGTGAGCGTCGCCGATACCATCGAGCTTTCGGAGCTTGAACAGGATGCCCTGACGGAGGTCGTCAACATCGGCGTCAGTCGCGCGGCGCTGGCCTTGCGCAAGATGGTCGGCGAGCACGTCCTGCTGTCGGTGCCGAGCGTTGAAGTGCTCAGCCGGCAACGCGCCGCCACCTTGCTGGTGCAGCAGGGCGGCGATGAGCTGGTGGCGATCAAGCAAAGCTTTACCGGGGCCTTTTCGGGCGGCGCGATGCTGATCTTCCCGCAGTCCCGCAGCCTGGAACTGGTGCGGGCGGTGACCGGACCGGAGATGAGCCATGAGGAGATCGTCGAGATCGAGCAGGAAGCGCTGACCGAAACCGGCAACGTCATCCTCAACAGCTGCCTGGCGACCATGGCCAACATGCTCAAGCAGCCGCTGACCATGTCGATCCCGCACATCATCAAGGGCGACGGGTCGGACCTGTTGACCCAGGTGGGCGAAGAGGGCGACGTCGGGCTGGTGCTGTTTCTGTACATCACCTTCACCGTGCGCGAGCGCGACCTGCGCGGATACATCGCAATGATGATGAACATGTCGTCGCTGCTCGCCTTGAAGCAGCTGCTGGGCGCGTTCATCGACGAGACGATGGGCGAGGAGCTCTAGGGTGGACGAAGCTCTCCGGCCATGAACCTTCAATCGTCACCCCGGACCGGCGGCGCGAACGGCGAGCCGATGCGCGAGCTCGAGGATCGGCTGAGCCTGTCGCTCAAGGCGGCCGGTGCGGTTGGCAGCTGGTCGTGGGACATTCCCGGGCGCCTGCTGCACCTCGACGCGCGGCTGGCACGCTTTCAGGGAATCGAGCCGGCGGAAGCGGCGACGGGCCTGCCGGTGGCGCGCTTTTTCACGGCCATCCATGCCGAGGACGCGCCGCGCATCAAGGTTGCCGTGGGTGGCATGCTGCGTGGCGCCGAGGTTTTCTTCAAAAGCTACCGGATGCTCGCTCCGGACGGCAGCATGCGCTGGGTGGAAGCGCACGGCCGCTGCCTGTTCGACGAGCATGACCGACCCGAACGCTTTACCGGCGTGTTGGTCGACATCACTGCTCGCCAGCGGATCGAGGAGCGGCTCCGCATTGCCCAGACGGCGGGCGGGGTCGGCACGTTTGAGTTCGTGCCGGGACTGGGCACCGCCAGCGTTTCCGAGCAATTCTGCCGCCTCCTGGGGCTGGAGCCCGCGCCGGTGATCGCGGTCGCGGCAGTCAACGCGGTGCTGGCGGCCGGCGAGCGGCCGTTGCTGGAAGGCCGGCCCTTGCGCGTGCTGCAGGATGCGGAGTACCGCATCGTTCGCCCGGACACCGGCGAGCAGCGCTGGATCGCGCGGCGGGGCGAAGTGCTGCCCGACTCGGAAGGCTCGGGCGCCCGCCAGATCGGAGTCATTTTCGACATCACCGACCTGAAGCGCACCCAGCATGAGTTGAACGAACTCAACCGCAACCTGGAAACCCGCGTCGAGCAGGAGATCCAGAGCCGGCAGCAGATCGAGGAACGGCTTCGCCAGTCGCAGAAGATGGAGGCGATCGGCCAGCTGACCGGCGGCATTGCCCACGATTTCAACAACCTGTTGACGGTGATCATTGGCAACGTCGACATGGCCCGGCGGCGACTGGGCGGCGGCGGCGATGAGCGGGTCGAGCGGGCGCTAGCCAACGCTCTCAAGAGCTCGGAACGGGCCGCGGCGCTGACGCAGCGATTGCTCGCCTTTTCGCGTCGCCAGCCGCTGGAGCCCACGTCGGTCAACGTCGGACGGCTGGTCGGCGGCATGTTCGACCTCCTGAACCGCTCGCTGGGCGAGCAGATCGAGATCAAGACCTGGTTCGATCCCGACCTGTGGAGCGTGGAGGTCGATACCAACCAGCTGGAAAGCGCCATCCTCAACCTGGCGGTGAACGCCCGCGACGCGATGGGCTGGCAAGGGCTCGTGACCATCCGGGCGGAAAACAGGACGGTTGTCGATGCCGGCGAGGGCGAAGACCTCGGCAACGGCGATTATGTCGTGCTGTCGGTCGCCGACACCGGCCAGGGCATGCCGGCGGACGTGATCGGGCGTGCGTTTGAGCCGTTCTTCACCACCAAGGAAGTCGGCAAGGGCACCGGGCTGGGATTGTCCATGGTGTTCGGCTTCGTCCGGCAATCGGGCGGCGACGTGCGGATCACGTCGGCGCCGGGGCAGGGCACAACCGTGGAGTTGCTGCTGCCGCGGTCGGGGGCGCCGGCCATGGAGAGCGGGAACGCGGAAGCGCAAGGTGCAGCCCGGCTGGCGCGAAGTGCGACGGTGCTGATCGTTGAGGACGATGCCGATGTCCGGACCTTCGCGGCCGAGGGTCTCCGGGAGATGGGGCTCAACGTGGTTGAGGCTGGGTCGGGCGAGGAGGCCCTGGCCTTGCTCGACCGGCCCGAACCCGCGATCGACCTGCTCCTGACCGATGTGGTGATGCCGGGCATGACCGGCCGCGACCTGGTCGATGTCGCGCGGCAGCGTCGTCCCGACCTGCCGGTCCTCTACATGTCGGGGTATCCGGGGGAGGTCATGGCGGAGAATGGTCGACTTGGTCCTGGCGTGGTGCTGCTGTCCAAGCCGTTCACCATGCAGGCGCTGGCCGCCCGGGTGTCAGAGATGCTCGAGTGGGCCGGGCCGGGCTGAGCGATCAAGCGGCAGGCTTGCGCACCAGGTCGCGAAGGATGTCGAGATGTCTGGCGGCGGCATGGTTGGCATCGAAGCTCGCGCGGACGTGGGCAGAGCCGGCGATCGCCGCCTGCTTGAGCCGCTCCGGCTCGCGCAGGTCGCGGGTGATCGCTCGCGTCAGTGCTGCAACATCGTCAACTGTGACCAAGTCGCCAAACTGGCCTGACGCCAGGATCTCAGACGGCCCGGCCGGGCCGTCGGCAATGGCGGGAGCTTTCAGGATCACGGCTTCCGCGAGCGCCAGGGCGAAGCCCTCCCACCGGCACAACAGCACGAACGGATTGGCGCGAGCGAGCAGCGCGTAGGGGTTCGGCAAGAAGCCGGCCAGGGTCACGGTGTCCGTCACGGCAAGCTCGGCGATCAGAGCTTCGAGCCGTTCGCGGTCGGGTCCCTGGCCGGCGATGATCACCCGATGCAGCGGTGCACCTTGGCCAAAGCCCCGGCATGGGCCCGGACCAGGAGGTCGAACCCCTTCTCGTGCGACAGGCGGCCGAGGCCAGCCACGACAGGAAGTTCCGGCAGGTCGATGGGCAGCGGGCCGGCCGCCAGCGCTGAAATGGCCGCAGCATCGCTCCCGTCCTCCACCACCGGCACCTGCCGGCCGTCGAGGTCAAGGGCGAGCAGCCCGGGTAACAGGCCGGCCGAAACCGGCACGAGCCGGTCGGCGGCCTTGAGGCACATCAGCACGTTGCGGCGGTGCCGATCCGTGCCATACGCGCGAGCGCTTGGTCGACATTGTTCTGGATGGTGACGGCGAGTGGCCGATGGATGAGCTTGGCCAGCGCCGTTCCGATCAGCAGGCCAGAGACCACTTCTCGCCCGGCGACGATCACGTCCGACTTCCACGCCAGCGGCAATCCCTTGCGCAGCGTCGCACTGGCGATGGCTGTTCTGAGATTGCTTGGGATCTCGGCCGGCGCACCGCCGTCGAAGGCGGCGACGGACAACACCGTTACGTTCGCGCCCACGCGCGTCCAGCGGCTGCCCGGTCGAGCGAAAACCGAAGCGCGCCATCACCCTCGAAGTCGGGTTCCAAAAGGAGAATGTTCACGTTTGTGCGCCTAAGGGCTTTACGCGCCGCCGCAACCCGCTCCGGCCTCGCCGCAAGCAGCGTTCAAATGCCGAAACCAAACGCCGGAGTTGTACCTCAACGTGAACATGTCAGCGCAGTCCGGTTCCGACCAGCCCGAGCACGGCGGCTACCGCAAGACCGCGATCAGCGGGGCGGTAGTGACGGGCGCCGGCACCCTGGCCAAGGGCGTGCTGCAGGTCATGGCGATCGTCTGGCTGGCGCGCCTTCTCTCGCCTGCCGACTTCGGGATCACGGCAATGGTGTTCCCGATCATCGCCTTTGCAACAATTTTCCAGGAGGCCGGACTTGGTCTGGCGGTGCTGCAGCGGCAGCGCATCACGGACGAGGAACTCAGCACCATTTTCTGGACCAACGCCGCGATCGGCGCAGCCATCGGCCTGCTGCTGGTGCTGGCGGCGCCGCTCGTCGCGGCCTTCTACCATGAGCCGCGAGTGGCCGCACTGACCGCCGCATCGGGCGCGCTGGTGTTCCTGGGTGGCCTGTCGTCACAGCACATTGCGCTGCTTAACCGCGAAATGGCGTTCAACAAGCTGGCGCTGATGGACGTGGCGTCGCTGACCATCGGAACGGCAGTAGCGTTGGTCACCGCATATCTGTTCAAAAGCTACTGGGCCATTTACCTGCTGAGCTTCGGAACGACCGTATCCATGTGCGCCGTCGCCTGGGTCTTGAGTGGCTGGCGGCCGGGCCGTCGAGCGCCGCTGGCCCATGTAGTGGACGTGCTGAAGTTCGGCGGCAACATCACCTTGTCGAACCTGGCGACCTACTTCGGCCGCAACCTCGACAAGATCCTGATCGGCCGAGCCTGGGGCACGATCGCTCTCGGCTTTTACGAGCGCGCCTACAAGGTCGTGCTGCTGCCCATCGTGTTTGTTCACATGCCGCTTTTCCGCCTGGCCGTGCCGATGCTCAGCCAGAGCCGCGAGGACCCGGACCGCTACCGGCGGATTTTCATTCTCGCTTTCCAGCTTGCGCTGCTGATCACCCTTCCAGGGACCGTTCTCCTGATTGCCGGCACCGACGAGATCGTCCGCTTAGTGCTAGGCGAGAAATGGACGGGCGGCGCCCCGATTTTCGCCTGGCTGGCGGTGGCAACCTTGGGTCAACTGGCGACTGGTCCGCTGGCTATGATCTTTATCAGTCAGGACCGGTCGCGCGAGGCGATGATCTCGAGCGTCGCCTCCAGCCTTTACTCATCCGTGGCCTTTGCGCTCGGCCTACCGTGGGGAGCGGTGGGTGTCGCCACCGCTTACGCGATCAGCGAAGCGCTTCGGACCCCCGCTCTGCTTTGGTATGCAACGCGGACCGGGCCAGTGTCGTTCGCGGACGTCGCCAAGGCGCTGCTGCCGTTTGGCGTGGCAGCAGCGATCGCCATTGTTTACGTTCGCGTACTCGGCGCTGCGATGGCCGGCTGGCATGCTCTCCTGTTCCTGGCTGCGGCAGGAGTTGGAGCATATGCGCTGACGGTCGCCTGCTTGTTGATGAACCAGACCGGGCGTTCGTTTCTGCAAGAGGTGGTGCTTGGCGGCAAGGTGTTGCTGAGCCGGCGTGGGTGGTTGGGTGCGCCGGTTGCGCGGAGTTCATGAAATGTGCTTGGGCAAGCCGGGGGAGTCCCGGATTGGAACGCTCCAGTTTGGTCCGGAGGTGGAACTATCTCCAGACACCCGGCGTTCAAACTGCCCAGTATAAAAGCCTATTTAACGCGTTAACGGGTGGCGGTGGGATAATCGAATGAGTTGGTATTCGAACGTGACGCAATTGGCGGAACAGCTCGCAGGGCGTGAGCGCCAGCCTGTGCCGTCTTCAGAGCAGTTCAACGGAGAGCCGGTGCTGGTTCGCGATGGCGCTGATGAGCACGAACCGGAATACCGGTCGTTTCATGCGCTCACACCAGTGCCGGCGCTGGCGTCACGGCTTTCCACCGCGGCCGTTGATCGCGTTTACACGGCGTTCGACGTGTCTCAGCCGGTGGGTCAGCCCGACGACCTGCGCGGCCGTGATCGTGAAGTCACCACCTTGCTGAGCGGCGTTCTTCATCGCCGCAACCACGGCATCGTGTCCGGACCCCGCGGATCGGGCAAGACTTCCCTGGTCCGGGTGTTTGGCCAGTTTGCGGACCGTGACGGCGTGGTCGTGCTTTACTCAGCGTGTGACGATGGCACCACTTTTGGCGAGCTGTTGCGCAGCTATCTCGAGCAGATCCCGCCCTCGATGGTGGACGCCGGCTCAATTGAGCTGTTCGAGCAGCGGGTGCTGAGCTTCGGCGCCGACAGCAGCCCGTACCAGGCGACTGGCGTGCTTGCGATGCTCAAATACTCGCAGTTGGTGGTCGTCCTCGACGAGTTCGACCGGATCACCGACCGCGACCTTCATGACAAGATCAGTTCGCTGCTCAAGCTGGTGTCGGATGCGCGCCTGCCAGTCCGCTTTGTATTGGTCGGTGGCAATTCGGCGTTTGCCGACATCGTCCGGGCCCATCCGTCGCTGATGCGGCACGTCACTCGCGTGTCGACCGCGCCGCTGCCGAGCGAGGCGGTTTCCGAAACGCTGGAGCGCTGCGCCGAACGCTGCGATATGCAGTTCTCCGACAGCGCCAAGCGCCTCATCGAGGATGTTTCCTGCGGCTCGCCCTACCATGCGCGGCTGTTCGGGATGCATGGCGCATTAAGCGCCCTGTTCACCCAGTCGACCGAGATCAATCTCGAGCATGTCGAAAGCGGTCTGGAGGATGCGTTCGAGGAATGGGCCGAGCTTAACCCGGTGGACGCGCAGGCCTTCCGTGAGATCATTGCGGGCAAGCATGGTCCGGTTGGGCCATTGGTTGAATTCGCGCGTGACACGGCGCGCCACGTGGCAGCGGATGATTTTGCTGCCCAGTGGAAAACCGTTCGGCGGCAGCCGCCGACCGAGGTCCCGGAAGGTCTGCCGGGGCTCAGCCATACCGTGGAGATGGTCAACGGCCATGCCGCGTTCAGGGATGCTACGGCACCACAGTTCCTGCTCGCGCTGAGCCAAATCTCGCGACTCCCCCAGCAGGTGAAGGGCAGCCAACGTGCTTAGTTTTTACGATTGGATGGACGCGATCCGGTATCGCTGGAAGCTCGTCGCCCTAGCGATGGGCGTCGTGGTGCTGCTTGGTATTTTCTACGTTGCCGCCATGCCGCGGGTCTACACGGCTACCTCAAGCCTGCTGCTTGATACGGGCGCTCCCGATCCGGTCAGCGACGAGGGCGGCGGACGGCAGCAAGACACTCGCGCCGTGATCGCAACTCAAGCGGACCTGGTCCGCTCGCCGCATGTGTCCGGCAACGCGGCCGTGCTGTCCGGTATCGCCAAGGATCCACGCTACATCGCCGAATGGCGCGAAGCGACCGGGGGCAAGCAGTCCTATGCTGATTGGCTGCGCGACAGGATGAGCGGGGCGTTGGAGGTCGAGCCAGGCCGCGACACCAATGTGCTGCTGATCAAGGCAAACGCTGGTGATCCGCAGGAAGCGGCGCGGATTGCCAACGGCTTTGCCCGGGCTTCGGTTGAGTCGCAGTATCGTCTGCGGACCGAGCCGGCTAAGGCCTATGCGACCTGGCTGGAAAACCGGCTCAAGTCCGCTCGCAACAATGTCGTGCAGACGGGAAACCAGCTTAGCGGATTCGTCAAGGCGACGGGGATCGCCAACGACGGCGACTTATCGGCTGAGGGCAATCAAATGGCAAACGTCGCCACGCAGTTGGCCACTGCCGAGGCTCGTGCCGCAGCAGCTCGCCAATCAAGCTTCGAAGGCGCGCAAGCGCGTGGCGATGCTGAAAAGAGCGAAACCGTTCAGCGGCTCCGCGGTCAGGTTGCGGAGCGCAATGGGAAACTTGCTGAGCTTCAGGCGGTGTTTGGTCCTGACTACCCGGACGTTCAGCGGACGCGAGCTGAGGTCAGCACGCTGCAGGCACAGCTAAATGCCGCAGTGTCGAACGCCAACAGCACCTTCACCTCGGCCCGCGCGGCGGAGACCAATGCCGAGCGCGCTGCTGCTGCAGCAAGCGAAAGCCGTTTGCGCAGCCTTGCTGCCGAGCAACGCAGCCGGATGCTCGGCATGGGGACCAATCTGGCGCAATATTCCCGCTTGAAGAATGAGTTCCAGGCGGCCCAGACCACCTACAATGATCTTAACCAGCGGCTCACCAAAATGCGGCTGCAAAGTGCGGTGCCGCTTACAGAAGTGCAGGTGCTCGACACCGCCAGCCCACCGCTGGTGCCGAGTTCGCCGAACGTCGGCTTGACGTTCGCACTGTCGCTGCTGCTTGGCGCGCTGCTTGGTTCAGCCGCTGCCATCTGGCTCGAACTCCGGGATCCGCGGGTCCGCAGCCGGATCGGTCTGGAGCGCCGGCTCGGCGCCCCGGTCATCGGGACCATCGCGCTGCCGCTTCGCCAACGGGCGATTGCCGGCGGTCGAAACGACGACGGACCATTACTGCTGGAAGGACGGGCGGCCTAATGCGACTGAGCACCACTACGCTGCCAGGGACGTCCGACGATCGCCGGACGGAACTGCAGGGGCGCCTGGTTCCCATGAACGATGTGCCGAGAGAGCCGACCGCATTCAGCGAATATGAAGGGCGCAGCGGCAACGACGATGATGGACCGCTTGCCGGTCAACTGCGCGACCTGCTGACGACCCTCAATCACGGGTCGGGAGTTCAGCACACGCCGCGGCGGATCGTCATCGGGGGAGTGAAGACCGGCAAGGAGGCGTCCTTTCTTGCGTCGAGCCTGGCGATGACTTGCGCCCGCAGCGGCTATCGAGTGCTACTGGTCGACGCCAACATCCCACAGCCCATGGTTCATCGGAACCTCGGCTTGTCCAACAAACTTGGCTTGTCGACGCTGCTGACCTCGTCTGACCCGCCGCATGCTCTTCCGCAGGCGACGGCTATTCCGAACCTGGCGGCAATCACCATCGGACCAGCCTGTCCCAATCTGACTAGCCTGTTGACCCGGGAACAGCTGTTCCACCGCTTGCAGCCGCTCGCATCCAGCTTCGACTATATCTTAGTTGATTGCGCAAACCTGGAGCCAAGCTTGATCGGTCGAGTCAGCGCTGGCGCGGACAACGTGGTTGTAACGGTCAAGCAGCACGTCTCGTCCATGCGGGAGATCTCGAACGTCGTGGAGACACTGCGCCACGAAGGCGTTAGCGAACCCGCCATCCTGATGGTCGAGTAGCCCGGAGGTCCATTGATCCGGTTGACGAGTGCGGAACGGCTCGAGTCCGCCCACGGCCCCCGCCTGCAGCCCCTTGCGGCGTCCTCGGCAGCGCTGAGGGCTGAACCGTCGTGGGTTGCCGCCGAGCCGGGAACCAACCTGAGCACGCTTCGGCGTGCGGTGTTTGCGCTGGTCCTCGCCGGCGTCCTTTACAACACGGTGCTGTCGTTTCTGAACGGGCATGCCATGTCCGTCAGCTATGCGCTGGTGGTCGTCACCGAGATCACGATCCTGGCTCTGGCCGTGGTTGCGTTACTTCGAAGCGGGCTTCGTCCGGCCGACAGCCCGGCATTGCTGCTACTCGGTTTCTTTCTGGTGGATGCGTGCCTGGTCTCGTTGGCCAGCGGAACCTTGTTCGTCGACATGGCCCGAAGCGCTGCGATCATCACCATATTCGTGATGCTGGGCATACGTAGCGAGGAGGCGACGATCCGGCGCCTGGTGGGTATCCTCGCCGCGCTGGTGTTCGTCTTTCTCTTGCTGGAAAGCGTCTCGGTTCAGTCCTATGCTGACCTGCTCCAACCCGGGCTCTACTTCGAGCAGACCCGTGGCATCAGCCGGTTCGAACTGGACGAGATCGGTCTTTTCGCGAACGCACTCGGCTTCCAGGATCGCTTCTCCATCCTTAACATCGTTGGCCATCGGACATCGTCGCTGTTCTTAGAGCAGGTGTCGCTAGCGAACTTTGCAACAGTGCTGACGACCTTCCTGGTCGGTATGTGGCGGGGGACTTCGGTCAAGGCGCGGGTGGCTTACGCTTTGCTTATCGTCTTCATCCTGGTGACTAATAACAGCCGAACGGCGCTGGCCATCGCGTTGATGGCTCCGCTGGTCTACTGGCTCGCGCCGAAACTATCTCGACTGATACCTTTGGCTCTGATGCCGACCGTGCTCACCGCGGCCTTTGTCGTCGCCGCCACCGCGCCGCCATCGAGTGGCGACGACCTCGTGGGTCGGTTAGGCCTGACTGTGCGGACGCTGAAGGCGCTGGACCTGACTTCACTGCTCGGTGCCAGCGCTCCAGGGTCGGCGGATTTTGCGGATAGTGGCTATACCTACGTAATTTACGCTTCATCGATCATCGGGCTGATCGTCTTGTGGCTTTTCTTCTCACTGATACTGGCCGGGGAGCGAGCCGACCAAAAGCGCACCGGCATGATGATCAGCCTATATCTGTTTCTCAACCTGACGGTGAGCGGTACGTCCGTCTTCTCAATCAAGACGGCAGCTGTCCTGTGGCTGCTGGTCGGCTTCTTGCTAAGGCGCGGAGCCGAGGAACCAAGCACGGCAGTCCAGAATGAGGTGGTCGATCTCCGGCCGCTACCGCCTGGACCCCGCTCAGCCGCTCAGGGTTTGCGGTAGCTGGCGATGTGCCGACGCAAGACGGTGGCCTGCGGCTTCTCCTTGCCGTTGGCCGGCTGAATTCCATAAGGGTAGTCGCCCCACCAGTCGCCCGCCGCCCAATAGTTCCAGCCGATCCAGACGTCGCCGTTGGCCCTGAGATAGGCGAGCATGTCGTCGAGCGCAGCCAAGCACGTCGGGCTCTGGTCACCACCAAACTCGCCTAGCACAGCCGTCGCATTTTGCTGCCGCAGCCAGCGAGTCACGCCTTCCAGCCTGGCGCGGGCGACCTTCGGGCCGGAACAGCTATGCGAGCCTGAGGAGTCATGATCCAGGTACTGATGGATCTCGAATGCGAAATTCCGGCCTGGATCGTTGAAGGACGCAAGGGCGGAGGCGTTGCTGTCGCTCCCCCCCGCATGCCAGCTATGTCCGCCGGACCACCGGGTCCCCGGCACTAGGACGAGGTTGCGTGCGCCGGTCCGGCGGATCGCCGCCACCGTATCTTCGGCGATCGTCCGCCACTCGCCCGCCTCGATCTTCCACGGCTCGTTCATGATCCCGAACGCGACCTTCGGTCGGTTCTTGAAGTGAGTGGCAAGCCGCGTCCAAAGGTCCGGCAAAGCAGTGGCGTTGCCGTCCGTGCGACTCAACAAGGCACCGTGATAACGAGCGTAGTTATGCACATCGAGGATGACCTGCTGGAAACCAGCGAGGTCAGCCACGCTGGCGTCCAATCGAGCCAGTTCCGCTGGATCGAGGGGGGCATTCGGCGTCGGTTGTAGCCGCTCCCAAAGCACCGGCAGCCGCACGCTGTTCATGCCCATCGCACGAAACGGCGCGGCCGTGGCGGCAGTCGGATAGATGTAGTCCTTGCCGGCCTTTCCTGGCACCTTGTCCGGCGCGAATTCAGCCGACGCGAGGTTTACCCCATAGTAGCGGGGCGGAATTGCCTGCGCCTGGTCCGAAGAACCAACCGGTATCAGGAGCGCAACCGCCATCGCCAGCGGGGCGGTTGCAAATGGAATAAGTCCCGTCATTTTCGTCCGCCTATTGCTAGCATGTCGTTCACGACGTTGATCAGCGAGCGGCGGTCGCCGATTCGGCTTGAACCAGACGTGAAGCTTAGAAGGCCTGCGGATGGACGAGCACTCGAGCGGTTCGGACAACGATTGAGACATCGCGCAGCAAGGACCAGCCAGCGATATACTCCAGGTCGGCTTGCAGGCGGGAAGTCAGATGCTCCCGAGTGTGGGTCGCCCCGCGGAAGCCGCGAACCTGCGCCAAGCCGGTGATGCCAGGTTTAAGGGCATGGCGATGCCAGTATCGCTCGTCCACGTGCCAGAATAGCTGATCGCCGGCGAGCGATCCGAGAGCATGCGGACGCGGACCGACCACGCTCATGGAGCCGAGCAGCACGTTGATAAGCTGCGGCAATTCATCGATGCTGGTCCGGCGGAGGAGCTTGCCAACCCGGGTTACGCGATCATCGTCGCGGCTGGCGGAGCGATCGCCGTTCACATCCATGCGATCGGTCCGCATTGTGCGAAACTTGAAGATGTCAAACAGGGTGTTGCCCTGACCGACGCGCGGCTGCTTGAAGAAGACGGGGCCGCGGCTGTCGAGCTTGATCGCCAGTGCGACCAGCAGGAACACAGGCGTCAGCAGGAACACGGCCGGCACGGTCAGCGCCAAATCGAAGACCCGCTTCAGGGCGCGCTGGCGAAGGTTCAGCGGCCCGGCTGATACCACCAGCGTGGTGCGGCCGCCGAGTTCTGCGATACCAACGGGTGCCAAATCATCATAGTCGCGGGTCAGGATCTCGCCCTGGATATCCGTGCCCTTCAACATCTGCGCCCAGCGCACGGCGGCGCCGCGCGAGCAGGAGATGACGATCCGGTCCGCACCGCGCAACAACTCGCTGAACCGGATCAGCATGGTAGCGTCGCGAGAATCAGGGGAAAGGTTCATCTCTGCCGCATTGAGCGCTTTCACTCCCTTCGGCACCGCCATGTGCGGACCGTCGATGAGCAGGATGTCGTTGGTGAAGCAATTGGCCTGTTGGCGGCGGATGGCATCACCCGCAAATTGCCGAACAACTACCAACAGAAGAAAGCCGAACGCGAACGAGGAACCAGTCATCAGCCGGGACAGCTGCTGCTCGACCTTGAGGAAATAGGACAGCAGAAAGAGCAGCGCGAAGGCCAGCATCAGCGAGCCGGTTGCGCGTGCTGTTCCCCGCATGGGATTGCGCAGCACCTCAAGCGAGTAGGCGCCCATCGCGATCGCGCCCAGCATGTAGAGGGCAAGGATAGAGGCGGATACTCCCAGCCAGCCATCGGGCATGACTTGACCGAACCGCAGTAAAGCACCGCTCAGGACGGCGGCGGTGACACACACCAAGTCCAGGGAAAGCAGGCCAAGGTAGAGCTTGATGCGCAACGGACGCTTGGCTGCCAACGGCGCAAGGCCAGGCTCCTCAAGGCGTGTCCAGGGATTATGCTCTAAATTCATGCTACCACCGCTTACGCTACAACCGGCGCGGCAGGCGCAGCACCGTGTCGAGTGACGTAAACCCGTATAAAGCCCCTAGGTTGCGCCTCTGGTAAACTTTTATTTACCAATTCGCAGGTGCAGCAAACAGTGTGACATTTAGGTCAACATGGTGATGGCGCTCGTCCAGAACAGAAGCCCACCGGCAAGACAAACCGCCAAGCTGTTTAAAAACGTCGCCGACACCTGATCCGGAACGATGACGAAGCTCTCGTGCCTCAATGGATCCTCCCCCAACCACGCAAACGTTCGTTGCCGTCGCAAAGCTTTGGTGGCTCGCTTCCGGGCTACGGTCTATGCTCTGGAGGTGCAAGGTTAATGACCCGTTAAAGGACAACGAGAAATCGAGAGGAACTGCGTGCTTGTACATTAGTTGCGCAGCTTCGATCGTGGTCGTTTCGATCGCCAAATGAAAGAGGCTGTGTGCGGGTACTTATCGCTGGAAACATGGGCTACGTTGGGCCCGCGGTTGTTAAACATCTTCGAGCAGTGCATCCCCACTGGGAGCTTCACGGCTTTGACAGCGGGTTATTTGCACATTGCCTGCTTGATGAGACGCCAGTTCCGGAGCGGCTGCTGGACGATCAGCACTTCGGTGACGTGCGGCAAGTGCCGGAGGGGTTCCTGAACGGCTTCGACGCAGTGGTGCAATTAGCGGCTGTGTCCAATGACCCTATGGGCCATCAGTTCGAACGCGCTACCTCGTCGATCAATCGGGAATCATCGGCCGATCTGGCCAATGCCGCCGCGGCTGCCGGAGTACAGAACTTCGTGTTTGCGTCCAGTTGCAGCGTTTACGGTATCGCCCAAGGACCGCCCCGGACTGAGCAGGACCAGGTCGCGCCAGAGACGGCTTATGCCGTGTCCAAGGTCGGCGCTGAGGAGGATCTCAAGGCGCTCCAGACCGACATGACCATCACTGCCCTGCGCTTTGCGACGGCGTGCGGCGCGTCGCCCCGGCTGCGGCTTGACCTCGTACTTAATGACTTCGTCGCCGCCGCACTGCGCGACGGCAAGGTCGTGGTGCTGAGCGACGGAACACCTTGGCGTCCGCTGATCGACGTGGCCGACATGGCCCGGGCGATTGATTGGGCCATCACCCGCTCGCCCGATCAGGGCGGCCGCATGCTGGTGGTCAATACGGGCGCGAACGATCAGAATTACCAGGTGCGCGAGTTGGCCGAGGCTGTGGCGGCGGCGGTGCCGGGGACGGAGGTATCGATCAACGCCAACGCGCCGGTCGACAGCCGCTCGTACAAGGTTGACTTCAGCTTGTTTGAGCAACTGGCGCCAGACTATGTGCCGCAGGTGAAGCTTAACCAATCGATTCGTCAGCTGGTGGACGTCATGCAGACCTCCGAGGTGCCGCGGCAATGGTCGAGCCCGCAGCGGCTGATCCGGCTGAAGGTACTGCAAGGTCACATGGACCAGGGCCGGATCGACCAGGACCTGCGGTGGACAGCATGAGCGTGCTGAGCTCCCCTCCCAAGGTCGCCATCCTGGCCGGCGGATTCGGTACGCGCTTGAGCGAGGAAACCGCCATTCGGCCCAAGCCCATGGTGGAGATCGGCGGCATGCCGATCCTGTGGCACATCATGAAGCTCTACGCCTATTACGGGTGCAAGGAGTTCGTGGTGATCGGCGGCTACAAGGTCGAGTACATCCGCGATTATTTCCTGAACTTTCGCGCCCGCAATAGCGACTTCACCGTCGACCTGTGCTCGGGCGAGCTACAGTTCCATTCGCCGACGCGCGAGGATTGGAAAGTGACGGTGCTCGACACGGGCAACGACACCATGACCGGGGGGCGGATCAGGCGTGCCCGGCCACATCTGGAGGGCGGGACCTTCTTCCTGACCTACGGCGACGGGGTCAGCAACGTCGCCATGGACCAGCTACTCGCGCAGCATCGAGAGAGTGGGGATTGGTGCACGCTGACGGCAGTGGTGCAGCCGGGCCGCTACGGGTCCCTCCACCTTGATGACGCCGGGCACCGCGTTGAGGGCTTCCGTGAGAAGGGGCGCACTGACGGCGGTCTGATCAATGGCGGCTTCTTCGCCTGCGAGCCGGAGATCTTCGACCTGATCGATGGCGACGACAGCGTGTGGGAAGATGTGCCCATGGAGCGGCTGATCGAGCGCGGCAAGCTCGGCAGCTTCCGCCATGAGGGTTACTGGCAGAGCATGGACTCGCTACGGGACAAGCAGGTGCTGGAAGGCATCTGGGCTGACTCGCCACCGTGGAAGGTGTGGGCATGATTCTCGTCGACAGCGCGCTGAAGCGGCGCCAGGCCGAGGGACGGCCAATCCGGGTGGGGATGATCGGCGCGGGGTTCCAGGGCTCAGGCATTGCGCGACAGATCCTGAACTCGACGCCGGGCATGCAACTGTGCGCCATCGGCAACCGGACGCTGGACAAGGCCAGCGCCTGTTTCATGCAGGCCGGCGTGCAGGCGAAAGCCGTGCACGACCGGGACGCCTTCGCAGCGGCCATGCGGGCCGGGCAGGCGGTGGTCACCGAAGACCAGCTGCTGGTTGCGGAAAGTCCCGATCTCGACGCGCTGATCGAGGTGACCGGAAGCATCGAGCCCGCCGCGGTGGCCATCCTGGCGGCAATCCGCAGCGGCAAGCACGTGGTGCACATGAACGCGGAGGTCGACGGCACCATTGGACCCATCCTGAAGAAGTATGCAGACGATGCGGGCGTCATCTACAGCTTCTCGGACGGCGACCAGCCAGGTGTGCAGCAGAACTTGCTCCGTTTCGTTCGCGGGATCGGCCTCAAGCCGGTGCTGGCTGGCAACATCAAGGGATTGCACGATCCGTACCGCAACCCGCAAACGCAGCAGGCCTTTGCCGCCAAATGGGGCCAGAATGCCGCCATGGTCGCCTCCTTTGCGGATGGTACGAAGATCTCGTTTGAGCAAGCGATCGTGGCCAACGGCAATGGCTTCGAGGTGGCGCGGCGGGGCATGTTGGGGCCGGACTTCTCCGGCGGTGACCCAACGGCTCCGCTGACGCCGGTCGAGGACTGCCTTCCGCGGTTCGAGGCGGCGCTGAACGAGGGTGGGCCAGGGCTAGTCGATTATGTGGTCGGCGCCCGGCCGGGACCCGGCGTGTTCGTGATCGGCAGCACCGACGATGAGCGGCAGCGGCACTACCTCAACCTCTACAAGATGGGACCTGGACCATACCATGTATTCACCACGCCCTATCACCTTTGCCACTTCGAAGTACCGACGTCGGTCGCCCGTGCGGTGCTGTTCCACGATGCAGTGCTGGCGCCGTCCGGTGGTCCGAGCGTCGGAGTGATCGCCGTCGCCAAGGTCGACCTGCAGCCAGGAACGGCCATCGAGGAGTTCGGCGGCTTTCAGGCCTATGGCGTAGCCGAGAACATGGCTGCGATTCGGGCTGAGCGGTTGCTGCCGATCGGCTTAGCCCTGGGTTGCACCATCACCCGGCCGGTCGCGAAGGATCAGCCGCTGACCTTTGCCGACGTGTCCTTTCCCAAAGGCCGCCTGGTTGATTGCCTTCATGCAGAGCAGGAAGCGGCATTCGGCGGCACCAGTGTTGCGCTTGCGCCCGAGGAGTTCGCCGCTTGATTTATCATCAGACTAGCCTCGCCGACGCCCTGCTGGTCGAACCGGAAATCCGCGGTGACGAGCGCGGCTCCTTTGCCCGTACCATGTGCAAGAGCGAGTTCGAACAGAACGGGATTCGCGGCGATTTCGTGCAGCAGAACACGTCCGTGTCGGCACACAAGGGCACGCTTCGGGGCATGCATTTCCAACTGGAGCCGCACACAGAGGGCAAGTTCGTCCGCTGTATCCGGGGAGCGGTCCTAGATGTGATCGCGGACATCCGGCAGGGATCGCCGACCTTCATGAAGCATGACGGCTTCGAGCTCAGCGCGGAAAATCACCGGATGTTGTGGGTACCGCCGGGCTTCGCCCACTCGTTCCAGACGCTGCAGGACGATACGGAAGTCACCTACCTGGTCACCGCCGCATATGCGCCGGATGCGGAACGCGGCTTGCGTTACAGCGACCCACTGGTCGGGGTCGACTGGCCGCTGCCGGTCAGCACCATCTCTGACAAGGACGCGAACTGGCCATTGCTGAACGGCGAGCCGGACTTCTTCCGCTACGCGGGCTGAAGGTCGCCGCACCGCTCGAGCCGGGCCGCCACCTCGTCACCCAGGGCAGGGGAGGCCGTAAGGCCCGGCGATTCGATGCCGAACAGGTTGACCAGACCGGAGAGGCCATGCTCGTCGGGCGCCTGGACGATGAAGTCGCTGGCGATGCCCTCGGCGGTGCGGACCTTGGGCCGAATTCCGGCATAGTCGGCGTGAAGCGCGTCGGGTTCAACAAGCGGCCAGATCTTGCGCGCCGCCTCCAGGAATTCGGCGTGAAGGTAGGGCGCGATCGTGTAGTCGACATCGTCGATCCACTCGACATTCGGCCCGAAACGAGCGCGGCCGGTCAGGTCGAGAGTAAGATGGGTGCCAAGCCCGCCTTTTACCGGAACCGGGTAGATAAGGTGGGTGAACGGCACCGGGCGGCCGTAGGAGAAGTAACAGCCGCGGGCGTAGACCGGCTCGGGAATCAGCGCGGCGGGTAAGGGCTCAATCAGCTTGGCGATCTGGGTCGCCCGCAGGCCGGCGGCGTTGATCAGCAGCCGGGCGCTCACCACCGCCTCGTTCTCGCCAGCGATCCATATTTGCCAGCGGCCGCCAGCTTGCTCAGCGCGGGTCAGCTGCGTGTGGCAGACCACCGCCCCGCCCAAGTCGTTGAGCTCACCCTCGAGCGCCAGCATGTAGGCGTGCGAATCAATAATGCCCGTCAGCGGCGAGAACAGAGCCGCCGCGCAGTCAAGTTCCGGTTCGATGCCGCGGGCCTGAGCCGCGTCGAGCTGAACGAGGCTGCCGGCGCCCGCGGCGTCGGCGCGCGCGGCGATGACGTCGAGCTCGCTCGTCTCCTGGCTCCTGGCGGCGAAGATCAGCTTACCGAGGCGCTGGTGCGGGATCGCCCGGTCGGCGCAATAAGCATACAATCGGTCTCGACCCTCGACGCACAGCCGCGCCTTCAGCGATTCCGGCGGATAGTAGATTCCGGCGTGGATGACCTCGCTGTTGCGGCTGCTGGTCTCGCTACCGGTGCGCTCGGCCCGCTCAAGGACCAGCACCTCTAGTCCGCGGCGGGCAAGGGCGACTGCGCAGGCGAGGCCGACCACCCCGCCGCCGATAACGGCGGCATCGACTTCGCTCATCGGCAGGTGGTTTCTGCCAGTGCCTGCAAGGCAGCGAACCGATCACGCAGCGCTTCCGTCCCCTCCAGGCCAAGTTCGTCAAGGATGTCAGCCCAACGATGGCTCCAGTCATGGCGCCGAAGGCATTCACTGATGTTGCGACGGCTGGCGGTGGCAAGCCGATCGGGATCGCGTTCCAGCGACGCGATCAGGGTGCCGGGGTCGCCGTCTGGGCTCAGGTGGATCAGAGCGTCATCCCAATTGAAAGCAGTGTTGAAGTCGGCACCGTGTGGCGCCGTGCCGAGCAACACTGCGCCACCAGCCGCGCCTTCGAAATAGCGCGTGGAGAGCGCTTGTTCGTTTTTCCAGCGTCCCTTGCCGCCGCCGCCGATGTCGCCGGGGTTGAACGCCATGAAGAAGCGGCTGCGCTTGATAAAGCTGGCGATCAGCGCGCGGTGCTCGTCCCAGTCGACCACGCTGCCGCCCGCCAAGCTGTCGTAGACATAATGGAAGTCGCCGCGTTCGCGCGAAAGTTCCATGAGTCGCTGATGTACCACGGGCGCCCGACGGCCGAAGCTGTAGACATCGACCGTGCGGGGCGGGCAGCCTGGCTGGGGAGCAGCGAGCAGACAGTCCACGGCGGGCGCCAGATGAACAATCTTGGCGGTAGTGTAGCGCTGCAGTTCCGGGATGCTCTGCGCATTGAGGACGAACACGCAGTCGAAGTCGTTGAGCATCTTCAGGTTGGCTTTCACCTCGTGCAGAGAAGATGACCAAGTTTCGAGAATGTAGCAGGCGGCTAGCTTCGACCGCTTGCGCCAGCCCTGCATGCGCTTCAGCGCCGAAAGTTCGTGCGGAAACTGACAAACGAAGAAGAACAGGTCGAAATCCTGTTCGATCCGCGTGGGCTGCATACTGGACAGGCCGGCGCTGCCGGCCGTGATCCGCGCCTGAGATAACAGTCGATAGTAGGTCTCGTTGAGCAGGTAACCGACCGACGGGCGCACGCCGTGGCCGACCAGATAAGGCAAGCCTGGTGGCGCAAGCAGCTCTGCCCGCTCCAATCCGCAAATCACGCTGAGAAGTGCATGCGACTGGCCGTTGAAAGGCTCGCGCCAGACGTTGCAATTGGAAGCAAGCAGGACCGTCCGACTCACACCGTCATCCCGCACAACAAGACATCGAAGGCCGCGTCGAGCGCAAACTCACATCAAACACGCATGTACTCAATCTGGGAAGCCCCTGCTCAGCTCAGAGGTTTAACCCGATGATAAGCCCAAGCGCAATACGCCTAGTGCAAGACAATCGTTCCACGGTTCGTCGCGGCTGTAATGAGTTTCACCGCTAACAGCGATTAACAAGAACGTTCGTAGGATACTATTAGGAATTCGTCCCCCATTAAGAGCTTCACTTCAAATCAGAGTTCCCGGGGGGGAGCATACAATGATCGGTATCAATATCGCTGGAGCGGAGTTTGGCGGCGGCATTGGCGGAACGAACAACAGCCAATACCATTATCCTACACTGTCTGAGCTCCAATTCTACAAGAATCATGGGGTTGACCTTGTAAGACTCCCTTTCACCTGGGAGCGTATGCAGAGCACTCTGGGCGGTTCACTCAATACTACGGAGTTAACTCTGCTCAAGGGCGTTTTAGCCAATGCGGCATCGCTTGGCATGGACGTGATTATCGATCTGCATAGCTACGGTAGATATAATGGCGTTCCGATCGGTGCGGCCGGTGGGCCCACCGCTGCGCAATTCGCCGACTTCTGGTTGAAGCTCTCTTCGCAGGTGAAGGATTATACGTCGCTGGTCGGCTACGACCTGATGAACGAGCCGCACGACATGCCGAGCTTCGAAGCATGGAAGACTGCGGCCCAGGCTGCCGTCAACGCCATTCGTCTGGTTGATACCGATAACAAGATCTATGTTGAAGGAAATGCCTGGTCGAGCGGTCATCTGTGGCAGATCGACAATGCCGACTTCATCATCAACGATCCGGCAAACAAGCTGGTTTACGAAGCCCACCAGTACTTCGATCGTTATAACCAAGGCGCGTACTATAACAACTATGACGCCGAGGGCGCCTACCCGACGATCGGCGTGGATCGTCTTAAGCCTTTCGTGGACTGGCTGAACGCCCACGGCTTCGAGGGTTTCATTGGTGAGTTCGGCGTCCCAAGCAACGACCCGCGCTGGCTCACCGTGCTGACGAATACCATGGATTACATGGCTGCCAACAACCTCACCGGCACAGCGTGGGGTGGCGGCACGTGGTGGCCATCGAACTACTCCATGTTCATGGGCGCGCCCGGGCAAACGGACTCGGTCTACTTCGATACGCTCGAAACCTATTTCAGCCCGTACGTCGAGACCGGCGGCACGCCAGTGGTCACCCCGCCGCCGTCCCCGTCGCCACCGCCGCCGCCGCCGCCGCCACCGCCGCCGCCACCGCCGCCGCCGCCGCCGCCGCCGCCGCCGCCACCCAGCGAGAACGTGGTGACCGGATCGGCAGCCAACGATCAGCTGAACGGCACGTCCGGGATCGATCGCATGGATGGTCGCGAGGGCGACGATGTCCTGATGGGTTCGGGCGGAGCGGACACGCTGAATGGCGGCGCAGGCGTGGACACGGCCAACTACAGCTGGGCCGGGGCCGCCGTGAACGTCGACTTGACCCGCGCAACCCAGCTGAATTCGGACGCTCACGGCGACACGCTGACCGGCATCGAGAACGTCATCGGAGGCAATCACAATGATGTGATCTTCGGCGATGCGGGCGCTAATGTGCTGTCTGGGGGAGGCGGAGACGACCTTCTGCAGGGCCGGGGAGGCGCTGATCGCCTTGACGGCGGCGCGGGCACCGACACCGCTACCTACGCCGACAGCGCCACTGGCGTGAATGTTGATCTCACCCGGGCGGCCCAGACCGGCGGCGATGCAGAAGGCGACGTGCTGATCAGCATCGAAAACCTGACCGGCAGCCGGTTCGACGATGTCCTGCGCGGCTCCAGTGGAGCGAACGTGCTACGCGGCGGCGATGGCAATGACCTGCTGGACGGCGGTGCTGGTGCCGATGCGCTCTACGGCGATGTCGGCGGCGATACCGTGACCTATGCCACCTCGTCGGCGGCTGTTAATGTGGACCTTACCCGGTCCAGTCAGCAGGGCGGTTACGCCGCGGGCGATACACTGTTCGGGATCGAGAACCTGACCGGTTCCAACTACAACGACAAGCTGGTCGGCGACAGCCTGGCCAACATGCTGTCAGGCGGAAGCGGTGACGACATCCTGAACGGGGGTGGCGGAGCCGACTGGTTGACCGGCGGCGGCGGCAAAGACCGGTTCGTGTTCGACAGCGGGTCGAACGCCAACGGGGACAAGATCACCGACTTCAACCGGAACCAGGACAAGCTTGACCTCAGCGGCATCGACGCGAACGTCGGTCTTGCGGGTGATCAGGCCTTCAGCTTCATCGGTAATCGCGGCTTCACGAGCCACGCGGGAGAGCTGCGGTCCTACCAGAGCGGCGGGAACACGTTTGTCGCCGGCGACACCAATGGCGACGGTGTAGCCGATTTCCTGATTACCTTGTCGAGCAATCTGACACTAAGCTCGAATCACTTCTACCTTTAAGACGGTCAGGCCGGCGGCGCTTCAGCGCTCGCCGGCCACCGGAGCGAACTGGGGATTGTAGGCGATCTTGGCCGAAGCCTTGCCGCGCTCCAACAAGGCTTGCATTCGTCGCTCGGCCAGGCTGCGCTGCAGCAGAGCGCGAGCTGTTGCAAGTCTCTGCTCCGGGGCGACCGGAGCTCGCTGGACGGCCGATATCTGCCCGATGAATGTGCCGCCGGGTCGCACCAGTATGAACCGGGCGCCGACCACTGGCCGCACCTCCCCGGATCCAACCGGTGTGGTTGGATCCGCGCTGTCCCAATTCTCCTGCGTGCGCACCGGAGGAAACCCGGAGCGCTGCAACGCCTCCGCCATTGCATCAAGGGAAGCGGCGCCGGCGAGTTGTCGGCGGGCTGCGAGCGGGATCGTACCGGCAACCGACAACTGGTCGGCCGTTGCCAACACCCGCGCATCAAAGGCCAGCGGTCGACTGCCCACGAAAGCGGCGAGCTGCTGCCTCGTCATGGTCAGCTCCTGCATTGGGACGGTGAGCAGTTGCTGGGCAAGGATTATCTCGCGCTGGCGCCGTTCGGTCAGCAGGAACTGTGGCGTTCGGTCAATCTTCTGCTCGCGCGCCTGTTGGACCAGCAGCTTGCGTTCGATCAGCTCCCGCAGCAGCGCGTCGCGCAAACTTGGATCGCTGTCGATGTCGAGGCTCCTCGCCTGCGCTTCGCCGTTCAACTCGGCGACCGTGATCTCGACGCCATTGACCGTCGCCACAACTTGGCCCGCGGGCTTGGCCTGGTCACATGCGGCCATCGACAGAGCAGCAATGGCGAGCACCATGGAGGCCGCCGGCCTGATATTGGGCTGGCATCGCTGCCGGCGAGACGTCCATAAGGCGTCTTCGCACCGGCTAGTTGAATGGGGTTGATGGAAACGGCTTTCGACTGGATCACGGTGGCGATGTTCGCCGCTCTGGTGACCCACTTCCTGGCGCATTCGGCCGCGGAAGACGGGGAGGACATTCACCTCCTCCATTACCTCGTGCCGTCCGCCGGATGTGCGCTGGCCAATTGGCTCGGCAATCATGGCTGGATCCTGGCGGCCGTGGCCGTGCTGCTGGGAGTGATTGGCTACGCCTATCACTTTTTGATCCGCGCGGCCCGTCGCCCGCCTACTCACTAAGCCGTTCCGACCAGCAGGTGCCGAAGCGCCGATCCGCTGCTGACTAGCAGGGCGGCCGCAAAGCGGCCGAGGGCAGCCACTCCGGCGGCTTCGTCGTCGGTAATCGCCGACATGCGCACTAGCGCTCCGTCCGGCGCCCCATCTGCGATTGTCTGGCGAAGGATTGACCAGCGTTGATTGAGCCCGCGCGTGGGAAATTCGTCGCCGACCCGGCTCCAGTAGATAATCTGCTCGACCCGGCCCGGCGCAACACCGGTCAGCGAGCGCACTGTAATTGGCGGGGTATTTGGCAGGTGCAGAACAAGGTCCCGATGTTCGGTCATGCGAAAGCCGGCCGAGGGGTAGCATACCTCGGGCCGGTGCAGCTGCGTACTGCCGCTTTGCGCTCCGCCGTAGGCAATCAGCAGCATCACGGGTAATTCGGAAGCGCTGTCGTAATGGTGGGCCACGACCTGATCATAGACCTTGTCGCCGGCTCCTTCGCCTTCGGGGATCAGGATGTTACTGGTTGGAGCAAGGCGCCACGGGCCGATCTGCACCGGCACGTCGCGATCCTGCAGCGATCCGGCCGGCGGGGATGAGCCTACCGCCTTAGCAAGGGTGCCCGAGGCAACCGCAGAGACGAGCAGGGCTCCACCGATCAGGAATTCACGACGATTGCTCGCGGCATGGTCGGAGGAAGAAGCAGCCCCTTGGCTCATCGTCGCTGCCGGTGCCATGCCGTCAACGCCATGTCGACCAGCAGCATGCCGAACATGGACATGGCGAACGTGAACACCCCGGCCATTTCGTGAGCGAAGCTCTGCGCGGCGGCGTCGCTGACGTGGTAAGTCAGCAGCACCAGGATAAGCACGCGCAAGAGGTTGGCGAGCACTGCGATCGGAAGGATCGAAAGCAGGAGCATTAAGACGTGGCCGCGGGTCGCGGGCCGCGTGAGATGAACGTAGATCATGCCCATCGCCAGCAAGGTCAGCAGCGAACCCAGGCCAGCGCAGGCCTGCTGCACCAGCAGCTCGTACTGAGCGACTTGAATCAGCACGCCCGAGGCAGCCACCGGGTAATCGGCCGCGTGCAGGACCGCTGCCGCCACCTGAGAAATCATGATCTTCAAGGGTTGTGTGAGTTCAACAATCAGGATGTCAGGCGGCTTGATGAGAAAGGCGAGGTAGGTGATCGGTACCCACTGAGTACGAACTGTCTGGGGGCCCCAGTAGAACAAGGCCATCAGCAGCAGGGTGGCGTAGACCGCGGTGGCCTCAAGCCCAAGTAGGCGGAAGGTGCGGGCATAAAGGATTAGCAGCAAGAGCGGTGGGCCAAGCGCCAGCCAACCGATCTTAATGGATCGCGGGCAGAAGCGAAAGTGGTCACGTTGGCGAAACAGCAGCCACAGGCCCGACGTGAGGATGATTGGTCCGTGTGCTCCGTCGCTGGTGCTCCAGTGGTAGCGCGAGAGGCTCCAGAGAGTTGGGGCAACCAGGGCCACGATACCGGCCGCGATGGCCCACCGATCTGCCGACCAATCCCGAACGTCGTGCCAGGCCGAGCCGGACACCGGACCGGCGGCGACGCTGTCAGCCACTGGTGAGAAGCGTTGGTTTGTCGCCGGTGGCGTCCTTGACGATCAGCACCTCGTCACCGACGCTGACCGATTCAAACAGATGTCGGCCGAAATCGAGTGGGACGCCGAGGCAACCATGAGTGCCGGCGCCCTCCTTCACATCGCTGCCGTGAATGGCAACGCCATCCCCGGTAAGCTGGAGCGTGTAGGGCATGGGTGCGTCGTACAGGCTGGACCAGTGGTCCTCGCTTTTGCCCAGCACCTTGAAGCGGCCGAGCGGCGTGGGCTTACGGTCGACCCCATAAAGGGTCACGGCCGTGCCGATTTCGTTCATGCCTCGGAAAACCGAGAGGGTCTGCGCCTTGAGGTTGACCAGGATCCAGGTGCGGCCCTTCGGGACACCTTCTTCGTTCCACTTGTACTCGCCATAGGTGAGCGGCTCAGACACGTTGAGGATGCTGGCGATCGCCGGCCTGCTGCCAGTCGCAGCCTCGACCAGCGGCAATCTCGTCGGAGCGAAGCTGATCCGATCGGGTGAGTAGGTGACGGCTGGAGTCGGCAGGGCATCGGCGGCTGCTTGGTTACGGCAGCCGCCGAGGGTAGAGCCGGCAAGGAAGGCACAGGCAACCAGGCATCCCTTGGCACGAGGTGCAACGCTCCTCGTCATGCCGAGCCGGTGTTCAGGCCCGTGGCGCAATGGCAATCGCGTCCATCGACTGCGTGCTGCCGAGGCGCTGCTCACGCCGGCGACGGCGAAGCGCAAAGCCGAGCATGCCGAAACCGGTAATCATCATCAGCCATGTAGCGGGTTCAGGAACGGCAGGAGCAATATCGACCGCCGTGATCCCGCCGCCTCCGCCACCGCCGAACGCAGCCGGAACCAACGGAACCAGAGCCAGCCCGCCTAGCAGGGGGCTCACCCCGCCGATGGCAGCCGGCGCCGCCGCAGGAATTGCGAGCACGGGCGCTGCAGCAGCGATGGCCGCTACCGGAACGGGTGCGGGCACAGCTGCGACTGGCGGCAGCACCGCCGCCATCGGCGCCACTGAGGCAACCTTTACGACCGGCGTGCGCTCACTGAGCACTTCGGACTTCGGGACGGGCGGCGCGGCGAAGGCCACCGGCTGAACGCGCGGCGCCTTGTTCGACAAGGCTGCTCCGGTTCGCGCACCTGGCGAACGAGCGCTCATAAGGCTGGCAAGTTGCGGATCAGCCGCCTCGCCGCTGCTGGAACTTGTCGGGACCGATGCCCCGACGCCGACGCCAACCGCCGCGGCTGCTGCCGCTCCGATAGCAAAGATCTTGGTCCGCCTGTTCAGTCTCATACCGGCCTCGCACCCTTGTAAAGCCACTCGGGGAAACCGCCGCCCAAGGCGGCAAACCCATGTCGATGCGCCCCTGAAACAGCATCAACACACCGTAAACGTGCTGATTAAGATTTTGTTGCTATGACTCAGAAACCATCCCAACGCCAGCACAACCCGTGTCATTTTGGCACTAACAGTCGCTTACCGCGTTGGATCGCAATTCGCCTTCATGCTGGCATTGCCCACACCCGAGTATGTCGATGGCCACCAAAGCGCCCCTTTTGAACTACTACGAAGTTCTTGGCGTCGATCGTTACGCCGGACCAGGTGAAATCGAATCGGCTTACCGCGCCGGCATTATGCGGTTCCGCGACCAGGCCGGGGCCGGCGAGCAGACTCGTCGAATAGGTCTGGCCTACCGCGCGCTTAGCAATCCTGAACGGCGGCGCGAATATGACGCCTCCCTTGGCTATGCGCCGCTACCAGAGACGCCAGCCATGCCAATGGGTGTCGAACGGAGGTTCGACGAGGATCCTTGTGAAAGGCGCGCGCACGAGCTTGCCGATGACCACCCGGGTGCCTTTTTCAGCCGAGACGATCCCAATTCAGCGAGCGAAAGCTATCATTTTGACGAGGAGCGGACGACGCAGCGGGGCCGCGGCGGTCTGATCGCCATCTGGGCCGTTGCACTGGGGCTGGTGGCGTTGCTGGCCATATTTGCTGGCGGAATGTTAAGTAGGGAGCGGCAGGTAGCCAGCAGCGATCGTCCCGAGCAGAGCGCCGGCACGACCGCTTCGGCTGGCGCCCCCGTTGCGCCTGGGCAGCCAAGCGAATCACGGCTCGATGGGGAGCAACTTGCGGACTCCGGTGCCGCGCCAAGCGTCGCAGCGGAACCACCGATCCGTTCGGATCCCGTCGCCACCACTGTGACTTCCGATGAATCGGTGTCGCGTTACTACGAGATTCCGCCCGCCGGTAACCAAGCACGACCGGGCGGGGAGGGGGCGGTGGCTGCCCTGGGCACCGATGAAGAGGCCGATGCTGGGAGCGGTGAGACGGCGGCCGCGGCGGATGTGCCGCCGCCGCCGCTGCCCGCCCCGCGGCAGGAGGAACCCGCGCCCGCCCCGGTCGTCGCCCAGGCACCAGCGCCCGATCGTAGCGTCCAGGCCCGGCTGTTGGGCGGCGGGCTGGTCAACGCCGACAATGTCGGCGGACGTTACCAGGGAACCGTTGGCGTGCGGATCGCCGTCGGGCCCAACGGCCGCCCGTCCGGCTGCCAGGTCAGCCGGTCAAGCGGCAGCGCGGCGCTTGACTCGGCGACCTGCCGGCTCTTGCAGCAGCGCCTGCAATTCAGCCCGGCGCGCGACCGCGACGGCAATCCCACCAGCACGGTCGTCGAATCGACCCATGTCTGGGGCCGGCGCCCACGGCGCTGACCCCTCAGGCGCGGCCGTAGCGGTCGTCGAACCGGACGATGTCGTCCTCGCCGAGATACGATCCGCACTGCACCTCGACCAGTTCCAAGGGGACCTTGCCCGGATTGGCGAGCCGGTGATTGCTCCCGGCCGGGATGTAGGTGGACTGGTTTTCCTGCAGTAGCTGGACCTGCTCGCCAACGGTCACTTCGGCAGTGCCGGACACGACGATCCAGTGTTCGGAACGATGGTAGTGCATTTGCAAGGAGAGCTGCTCGCCCGGACCGACGACGATGTGCTTGATCTGGTAGCGCGCACCACGATCCTTGGTCTCATAGCTGCCCCAAGGCCGCTCCACCCGCGCGGGCAAGGTGACGATGTCGCGGTCTTCCCCTTTCAGCTGATCGACGATCCGCCGCACTTCGGACGCGCGCTCAATGGGAGCCACGAACACGGCGTCGCGGACCGCAACCACGGCCATCCGTTCCAGCCCCACGGCGGCAATGGTGGCGCTGCCTTCCGACCGGATCAGGGAATCGCGTACGTCCAGCGCGACCACGTCGCCGGAAAGGGCGTTGCCGTCCGCGTCCTTGGCCGCGAGCTGCCACACCGCGCCCCAAGAGCCGACGTCCGACCAGCCCAGATCGACCGGAGTCACAAAGGCCCGGCTGGTCTTTTCCATAATGCCATAGTCGATGGAAACGTCCGGTGCGGTTCGGAAGGCTTCCGGCTCGGGTCGCAGGAAGAGGCCGTCCTGCTTGATTCCACGAACCGCCGCTTCGATCGCGGCCAGGGTGTCGGGAAGCAGCGCGGCCAGCTCATCCCGCAACGTCGAGGCCCGGAACAGGAACATCCCGGAGTTCCAGTAGAAGCGGCCGCTACGGACATATTCCTCGGCCGTCGCCCGATCGGGTTTTTCCCGAAAGCGACGCACCGGCCGGACAGCACCGTCCGCGCCATCCGCGGCATCCGCCTCGATGTAGCCGAACTCGGTCGTCGGCTCGGTCGGGCGTTCGCCAAAGGTGACGATGCCGCCTTGCTCGGCCACCGGGAGTCCGGCCTGAACGGCGGCCGCGAACGCCTGCGGATTGCCGACCACATGGTCGGATGGCAGCAGCAGGATGAAGTCGTCCTCGCCTCGCTCCAGCGACCACAGCGCCGCGAGCGCCGCAGCAGCGGCGGTGTTGCGGCCGACGGGTTCAAGCAGAATGGCTTCCACCTCGACGCCCGCCTGCTCCAGCTGACGCTTGAGGAAGAAGCGATGCTCCTCGCCGCCGATCACCAGGGGCTTCAGGAAATCGGGATGGGCCAGCCTGCCCGCCGTTTCCTGCAGCATGGTGCGGTCGGCCGATGAGATCGGCAGCAACTGTTTGGGGAAGCTGGCCCGAGACAACGGCCACAACCGGGTGCCGGAACCGCCAGACAGAATAACCGGACGAACGCTGGTCACGTAAGCAAACTCCTAGGCCGCGCTGGATGGACGGGCGGCGCGTGTAGCGCACGGCAGCCCTTGCGCAAACAAGGGCTGCCGGCTGTGGCTCAGTTTTACAGGATGAAGGGAATGAACGACCCAACCGGGAAGGAGCTGACATCCTTGAGGAAGCGGCGGGTGGCGTTTTCGCCAACAACCACGATGTCATTACCGTAGATCTGCGGATCTGGCATCTGACCAGAGCGGATTCGCTTCAGGCTGAACAGCGCCGCCATTTGCTGGTTGTTGACGCGCCGGAACACGACAACATTGTCCAGGTTGGCGATCTCGGACGAGCCTTTGGCCGACGCGATCGCCTGCTGCAGCGTCATCCGTCCGGCGACGGGGTAGACGCCAGGATCGCGCACCGCGCCGTCAACGGTGACCGTCTGGCCAACCGCCTTGGTGATGTTCACGGTAACCTGCGGATTGCGCAGGTAGCGCCCGCGCAGCTTGTCTGCGATCGCGGCGCTTACTTCGGCGGGCGTGTGGCCGCCCGCGACAACCGAGCCGACCAGCGGCATCGAGAGGTTGCCAGCCGCATCGACCTCACCCTCCCGCTTCAGTTCGGGCGCGCCAAACACCTCAACGATGACCTGGTCGCGCGGTGCCAGGCGATAGTTGGAGAAGTCGGTCGTGTCCGTCGTGACGGTTGGCGCGGGCAAAGCCTCGGACACCCGCACCGCGTTGCTTCCGTTGCCGAGCGACGATCCGCCGGCGCAGCCGGACAGGGCAAGCAGCGCTGCAAGGGGAAGAATATTAGAAGGTCGCAGCATGCCAGTACCTCACGCACGTTTGCTCAGGATTTTTTTTCCGAACCGAGCCAACGCCCGGTCAGATGGGGTGTTCCATATCCGAAATGAACTGTCCCAAAACGATGAGTCGTTTTTTCCACCGGCAATCGTTACGGGTGACGCAACTCTTCCGCCGCAGGAGAGTAGAGCGCCACAAGGGCAAATCCGAGGAACAGGAAGATTACTGGCACAAGCAGCCTTAACCGCTTGAGTATCGTTCACGTGATCCGCCAGTTCCACCCGGGCGTCGGGGGCATGGAGAACTACGTCGAGCAACTGGCGATACGCCAGGCTGCCGCCGGTCACCGGGTCCGCGTCGTGACCCTTAACCGCGTGTTCGATGATCCGGCGGCGCGCGTGCTGCCGGCGCGCGAACAGTGGCGCGGGGTCGACGTGGTGCGCCTGCCGTTTTCCGGATCGCGCCGTTACCCCGTCGCGCCCCAAGTGCTGGGGCACCTTGGCGGAGCCGACGTCGTCCACGTGCATGCAGTCGACTTTTTCGTGGACTATCTGGCGCTGACGCGGGCAATCCATCGCAAGCCGCTGGTGCTGACCACCCACGGAGGCTTTTTCCACACCAGCTTCGCCAAAGGCCTGAAGCAGGTATATCTCGCCACCGTGACCCGCGCCTCCTTATCGCAATATGGCGCCGTGATCGCCTGCAGCGCGGAGGACGAACGGGTCTTCAGGCCGGTGGCGGGATCGCGCCTGGCCCTGATCCCCAATCCGGTCGATATCGACAAGTTCGCCCGGCTGGCGAACCCGGCCAGCGACACGATCATCTATTTCGGACGGCTGGCCCCCAACAAGGCAGTGCCCGCTTTGATCAGCTGGTTTGCGGGCCTCGCCAGGTCGCACCCGGCCGCCCGCCTGATCGTGGCCGGCAAGCCGATGGGGGTCGATTCGGCGGTGTTGCAGGCCCAGGCCGAAGAACTGGGCGTCGCCGGGCGCTTCGAATTGCATCCGTCCCCGTCCGACGAGGAACTAAAGGCGTTGATCGGGCGCAGCGGCAGTTATGCCTGTGCGTCGTCATACGAGGGCTTTGGCCTCGCCGCGGTCGAGGCCGCCAGCGCCGGGCTGTTTCCGATACTCAGCGACATTCCGCCCTTCGCCGACACCGTGGAGCGCCTCGGCTATGGCATGCTGGTCGACTTTGCGGACGAGAGCAGTTGGGCGCCGACCTACGCGCGTTGGGCGACGCAATGCGCGCGGTTCCGGAGCGAGTACGACGCCGCGCGGGTGCGCACGGCGGTGTCCTCCTTCGACTGGAACTCCGCCATTCCCCGCTTTGATGAAGTCTACCGCAAGGTCCTTGGCGGCTCGACCCGCCTGATCGGCCAGGTGCAAGTCGAGGTTTTCAAGCGTGAAGCGGCCGTGCGCGCCATCCTGTCCGGCATCGATCAACACAAGCCGATGCTGGTCACCTTTTGCAACGCGCATACCGTGAACCTGGCCGGGCGCGACGCCGGCTTCCGGGAAGTCCTGCGCCGGTTCACGATCCTCAACGACGGCTTCGGCATCGATCTGGCCAGCCGCACACTCTTTGGCGAAGCCTTTCCGGAAAATCTGAACGGCACGGATTTCACCCCATATCTGCTGGGCGCGGCGCGCCGGCCGCTTTCGCTCTATCTGGTCGGCAGCAAGGCGGGGGTGGCGGAAGCGGCGGGCCGGGAAATCGAACAGCGCCACCCGCACATCAGGATCGTCGGAGCGCGGGACGGTTTCTTCCGGGCGAGCGAGGAAGAGGCGCTGATCGCCGACATCCGGCGATCCGGCGCCAACCTGGTGCTCGCCGCCATGGGACAGCCGCTCCAGGAACAGTGGGCCGCCCGCGCCGCCGCCCAGCTATCCTGCCCGATCGTGTGCGTCGGCGCCTTGCTCGACTTTCTGGCGCAGCGCATTCCTCGCGCCCCCGAAACCGTTCGCCGCCTGCGGCTGGAATGGGCCTATCGCCTGGTGCAGGAGCCGCGCCGTCTTGCGGGGCGCTATCTGGTGGGGAATGCGACCTTCCTGGGCGGTGTTCTGAAGCAGAAGCTCATCGGCACGCGAATCTGACGGTGGCTTGCTTGAACCGTCCCGGACCGATGGTGCCGGTTGAGCGGAGTGCTGGGCGAGCGCTGGCGAGGCTTGCTTTCTGTCGCGGAGCTCCGAAGCCCGAGTGATGCCGCAGTGACGATCTCCTTCAACCACGCCGCCGAATTCTACCGCGCGCTTGGCGAGCACCCCCCGTCCGACGCCGTGATTCTCGACTTCGACGAAACGCTGTGGCTGCGCAACTCCACCGAGGAGTTCCTGGCCAGCGTGCGGCCGCGCTGGCTGGCGGCGATGGTCCTGCAGGTGCTTGGCTTCATCAAGCCATGGCGGTCGCTGCGCTCGGGCGAGCACTACCGCGACTGGATTCGGGTGGTGTGCGTGCTGATCGTCGCTCCCTGGTCGTTGTGGCTGTGGCGCCGCAACGCGACCAAGCTTGGCCCGCGGTATCTCAACCGGCCCCTCCTGGAAGCGGTGCGGCGGCAGCATCGCAACAGCGTCGGGGTAGTCAGCTTCGGGTTCCGGGAGATCGTCCGGCCGCTGCTCGACGCGATCGATCGCGACCTGCCGCTGACCGAAAGCTGCTCGCTGCGTCGCGGCGCGCGGCTGCGGATCACCGGCAAGGCCGGCGCGCTGCAGAGCGACATGGGCGGCGAGCGGCTGCGCCGCGCGTTGGTCATCACGGACAGCCCGGTCGATCGCGACCTGCTGGCGGCGAGCGACAAGGGCTTTCTGGTTGAGTGGCCGGACGCGCATTACGAACAGGCCGGGCTGCGGCCGCTGATGCCCTTTGTTTACCTGCAGAAGGTCAAGCGCCCGGACGAGAATTACCTGCGCAACGCGATCCTGGGCCACGACCTGCCCGTGCTGCTGCTGGCCTTTGCCGTGATCAGCGTCGAGCCGCTCCTGGCGAGCATCGCCGTGCTTTTCTACGTGTTCAGCTTTTTCACAGCTTACGAAACCGGTTATTTCGAGAACGACCAGCTCGGCCTGCTGATCGAGAGCAAGCCCAAGGTGTCCGCCAACTTCCATTCGCTAGGACGGCACTTCAGCCCGACGTTCGCCTGGTCAGTGGCCCTTGTCCTGGCGGCCCTGTCCAGCCTGATGGCTTTCGAATCCCACAGCTGGATTCCCGACGCGGTCGGCCATCAGGGGTGGTTCGGCTTTCTGGCGGTGTGGGCGGTCTTTGTCCTGTTCCTGGTGGTCATGCGACTGCTGTTTCACTGGCAGAACGTGATCCATCCGCAGGGTCGGATCGTCCCCATGCTTGGCCTGCAGGTCGGCCGCGTGCTCGGCTATGCGGCGATCCTGCCGACCACGGCAATTGGGGCGTTATTCTGCGTGGCGCACGGGGTGTCCCGGTGGATCCCGTACCTGGTCTACCGGTTCGGCGGGTCGCGGCGGGAGGTGCCGAACCACCTTAGTTGTCTGCTGCTGCTGGTCCTGTTCGCGGGGGCGGTGGCGATCGGCGGGGATGAGCGCGTGTTCCTGAACTGGCAGTCGCTGCTGATCTTCGGTTATGCCGGGGCGCGGGCGGCCAAGGAGCTGCTGGGATTCCGCAACCGCCTGGTGCCGCTGCCCCGGCGGGCGGCCGAGGAGATCGGCCGCCGCGCGGTTCCGGCCGGCCGGGCCATGGACGGCGCTGCGGGTGCCTGAGCGCGGCGGACGGCTTGCCGCGGGACAGCGGAACTAGCGCCGCCATGCTCGCCAACCCTTATTACGTAGGGCCGCCGAGCGATCACTTCGACGGCACGCGCTTTTTCAACCCGGGCGAGCCGACCACCGACCGCGGGCTGCTGCAGGTGCTGCGCTGGAAGGCGTCGAGCACGGTGGCGCGTTGGCCGGAGAGCGTGCCGGTCACGCTCGCCCGGCCCGAAGCGCGGGTGGCGCGGCTGACCGTCACCATGGTCGGGCACGCCAGCCTGCTGATCCAGGTGCCGGGCCTCAACCTGCTGACCGACCCGGTCTGGTCGGAGCGGGCCAGTCCGGTGGCGTTCGCCGGGCCGAAGCGGGTAACCGAGCCAGGAATCGCGTTCGCCGACCTGCCGCCGATCGACGCGGTGCTGCTGAGCCATAATCATTACGACCACCTGGACGTGGCGACGCTGCGCCGGTTGCAGGCCGTCCACCAACCGCTGATGGCCATGCCGCTCGGCAATGATGCGATCGTCGGCCAGGCCGTGCCGGGGGCCCGGATGGTGGCGGGCGACTGGGGTGATCGGATCGGGCTTGGCGCCGGCAGCGCGACAACGCTGACCCGGGCCAACCACTGGTCGGCGCGCGGCACCCGCGACCGGCGCATGGCGCTGTGGTGCGGGCACTGGATCGACACCCCGGCCGGCTCGATCTGGTTTGCGGGCGACACGGGCTATGGCACGGGAGCGATCTTTCGCGACATCCGCGCCCGGCATGGCCGGCCGGACGTCGCACTGCTTCCGATCGGGGCTTATGCGCCCCGCTGGTTCATGGCGGCGCAGCACACCGATCCGGCCGAGGCGGTGCGGATCATGGTGGAAGTCGGTGCGCGGCGGGCGCTCGGCATCCATTGGGGCACGTTCCAGCTGACCGACGAGGCGCGCGACGCCCCGGCCGAGGGCCTGCGGGTGGCACTGGCGGCGACGGAGTTTGCGGTGGACCGGTTCCAGGCGGCCGACCCCGGCGGCGTTTATCGATTCTGAGCACCGGGGTTGCTGAGAGGTCGAGCCGCTGGGCCCCGGCAGCTTGGCGAGACCGGCCGCGCCAAGCTGGTGCCTGACCGGCGCGCACGTACCAAGCTTCATTGAACCTTCCGACCCGCGCGCCGTTCTGCCCGTGGAACGAAAGCGGGGACGGGATGGCCGACATCGACACTTTGAGCAGAACCATGCGCGCGGCCGTGTTGGCCGGTCCGGGCCAGATCCGAGTCGACGAGATCGACCTCAAGGAGCCCGGGCCGGGGCAGGTGCGGGTCAAGCTGGAAGGGTGCGGCGTGTGCGCGTCCAACCTGGGGCCGTGGAGCGGACCGGAATGGCTGACCTACCCGGGTGAGCCGGGCGGCATGGGCCATGAAGGTTGGGGGGTGATCGAGGCGCTGGGCGAGGGCGTCACCGGCCTCGCCGTCGGCGACCGGGTCGCAGCGCTGAGCTACAACAGCTATGCCAGCCACGATATCGCCGATGCCGACAAGGTGGTGAAGCTGCCGGCCGAGCTGGCCGACCAGCCGTTTCCGGGCGAGCCGCTCGGCTGCGCGTTCAACATCTTCCATCGGGCCGACATCCAGGCCGGGCAGACGGTGGCGATCGTCGGCATCGGGTTCCTGGGCGCATTGCTGACCCGGCTGGCGACGGACGCGGGCGCGCGGGTGATCGCCATTTCCCGGCGCGACTATTCGCTGGATGTCGCCAAGCAGTTCGGCGCGGCCGAGATCATTCCGATGACCGACCACCAGGCGATCGTCAGCCAGGTCAAGGAACTGACCGGCGGCAAGTTCTGCGAACGGGTGATCGAGGCGGTCGGCAAGCAGTGGCCGCTGGACCTGGCGGGCGAGCTGACGGCCGAGCGCGGCAAGCTGATCGTCGCCGGCTATCATCAGGATGGACCGCGGACGGTCAACATGTGGCTGTGGAACTGGCGCGGGATCGACGTGATCAACGCGCATGAGCGTGACCCGGCCGTTTACGTGGCCGGCATTCGCGCGGCGGTGGACGCAGTGGCGGCCGGGCGGATCGACCCGTCGCCGCTCTACACCCACCGCTACAAGCTGGATGAACTGGCCCAGGCGCTGGACCAGACCCGCGACCGGCCGATGGGCTTCCTGAAGGCGATCGTGGTCCCATGAGCGCCAAACTGCGGGTCGGTTTCCTGGGGGTGGGCTGGATCGGCCGGCACCGGATGGAGGCAATGGTGAACACCGGCGCGATCGAGGTCGCGGCGCTGGCGGACCCGCATCCCGAGAGCCGGGCCGCGGCGCTGACGCTGGCGGCGGACGCCGCGACGGTGGACTCGATCGACGAGCTGCTGACGCAGGACCTTGACGGACTGGTGATCGCCAGCCCGAGCGCGCTTCACGCCGAGCAGTCGATTCGGGCGCTGGAGGCCGGAATGGCGGTGTTCTGCCAGAAACCGCTCGGCCGCACGGCGGCGGAGGTCCGGCAGGTGGTCGAGGCCGCGCGGACGGCGGACCGCCTGCTGGGCGTGGACCTGAGCTATCGCCAGACCGCCGGCATGCAGGCGATCCGGGCACTGATCGATGGCGGCGAGCTGGGCCGGATCTTCGCGGCCGACCTGACCTTCCACAATGCCTACGGGCCCGACAAGGGCTGGTTCTACGACCCGGCGCGGTCGGGCGGGGGCTGCGTGATGGACCTGGGCGTGCATCTGGTCGACCTGGGCCTGTGGGCGCTTGGCTGGCCGGCGGTGCAGGACGTGCAGGCACAGCTGATCCACGATGGCGCGCCGCTGGCCGACCCGAGCTCCAATTGCGAGGATTATGCGGTGGCCACGATCACCACCGCGGGCGGCGCGGTGCTGCGGATCGCCTGCTCGTGGCGGCTGCCGGCCGGCAAGGAAGCGGTGATCGCCGCCGACTTCTACGGCACGGACGGAGCAGCGGCGCTGCGCAACGTCGACGGCAGCTTCTACGCGATGGACGCGCTGCGCATGCACGGCACCCGGGCCGAACCGCTGGCCGACCGCCAGGACGATTGGGGTGGACGGGCGGCGGCTGACTGGGCGCGACGGCTGGCCGACGGAAAGCGGTTCGACCCCGAGACGGAGCGGCTAGTGGATGTGGCCGGCGTGCTCGACCGCATCTACGGCCGCTAGCCGGCGCTCCAGCCGGTCGGCGGCGGCGCGGTGGCGGCGTTGCTCCTCGGGCCAATGGTCCAGGGTGCTGGCGCTGAGCCGGTGAGCACCAAGGCGAAAAGCGGCGTAGGCGACGAGATAAAAGTCGAGCAGTCGCGCGTCGGTGCCCAATGCTTTGCGGAGATGCATGGCCTTGCCGCCGGGCAGGTCCAGTTCGAGGATCGCTCCCGCCAGGTCCCAGGCGATGTCCTGACAGCCGATCAGGTCGTGCGACTGATGGTGATCGACGCCGTCCGCCTTGAGCAGCCGGCCCGACGGCAGCCGCAGCCATTCGTGCGGCGCCATCCGATTGTCGGTGCAGACGGGGTGCGGCGTCAGGCCGGCGAGGTCGGGCGACCAGTCCGACCGGTCGGGCAGGTTGCGGCGGACCATGGTGACGAGTGTCTCCACCGTCGCTCCCGGCTGCGGCGCGGGCAGGCGCCGGCGGAGGTGGAGGTAGGCGGTCAGTTCGTCTGCCGTCGGGCGGGTGGGACGGGCGTCGGGGTGCCAGCGGGTGACCAGCCAGCCGTCGGCGAGACCGGCGACTTCGGCGCCGAAGCCGGATGCTTGGAGCTCGCGGGCCAGGCCCAGCCTCGCCTCGCCGATCCGTCCCAGGCCGGCGAACTTGACCAGCCACTCGCCCCGGTCGGTGCGGACCAGGAACTTGGTGCGCTCCCACATTGGGTCGATTGCGGGCCAGTCGGCTTCGGCTGCCGACCACAAGGGACGCCATGCGCCGGCCGAGAGGTCGGCCTGGTTAAGGATCGGATCGGTGAGCCGTTCCACTGCGCTTCGACGCGGTTGATCCAGCCGGGCCACGGGACGCTGGGCAGTGGCCCAGCGGTCGCGGTGGCGCTCGCTTGCCTGGTAGCCCAGCGGGTTCGAATGGCCGGGCAGGAAGGCGATTCGGTCGGGCGCCACGCCGTGATCCTCAAGCCAGTCGGCGACCGCGCCGAAGCTGCTGCCCGACAGGCCGGGGCCTTCGTCGACGATCACGTAATGCGCTGGGCCGTCGAGCAGCGCCGCCGCGAACTCGTCCGACAGGTGCAGCTCGCGCGCGAACGGGTCGCCGGCGGGCCGCACGGTGAACGGCAGCGGTGCGTCCAGAACGGCCGCCGCCATGCAGGCCAGCCCCGACCCGATGCTGCGCAGGCCGATCACTCGGGGCGGGGCGGTCAAGCGCAGGTCGCGCGCCGCCAGGGCGTAGGCCTCGGGGCGTAGCGCGTAAAAGGCGTAGCCTTCGGGCAGCTTCACCGCGACCTGTGCCGGCAGGTCGGGTGGGAGGACGAGTGGCGGCAGGGTAGCGGCCGATTGGTCGGAGTGCGTCTCGAGGAGCGCGGCGGCGAGGGTGGTGAGTTGCCGCAGCAGCAGCTGTTCGGCCGGACGCGACCGGTCAGCGCCGACGCGCGCGAAGTCGGCGTCGGCAATCCCTTGCGCAATCCCGGCGAGGTCGACGAAGGCGCGGGTCAGGTGATCGTGGGTCAGCGGTCCGCAAGCAAGCTCGGCGGCGATCTCGGCGAGCCGGGCGCGGGGATCGATCCGCTCCGCATGATCGCCGTAGACCAGCATGCGCTACTCGGCAGCGGCGAGCGTCGCCTGGTCGGCCGGCGTAAAGCCGAGGCCCGGAGCGCCACCCAGTTCCTGCGCAAAGTAAGCGGTGGTCGCCTCCAGTCCCTGCTGCAGCGCCACCTTGGGCTCCCAGTCGAGCAGCGACCGGGCAAGGCCGATGTCCGGGCGGCGCCGGCGGGGGTCGTCCTGCGGCAAGGGCCGGGTGACGATCGGACTGGCCGTCCCGGTAAGGGCGACGACCCGTTCGATCAGGTCGCAGACGGTGAGCTCGACCGGATTGCCGAGGTTGACCGGCCCCGGCTGCGGACCGTCGGAGGCGAGCAGCTTGAGAATGCCGTCGACCAGGTCGTCGACGAAGCAGAAGCTGCGGGTCTGGCTGCCGTCGCCGTAGACGGTGATCGGCTCGCCCGACAGCGCCTGGCAGATGACGTTGCTGACCACCCGCCCGTCGGCCGGGTCCATGCGCGGGCCGTAGGTGTTGAAGATGCGGACCACCCGCACGTCCGCGCGGCCGAGCCGGTCGAAGTCGAACGCCAGGGTTTCGGCGGCCCGCTTGCCTTCGTCGTAGCAGGCGCGTGGGCCGGTGCAGCTGACCCAGCCGCGATAATCCTCGCGCTGCGGATGCATTTCAGGGTCGCCGTAGACTTCGCTGGTTGAGGTCAGCAGCAGCCGCGCGCCATGCTCTTCCGCCACCCGCAGCAGGTTGCGGGTGCCGAGCACGTTGGTGAGCATCGTGTGCTCGGGGTCGGCCTGGTAGTGCGGCGGGGAAGCGGCGCAGGCGGCGTTGATGATGTGGCTGAACGGCTTGGCGGTCAGCTTTCCCGGCAGCTCGCGCGTCACGTCATGCTCGACAAACGTCATCCGGCGGTCGCCGGCGAGGTGCGCGAGGTTCTTCCGCCGGCCGGTCTGGAGATTGTCGAGCACGACCACCTCCGCACCCGCCGCCAGCAGGCGATCCACCAGATGGGAGCCGATGAAACCCGCGCCGCCGGCGACCAGCACGTGGCTGAAGGGGGCGGTCTTGCGTGCGTCCGAGCTCATGCCACTTCCCTTACCGGCCTTTCGCCGCCGACCCGCGCTTGCGCAAGGTGCCGTTCCAGTTCATCGGCCCGGTGCCGGGCCGTGTGAGCGGCCAAAACGCGGCCCCGAGCGGCTTGCCCTATTCCGCGGGCTTGTTCCACCCCGATGCCCGCCAAGGCGGCGATCACGTCGTCGGTCGAGCGGGCCAGCAGGATCTCGCTTCCGGGCTGAAGCAGCGAATCCAAGCCATCCCAGATGTCCGAGATCACCGGAGTGGCGCAGGCGGCCGCTTCGAACAAGCGCACGGAGGGCGACCAGCCGGCCTCGATCATGTCGGCGCGGGTGACGTTCAGGGTGAAGCGGCTGGCGGCGTAAAAGGCCGGGTGGTCGGCCGGCGGCACATGGTCGATCCGCTCGACGTTGGCCGGCCACTGGATCGTTTCGGGATATTGCGGGCCGGCCACGCAGAAGCGGCGGTCGGGCAGTGCTCGGGCGGCGGCGTTCAAGAGCTTTTCCAGCGTCGGCTGGCGGTCGTCGCTGTAGGTGCCAAGATAGCTGAGGTCCCAGCGCTGCTCGACGTCGAGCGGCCGGTAGCGATCGGCATTGACCGAGCAGAACAGCGGTCGGGCGGCGGGCGAGCCGTAGAATTGCTCAATGAAGTCGAGGGTCGGGCCGCCGGTGAAGCTGAGGTAGACGTCGAAGCCGGGGATGACCTCGGGCGAGAGATACTCGAAGTCGCCGCGCCGGAGCTTGGCCAGGGTCACGGGCGTGTCGATGTCGTAGAAGGCGGTAACGCCGTCGGCCGTTTCCTGGACGAACTTCGCGACGGCGACCCCTTGCGGGACGTAGGAGCCGACCATCACCGCGTCGGCGTTGGTGATCTCCGCCGTCCAGCGGCGGAGGTCGTCGAGGTCATCGTAGAACTCCAGCCGGCAGTAAGCTGGATCCTGCAGGTCGCGCTGGTTGCGATACCAGGGCACGTCGCGTTCCAGGAACAGGATGTCGTGGCCCCGTTCGGCGAAGGCCTGGAGCAGGGCGCGGAAGGTGGTGGCGTGGCCGTTGCCCCAGGAGGACGACAACGACAGGCCGAGCACGACCAGCTTCATGCGGCGACGAGCTCCCGCTTGGCGGCGAGTTCGGCGCGCAGGATGCGGTCGGCCTCGACGCCGCGCCGTTCGTAGGTGTGCTCGGCAAGTACCCGCGCGAGCGCTGCCTCCCCGATGCTGCGGGCGCGCTCGGGGGTGAGGGAGGCAAGCAGGTCGGCGACGTCCTGACCGTCGCGGGCGACCAGCACTTCCTGCTCGGGCGTGAGGAACAGCTCGATACCCTCCCAGGCGTCGGTGATCAGGCAGGCAGCGGCGCCGGCGGCTTCGAACACGCGGGTGGCGGGCGAAAAGCCGACGTTCGCCATGCTGTCGCGGGCGACGTTGAGCACGGCCTGCGGCGTGCAGTTGAAGGCGTTGTGATCGGCGGTGCCGACGTGCCCGATGGTGTGGACGTTGGCCGGCATGCCCTTGCCTCCCCAGCCATTGCCGCCGAGCAGGAAGCGCTTGTCCGGCAGCAGCGCGGCGGCACGAAGAAAGAACTCCTCCACTCGGGCCTCCCGGTCCGGCAGCCGGTTGGCGAGGAACGCAAGGTCGCTGGCGAAGCGCGGTTCCGGCGCGACCGGATGGTGGGTCACGGGATCGAGCGCATTGTAGATCGGCACGCAGCAGCGGGCGCCTAACGCCCCGTACTGGCGGATCACGGGCGGTCCGCCGCCGTAAGTCAGAACGAGATCGAACTCGGACAGGCGGCGGCGGAGCGGGTGGTCGGGAGCCGCGGCGAGTTCTTCAAGCGTCGCGGCGGCGTCGACGTCCCAATAGACCTTGAGCGCGCGGGGGGCGGCGCGGTCGAGCACGCCGTGCAGCAGTTCCGCGTCGAACACGCCGACGCCGCTGGCCTTGACCACGATGTCGGCGGCGGCGGCTTCGTCCAGCACGCGGGCGCAAGCGTCGGGCGTGGCGTCATAGACCTGCACCTGCGCGTAGGCCGGCGGATCGATGTCGCGGTGCTGCTGCCGCTCGAACGCGTCGGGCTCGTAGAAGGTGATGTCGTGGCCGTGGCGCGCCAGTTGGCTCAGGATGCCGCGGTAATAGGTGGCGGCACCGTTCCAATAAGAGCTGAGGAGAGAGGATCCGTAGAAGGCGAGTTTCATGCGTATGCTCTTTCGGGGGCAAGTTCCGCGGCGATACTCAGCAGCTGGTCGGCGCGGTGGGCACAGCTGTGGCGCGCGCGAATGGTGGCGAGACCGTGGGCGGAAAGGCTGCGGCGAAGCTCGGGATCGGCGGCGAAGTCGCGGAGGTGCCGGGTCATCACCGCACCATCCGAAGCGACCAGGTAATCCTCGCCGGGGGTGAACAAATGTTCGCTGTCGTCCCATGGCGCACTGACCAGCGGGATGCCGCAGGCGAGCGCTTCGAACACCCGGATGGTGGGGATGCCAGGCAGCAGGCTGGTGTAGTAGCGGCGCGGCACGTGAACGGTGGCGAGGTGGCGCGCGAACACCTCCGGCGCACTGGCGTTGGGCAGCCAGCCCCGGAAGTTCACGCCGTAGCGCCCCAGCGTGGCGAGAGCCTCGGCCGGGTAGCGCACGCCGTAGATCTCGAGCGGCAGGCCGGCCTGCTGGGCCGGGCGGAACAGGAATTCTTCCAGTTCGGCCGATCGCTCGCCGTCGCCCCAATTACCGATCCAGACCACGCCGCTGCGCTCGCCTTCCGCAACGGGCGGGTGGAAGTGGCGGGTGTCGGCGGCTTCGTGAAAGGTCCACACGCGATCCTGCCAGCCCCAGCGGCGATAGACCTCGCTCAGCGCTTCGCCGAACGCCAGTATCCCGTCGTAGCCGGACAGGTCGAACGCGCGGATCGCCTCCGGATCGCTGACCGCCCGGTGGTGGGTGTCGTGAAACAGGAGGGTGAAGGGAGCTCCGTGCGCCCGCAGCCGGCCGAGGTCGGCGACCAGCGCGGGCTCGTTCCATTCGTGGACGATGACCAGGTCGGCGCCGTCCGTGAGTTCCGCCGGGTCGGCGTCCGGTTCGTAGACGCTTGTTTCAAGCTCGGGGTAGGCGGAGCGCCACGCTTCAAGCCCACCCGGCCCATGGTCGGCGAGCAGGTTGCCGAGGCTCCAGGCACCGCGCGGCTCCACCGCCCGCACCTGATGGCCGCGTGCCTTTAGTTCGCGCAGCAGGCCGCGGAGGAAATGAGCGTTGCCGTGGTTCCAGCAGCTTTGCAGCGAATGCGTGAAGTAGAGGATCCTCACGCCGCGGCTCTCCGCTCCCGTCCGAGCAGGTCGCGATAATGGCCGAGCATGGCGCGGCCGGTCGCTTCGGGCGTGAACCCGGCAGCACGGTTGCGGGCGGCTTCGCCCAGGCGGCGACGCTCGGCCGGATCGGCGACGAGACGGTCGGCGGCGGCCGCGATCTCCTGCGGCGTGTCGGCGAACAGCGCGGCATCGTTCCACAGTTCGCGAAAGGTCAGGATGGACGACAGGACCAGCGGGCAGCCCGCCTGCGCGGCTTCCAGCACGGACAGGCCGAACGGCTCGTAGCGGGAGGGCGAGACGAAGACCGGGCGCTGGGCCAGCAGCTCGGCCAGGCGGTCCTCGGCAATCAGTCCGAGGGCCTCGGCATGGTGAAGGTCGATGCGCGCGCCGTTGGGACCATGGAGCGGCCCGGCCGCCTTGAAGGGTAGGGCCGAGCAGGCAGCCGCGGCGTCAAAGGCGGCAACGTTCTTGCCATCGTCCCACAGCCGTCCGGCCGTAAAGACGAAGGCTTCGCCTTGAGCGTCGGGTCGGACGGTCGGCGACCGGCCGTTCGGCACCGCCACCGGCGCCCGCTTCAGTCCGTAAGCGTGGCGCACCGCTTCCGCAAAGGCCCGGCTCGGCGCGGCGAGCAGGTCGGAGCGCCGGATGCCTTCGCGGGCAAGCGCGGTCCGCCAGGCGAAATCGGCCGGCAACGGGCCATCGCGCACCGCTGCCCACCAGGTCGCAACGCAGCTGTGAACGACGGTGACCACCGGCGTCGGATAATCGGCGACCGCCAGCGCCGGGGCGTGCAGCTGGACAAGATCGGCCCCGCCCTGCTGCGCCAGTTCGGCCAGCGCCTCGGCCGAGGACCGGAGCGATGCCTCTCCTTCAGCAGTCCAGTCGAGCGGCAGGCCGGTCTCGATCAGCTGCAAGCACGGAATGGCCGCGGCGCGGGTCAGCTGATCGGCATCGGGAGCGGGGCCAAGCACGGCCAGGAAGGTGGTGACGTCAGCCTGCTCGGCCAGGGCTGCCGCCAGTTCCAGCGAATAGGTCCACACGCCGCCGACCGCATCGCTGGTCAGGAGCAGGCGCAGGCGGCTCAAGCCGGCACCCGCAGGCGCTCGGGAGCGCCCGTCAGGTCCAGGCTCCGCTCCTCGGCCAGCCAGGCGGCGAGGTCGGCGACGCCCGTGCGCCAGTCCCGCGCCCTGCCCAGGCCAAGCGTGTCCCGGATAACGCGGGTGTCGGCGACGAAGTAGCGCTGGTCGCCCGCACGCCAGTCGTCGAAACGGAGGTCCGGCTCGCGCCCGGTGACCTCGCCGATGTGCGCGATCAGCTGCCGCAGCGAGACGGCGTTGGCCGGCCCGCCGCCAAGATTGAACGCGCGGCCTCCGATGAGCTCGATCCGGCCCAGGATTGCCATGTAGGCGTCGACCGCGTCGCGCACGTCCAGGATGTCGCGAACCTGGCAGCCGTCGCCGTAAAGGGTGATCGGCTCGCCTTCGAGCGCGCGGATGAGGAAGTGGGCGACCCAGCCCTGGTCTTCCGTGCCCATCTGACGCTGGCCGTAAATGCAGCTCATGCGAACCACTGCGGTTGGCAGACCGAAGCTGCGAGCATAGTCGAGGACATACTGGTCCGCCGCGCCCTTGGAACAGCCATAGGGCGTGTGGAAGTCGAGGGGGCGGGCTTCGGCGATGCCGAACTCGCGGACGCAGCGTTCGGTGGGTTCGTAGCGGTCGCCCTCCAGCTGGAACTCGATGTCCGCAAGGTCGCCATAAACCTTGTTGGTGGAGGCAAAGATCACCGGCACGCGGCGGCCCGACAACCGTAACGCATCGAGCAGATGCAGCGTGCCGCGCACGTTGATGTCGAAGTCCTCGCGCGGGTCGGTCATGGAGGTGGTGACGGCCACCTGCGCGGCCATGTGAAACACGGCGCTCGCCCCGCGGGCGGCGGCGGCGAGGCCGTCCTCGTCGCGCACGTCGCCGCGGGTGAAGCTGATCTTGCCGCCATGACGCCGCTTCAGCCAATCCAGGTTGCGCTCGACCCCAGGGCGCGACAATGCATCGAACAGGTGGACCGGGTGACCCTCGCTCGCCAGCCGGTCGGCGATGTTGCTACCGATGAACCCCGCCCCGCCGGTGATCAGCACCGGTTGGCGGCCGATAACCGCCGGGCCGGTCACGCGACCAGCCCCCGCTGTTCCAGTTCCTGCTTGGCCTGGTCGACCCGGTCGACCGCTTCCTGTTCGGCGACCCACCCGGCGAGTTCGGCCAACCCTTCCTCGAAGTCGCGGGTGGCACGGAAGCCCAACCGATCGGCAGCGAGGGAGGTGTCGCAGAAGCAGTGGCGGATGTCCCCGACGCGGGTCTTGCCGACGATCTCCGGGTCGATGTCGTTCTTGCCCATCGCCCGGGCGAGGCTCTGAGCGACCTGGGTCACCGAGCGATCCTGGCCCGAGCCGATGTTGAACACGCCGCCGGCGGCCTGCGGGAGCTCAAGCGCATCGGCAAAGGCGCGGGCGACATCGCCGACATAAACGAAGTCGCGGCGCTGCCCGCCGTCTTCAAAGATCACCGGGCGCTGGCCGTTCAACAGCCGCGACGAGAAGATCGCCAGCACGCCCGTGTACGGGTTGGAAAGCGCCTGGCCGGGGCCGTAGACGTTGAACAGGCGCAGGCACACGCCTTCCATGCCATAGGCGCCGGCCATGATCAGGGTGGTGCGTTCCTGTACGTACTTGCCGAGGGCATAGATGCTGGCGAGGTTGGGCTGCTTCCACTCAGGGGTGCCGACCGGGGTCAGCGGGCGGCCCTGCTTGTCGAGCGGATCCCAGCTCTGGCTGTCGGACGTGCGCGGCAGCCGCTCGGCATCCTGGACGAAGTTGCCGTCCTGGTCCTGGTAGAGCCCCTCGCCATAGATGCTCATGGAGGAAGCGGTGACGATCCGCCGCACCGGCTGGTCGATCAGCTTCTCGGTCAGCACCGCAGTCCCGACGTCGTTGACGCTGGTGTAGCGCTCCACGGCATACATCGACTGCCCGACGCCGACTTCCGCGGCGAGGTGGATGACGCTGTCGACGCCCTTGAGCGCCTTGGTGACCGCGTCGCCGTTGCGGACGTCGGCGCGGATCAGCTCAACTTCGGGCGGCAGGTCGGCGGGGCGTTCGACGTCACCGTGGACCTGCTCGATCAGGCTGTCGAGCACGCGTACTTGGTGGCCTCGGCTGAGAAGTTCCTTGCAGACGAAGCGGCCGATGAAACCGGCGCCCCCGGTCACCAGAACTGTTTCGCTCACCCGAATTCCCTCTGTTCCTGCCGGTCAGGGCCGACGATCGTTGTGGCCGCACAATGATCCTTCTTCATCTTTGTTCCGGCTTGTTGATGCTGCGCAAGTCCTGAGGATACGCGAGATCATGCCCCGGCATGCCCGCACCGGACGGGCGGCGCAGGCGATCGGTGAAGCGGCGTGGAGCTGGCCGTTAGCCTGAGCCCGAGGGGTCACAACACCAAGTCGGCCGCCGGAACGTTGCTGCTCAGCAAGCCGAGCAGGGCGGGGGCGTTCGAGACGCCGATGAAGTCCTCGGCGGTCACTTGCGTGTTGACCACCGTTTGGGTGTGCGGCGTCGTGCTGTTCGCGAAATAAGCGCTGAAGGTATACGTGCCGTCGGCGTTGGCGGTGACCACGATCTGCCCGTGGCCCTCGGCTTGCAGGTCGGTGCGATAGCTGGACCCGGCGAACCACCAGTCGGTCAGGCCGTCGCGGCTCTGTTGGTTCGAGTCGCTGCCGGAGACGTCGATCTTGTCACCCTCAGCACGATCGAAGTCGGTGATCCGGTCGTTGCCGTCGATGGCGGACGTGTAGCTGAACCGGTCCGCGCCGAGCCCGCCAGTCAGGGTATCGGAGCCATAGCTGCCATGGACCACGTCGTCGCCAGCGCCGCCGATCAGCACGTCGTCGCCGAACCAGCCGTTCAGGTGGTCATCGCCGTCGCCACCGTCGAGCAGGTCGGCCGTGTCGTCGCTCTCGCCGGTGGCCCAGTCGCCCCCGAACAGGGTGTCGTCGCCAGCTCCGCCGAACAGCTGATCGCTACTGGCGCCGCCGTCGATGAAGTCGTTGCCGGCGCCGCCGTAAAGCGTGTCCTTGCCCGCATCGCCGCTGATGGTGTCGTTGCCGCCCAGGCCCACGTACAGGTCGTTGCCGCCGAGCAGGTGCACGGTGTCGTCGCCCGCCGTGCCGAGCAGGATGTCATGACCTTCCGTCGGGGCGGCGGACGGCTGAACGATGCCCTTGAACGCCGCTGGATCGTAGCCGACCTTGCCCAGGAACTGGAGCTGAAAGACCGGCGCGCTCGATCCCGCGAAGTAGGACAGGGTCGTGATGCCCAGCCGAACGGTGAAGACCGCCTGGGTGAACGCAAGGTCCGGATTGTAGGCGGCCTGCAGGATCGCTGTCCCAAGACCGGTCAGATCGACCTTGTCCCCGGCTTTGGCGTTGAAGTTCTTGATCAGGTCAACGGCCGAGCCGCGGGATTGAGTGAAGCTCGAATAGGTGAATGTATCGGCCCTCGAATCGCCGGACAGGTGATCGCCGCCGCCGCCCCTGAGGACATATTCGCCACCGCCGAACAGCAGGGGTGCAACCCCGATCGAGCGAACCGGCCATGCGTACTGAGTGGCCTTCGCCTCCGTAAGTTTAACTCGCGCCATTGCCGTCTCCCCGTTTGAACAATGCCAGCAGAGATTTGCCCCCCTGCTGCAGCCCATAACCCCGGCACCCGCCTGCTGGTTGCCTGTAAAGGTGGTTAACGAACACCGCGCGATGCAGTGAGTCGCGACGGAAATTTGCGCTCATCTCAAAAGCGTGTCCATCAGTCGCAGCCGACTTCTTGGTTAACGCCGCGCTGTTTCGCCGAACTTGCCTCGTCGTCGAAGGGTGCCCAAGGAACAAAGCTTTGGCGCCGCTGTTGAGTTAGCGAAACAACGGGAGGGTGCCACTGTCCGCTTCGCTTTATCTGGTTCGTCATGGCAGCCACGCCGACCTGGGCTCGCGCCTGACGGGGCGGGGCGAGGAGTCGGGCCTGACGGACGCCGGCCGGGCCGAAGCGGGCCGCACCGCGGCGCTGCTGGCCGAAGAACCGGTGACGGCCGTCTACGCGAGTCCGCGGCAGCGGACGATCGACACGGCCCGCCTGATCGCCGCCCGGCACGGTTTACCGGTGCAGCTTGCCGCCGAGTTGGACGAGATCGACTTCGGTGAATGGACCGGTAAGTACTTTGCCGAACTCGATGGCGGGCCAGACTGGAACCGCTGGAACGCGAACCGGTCCGCTGCGCGCTGCCCGGGTGGTGAAAGCATGGCCGAAGCGCAGGCGCGCGCCGTGGCGTTCGCGATCGAGGCGTCGGCCCGGCACGAGGGCGCGGTGGTGCTGGCCACCCACTGCGACATCATCCGCGCGGTGCGGTGCTGGCAGGAGCGCCGGTCCCTGGACGACATCCTGTCGTTCGAAGCTGGCCCGGCGTCGGTCACCGCCTTGACGATCGTCACCCCCGAGTACGAGGTCGCGTGATGGCGGCCATCCAGGCCAAGCCGCTGCCGAGCGCCGAGATCGAGCGGCGGGTGAAAGAACTCGGGCCGTGGTTCCACGACCTCGACCTCAATGGCGTGCGCACCGCGCCGGACCATTTCCTGTTCAACTATCCGGGCGGCAAGTTCCGCCGGTTCGAGCACATTCTGCCGGCCGACTTGACCGGCAAGAGCGTGCTCGACATCGGCTGCAACGCCGGCTTCTACAGCTTCGAGATGAAGCGGCGCGGTGCGGACCGGGTGCTCGGGATCGACCACGACCAGCGGTACCTCGACCAGGCCCGCTTCGCCGCCGACGTGCTGGGCGCCGAGGTCGAGTTCCGTCTGGGCGAGGTGTGGGACGTGGCGGCGCTCGGCGAGCGGTTCGACCTCGTCATCTTCATGGGCGTGCTCTACCACCTGCGCCACCCGCTGCTCGCGCTGGACCTGATCCGCGAACATGCGGCAAGCGACCTGCTGCTCTACCAGTCGCTGACCGCCGGTACGGAGGCTGTGGTGGAGCCGGCGCCGGACTATGACTTCTTCGACGGCGTGCAGGCATTGGAGCAGGAAGGCTGGCCGTTGATGTATTTCGTCGAGAAGCGGCTTGCCGGCGACCCGACCAACTGGTGGGTGCCCAATAGTGCGTGCAACGCCGCCATGCTGCGCTCGGCCGGGTTCGACATCGTCGAGCAGCCCACGGGAGACGTGTTCCTGGCGCGGGTCGCCGATCAAGCGCCGCGCCACGGCGGCGCCGTTTATCCAAGCAAAGGGGGAAGTGCGACTTGATCGAAGCCGCAATGATTTGGAACGAGCCCAACAACAAGTCGCATTGGGACCCGGAGATCGATCCGGACTGGTCGAAGTTCGGCGAGATGGTGGTGCTCGCCGGCCAAGCGATCGCGCGGGCCAATCCGGCGGTCAAGCGGGTGCTGGGCGGCATTTCGCCCATTGATTCGCAGTTCATCCAGCGGGTGGCGGGCTATGGCGTGCTCGACGCGGTCGACGTCGTTGCGGTGCACGGCTTTCCGCTCGACTGGAACCTGTGGAACATCAACGAGTGGCCGCAGCGGATCGACGAAATTCAGGCCGTTGTTCCCGAGCACGAGCTGTGGGTGACGGAGGTCGGCGTCGGCTCGTTCGGGGCGGAGGAGGTGCAGGAGTTCGGCGTCAAGCGAACGGCCGAGCTGTTGCTGGACAAGGTGCCCCAGGTGTTCTGGTACTCGCTCTATGACCTGCCGCAGGCGTGGGGCGCGACCACGCGCCACAAGGAGGCGGAAGGCTCGTCCTATTACCGGCACTTCTACATGGGACTGCTGAAGGAAGACGGCACGCCCAAGCTGGGCCTCAAGGCGTTCGAGCCGTTTGCCGACCGCATGGGACTGATGCAGTGGTTCCACTATCAGGATCCTCGGCTGGACAATGCAGTGGCATGGCTGAAGCGGCTGGGCGTCACCAAGCTGCGCACCGGGCTGAGCTGGGCGGACAGCTTCCGGCCGAACGCGCTGGATTGGTTCGACCGGCAGATGGAAGCGCTGGCCCCATTCGACACCACCGTCACCTTCTGCTTCACGCCCGAGCATCGCGGCATTGCGCCGCACCACACCAGCCCGCCGCAGGACCCGGCCGAGTTCGCCGATTTCTGCGCCCGGATGATCAAGCGCTATGCGCCCGTGGCGGCCGTCGCGGTGGCGGCCGAGTAAGGAACAGGTTTCATGGACCCGACCATCAACATCGCCATCGCCGGCGTCGGCAATTGCGCTTCCAGCCTGGTGCAAGGCATCGCCCATTACCAGAACGGCGGCGCCAACGAGCAGATCGGCCTGATGCACTGGGACCTGGGCGGCTACCGGCCCAAGGACCTGAAGGTGGTCGCCGCCTGGGACGTCGATGCCCGCAAGGTCGGCCGGGACGTCAACGAGGCGATCTTTGCCAAGCCGAACAACACGGCGGTGTTCTGCGATCATGTGCAGCCGACGGGTGCCACGGTCCGCAAGGGCAGGCAGCTGGACGGAGTCGCCGACCACATGGCCGACTATCCGGCCGAGCGGTCGTTCCTGGTTGCCGAAGGGGGGGAACCGGACCGGGCCGAAGTCGTGCGCGTGCTCAAGGAGACGGGCACGCACGTGCTGATGAACTACCTGCCGGTCGGCAGCCAGGCTGCGACGGAATTCTACGCCGAATGCGCTTTGGAAGCGGGCGTGGCGTTCGTGAATTGCATTCCCGTGTTCATCGCGTCCGACGAGCGGTGGGCGTCGCGGTTTGCCGAGGCGGGGGTGCCCGTCATCGGCGACGACATCAAGGCGCAACTCGGTGCGACCATCGTTCACCGGGTGCTGACCGACCTGTTCCACAAGCGCGGCGTCCGGCTCGACCGGACCTACCAGCTCAACACCGGCGGCAACACCGACTTCCTCAACATGCTCGAACGCTCGCGCCTCAAGCATAAAAAGGAGTCCAAGACCGAGGCGGTGCAGTCGGTCGCCGAACGCCGCCTTGACGACGAGAACATCCACGTCGGCCCGTCCGACTATGTCGCCTGGCAGAACGATAACAAGGTCTGCTTCCTGCGCATGGAAGGGCGCATGTTCGGCGGCGTGCCGATGAACCTGGAAATGCGCTTGAGTGTCGAGGATTCGCCCAACAGCGCGGGCGTGGCGATCGACATGATCCGGTGCGCCAAGCTGGCCCTGGATCGTGGGATCGGCGGGGCGATCAATCCGCCGGCGGCCTTCTTCTGCAAGCATCCCCCGGTGCAGATGACCGACGATGAAGCCCTTACTGCAACCGAGGCGTTCATTCGCGGTGACCAGCCCCCGCAGCGACTTGCGTAGGCCCACGCCGACCGTCGACCCATCCGACGGCCTGGCCGGTGCCCTGACCCGCAACATCGAGGCACTCGCCGAGCGGCGGCGGCAGGAAGATGAGCGCGCCACCACGCAGGACCGACTCGCGCAGCTGATCACCCGCTTCGCCGGGTCGATGGCGTTCGTCTACCTGCATGCTGCGGTTGTGCTGGGCTGGGTGCTGGTGAACACCGGCCTCCTGCCGATCCGCCCGTTCGATCCGACCTTTGTCATCCTGGCGACCGTCGCGTCGGTCGAGGCGATCTTCATCTCGACCTTTATCCTGATCAGCCAGAACCGGGCGCAGGCCGCCGCCGACCGCCGCGCCGACCTTGACCTGCAGATCAGCCTGTTGTCCGAGCATGAGGTGACGCACCTTATCAAGCTGGTGACGGAGATCGCGCACAAGCTGGGCGTGGAAGAGGCGCGCAATCCCGAGTTGCAGGAACTGCAGCGGACGGTGGCGCCCGAAGCGGTGCTGGAGCGGATGGAGGAAGTAGCGGAGGACGCCTCGGTTCGTGGAACGTAGTGGCGACCAGCTTACGACGAACATCCGGTTGCGTCGCGGCTTGGCCAATCAGAGGCCGGCAGCGTGAGCGACCTTCTCGCCTTCCTGTGTGAACTGTCGCGAATCGGGCGAGCAGTGACCGTAGGAGCGCCGGTGCCGTCCGCGGACAACAAGGGCAGCGGCGGAGCCTTTGATCCCGTGACCGAGCTTGACCGGGCGGCCGAGCGAGCCTTGCGGGCCGCGATCGAGGCGCGCTTTCCCCAGGACGGGATCGAGGGGGAGGAATTTGGACTGGTCCGCCCCGAAGCTACCCGGCGCTGGGTCATCGATCCGATCGACGGCACCCGCGCGCTGATCTGCGGTTTGCCGAGCTGGACCACGCTTATTGCCTTGTTCGAGAGTGGTGAACCGGTGGCGGGCCTCGTCGACGCGCCGGTGCTGGACGAGCTGTTCGTCGGCTTGGCCGGAGCGGCGACGCTGAACGGCGCGCGGGTTCAGACCAGCGGCTGTGCGGTGCTGGCCGAGGCGCGCCTGTCCACCACCGATCCGTTCATTCTGGGCGAGGGCAGCGATGCGTTCGGCCGGGTGCGGCGATCGGTTCGGGTAAGCCGTTACGGCCTCGATGCGCTGGCCTATGCGCGGCTGGCCGCGGGGAGCCTGGACCTGGTTATTGAAAATGGGCTGCAGCGCTACGATTGGGGCGCGCTGGTGCCGGTGGTGCGCGGGGCCGGCGGGGTGGTCGGTAACTGGCAGGGCGGGCCAGACCTGTCCCGCGGCGACCTGGTTGCGGCGGCAACCCCTGCGCTGTTCGAGCAGGCCATAGCCTCGCTCAACAGCTAGTTGCGGCAGGGCAGGCACATTGTAAGGTGACGGCGTGCCAGGTCTCCAGCTTCGCGGCGTCGCCAAGTCGTTTCGCAACACCGAAGTGCTCGCCGGCGTCGATCTCGACGTCGGCCCGCGTGAGTTCATTGCGTTTCTGGGGCCCTCGGGGTCCGGCAAGTCGACCCTGCTGCGGATCATTGCCGGATTGGAAGTTGCCGACGCGGGCGAGGTGACGCTCGACGACCGCCGGATTGATGGCCTGCCGCCGGGCCAGCGCGGTGTCGCCATGGTGTTCCAGCATTACGCGCTTTACCCGCACATGACCGTGCGCGAGAACATGGCATTCGGCCTCAGGAACGCGCGCGTGCCGGGGCCGGAGATCGACCGCCTGGTTGCGGACGCCGCGCGGGTGCTGGAGATCGATTCGTTGCTTGACCGCAAGCCGGCGCAGCTGTCCGGCGGTCAGCGCCAGCGGGTCGCCATCGGCCGGGCCATCGTGAAGAGCCCCAGGCTGTTCCTCCTGGACGAGCCGCTGTCCAACCTCGACGCGGCGCTGCGGCTGCGGACGCGGGTCGAGCTCGCCCAACTGCGCGAGCGGGTCGAAGCCGCGTTCATCATGGTCACGCACGACCAGGCCGAGGCGATGACGCTGGCCGACCGGATCGTCGTGTTCAACGACCGCCGCATTCAGCAGGTGGCCGCGCCAATGGAGATCTACGCCCGTCCCGCCAACAAGTTCGTGGCGCAGTTCGTCGGTTCGCCCGCCATGTCGATCATCCCGGCCACGCTGGCGGACGGTGGCGAGCTGGCGAGCGTCACGCTGGGCGACGGCACACGGATCGACACGAACGTGCCGCGCGCAAGCCTTCCGCCCGGCCAGTGCTTGGAACTGGGCTTGCGGCCCGAGCATGTGCGGGTCGCGGGACATGACGCGACCGCTCGGGCGACGGTCAATCTGGTTGAGCGACTCGGAGATCGAAGCCTGGTCTATGCCCGGCTGGAGGACGGCCTGCAGGTCACGGCGGAAGCCGATGGAACGACCGCCGCCAAGGTGGGCGACACCGTCGGGCTGCGGATCGACGGCGCGGCGGCGCACCTGTTCGGCCCTGACGGTACCGGCTACCACCGGGCCGCCGCCGCATGAGCGCTGGCGCTCAGCGCCGCTGGCAGGGCCTGCTGTTCGTGGCGCCGTTCCTGCTGCTCTACTGCACCATCCTGATCTATCCGTTGCTCAAGGGCGCGTGGCTCAGCCTTTACCGGGTGGACCTGTTCGGCGGCGGTACCTTTGTCGGCCTGGGCAATTACGACCGCCTGTTCGCCGACCCGGTGTTCTGGCGAAGCATGGCCAACACGATCCTCGTCACCCTGATGATCGTGCCGCCGCTGACGATCATTGCGCTGGCCTTGGCGCTGGCGCTCAATCGGGCGACGCGGGGAGCGGCCATTCTGCGCGGCGTGTTCTTTTCCTCCGCGGTGCTGTCGGTTACCATTGTCACCCTGATCTGGCGGTTCGTGCTGGCGCCCGACACCGGGCTGCTGGGCGAGCTGTGGACCGCGGCCGGCTGGACGCCGCTGCCGTTCCTGTCCGACGAGAGCCTGGTCCTGCCCGCCATCGCGGTGACCAGCATTTGGTGGTCGGTCGGCTTTCCCATGCTGCTGTTCCTGGCCGGGCTGCAGCAGATCCCGCGCGATATGTACGAGGCCGCGGCCCTTGATGGAGCGGGAAGCTGGACGACGTTCACCAAGGTGACGCTGCCATCACTCAAACGCACCACGATCCTGGTCGTCATGCTGCAGACCGCGGCGCAACTTCAGCTGTTCGGCCAGTCGCAACTGCTCACCGCCGGGGGGCCGAGCGGCGCGTCGCGCACCGCGGTGCTGTTCCTGTTCGAAAGCGCGTTCGGTCGGTGGGAGCTGGGTTATGCCAGTGCCGCGGCCGAAGTGCTGTTCCTGCTGATCATGGTCGTGACGCTGACCCAATATGCACTCACCGGCCGCCCGGGAGCAGACGATGCGCGCTGACCGGCTGTCGCCCATCGCCTCCCTACTGGTCCTGCTCGGCGCGGCGATGATGCTGGCGCCGCTGGTGTGGACCGTGTTGCTCAGCCTCAAGGCCAATGGGGAGCTGGTCGGCAACAGCGGTGCGGCGCTGCACGGGCCCTATACGCTGCAAAACTACCAAGCCATCTTCGGCACCAGCCAGACCATGCGTTGGCTGCTCAACAGCGCGGTCGTGTCGCTCGGCACGACCACCGGTGTGCTCATGCTGTGCAGCCTGGCCGGCTACGGCTTCGCCCGGCTCGAATTTCCGTTCCGCCGCACCCTGTTCGTGCTGGTGCTGCTGGGCCTTGCCATCCCCAGCCAGGCGGTGATCCTGCCGCAGCACCAATTGTTTGCGACCCTGCACCTGCACAACAGCTATCCGGGTCTGATCCTGCCCGGCCTCACCACCAGCTTCGGCGTGTTCTTCATGACTCAGTACATGAAGGCGATTCCCGCCGAACTGGATGAGGCAGCGCTGCTCGACGGGGCGTCGCGCCTGCGGGTGTTCTGGAAGGTCATCCTGCCGCTCACGGTGCCGGCCCAGTCGGCGCTGGCGGTGTTCACCTTTCTCGGCAGCTGGAACGATTACTGGTGGCCGCTGATCTCCGCCACGCACAGCAACATGTACACGCTGACGGTCGGTTTGGCCGCGGCGCAGATGAACTATGCGCAAACCAGCGGCCTGGGCTTCCTGATGGCGCAGGCGGTGTTTGCCTCGGTCCCGATCTTCATTGTCTACCTCATCTTCCAACGGCAGATCATCCAGGCGATGGCCGGGGCGGCGCTGAAGTGAAACGGCTGTTCGCCCTGCTGCTAGCCGCCCTTGCGCTCGGCAGCTGCGCCAAGGGCGGCGGTGAAACCCGCATCTACCTGCAACGCTTCTTCGGCGAGTGCGGGGCGGAGTATGGCGGCAGCACCGACATCGCGCACGCCGAGGGCGAGTGCGGGATCATCACGACGATGGTGAACGCGTTCAACGCGAGCGACGGCAAGGCGGCCGTCGACACCAACGTGATCGCCTGGCCCGGCTATCCGCAGCTGACGGCGCAAATGGCTGCGCGTGACCCGCCCGATATCGTCAGCATGCACGAAAACGTCATCTCCGATTATGCGTCCAAGGGGCTGCTGGAGCCGGTCGAGCCCTATCTCCGGGCCGGTGGTCTGACCGCGGCGAGCTTCACCCGGGCGAGCCGGGAGGGCGTGACCATCGGCGGCCGGATGTACGGGCTGCCGTGGGACACGCATGGCGGGCTGTGGCATATCAACACGGGGTTGTTCGCAAAGGCCGGGTTGATGCGCGGCGGCAAGCCGGTGCTGCCCAACTCGCCCGAGGAGTTGCTGGCGCAGGCCCGGCAGTTCCGGCAGCGCACCGGCAAGCCGTACCTGCTCCAGAGCCTAGTCGGCGATCCTGCCGGAGCAACCCGCAACCTTTACACTTATGTCTTGGCCCAGGGGCAGCCGGTGTTTCCCGACGCGCGCCACCTCAGGGTCAACACGCCCGAAGGACGCCGTGTAGGGGAGCTGTTCCGGCAACTCACCGCGGAAGGGTTGGGCACCAGCAACATGGACACGCCCGCCGCCATTGCCGCCTTTATGAACGGGGAAGGAGGCATCTTCGCCACCGGCACCTGGATGATCGGCCAGTTCCAGCAGGAAAGCGTCACCGCTCGCCGGCCACTGTTCGGAAAGTACGCGGTGATGAACTATCCGCGGCTGTGGGGTGAGCATCGGATCTACGTCGGCGGCCACGCTTGGGTGGTCCCGGCGCGGGAGCGGACACCCGAGCAGAAGGCGGCGATCGGCCGCTTCTTCCGGTTCATGGCCGCGCACAATTACGACTGGGCGCGGACGGGGCACCTCCCCGCCTTTACCGCCGTCCTCGACAGCCCGCAGTTTCGGGCGCTGCCGCATCGGGCGGACATCGCAGCGCTGGCCGACATTGGCCGGCCGATGCCCGGCTATGTGCGGCGGCAGTCGGCGGTGGAGGGCATCGTCGGCGAGGAGATGTCGAGCGCGGTCACGGGCCAGAAGTCGGTGCCGGACGCGCTTGCAGCGGCCGAGCGGCGAGTGGACGAGTTTCTGGCGGAACTGGACTGATGGCGATGCTGCGACGGCCCCGTCACGGTGCTTCCGCTGCCGCTTCGGCGGCCAACCCGGATCACCGGCTAGCCGGGCGCTCCGCTCGCGTCGGCCGCAGGCTCGGCCCGATCACCGGCCAGCCGTTTTTCCACCCGAACGGCGCGATGTAGAGCACTCGCTTGTCGGCGGCCTTGCGACAGTTGTGGCTGACTGCCCAGGCATGGAAGCTGATAAAGGTCCTACCGCCTGCCTGGAACACCGACTGGTGCCCGGGACCGCTTAGGCATCCGGCTCGCCCAGGATCGCTGTAGCTGTAGAGCAACCGCTCGGGCCCGGCATCGCGGCACGGGCCGAGCGGGCCACTGCAGCGGGCGAAGCTCATCGCGTACGGGCTTAGCCGCTGGTCCGGATTCCAACCGAAGTAGCCGCCGGAGTAAAGCAGGCGGTAGCCGTCCGGCGTCAGCAGCATGGTCGGCGCTTCGATGACCTTCTGCTTCCACGCGTCGCGGTCGGAGATGCCGAGGTCGCGCGGCGCTTCGGCCAGGACCAAACCATCGGCGCTAAGCTGGGCTCCCCACAGGTGGCTGGGCTTGCCGATCCGGTTGCCGTCGGATTTCCAGTAGAGGTAGAGCTTGCCGTCGTGGTCGCGAAAGGCGTCCGCATCGATCGATCCGCCGAGGTCGAACTGGCAGACCAGCGGTCCGGCCCGTCGGTCGACGAAGGGTCCTGTAGGGCCGCTCGAGACCGCCACCCCGACGCACTGCTTGTCCTGCTCCCGGTGGTTGGCGGTATAGTAAAGGACGTAGCCCGCTCCGACCTTGATCACTTCCGGCGCCCAAGTGAAGCCCGGCTTCACCCAAGGCGCGAGCCGCGGCATGCCGTCGCGCCGCGACCCGTCGGAATTGCGGACATACTTCCACTGCCTGAGGTCGCGGCTGACCGCCATCGGAAGGTTGCCACCGGCATTGGTCGCATAAGCCAGATACTCGCGCCCGATCGGCATGACGAACGCGTCGGGAAAGTCCTCGTTGAACACGGGCACGAATCTCGGTTCGGCCGCGATGGCTGGCGCGGCGAGCCCCAGGATTGCCGCCACGAGTGAGCGGAAGCGCCTCACTTTAAGCCACCTCCACCCGCTCCGGAGTGAACCGGAGCCTGGCGGTCAGCAGCGCGCGAAAGGCGTTGTAGCCGCAGCGGCCCGGAAAAAAGGCATGAAAGAACAACTGCGGCTGCCCGTCGGCCCCTGGCGCGACGGAGGCATGGCCAGGCGCCCACCAGTCGCTGGCGGACTTGAGCAGCGGTTCGCCCTGCTTGACGAACGGCCCTAACGGATGATCCGCCACCGCCACCCCGATGCCGTAGGCCGGCGTCGAGAAGTCGTTGCCGGCGTAGAACAGCCAGTAGCGGCCGGCCTGATGGGTCATGAACGGACCTTCGATCAGATGGCCCTCCCACTCCTGGTCGTTGGCCAACACGATCCGCTCCTCGCCCACTAGGCTGCGACCGTCCTCGGCCAGGCGCCGGACGTGGATGGGAGTGGTCAGCGCTTCCACGATCTCGCCCGCATGGCCCGAAGCGACCAGCGCCGGACGAACCCGGGACCAATTGTCGAGCGCGGTCTCGATGAGCGGCTGCATCCAGAAAAAGCGCTCCATCGGCCGGCGGGTATTTGCCCAAGGCTGCACGGCGGCGGCGAAGGCGGCGGTGCGGCGGTCGCTTTCGCTCGCGAACAGTTGTTCAATCAGTGCCGGATGTTCGCGCAACAGGCCGGCGAGCGGGCGCGGCCACAGGCCGTTGGTGTCGTTTTTCCAGTAAAGGTAGGCAGTGCCGTCGGCATCCTTGAAGATGTGGCTGTCGATCACGCCGCCGCTCGCCGCCGTGCCGGGGTAGAGCACCTTGCCGCCGGTGATCAGCGGCTGGCCGTTGTCCGTCCACGGCCCGAACGGCGAGGGCGCGCGGGCCAAGCCGATCGCCAGTGCGTTCGACTTCTCGCGGGCCGTGTAGGCGACCCAATATTCGTCCCCGACCTGGCTGATTTCGGGTGCCCAGAAATCGGCGACGTCCTTGCCAGTCGCGACCCACTCGGGCGTCTCGCCCTCGGCAAAGATGAAGCCCCGGTGCTCCCAGCGCTGGAGGTCGGGGGAGAAGACCAGCGGAAACGCGTCCGGCCCGTCGTTGCTGGTCGCGGTCAGCAGCCAGCCGCCGTCGATTTTGAGCACCGCCGGGTCACCATAGCCGGCGACCGTCCGCTCGCTGAGATTGTCGGTGATCAGCGGTCTCCAGCCGTCGCTCGCCGGCGCAGCGTCGGTCGGCTCCTCGAAGGCCGCGGGCAGGCGCGTGCCCAAGTCATGGGACAGCTGGCGGAAGAAGTTGGAATAGTCGGCCTGGGTGCCGCCGGCGATGCGGTAGCAACGCTCGACCTTTCCTTCGCCGACAACAATGTCGGTGGCTTCACCGGAAGCGCTCGGTTCGACCGTAAAGGGCAGGAACTCGTGCTTGATCATGGCCTCGCGCCTCTAGGCTCGTCCGGCTCAATCCGGAACAACAGATTGCACTTCGCCCGACGATCCCGCACGTCAATGCTCATGCGATTGCTCCCCATGCTTGCCGCACTGCTCCTCGGCTCCTGTGCGTCCGCGCCGACCATCCAGCGGACCTATGCCAACCCGGTCATCGACGCCGACTTCCCCGATCCGGCGGTGATCCGTGCGGCGGACGGCAACTACTATGTATACGCGACGCAGGGCGGCGATCCGGTCCGCAACATCCAAGTGGCGCGCTCGGCCGATCTCACCCACTGGCAGGTCGTCGGCGATGCCTTGCCGGTGAAGCCGGCCTGGGCCAGCCGGACGCAGGACTTCTGGGCGCCCGACGTCATGGCGGCGGACGGGCGTTACTACCTTTACTATTCTGCCAAGCCGGACGCGGCGCTGACCGACGAGGGGCGGGGGCTGTGCCTGGCGGTAGCGACGGCAGACCGCCCCGAAGGGCCATTCCGCGACAGCGGCCGCCCGCTTCAGTGCGGGGACGGGTTCGTGAACATCGATCCTCATGCGTATGACGATCCGGCGAGCGGCAAGCGCCTGCTCTACTGGGGCTCCGGCTTCGGCCCGATCAAGGTGCGGGAGCTTGGGCCCGACCGGATGAGCTTCGCCGCCGGCAGCGCGGAGCAGCCGCTGGTCACCACGATCAAGACCGACGACGAACGCGAGTACCGCCGCCTGATCGAAGGCGCGTGGGTGGTACGGCGCGGCGATTATCACTACCTGTTCTTCTCGGGCGACAACTGCTGCGGAGCCAAGGCGCATTATGCCGTCATGGTTGCGCGCTCACGTTCCGCTACCGGCCCGTTCGAGGTGCGGCCGCGTCCGCTCTACCTGGTGGTCGAAGGCAATGCGGCTTGGGTCGCTCCCGGCCACAACAGCGTGATTCAAGATTCGGCTGGCCGCGATTGGATGCTCTACCATGGCGTCGATCGCCGCCAGCCGCGCTCCAGGCCGACCGACGAGGTCAACAGCCGCCGGGTGATGCTGCTCGACCGGCTGGTGTGGCGGAACGGCTGGCCCGAAGTGGCCGGCAAGGGGCCCAGCAGCGGAACCCAAGCGGCCCCGGTTACGCGCTGACGGCTTCCACCGTCTCGCGCCGACCGACCAGCAGCGCGTCGGCGACCAGCCGCAACGGTCGGACGTCGACATGGCTCTGGCGGCAGTCGATCAGGTCGGCGAACTGGCGGTACAGGTCCGGATACTCTGGCGGGCCGCTGACCTGTTGCTCCTGTCCGTCGACGAGCAGCGTGGCGCCACCGTCCCGCAGCTCAACCGTGCGGCCATCCGCGACGTGGATGGCCATGGTCCATTCCTCACCTTCCGGCCTGCGCCAGTCGAGGTTGCAATGCAGCGCTCCATCCGCGGCCGGGCTCCCCAGTTGCAGGTCAACCGCGATCGGCGTGTGGGCATTCTTCGGAAAGCTGAGGGTCGCCTCGCGCACGAACAAGGCGCCCGGGAAGATCGCGCTCAGGATGGAAAAGGCGTTGATGCCGGGGTCGAACACGCCGAACCCGCCCGGCTCCCACACCCATTGCTGGCCCGGGTGCCATTTGTGCACGTCCTCGTGCCAGGTGACCTCCATGCCGGCGACCCGCTGCCCCTCCAGCAGCGCCGCGGCGGCCGTCACCGCCGGATTGGCCTGGGCGTGCCAGCTGGTGAACAGCGTCACGCCCCCCGCCTCAGCCAGGCGCTGCAATTCCTCGATCTCGCCAAGGGTCACCGTTGGCGGCTTTTCTAGCAGCAGATGAAGACCGGCCGCGATGCATTCGCGGGCGATTTCGTAGCGGGGGCCGGGCGGAGTGGTGATGGCGGCGCAGTCGAGCTCCAGGCCGGCGCCGAGCAGGTCGGTGTGGCTGGTGAAGTTCGGGGCCGGGCCGGTTCCCTGGCGGCTGACACTGCCCGCCAGTTCGAAGCGGTCGTTGCCTGCAATCGCGGGCACATGCTGGTCGGCGGCGATCTTGCCGAAGCCGATAATGGCGGTGCGAAGCGGCTTCATGCGGCCAACCCTTCGACGTAGGCGCGCGCCTTCCGCTCGGTCTCGTCGGGCGACTGGCCGGGCCGGTAAATTCCGCCGCCAAGACCGAAGCCCGCCGCGCCCGCTTCCAGCCAAGGCCGCATGTTGTCGGGCAGGATGCCCCCGACGGCCAGCACCGGGACATGCTTGGGCAGCACCGCCTTTTGCGCCTTGAGCACGGCTGGCGAGGCGCCCTCGGCCGGAAACAGCTTCAGCGCCAGAGCGCCGGCCTTCAACGCGGTGAACGCCTCGGATGGCGTAAAATAACCGGGGCTGGAAACCATTCCGGCCGCCACCGTCGCCCGGATCACCGCGGCGTCGGTGCTGGGGGAAACGACGATCCGGCCGCCGGCCTCCGCCACCTGACCGACCTGGGCTTCGTCCAGCACCGTTCCGGCGCCGACCAGCGCCCGTCCTTCCAGGCGCGCGGCCAGGCGCCGGATGCTGGTGAGCGGATCGGGGCTGTTCAGCGGCACTTCGACGATCCGGACGCCGCCCGCGACCAGCGCTTCGCCGATCGCCTCGACCTCGTCCGGCGTGACTCCGCGGATGATCGCCACCAGCGGACATTCGCCAAGATAGCGGGTAAAGTCTTCGGCGGCGGTCATGCGATCTCCTTCACCAGGGCCTGAATGCCTGCAAGGAAAGCCCGTTCCCCGTCGACCTCGCGGGCCGTGCGCCCGGCTTCGTCGAGCGCAGCCAGGTACAGGCGGGTGAGCTCCGGCCGACCCATGATCACGATTTCCGTGGAGGCAGTGGCTTCGGACAGCCCCGTGCAGACGTCGGCGCCGATCAGCAGGCCGCTGGCGAAGCTCGCCGCTTCGTGGGCCGGCCGGCGACCGAGCAGCACGCTGGCCCGGATGGAGAACAGCTCTGTCGTCAGCGCCTGGCCTTGCAGTCCCTGGCGGACGCCGGCCCTGAAGGCGTCGCCCACCGAAACGGACGTATGCAGCCATTGCGCCAGGATGCTGTGCTTGCCCAGCAGGCTGAACAGCTCGCCGGTCATCACCGTGCGGAAGCCGGTCACTCGGCCGCCTTCCATCCGCGCCCACTTGTTGTGGGTGCCGGGATGGCAGACCAGGCTGTCAGGCGGCGTCAAGCCGGCGGCCACCGCGCCGAACAACTGGACTTCCTCGCCCCGCATCACGTCGGCGCGGGTCTCGTCCATGAAGCTCAGGCCGGGGACGATCGCCGCCCGCTCCTCGTCGATCCGGGCCAGCTTGGCCGCCAGTTCGGGCAGCCCGGCCGGACAAGGGACGTAGGGCGCCTCGACCCAGCCGCGGTTGGAGCCAATCATTCCGGCCATCAGCAGCGGCAGATCGCCCAGCCGCTCGCGCACCTCGGCAACGGTGGCCGGAAAGCCGCCGGGCGGCACCGCCGTGATCCCCTGGTCGTCCTCGAACTCCGCCTGCAACAACCCCGCCGAATCGAGCCGATAGGCCCGCCGGTTGGTGGTGCCCCAATCGACCGCGATGATGCCTTCAGTCCACATGGCGTTGTTCATGGCACGAAAAGCGACGAACCCGGTCACAAGCTCCGCTGTTTTTTATGTTTCGGTTCGCTATCCCACCGCCATGACCGAAGAATCGACCGCCAGGCTGATTGCCGACGTTCACGCCGTCCTGGGCGAAGGACCGGTGTGGGTCGCCGCGACCCAGTCGCTATGGTGGGTCGACATCAAGGGCCGCAAGCTGTTCCGCTTGCGCTCGGGCCGGGTGGACCAATGGCCCACGCCGTTCCGCATCGGCAGCATCGCCCCGCGCGCGAGTGGCGGCTTTATCGCTGGTGCCGAACACGGCTTCGCCCATGTCGACCCGGAAGCCGGCCGGTTCGAGCTATTGTTCGATCCCGAGGAAGATCGCCCCACCAACCGCTTCAACGACGGCAAGGTCGACCGGGCGGGCCGGTTCCATGCGGGCACCATGGATGACGCGGAGGAGAGGGCGTCCGGCGCCTTTTACAAGCTCGACAAGTCCATGCTGTGCCAGCGCTACGAGGACGGTTTCAAGGTCACCAACGGTCCGGCGTTCAGCCCCGATGGGCGGATCATGTACGCCAACGACAGCGCGCTTCAGCTCACCTATGTTTATACGGTGACGCCGGACGGGACTCCCGCCGGCCGCCGCGACTTCGTCCGCTGGGGCGGGGACGACGGCTTTCCCGACGGCATGACGGTGGACGCCGAGGGCTGCCTGTGGATTGCCTTCTGGGACGGCTGGTGCGTGCGGCGGATCTCGCCCAGCGGTGAGCGGCTGGGCGAGTGGCGGATGCCGGTGGCGCGGCCGACCGGCCTTGTGTTCGGCGGGCTGATGCTGGACCAGCTATATATCACCAGCGCCAGCATCGACCTCGATGCCGACGCGTTGGCAACGCAACCGAATGCCGGCGGGCTGTTTATGCTCGAGCCGGGTATCAGCGGTATCGCCGATCGGCCGTTCGCCGGCTGAACGGCTGGCCCGGGGGCCTTTTTCCAGGAGTTCGAACAATCGCCAACTTCATGTTCGCGACGGGAATCGAAAACAGCATTCCCACCATCCAGAACGGCAAGGTCCGGGTCGACCAGATGGAAGCCAGCGACTTTTATCGCCGCTGGCGCGAGGACTTCGACTGCGTGGAGGATATCGGGATCGAATATCTTCGCTTCGGTCCACCGCTGCACAAATGCTTCCTTGGACCGGGCCGATACGATTGGGAGTTCGCCGACCTCACCTTGAATGAATTAAGACGGCGGCAGATCACGCCGATCGTGGACCTGTGCCACTTCGGCGTGCCGGATTGGATGGGCAATTTCCAGAATCCCGACTTTTCCGAGTTGTTCGCCGGCTATGCGGCGGCGTTCGCCGAGCGCTATCCTTGGGTGCAGCTCTACACGCCGGTGAACGAGATGTTCATCTGCGCCGTTTTCTCCGGCAAATACGGCTGGTGGAACGAACAGCTGCGAACCGATCTCGGGTTCGTCACTGCGTTGAAGCACATCGTCAAAGGCAATGTGCTCGCCATGGTCGAGATCCTCAAGCGCCGTCCGGACGCGATCTTCATCCAGTCGGAAAGCTCGGAATACTTTCATGCGGACTCGCCCGCCGCAATCGGCCCGGCGGAAATGCTGAACGCCCGCCGCTTCCTCAGCCTCGACCTCAATTACGGCCGGCGGGTCGATAGCGAGATGTACGAGTATCTCATGGACAATGGGATGACTCGGGAAGAGTACCACTTCTTTCTTCATAATCGGCTGAAGCAGCACTGCATCCTCGGCAACGATTATTACCGGACCAACGAGCATCGGGTGCATGCCGATGGGCGAACGGAAAGTTCGGGCGAGGTGTTCGGCTACTCCGAGATCACCCGGCAGTATCACAGTCGTTACCGCCTGCCGATCATGCACACAGAGACCAACCTGCGCGAAGGGCCGACCGGCCAGGAGGGAGTGCAGTGGCTGTGGAAGGAGTGGGCCAACGTGCTGCGCCTGCGCAACGTCGGTATCCCGACCGTCGGCTTTACCTGGTATAGCCTGACCGACCAGGTCGATTGGGACACGGCGCTTCGCGAGAAGAACGGCAACGTCAATCCGCTCGGGCTTTATGACCTCGACCGCAACATCCGGAACGTCGGCAAGGCGTACAAGCAACTGATCAAGGACTGGCGCGACGTGTTGCCGGCGCAGTCGCTGTGCCTTGCGGTGCCGGTCGTGCCGCTCGACCAGCCATGCTGGCCGCCGCGAGCCGAGGACCCGCTGCAAAAAGGACTGGCGGTCCAGCCGCAGCAGGCGGCCAATCCGGAGGCTGCATGATGACGTTGCCCCAACTTAAGATCGATCGGATCGAAACCTTTCTGGTCCCGCCGCGGTGGGTGTTCGTGCGCGTGGAGACGGTGGACGGCGCGGTCGGCTGGGGCGAGGCGAGCCTCGAAGGGCATGGCGAAGCGGTGCTCGGGGCGTTCGAGGCGATCCGCGATCGGTTCATCGGCCATGACGCGCGCCGGATCGAGGACATTTGGCAGATCGCCTATCGCGGCGGATTTTACCGCGGCGGTCCCGTGCTGATGAGTGCGCTTGCCGGTCTCGACCAGGCGCTGTGGGACCTTAAGGGCCGGGCGGCCGGCATGCCCGCGTGGGAGATGATGGGCGGATCGGTCAGGGACCGGGTCCGCGCCTATGCCTGGATCGGCGGCGACCGGCCGCACGAGATCGCCGATGCCGCCCAGGCGCGCAAGGGCCAGGGCTTTTCCGCGGTGAAGATGAACGCCACGGCCGAACTTGACTGGATCGGAACTCCGCGATTGTTCGACGAAGTGGTCCAACGGGTCCAGGCGGCGCAGGCCGCCGGCGTGGACGTGGGGCTCGATTTCCATGGTCGGGTGCACAAGCCGATGGCTAAGCAGCTGGCCAAGGCACTGGAGCCATTGGGGCTGCTGTTCATCGAGGAACCACTTCTTAGCGAAAACCCGGAGGGGCTGGCCCAGATCGCCAAGCTGGTCTCCACCCCGATTGCGCTTGGCGAGCGGCTCTACTCACGATGGGACTACAAGCCGTTCCTCGAGCGCGGCGCGGTGGACATCATCCAGCCGGACCTCAGCCATGCCGGAGGTCTATCGGAATGCCGGCGGATCGCGGCCATGGCCGAGGCCTACGATGTGGCGGTGGCGCCGCATTGTCCGCTCGGGCCACTGGCGCTTGCAGCCTGTTTGCAGCTGGCGGCCAATGCGCCAAACGTCGCCATCCAGGAGATGAGCCTGGGCATCCATTACAACGTGGGGCACGACCTTTTGAACTTCATCACCGATCCCGAGATGCTGACCCCGCAGGACGGCTATCTCGCTATTCCGCAGAAGCCGGGGCTGGGCGTGACCATTGACGAAGCGGCGGTGCGGGAGGTCGCGGCCGAGGGCCATCGCTGGCGCAACCCGGTCTGGCGCCAGCATGACGGCAGCTTTGCGGAATGGTGACGACGAGCGGCGCTCGCCGACCACGATCCTGCGATCCCGGTTAGAACCGGGAGCAAGTCAGGCCGCCTTCTTGCGCCTCGGCTCGGGCTTGTAATCGATCCCGTCGAGCTGGTGCGCAAGGGCGGCCAACTCTTCGCCTACCTGGCGCTCGACATTGTACTTGGCGTCGAGCTCGACCTCCTTGACGGTCAGTTCGCGCGAATAGCTGATCGACAGGCGGCGACCGAACACGTCATCGCCGCGCATCTTGAGTTCCGGATCGGCACTTTCCGGCAGGCTGTCGCGGATGGCCAGCAGCGTGGCGATCAACCGTTCCAGCGACGTGTAGTCGCTGATCTCGATGAAGTCTTTGACACGAGTACGCATGTCGGTTCCTTCTCCCCGGGTCCCGCGGCGATGGTTGCGCGTCCGCGGTGTCGGCGCAATCAAGAATTGTTCCGTAGCGCAGGGCCAGTTAGGGCCCTCTGAACGCCGCGGACGAAAAGGGTTCAGATTGGTGCCGAATTCCGAGATCGTGAAGCTTGCGGCAGGTCAGCTTGAGGTGGAGCTAAGTCCCTCGACTGGTGGCGGAATTTGCAAGTTCGGCTGGTTTGAGAATGGGCGTCGGACGCCCATATTGCGCGAAAGTCACAGTGCCGCGACAAGCGTTCTGGAGCTCGCCAGCTTCCCGCTGGTGCCGTTCGTGAACCGCATCCGGGGCGGCCGGTTCACCTTCCGTGGACGAGAGGTTGCGTTGCGCCCTAACATGGCGGGCGATCCCAGCCCGCTGCATGGCCAGGGCTGGCTGGCCCGCTGGCAGGCGGAGGCCACCGGCACTCAGGCAGCCGAGCTGCACTTCCGGCATGAACCCGGAGAGTGGCCCTGGCGCTACGAGGCGGTGCAGCTGGTCTCGCTGGACGAGCGGGGGCTATCGCTGAGCCTTGTCTGCCGCAACCTGTCGGACGAGGCGATGCCGTGCGGGCTCGGGCAGCACCCTTACTTCAACTGCACGGGGGCTACGCGGCTCGACACGCAGGTCGCGACAGCTTGGGAGATTGACGAGCAGGTGCTGCCGGTGCGGCAGGTGCCGGCAGCAGGGCGCTTTGGCCTTCGCGACCGTCAGGTTTGCGGGCAGCAGCTCGACCATGGCTTTGGCGACTGGAGCGGCGCCGCCCGGATGACGGATCCCTCGTGGCCGTTCGAGCTGATCCTCAGTTCTCCGACGGCTCGCTTTTTCCAGCTTTACTCGCCGGAAAGCGGCGGAATCTTCGTCGCCGAGCCTGTCACGCACGCCAATGCCGCGCTGAACGAGCCGGAAGAGCGCTGGGCCGAGCTCGGCCTGCGGGTTCTGGAGCCCGGGGAGGAGATGCGGCTCGACATGCGGCTGGAGGTCGCGGCGCGCTGACGCTTGGCAATCCTCGCCGGTCCGCTATGGGCGATAGCCGATGAACTGGGGGCTGATCGCAACCGGCACGCTGGGGAGCTTCCTCGCCAGCCAGGCAACGACCCTTGGTGCATTGCCGGTCTTCTTCGTGCGCTCAATGAGCCAGAAGACGCATAACGCCTTTCTGGGCTTTGCGGCCGGGGTCATGTTGGCGGCGAGCTTCTTTTCGTTGATCATTCCAGGGCTGCATGCGGCCGGCGACCTGCATGGCGACAGCAAGGTGGCCGGAGCGCTAATTATTGGGAGCGCCATCCTGCTCGGCGCAGGGACCTTGCAGCTGGTGAACCGGTACGCCCCGCACGAACACTTCATCTCCGGTCCGATGGCGGGCGCGGAGCGCAGCAAGCTGGCCCGCATCTGGCTGTTCGTGATCGCCATTTCGTTGCACAATTTTCCCGAAGGGCTCGCCGTTGGGGTAAGTTTCGGCAGCCCGGACCAAACCGCCGGTTTTGCGACCGCCTTCGGCATCGGCTTGCAGAACCTGCCGGAGGGCTTGGCCGTGGCGCTTAGCCTAGCAGCGGTGGGTTACAGTCGCCTGTTCGCTTTCGGCATCGCGATGCTGACCGGTTTCATTGAACCGTTCGGCGGCTTCCTTGGCATCTCGGCCATTGCGGTCTCGTCCGAGCTCCTGCCGTGGGGCTTGGGCTTCGCCGGCGGGGCGATGCTGTGGGTCGTGTCGAGCGAGATCATTCCGGAAACTCACCGTGAGCATCAGGAAGGGCTGGCTACCTTTGCCCTGATGGTGGGATTGGCGGTGATGATGAGCCTCGACTGGATTTTCGGCTAGGGAGCGTCGGCGCCGCCTGCGGCGTTGGTCCGGCTGTGCAACGAACTTCCTTCCTCCGCCCGCGCGACCGGGCCGGCGCGATTACGGCGGTGGTGCTGGTGCATGTCGCCATTCTGGCGGTGCTGCTCGCCAGCGGGCAGGTGCGGGTAACGCAGTCGGAGGAGCCGCAGCTAGCGCAAGTCTTCGACGTGACGGCGACCGTGCCTCCGCCGCCATTGCCCGTGCCGCCGCCGCCAGAGCGTCCGCGCGAAGTGGAAGGCCAGGCCAGTCCGCCCAACCTCAAGAGCGAGGCAACTTCGGTGGTCGCACCCGAACCGGTGGTCCCGCTTCCGGCGGTCACGCCCGTCGCCGCCACCGAGATACCCGAGCAGGGCAGCGCTCCGACCCAGGGCGCAGCGGCCGTCTCCGGCCCAGGGACAGGTGCCGGGGGCACCGGGACGGGAACCGGAGCGGGCGGTTCGGGCAGTGGTTCAAGCGGCGGCGGTACGGGCGGGATCGCGACGGGGCCGCGCCAGATCGCCGGATCGATCAGCCGGCGCGACTATCCGCGCGAACTCGAGGGAAGCTCGGTCACCCGAGAGGTCGTCAGTTTGCAGTACGTCATCGGGACCGACGGTCGGGTCCACGACTGCCGCATCCTCCAGTCGAGCGGCTTTGCTCTGCTCGATCGACGCACCTGCGAACTGTACGAGCAGCGCTACCTCTACGAACCCGCCCGTGACGCCGATGGGCGGCCCGTGCCGATCACCGTTCGTGCCGTCCGCAGCTGGTTCCGGCGCGGCGGCCTGTTCTAGAAACCACCCTTGATCGACAGGCTGAAGACCGGCCCGATCAGCTGGTTGTTCCTTTGGATGAACGCGATCGGCCGCACATCGCGACGCCCTTCGTAGACAGTCCGATCCAGCCGGTGACGCGCGTTGAGGAGGTTCGCAACCTCGGCCCGGACGGTCATTCCGGCAAGGTTCTTGTGCTCCACGAACGCACTCAGCCACACCGGGCCTTCCCAGCTGTGAAAGACTTCGGAGAGGTAGTAATTGCGGGCGTAGTGATCGTTGTTGATGTTGCCGCCCCAGGCAAACGGCGTTCCGGGCACGTCGTGGCGCAGCGTGGCGTCGATGAAGTGCGTGCGGTTGCCGCTGATCTGGCGAAGCTCGCCGGTGAGGGGGTCCTCCACCCGGCTGCGGTCGAGGCCGGCAGTAAGGTCGAGCTTGGCGCCCCTCCAGCCGAACGGGTCAAAATTGATGGTGGAGGTGCTTTCCAGTCCCACGCGGGTCGCGCTGGGCAGGTTGCCGACCCCCTCATCGGTCAGCCCGATGGGGATGATGTCGATGATGTCCGAGATCTTGAAGTAATAGGCCTTGAGGCGCGTCTTGCCCCAACGGCCAAGCTCGCGGCCGACCTCCACTTCCGTTTCCCAGCTTTGCGGCGGGACTAGGTCGGGGTTGCCGGCGTTCTGGCGGTCGGAAGTGAGCTTTGGCTGAGCCAGAAAGTCGTAGAAGCTGATCTGGCCGACGCGGCGGCGGAGCTTGAAGCTGGCATCCCAGCCGTCGGCTGAACGCCAGCCCAGGTTGACGCTCCCCTTGGGGCGGAAGAACTTGCGGGCGGGCAGGTCACCGTCGACCCGCTCCAGCCGGCTGATCTCACCGCCGCCGGCCAGCTGGATGCTGAGCTTGGGCGTGAGCGCACGGCTCCAGGTCAGGATGCTCTCGTAGCGGACTTCCTGGACCTTGCCCGAGCCTTCGGGAAAGTCCCGTGACTCGAACTCACCTGCTGGTGAGAGTTCAAACAGACTGCCGCGCTGGTCGAGCGAGTTGAACGCCCGTTCGAGCGACAGCTGCCAATCGTTCTTGCCGCCTTTCCAACCATATTCGGCGCGCGCGATGGTTTCGCCGATCTGGCTGTCGCGCCGGAAGCGGACGCCTTGCGTCGGAGCGCCGTTGGCGAAGCTGTTGACCTGCGTCGTGGTGACCGGTTCATGATCGTAATGGCGCACGCCAATCAATTTAAGGCGCCCCGGACCAAGCCCGAATTCGTAGTCGGCGTTGACGTCGTAATAGTAGCCGGCGAGCTTGCCCCGGGTGACTCGCGCGCGGTTGTCGCCGTCGACCCGGATACGCCGGTCGCGCTGTTCGAACGGGTTCCAATAGGGCGTGTAGCCGAGCAGCAGGTTGCCGACCGACGAGCCGGGCCCATCGAGCTTCAGCTTGGTTTCGAATGTCAGCAGGCTGCTCTCGCCATGATAACGCTCTGATCGCCGCTCGATCAGCGTCCCATCCCGATCGTAGATCAGGATCGGACCGCCGAAGCCGCCGCGGCCCGTGTCGTTTTTGGCCGACAACGTATACTCCACCGGCCCGGTGCTGCCGGTGTAGCTCACCGAACCGGCGTACAGGTCCGGCTTGGTGTAGTGAGCCCGGAAACTCGGCCGGTACTCGAATTGGCCGGTCGCCTTGGCGGCGCGCGTGACGATCACGTTGGCCACCTGTCCGGTGAGCCCGGCAACGCCGAGGTTGGCGGCATCGACGATTTCGATCCGTTGAACATTGGCGACCGCCGTTTGCCGCAGCTCCTGGATTGCGCCACCCGACTTGTTGGCGATCCGCTGGCCATTGATCAGCACGTTCTCCGACGCCTGGCCAAGCCCCCGCTCGGCTTCCGCGCTGCGGATGGTGAAGCCGGGCAGCTGAACAAGCATGTCGTAGGCGGTCTTGGGCGCGAAGCGGACGAAGTCGGCCGGTGTGAACACGGTCTTCGCCACCGCGACCGGCGGTCGGGCCTGGGCCTGGGCCTGGGCGCCCATCACCGCGGCAGTGGCGAGGAGACCGGTCAGCAGGGAACGCAACATCGAGGCCTCCTTGGGCGATGAAAGACGCGGCGGGTTGAAGAAACTTGCGCTCACGGCATCAGCCCCGCAACTTTGAGCCGGATGAGTTCGTCGGCGGACAAGCGGGACGCTTGCGGTTGGCGGAGCGACCGGACGAACTCCGGCGTGACGTCCAGCGCCGTGGCCTGGATCAGCGTGGCGACCGACAGTGCCGGGTAGCCGGCGTCACGGAAGCCGCGGATAAACTCGGGCGTGACGTTCAGTGCCTTCAACTGGATGAGCTCGGAGGCAGGGATGCGGCCGTAGCCTTCCCGGCCCAACGCCTTCACATAGGCGGGACTGATGTCCAATGCCTTGAATGCGAGCAGATCGCCGACGTGGGTGGGCTTGTAGCCGCTGCCCGCGAGTTCGCCGATGTAGGCCGGGGTGACCCGTAGCGCAGCAAGCCCGGTGAGATCCTCGATGGTCGCCGCGGAATAACCCGCGTCGGCAACCGCGTTCACCAGCGACGAGGTGGCGCCGACCAGCGTGAGATCAAGCGCTTGCGTGTCGGTTGGTCGGGCGATCCCGCGGCTGGCGAGCAGCGCGGCGAAGCGCACGTCCGGCGTGAACTGGCATTCCCCGTTCGCCTGGTTCGAGCGGGTGACTCGGCCACGGCAGTCGATCCGGCCAGCCTCCCGGATCAGAGCGAAGCCGATCGGACCGGCGCCAGCGTGAAAGTTGGGCTGGTCGAGCCCGACAAGTTCGGCCGGCTGGTACGTGCTGCTGGTGGTGTGCCGGCCCGTCTGGCGACGATCGCGCAAGGTCAACTCGACCCGACTGCGCCGATGCGTTGCGTCGAGGACAAAGCCGAGCCCGGCGACACCGGCGGCCATGGTCGTCGAGGCCACCCCGATGCAGGCAAGGGTCACGGCGGCGAGGAGTGCAAACAGCTTGAACATATGCCAACTCCTTGTTCGATCCGGTGGGCAAGGCTTGCCCGATCGCCCGAGACGGGCGTGGTTTTAGCCAATCGTGCTTCGAGGTGGTTAGTTGTCGTCCGGTGCTTCAGGCGGCTCTGGCGGCTCGGGCGGCTCAAGCGGCTCAGGCGGTTCGGCCGGCTCGATCTCCGTATGCCGCGACCCGGTCGTGCCGCGGCGCAGCTGCCGGAGGTCTCCCGCATTGATTCCGTGAGCTCGAAGTTCGACCAGCTTGTCGGGACGGAGCCCCGTGATTCCCGCCTGGCGCAGGCTGCGGATGTAGCCGCCCGTCACGCCCACGGCGCGCATGCTGGTGAGGTCATCGAGCGGGAGGTTCGGGTAACCTGCCGCCGAGAGATCCGAGATGTAGGCGGGGGACACGCCGACCGCGCGCGCACCGATCACGTCGCCGATGTCGGCCGGCCGGTAACCGGATCTCGTCATCTCGCGCAGCCAGTCGGGCCTAATGCCCACCGCCTTCATGCCAAGAAGGTCGTCGTCGGCGATGCGCGCATAAGGTGCGGCGGCGCGGACGGCGGCGGCATAGTCAGCGGTGACGCCCAGCGCTTTGTAAGCAATTGCGCGTTCGATCGGATCGTCTAGGTCATGTCGCTCACGCCCGACCGCGCGGGCGGCCGCCGTCGGCGGTACGGGCGGGGCGGGTGGCACCGGCGTCCAGCCCGGATGCGGGTGAACCGCGGTAAGCTGGTGGACTTCGCCACTCGCCGAGGCATCAACCAGTCCAGCATCGGCCAGCGCCGAAACAACGCTGGCGCTGGCGAAGTTGCCGCTGCGGGCCGTCGCCGCGGTGACGGCCCTGGCAACCACCGCCGGCAACGAGCGATCGAGATCCGGACCGCTCACGCTGACCGGCCCGCGCTCCTGAACGGAGGCAGCTGCGGGCGTAAAGCTCAGGGCCGCAAGCGGCGCGGCGGTAGCAACCACGCCAAGCGTAAGGCCGGCGCCGAACCCACGCGCCACGGGGCCCCGCGGCAGGCTGCTGTCCAGCACGCGTCGCACGCGGCGGGTCAGGCTGCCCTTGCCCGGGGCGACGCCATGAGCACCGAGCAGCAGGCCCTTGCAGTCGTGGCGGGCGACGCCGACCAGCAGCTCGGCATAAGCGGCGTTGGGCACGTCGGCGGCGAGCACCGCGTCGTCGGCCGTTTCCTCGCGCAGCTGGTGAGCCTCGCGTGCCAGCATCCACACCAGAGGATTGAACCAGTGCATGGCGGTCACGGCTCGCGCCAGCAGCAGCTTGGCCCAGTCGAGGCCGCGAACATGCGCCAATTCATGCGCGATCACCGCCTCCGCATCGCCGCGCGCCTCCAGCGCTTCCTCGTTAAGCAGGATCACGGGGCGAAGCAGGCCCCAGCTGATCGGCGAGCGCAGGTCCGGGCTGGTGAGTAGGGCGGTGCCATGTTTGAAGTCCATCCGGCGCTGCGCGTGAGCCAGAGCCGTCAGCCATGATGGCTCGACCAGCACGCTGGCGCGGGCGCGCAGGGCGAACAGACGAAGCAGGGCCAAGGCGATAATGCTGAGCAGCACCGCGGCAGGAACACCGTAGAGTAATGGCCACCAGTCGATGTCGCCAGTCTGCTCGACCGTTGGCAGGCTCGCTTCGGAGACGACCGGCGACACGGTGAGGCTGGTCACCGCCGGTTCCACCAGGCGGCTGGGCGCCGGAGCGGAACCGGTGGCGAGGAGCGGCGCCTCGACGACCAGTTGAGGCAGGAACATGGAGCCGACCGGGACGATCAGCAGCGCCAGCAGCCCGAAGTGCGCGACCATGCTGCGTTCGGCCGCCGAGCGGTTGGCAAGCACCCGCAGCAGGCCAAGAGTGACGCCGGCGACCAGGAGTGACTTGAGAACGAAGGTAAGGAGCAGGTCCATCTCAGCGCTCCCCCCTGTCGCGGCGGGCCTTGGCGATCATCTGCTCGAGTTCGTCGAGTTCGCTGGTGTCGAGCTTGTCCGACATGCCCAGGAGAGCGCTGGCGGCGCTGGTAGCCGAGCCGTTGAAGAACACCCTGACCACGTCCGACAAGGCCGACTTGCGGGCGGTCTGGTCGGATACGGTCGGGCTGTAGAGATAGCCACGCTCGCTGTCGGAACGGCGAACGAACCCCTTGTCCTCAAGGCGCTTGAGCATAGTCCGGACGGCCGAACCGCTGAGCGGCTGGGGCAGGGCGTCCGTCACTTCGGCTGCCGTCATCTGGCCCCCAGAGTAGAGCAGGTCGATGATCTGGCGTTCCTTGGGCGGCAATCGGTTGAGCACGACTCGCGTCCTTCTCGCTACATTTGTAGCTTGTGCTACAATTGTAGCGGAGGCGCAAGCGGGAATTTTTGCCAGTGGTCGAATGACAGACGGATCAGGGCAGCTTGCGGATGACCTCCTCGACGTGGGCGACCCGCAGGCCGAACTTGGTCACCTCCAGGTGGTTGAGCAACGTTCGGCCACCCGGCTGTAAGGCGAGCTGCTGACGGACAAGGAGGCCGCCCTTCATTCGGTAACGGACCTCGGCACGGGGACCGCTGACGACAAGGGTGACTCGGCCCACCGCCTCGGTCAGGCTGCCGCTGTAGCGACCGGGGCTGACAGGTTGCATGATCCATTGGCGGATGCGGGCGGGTTTGCTCTGCTGCGTGATGCGCTGGATCAGGAGCAGCCCACTGGCAGCCGAGCGGTGACCGATGCTATCGACCCGCATCGCGCGCGGGGCTGCAAACAACTGGTGCAGCTCGCCTTGGCCGGCCGTCCGGCCGGTGAAGAAGGCCACGGGATCAAGCTGGGCACCGGGGTCGGCCGGCAGGCGGACGGACGTGCAGCCCGAGAGGGCCAGGACGGACGTGAACAGGGTGGCGGTGCGCATGGAGGCACAACGCTTGGGAGCGGCTCGGTTCAGCCGGCGCGACCGGCGAGCAGTTGATCCACCACGCCTGGATCCGCGAGTGTGGAGGTGTCGCCAAGGCTCGACAGTTCGCCTTCTGCGATCTTGCGCAGGATGCGGCGCATGATCTTGCCGCTGCGGGTTTTCGGAAGCGCGGGGGCGAACTGGATCCGTTCGGGTACCGCGAGCGCGCCAATGTGCTTGCGCACCTCGGCGCCGAGCTCGGCCTTGAGCGCATCACTGCCCACGGCGTCAGCGTTCAGGGTGACAAAGGCATGGATCCCTTGGCCCTTGATGTCGTGCGGCACTGGGACGACCGCGGCTTCCGCCACCGACCCGTGTTCAACCAGCGCGCTTTCGACTTCGGCGGTGCCGATGCGGTGACCGGACACGTTGATCACGTCGTCGACCCGGCCGGTGATCCAGTAGTAATCGTCTTCGTCGCGGCGGCAGCCGTCCGCAGTGAAATACATACCCGGGTACGCGCTGAAGTAGGTCTGGAAGAAGCGGTTTTCGTCACCCCAGATGTTGCGGGCCTGGCCCGGCCAGGAAGCGGCGAGGCAGAGATTGCCGCTCGCGGGGCCGTGCAGCTTGCGGTGTTCGGAATTGACCAGCACCGGCTTGATCCCCGGCAGGGGGTGGGTCGCGGAGCCGGGCTTGAGGGCGGTGGCGCCGGGGAAGGGCGAGATAAGGATGCCGCCGGTCTCCGTCTGCCACCAGGTATCGACGATCGGGCAGCGCGCGTCGCCCACCACATGGTAGTACCATTCCCAAGCTTCGGGGTTGATCGGCTCGCCCACGGTGCCGAGCAGGCGGATGCTCCGGCGTGAATGCGCCTTCACCGGGGCGTCGCCCTCGCGCATCAGAGCGCGGATGGCCGTCGGAGCGGTGTAGAAGATCGTGACGCCCAGCCGGTCGCAAGTCTCCCAAAAGCGGCCGAAATCGGGATAGTTGGGGACGCCGTCGAACATGACGCTGGAGGCGCCGTTCAGCAACGGGCCGTAGACGACGTAGCTGTGGCCGGTGATCCACCCGATATCGGCGGTGCACCAGAAGATGTCGCTGTCCTGCGCGCCGAAGATCCAGTCGAACGTGGTGGCGGCCCAGACCGAGTAGCCGCCGACGGTGTGCACCAGACCCTTGGGTTTGCCGGTAGAACCCGAGGTGTAGAGGATGAACAGCGGGTCTTCCGCGTTCATGGCCTCGGGTTCGGCCTCGGTCGACAGGCTGCCGCGGACGGCCGCATAGCTGATGTCCCGGCCGTCCGTCATCGGCACGTCCGCGCCGGTGCGGGTGACGACGATCACTGTCTCGATGCCGGAGCTCATGGCCAGTGCCGCGTCGACGTTGGTCTTAAGCCGAATGACCTTGCCGCCGCGGATACCCTGATCGGCGGTGATGACGGCGGTGGCGCCGCAATCGTCGATGCGGTCAGCCAGGCTTTCGGGCGAGAAGCCGCCGAACACGACCGAGTGCACCGCGCCGATCCGGGCGCAGGCGAGCATGGCCGCCGCCGCCTCCGGGATCATCGGCATGTAGATCATCACCCGGTCACCGCGGCCGATGCCTTGCCGGCGGAGCAGGTTAGCGAAGCGGCAGGTCTCTTCGAGTAGTTCGCGGTAGGTCCACGGCCGTCCGGTCCCGGGCTCATCCGGCTCAAAGATCAGTGCTGGGCGGTCGCCGCGGGTGGCAAGATGCCGGTCGAGGCAGTTGACCGACAGATTAAGCTGGCCGTCCTGATACCAGCGGATGTGGAAGTCGTCTTTGGTGAAGTTCCAGTCGCCCGCGGCGGCCGGAAAGCGAGTCCAGTCCAGCCGCTGTGCCTGTTTCAGCCAGAAGCCGTCCGGATCGTCCGCAGCGAACCGCCGAATTTCGCTGAGTTCGTCCGGCCCGATCCGGTCGCTGAACTGCTCCGGGACTGGGTGGACGGCGTGGCTCATCGGGCGGGCTGCTCGAGCGTGCTCATGTCGATCACGAAGCGGTAGCGGACGTCGTTGCGGAGGAGCCGTTCGTAAGCGTCATTCACCTCATCCATCCGGATCGTCTCGATCTCCGGATAGATGCCCTTGGCGGCGCAGAAGTCGAGCATCTCCTGCGTTTCCGGAATGCCGCCGATGGCCGAGCCGCCGACCGCGCGGTTCCACCAGATGAGCTTGCTGCCGGTGAACGGCGGCATTTCCATCAGGGCGCCGACGATCACCATTCGCCCGGACCGGGCAAGCAGCTCCAGATAAGGGTCGATCTCATGGCTGACCGGAATGGTGTTGAGGATGAAGTCGAAGCGGGTCGCGGCGCCCTTCATCTGTTCCAAGTCCGTCGAGATGATCACGTCATGGGCGCCAAGCTCGCGCGCGTCCTCACCTTTGGCCGGCGTGGTGGTGATCATGGTGACGTGCGCGCCCATGGCCGCGGCGAGCTTCACGCCCATGTGGCCGAGCCCGCCGAGGCCCACCACTGCTACCTTCGTGCCGGTGCCTACGCGGTACTGGCGCAGCGGCGAGTAGGTGGTGATGCCGGCGCACAGCAGCGGGGCGACGCGGGTCACGTCCATTCCGTCCGGCACCTTGAGCACGAAATGGTCGCGCACCACGATGTGGTCGGTATAGCCGCCCTTGGTGATCGTGCCGTCATGGTAGTCGGCGCTGTTGTAGGTCTGGACGCTGCCCTTGCGACAGAAGACCTCCCAACCTTCCAGGCACTGATCGCATTCCATGCAGCTGTCGACCATGCAGCCGACCGCCACCGTTTCGCCGACCCGGTGGCGGGTGACCTCGTCGCCGACCGCGGTCACCGTGCCGACGATCTCGTGGCCAGGGACTACCGGGTAGCTGCTGCCACGCCAGTCGTTGCGGCAGGTGTGGAGGTCGCTGTGGCAGATGCCGGCATGGGTGATCCGGATCGCGACGTCGTCAGGCCGGAGGTCGCGGCGTTCGAAGCGGATCGGCTTCAATGGCTGGTCGGGGGCGTCGGTGCCCCACCCGATTGCTGCGGTTGGCAAGGTACAGTTTTCCTTATGGTGCGCGGGAGAGAACGCGCTGGGCCTGCGTCAGATGCGGGCGGTCGACCATCTTGCCCGCAATGCTGAGTACCCCCGCGTCGGGCTGTGCCTCAAATGCGGCGACGACCGCCTGAGCGTGGGCGATCTCCTCGGTCGTAGGGGTGAAGGCCTCGTTGATGTGCGCGACCTGCGCCGGGTGGATGGCGAGCTTGCCGGTGAAACCCTCACGGGCAGCGGCGAGCGCCTCCATGATAAGGCCAGGTTCGTCGCGGAAATCGGTGAAGACGCCGTCGATCGGTTGCACCCCGGCCGCGCGGGCACCCGCCAGGCACAACGAGCGCGCCATTTTGTAGGTGAAGGACAGCTTGCCGTTGTCGTCATGCTTGGAGCTGGCGCCAAGATCGGCGGACAGGTCCTCCGCGCCCCAGCTCATCGCCGCCAGGCTGGGCGAACCACGATAGCTCAGCAGGCCGAATAGGCTGGCGGCCGTCTCGGTGACGATGGCGTGGACGGGAATGTTGCCGGTGCGGTGAGCGAGTTCAACCACATCGCTGCCGCTTTCAGCCTTGGGCAGGACCACGCCGTGGATGGCGGCGTTGGCGAACACCTCCAGATCCTCCTTGTGCCATTCGCTGGCGAACGGATTGACCCGGACCCACAGCTGGGACTTGTCGGAAGCGGTCAGGCCCTTGACCGTTTCACGGGCGGCAGCCTTGCCGGCGGACGCAACGCTGTCCTCCAGGTCAAAGATGATCGCGTCGGCGCCGCATTCGAGCGCGCGGGCGATCTTTTTCTCGCTGTCGGCGGGGACAAACAGCCAGCTGCGCGGTTCGGCGGTCATGCGGGCCTCCGGTGGAGCAGCGCGGTGCGCTTCATGACGCAGACCAGCTCGCCGCGCTGGTTGATCGCGCGATGTTCCCAGGTGACCAGCCCGGCGCTTGGCCGCGACTTGCTGTCGCGCAGGGCGATCGCCTCGCTCTGGAAATGCAGCGTGTCGCCGATGAACACCGGCTTGGGAAATTTCACCTCGTCGAAGCCGAGATTGGCGACCAGCACGCCCATGGTCGTGTCCGCGACTGACACGCCGACCGTCAGCGAGAAGGTAAAACAGCTGTTGACGAGGATCTGGCCGAATTCACTCGCCTTCGCCACCTCGCCGTCCAAGTGCATCGGTTGCGGATTGTGGGTTAGGGTGGAGATGAGGAGGTTGTCCGTCTCCGTCACGGTGCGGGTCAGGGCATGGGCGACAGTGTCGCCGACCTGCCATTCGTCAAAATATCGTCCGGCCATCAGCAGGGCTTAGAGGAGCCCTGCCCGAATTGCCAAGGTTCAGCGCACGCCGCCGCTGCGCTGGAGCCGGCCGCGAAGGTCCGCCATGGGCACCCGCTCGACCGCCGCGTCCGGCAGCGAGGAGCGAAGCACCACGGCGAGCTGGCCGAGCGTTTGCCCGACGATGTCGACGGTGTGGAGCGACGGACGATGGCGGGCGGCGCTGACTCCATCGCGGGTGATGGAGGCCGCGGCGAGATCAAGTTGGCGCCAGGCGAAGTCCAGCTCGTCGGAAATGCGTTGCAGGAGCAGATCTTCGGTTGGCGCAAGCGCGGGATCTTCGTGCGGAATCTCGATCCGGCGGATTGATCGGCGCGGCGCGGGCACGACCGCCGTGACGGCATGCCGCCGAAATTGCTCCGGCGAACGAAAACGGACTACCTTGCTCATCGAAACCCCCCGGTGAGTGATCGCGCCCCCCGGCGCTTGCTCCACCTCCACCTTGTAGGCAGAAGTTGCCTAGCTGCGCACGGCCAACTTCATCCATTTGCGAGCAAAAGTTCGGCAATTGCCTCCGTTATGGCGGTACCGTCGAGCCGGTAGGTCGCATAGAGGTCGGCCAGGCTGCCAGTCTGGCCGAAGCGGTCGACGCCGAGCGGGGCAACGCGCTGGCCGAGGACTCCGCCGAGCCAGGACAGCGAGGCAGGCGCGGCATCGCACAGGGTGACAAGGCCGGCGTCGGCCGAGAGGCGCGACAGCAGGCGCTCGGCATGGTTCGGTTCGTAGCGGCCCTGCCAACGGGCAGCTTGTGACGCGGACCAGCCGCGATGAAGCAGGTCGGGCGACGTGATGCTGAGCAGGCCAAGGCCGGGCAGATCGGCGTTGAGTTCGTCGTGGGCAGCGAGCGCTTCGGGCATGACCGCGCCCATGGCGACAATTGCCGCTTCCGCGCCCGGCGCTGGTTCGCGTAGCCAGTAGCCGCCAGCGAGGGCGTCGGCCTGCCAAGCATCGTTCGCGCGCTCCGGCTGGCGGAGGTTGCGGGTGGACAGTCGCAAGTAGGTGGACTCGCCGGCGGGATCGTCGATCAGGCGGAAGGCTTCGCCCATGAACAGCGCCAACTCGTCAGCGAAGGCGGGCTCGTAGTGCCTGAGCCCGGGCTGGCCGAGCGCGATTAGCGGCGGGTTGATCGACTGGTGGGCGCCGCCTTCGGGTCCAAGCGTGACGCCGCTCGGCGTGGCGACCAGCAGGAAGCGCGCATCCTGGTAGCAGGCGTAGTTCAGCGCATCGAGGCCGCGGGCGATGAACGGGTCATAGAGGGTGCCGATGGGGACCAGCCGCTCGCCGAACAGGTCGCCGGCGAGACCGGCCGCGGCGAGCATCAGAAACAGGTTGTTCTCGGCAATACCCAGCTCGACGTGCTGGCCGGACGGCATCATGCCCCATTTTTGCGCACTGGGGATCTTCGCGGCGGCAAAGGCGTCGGCGAGATCCTGTCGGCGGAACAGGCCGCGCTGGTTCACGAACGCGCCGAGGTTGGTCGAGACGGTCACGTCGGGCGAGGTGGTCAGGATGCGGTCGGCCAGCGGGTGGCCGGACTTGGCGAGGTCGAGCAGGATGCGTCCGAACGCGGCCTGGGTGCTCTGCTCCTCGCCGGACGGGGCGGGGAGGGGCGGAACGGTGAGCTGGCCGAAGCTGCGCGGCCGCTTGTCGCGCTGGATAGGGGTGGCGGCGATGAGGGCCTCGACGCCGGCGCGGGCGTTGCCGCCGAGGGACCCAAGCGGCTCCCATTCCCCGCCCGCCGCGACGCCCATCTGCTCGGCGAAGGCGGTCATCTGGGTGGGGTTCATCAGGCCGGCGTGATTGTCCTTGTGACCGGCAAAGGGCAGGCCGAAGCCCTTCACCGTCCAGGCGATGAACAGGGTCGGGGTGTCGCCGGCGCTGCACTCGTCGAACGCCTGGGTGAGGGTCGCCAGGCAGTGACCGCCAAGGTCGGTCATCAGGGCGGCGAGCTGGGCGTCGTCGAGGTCGGCGAGGAACGGGTCCGCCGCGGCGCCGAGGTCGGCAGTCAGGCGGGTCCGCCAAGCGCCGCCGCCGCCGTAGGTGAGGACGCTGTGCTCGGCGTTGGGCAGGGACTCCAGCCACTCGCGGACGGGCGGATGGGCGTCGAGCGCCGCGGCGAGCCGCTGGCCGTAGCGCAGCTCGACCACGCGCCAGCCGCAGGCGCGGAAGATCTCGTCGAAGCGCTCGAACATGCGGTCGGGGCTGGTCGCGTCGAGGCTCTGGCGGTTGTAGTCGACGATCCACCACAGGTTGCGGACGTCGTGCTTGGCGCCTTCGATCAGCGCTTCGTAGATGTTGCCTTCATCGAGTTCGGCGTCGCCGATCAGGGCAACGAAACGGCCGCGCTGGTCGTCCGCCAGCTTGCCCTTGGCGGCCAGCCAGTCCTGCACCAGGCTGGCAAAGGCGGTGATCGCGACGCCCAGGCCGACCGAGCCGGTGGAGAAGTCGACCGGGATGCGATCCTTGGTGCGGCTCGGATAGCTTTGCGCGCCGCCGAAGCCGCGGAAGTTCTCCAGCGCTTCGCGGGTCTGGGTGCCGAGCAGGTAGTGGATGGCGTGGAGGACAGGGCCGGCATGCGGCTTCACCGCGACCCGGTCGTTGGGGCCGAGCGCGTGGAAGTAGAGCGCCGCCATGATCGCGGTCATGGAGGCGCAGCTCGCCTGGTGGCCGCCGACCTTCAGCCCGTCGGCATTGTCGCGGACGTGATTGGCGTGGTGGATGGTCCAGGCGCTGAGCCAGCGCAGCCGTTCCTCCACGGCCTTGAGGGCGGCGAGGTCGGGGGCGGTTGCGGGCTTGAGCATGACCGGGCGAGTAGCGCTGCGGGGAGGCCGCGTCACCCCGTCGTGGAACCGAGTGGGGGCGGCAGTGTTGCCAGACTCGTCCGATCCAAAGGGAGAAGAACCATGCGTGCACTTGCTGTCCTGCTCGCCGCTAGCTGTGCGCTCGCCGCGTGCAGCACCAATTCGATGAACGGCGACGCCACGCCGGTCGGGGCGATGGCGGCCGATCCGAACAATCCGCTGATGGCGCCGGGCTATACGATGATGGCGGCCAGCAGCGACCAGTTCGAGATCCAGTCGAGCCAGCTGGCGCTGCAGGCGTCGCAGAACCAGGCGGTGCGCAATTTCGCCAACCTAATGATCGCGCACCACCAGGCGACGACGCAGAACCTGACGGCCGCTGCCGCTAGCGCCGGCCTGCCGCCGCCCCCGCCGACCCTGATGCCGATGCATCAGCAGATGCTGGACCAGCTGCGCGCGGCCGGCACCGGCATGGCGTTCGACGGGGCCTACAAGCAGGCGCAGATCCAGGGCCACCAGCAGGCGCTGGAGCTGCACACCAACTACGCCAACGGCGGCGACGTGCCGGCGCTTCGCCAGGTCGCTGCGTCGACCGCGCCGATCGTGCAGCAGCATCTGGCGGCGGCGCAGAACCTCAACACCGCCATGGGCGGCATGGGTGTGATGCAGCAGCCAATGCAGCCGGGCATGGACCAGGGCAGCCAGCCGGCCCCGTCGAGCTCGCCGGCCCCGTCGGGCGAACGCGGCTAGGCTCCGTTCGCGCCGTCCAGCCGCGCGTCGAAGCGTTGCTGGGCGGCGCGAATGCAGCTGATGTGGGCCATCGCCCACTGGCCGAGTGCTTCCACCGGCTGCTTCAGGGATTCGCCCAGGTCGGTCAGTGCGTAGGTGACGCGCGGGGGAACGCTTGGCTCGACCGTGCGGCTGACGAGGCCATCCCGCTCCAGGCCGCGCAGGGTCAAGGTCAGCATGCGCTGGCTGATGCCATCGATATGCCGCTTGAGTTCGTTGAATCGGCGCGGGCCGTCGGCCAGGATCATCACGATCAGCATCGACCACTTGTCGCCGACCCGGTTGAGCACGGGCGAGACGTTGCGGCAGCCGGTCGATTCGAGGCTCGGCGGCGGGGAAATTTCGTCAATCACGTCAGTCACATGCATGATACCGGCTCACTTTCATGTGCCTACTTGCGGCATTTATCTGGGTGGTTACCTGTGCACCCTAGGTAACGATTGGTTACTAGGTTTGCAAAGGGAAGCACTCCAATGACCCGCATTCTTCGGATCGACAGCAGCATCACGGGCGAGAACAGCGTCAGCCGGGTGCTAACCGGGCGGATCGTCGAGCAGCTGACGGCGACCAACCCGGGCGCCGGCATCGTTACCCGCGATCTGGTCGCCGAGCCGCTCGACCACCTGACGCTCGGTGCGTTCGCCGATACGAGCGTGCTGGACGAATTCCTGAGCGCGGACACGGTGGTGATCGGCGCGCCGATGTACAATTTCACGCTGCCGAGCCAATTGAAGGCCTGGCTGGACCGGATCGTAGTGAACGGCCGCACCTTCCGCTACTCGGCGGACGGCACGCCCGAGGGCTTGGCCGGCGGCAAGCGGGTGATCGTGGCGCTGAGCCGGGGCGGGTTCTACCGCGGCGATTCGCCGGCGGCGGGGCTTGAGCACCTCGAGACCTACCTGACCGGCCTGTTCGGCTTTATCGGCATCACGCCCGAGTTCGTCGCCGCCGACGGCATCAACATGGGGCCCGAGATCAAGGCCAGGGGCGTCGAGACCGCGCTTGGCGAGGTCGAGCGGCTGGCCGCCTGAGGGCACCTGCTCCTCGCCGGGGCGTTGCGTCGGCGAGGAGATCACCCATGAGCAAGCTTTCGGCCGACGAGCGCAATCACCTGGACGACGGCAAGTTCGCCTTCCCGAAAGAGCGCAAGGAGCCGCTGGAGAACGCCAGCCACGTCCGCAACGCCGTCGCGCGCTTCAACCAGGTCGAAGGTGTCAGCGATGCCGAGCGCGATGCCGCCTGGAAGCGGATCAAGGCGGCGGCGAAGAAGTATGACGTGGAGGTCAGCGAGACGAGCTGGCGCGAGATCGGGAAGAAATAGGGCCGGCTTACCGAGCCCTACTGAGCGGCCAGCCAGGCATCGCTGCAGATCAGGATCAGCTCCCGCCGCGCCGCCGGGACGAGCAGGTGCGCCTCGACCGCCGCGCGATCCTCCTTGGGCAGTTTCCGGATGATCTCCGCAACGCTGCGACATTGCCCCGAGCGGGCAAGCTCGAAGGCATGTTCGACTTGTGCGGACCTCGTCATCCCCGCCGCCTAGCGCAAGTTGCGAGTGGACGCGAATGTCCGCTTTCGACTCAGTGCGGACATTCAGTCCGAGCATGAGCCTGCGACGCGTTGGCAAACCTTAACCAAGAAGTCCTAAGTCTTGGGCATGAGTCACCCAAAGTCTCTCGGTGCATCCACCTCATGCATGACAGTCTGCGCCTCGCTCCTGTGCGTAGTGCTTCTCGCACTGGGTCTTCACTCCTTACTGTGGCCGCGCAATCGCGTGCCGCAAGGTGTGGCAATCAGTGGCGTGCTCGCGTCTTCAAGCCGGTCAGGTGTCATGAAGGGCTGCGAGATGGCAGTCTACAGGCTGTCCGAAGAGACTGCGTTGAGGCTTGAGAAAGACGGCGTCCGAGCACTGCATTCGGCTCAACCTTCAGGAAACGAGCACAGCACAAATCCATACGGATCGTGGGAGGCAACTCCGGGCCGCATCGACATCGAAAAGAATGGCAGCGGCGCGACACACACCGTCTATGGCCTCTATGCGCTCGGTGGCTGCTCCGGTGAGGGTGAAACGGACACGAACTATCACACGCGCGACATGCGCGAAGCGTTGAAGCGGGGCGGAAGCTATTATCAGGTGAGCCGGAACGAGGAGGGTATCTTTGTGATCGTGCCGAGCCGACGATTGGCGGCTTACTACTACTGGGGATAGCGTCTGATTAGACGCTTATTGTCGATGAAATCGGCTTGATTCATATCCAATCGAAGGTCCGCTTTCCACCCATAGCGGACATTCGCCCTGATGTGCGCTTTCGATTTCCCACCGCCTTCAGCGCTGCGGTGATGCTGCTTCAGCGAGTCATCATCCTCAGTGACTTGCCTGCTCTTCGTCGCGGCATGCACAAGGCAGGTCGAAGTGTCAGCGATGCCGAACGCGGGGGCGGCTGGAAGCGGACTCGCTCGCGCTCAGGAGAGTGGCGGCGACCGGGCGCTTAACGACGGCCCGGTCGCACGGGCACTTAGAAGCGGAAAGCGGCGGTCAGCGAGGCGCTGTGCGTCTTGAAGCGATCCTCCGAGCGGCGGAACTGGGTGCCGGCGGCGTTGGTGAGAACGAACGGGTTGGTGGCCGCCGCGGTGCCGCGGGTCACGTCGACGCGAAAGCCGTCGTCCTTGACGTTGGTGAAGAGATACAGCGCGCCGACCGACAGGGGACCGAAGCGATGCTCAAGCCCGCCGCCCACGCGAAAGCCGTTGGCCTTGGTGTCGCCGCGGGTCGCAAACGCATTGGCCGTGTTGGTGGTGGCGAAGCTCGAGCGGACCCTGGCCCGGACGACGCCGGCGGTGACGTAGGGCAGCGTGCCTTGCAGATCGACGCCGAGGCGCGCCCGGGCGCCCAGCGTCCGACCCGTTTCGCGGGTCAGCGTATAGCTCGCCGGCGTGGTCGAGAAGGCGGACACGCTTTCTTCGGCGTTCGACTTGTCGACTTCAACCAGGCCGCCGACGACGAGCTGGCCCAACTGGAAGTCGGCACCGGCGTGAGCGCCATATTCGATCCCGTCGGTGTCGGTCTTGCAGTTATTCGCCGCCAGCCCGGTGCGCGCCGCACCATTGCAGAAGCCGGGCGAAAAGGCGTTGGCGCCGGCCGCCGTGGTGACGGCGTCGCCGAACTGGCCATCCAGGTTCCGGTCGAACAGCACGGTTTCCTTGGTATTGAGCGGCGAGGCGACGTAGCCGACGCGGCCGCCGACGTAGAAGCCGGTCCAGGTGGACGTGGTCTGGGCGGCGGCCGGTGCGGCGATGGCAAAGACGGCGGCGCCAATGAATAGAGGTCGCAACATGAAGGTCTCCAGAAACTATGAAACAGCAGTCAGTTGCTATTACGCACCGTTTCTAGTTTTGGGTGCCACGGCTTGGTCTGCAAGGTCGTGAGTGTGGCTTTTTGTGCACAGACGTAGGCTGAGTTTTGCGCGGACGATTGCGTCGTTGAACCCAGTGATCCCACTTCTCACATCTTGCTAACGGTGAGAGCTCCTTGCCCACAACGCCAACAAGCTGAGCGAGTGCTCGACAAGATCGGTGGGTTGCTAGTCCTTCGGTGCGGGGTCATCCGCTGCGGAGCAGCGCGGGTCGATGCCGTAAGCGACACGGTATGGCTGGTTGGGGCAGCGCTGGAAGCGCCGCAGGACCCAGGCGTTCATGCGATTGCCGAACTGATTGCTCCGACTGAGCGTGGCGACCATCTGATCAAGCAAGGGACGATCCTTTATTAGGAACGCGTAAGTGCCAATCACGTACGTGTTCCAATCGAACGTCGGGCGGGTTGGATCGATCTCACGGCGAGTGGCCGCAATGATAGTCGCCGCTTCCTGCTCCCGCCCGTCGTCCGCGAGGTACTGGCCCATGTGGAAACGCATGACATTGCGCTCGAAGTCGCTGCCCACGGGTCCGAAGAGCAGGTAGTGGCGATAGGCCTGAACGGCGGCAGCGTAGCAACCGCGGCTTGCCAGGCTTCTGGCGGAACTTGGCACGTCGAGCTGCTGATCGAACTTGGCGAAGGTGAGCTTGGTGTTGGTGGCCAGGTCATCTTGCGTCAGCGCGCAGGAGGTCGCTGCAGTTGCCAGCAGCAGCGCGGCAATCATGCCAGTAGCCGCAGCGGGTTTTCGATCAAGGGCTTGAGGGCGGCGAGGAAGCTCGCCGCGTCCCAGCCGTCGACGACGCGGTGGTCACAGGAGAGGGACAGGTTCATCCGCTTGCGGATCTCGAGCTCGCCGTTCACCGGCACGACCTTGTCCTCGACCTTGTTGACCGCAACGGTGGCGACCTGAGGCGGGGAGATGACGGGGGTGGAAGTGATCCCGCCCATTGGCCCCAGCGACGAGATGGTGAAGGTCGGGCCGGTCAGTTCCTCGCGGGTGGCCTTGCCGGTCTTGGCGGCGTCGGACAGGCGGGCGACTTCGGCGGCGAGCTGCCAGATCGACAGGCGCTCGGCATTGCGGATCACGGGAACCATCAGGCCGGCGGGGGTCTGCGCGGCCATGCCCATGTGGACGGCGCCATGGCGGGTGACCACGTTGCCTTCGTCGTCGTAGGTCGCATTGATCATCGGGTAGTCCGGGAAGGTCCGGTTGAGCGCGGTGATCAGGAAGGGGAGGAGCGTCAGCTTGGGGTTGGAGCCGCGGTCGCGGTTCATCATCGCGCGGGCTTCCTCCAGCGCGGTGACGTCATATTCCTCGACCAGGGTGAAGTGCGGGATGCGGCGCTTGGCCGCCTGCATGTTCTCCGCGATCTTGCGGCGGAGGCCGACGACCTTGATCTGTTCGTCGGCACGGGGCGCGCCGGTGCCGCGGGCCGAGATGCTGCCGCCATTGTAGAGCAGGTAGGAGTCGAGGTCGGCGTGGCGGATGCGGCCGTCCGCGCTTTTGACCTGGGACAGGTCGATGCCGAGGTCGCGGGCGCGCTGGCGGACGGCGGGAGTGGTGAGGACCTGTTGGCGGTGTGCACCGTCTGGCTCCGCGGTGGGCGAAGTGGGAGCGCCCGGCTCCGTCGGCAGCTCGGGTGAACGCCCTTCGACTGCGCGCTGCGCGCTCCGCTCAGGACGGGCGGGTTCTTCGGCAACCGTGAGAGCCGGCAGCGCCTCTTCCTGGGCGTGGGTCGGGGTGACGGCGCCGTCCGCCATGGCGACGGTGTCGGTGCGCTCTCCCTCGGCGGTCGTCTCGGTGCCTTCCTGGGTGGCGAGGGGGGTGTCGGCCGCGGCGGCGGCCTCTGTCTCGATCGTCACCAGTACCGAACCGATCGGCACCTGGTCGCCGACTTCGCCGGCCAGGCTCTGGACGACGCCGGCGACCGGCGACTCCATCTCCACCGTCGCCTTGTCGGTCATCATGTCGGCGAGCTGCTGGTCTTCCTCGACGCGGTCGCCGACCTTGACGTGCCAGGCGACGATCTCGGCCTCGGCGATGCCTTCGCCGATGTCGGGGAGCTTGAATTGGTAGGTACCCATCAGTCAGCCATGACCTTTTCTAGAGCCATCTTCAGCCGCTTGGGGCCGGGGAAATACGCCCATTCGTAGGCGTGCGGGTAGGGCGTGTCCCAGCCGGTGACGCGTTCGACCGGCGCTTCGAGGTGGTAGAAGCAGCGTTCCTGCACCAGCGCGACCAGCTCGGACGCGAAGCCCGAAGTGCGGGTCGCTTCCTGGACGACGAGGCCGCGGCCGGTCTTCTTCACGGAGGCCTCGATCGCCGGAAGGTCGAGCGGCACCAGGGTGCGCAGGTCGATGACCTCGGCGTCAACGCCATTGTCCTCGGCCGCGGCGATCGCGACGTGGACCATGGTGCCGTAGGTGAGCACGGTCAGCTCCGCGCCTTCGCGGGCGATGCGGGCCTTGCCCAGCGGAACGGTGTAGTGATCGTCCGGCACCTGCGCCTCGGGGCGCTTGGCCCAGGGGGTGACCGGGCGGTCGTGGTGACCGTCGAACGGGCCGTTGTAGATGCGCTTGGGTTCGAAGAAGACGACGGGATCGGGGTCCTCGATGGCGGCGATCAGCAGGCCCTTGGCGTCGTAGGGGGTGGAGGGGATCACCACCTTGAGGCCGGCGACGTGGGTGAACAGGGCTTCGGGCGACTGGCTGTGGGTCTGGCCGCCGAAGATGCCGCCGCCATAGGGCGAGCGGATGACCATCGGCATGGTCCACTCGCCGGCGGTACGGTAGCGCATGCGGGCGACTTCGCTGACGATCTGGTCGTAGCCGGGGTAAATATAGTCGGCGAACTGGATCTCGATCAGGGGTTTGAGACCATAGGCCGCCATGCCGACGGCGGTGCCGACGATCCCGCCTTCGCTGATCGGGGCGTCGAAGCAGCGCTGCTTGCCGAACTGCTCCTGCAGGCCGGCGGTGGCGCGGAACACGCCGCCGAAATAGCCGACGTCCTCGCCGAACACGACCACGTCGGGGTCGCGGGCCATCATCACGCGGTGGGCCGAGTTGATGGCCTCGATCATGTTCATGGTGGCCATGGTCTACAGCCCCGCTTCCTTGAGGCACTGGTCGCGCTGCTCGGCGATGTGCCAGGGGACCTCGGCAAAGACGTCCTCGAACATGCTCTGGATGTTCTCCCGGCCCTGTTCGGGCAGGATGCCGAGCTTCTCGGCTTCCTTCTGGGCGGAGCGGACGGCGGCGTCCGCTTCCTTGACCAGGGCATCGTGGCGCTCGTCGTTCCATTCGCCCAGCGCGACGAGGTGCTGCCGGAGGCGGGCGATCGGATCGCCGAGCGGCCATTGCTGCGCTTCGCCGGCCGGGCGGTAGCCGGTCGGGTCGTCCGACGTGCTGTGGCCTTCCGCGCGGTAGGTGAAGAATTCGAGGAGGGTCGGGCCGGCGTTGCCACGGGCCCGCTCGGCCGCCCACTCGACGGCGGCGTAGACGGCGAGCGCATCGTTGCCGTCGACGCGCAGGCCGGCGATGCCGTAGCCGACCGCGCGGGCGGCAAAGGTCGCCTTTTCGGCGCCGGCGATGCCGGAGAAACTGGAGATCGCCCACTGGTTGTTGACCACCGCCAGGATGACGGGCGCGGTGTAGACGGCGGCAAAGGTCATGGCCGAGTGGAAGTCGCCCTCGGCGGTGGCGCCGTCGCCGATCCAGCCCATGGCGATGCGGCTGTCGCCCTTGATCGCACTGGCCATCGCCCAGCCGACCGCCTGCGGATATTGGGTGCCGAGGTTGCCGCTGATCGAGAAAAAGCCGTGGGGCTTGTCCGAGTACATGATCGGCAGCTGGCGGCCCTGCAGCTTGTCGCCGCGGTTGGAGTAGATCTGGCACATCATGTCGGTCAGCGGGTAGCCGCGCGACACCAGCAGGCCCTGCTGGCGATAGGTCGGGAAGTGCATGTCGTCGCGGTGGGTGGCGGCGGCGGCGGCAACGGCGATCGCCTCCTCGCCGGTGCACTTCATGTAGAAGCTGGTCTTGCCCTGCCGCTGGGCCCGGTACATCCGGTCGTCGAACACCCGCACGGTGACCATGTCGCGCAGCATCTTGCGCAGGGTGTCGGGGTCGAGCTTCGGATCCCACGGGCCGACCGCGCGGCCGTCCTCGTCGAGCACGCGGACCAGCGCGTCGGTCAGCGGAAAGGTGTCGCGCGCCGGCGCGGCGGTATCCGGGCGCGGGGCGTCGCCCGCCGGCGGCACGGGGATCGACGAGAAGTCGGGCGTGTCGCCGGGGCGGTACGCGGGTTCGGGCACGTGCAGGGACAGCGCCGGGGCGTTGCGGCGGGTCTGGGGGTCGGCGTCGCTCATTGGCTCAAGCGCTTAGTCGGGAGTTGGCGGAGCGGCAACCGGACTCGACATCGGGCGAGGCGCGGCTAGGCTGGCCGGCATGCTTCGCATCGTTCTGGCGCTGACCGCCTTCGCTCTTCCCGCCGCTGCCGCCGCCCAGCCGATCAGCCCGGCCGAGCAGGCGCGGATCGACGCGGCGGTCAGCCAATCGCTGGCCGCTTACCAGGTGCCCTCGGCGTCGATCGCGATCGTTCGGGACGGCCGAGTCGTGCTGGCCAAGGCCTATGGCAAGGCCTCGGAGCGGCTGCCGGTCGCCCGCGCGGATCTGCCTTACCAGATCGCCAGCGTCTCCAAGCAGTTCACCGCCGCCGCGCTGCTGCTGCTGGAGGACGAGGGCAAGCTCGACCTGGACGATCCCGTGTCCAGATATCTGCCCGGCATCTCGGGCGGCGAGCGGATCCGGGTGCGGCAGCTGCTCAGCCATACGTCCGGGCTGCAGGATTACTGGCCGCAGGATTACAGCTTTGCCGCCATGGCGCGTCCGATCGCGCCTGCGGGTATCGTCGACCGCTGGGGGCGCAAGCCGCTGGACTTCGCGCCGGGGACGCAGTGGCAATATTCGAACACCGGCTATGTCGTGGCGGGCCTGATCGCCGAAAAGGTGTCGGGCGAGCCGCTGCTGAGCTTTCTGCAGCGGCGGATCTTTCGCCCGCTGGGCATGCGCAGCGTGCTCGACCAGGACAAGGCCTTGGGCGCGCGCTTTCCCCAGGGATATGGCCGAGCGGCGCTGGGGCCGGTGCGGCCGGTGACGCCGGCTTCGTCGGGATGGCTGTACGCGGCGGGCGAACTGTCGATGACTGCCGAGGACCTGGCCAAGTGGGACATCGCGCGGATCAACCGGGCGCTGCTGCCGGCGGACGATTGGGCGGAGCAGGAGCGCACGGTCAAGCTTAGCGACGGCACGGACAGCGGCTATGGCCTGGGCGTGTTCGTGCGCGATCGCGATGGCCGGCGGGTGGTGAGCCATACGGGCGAGGCGGTCGGCTTTCTGTCGATCAACAACGTCTGGCCGGACGACAAGGCGGCGGTGGTGGTCCTGACCAACAGCTGGTCGGGCGGAGCCTTTACCGACATCGCCCGCAAGGTCGGCGACATCGTCCTGCCGGCCAAGGCCACGGCGGCGACGGCCGACCAGGCCGCGGTGACCGCGCGGGCGCGGGCGCTGTTCGACCAGCTGCGGCGCGGCGAGCTCGACCGCGGCCAGTTGACCGACGACCTGGCGTTCTATTTCACGCCGCAGGTCCGGCAGGATTTCCGGCAGAGCCTGGCCGGGCTGGGCGAGCCGACCGGCTTCACCGCCGAGGGCCAGCCGGCCCTGCGTGGCGGGTTCGTGACACGGCGGTTCAAGGTTACCTATCCGGGGCGGAACCTGAGCATCTCCGCCTTCACCGAGACCGGAGCGAACCCGCGGTTCGAGCAGTTCCTGGTCACGCCCGAATAGGGGAAGGAGCGGTCCGCAGGTTGACCCGCGCTCGGGCTCGGGGTTAGGGCGCGGCCATGTCCGACACTCCTCCCGATCGCCTGAGCCTTGACCCTCGCAGCCCGCACTTCAATGCGGAGTTGCTGCAGCGCGGGGTGGGCATCCGCTTCAACGGGCAAGAAAAGACCAACGTCGAGGAATATTCGGTGCCGGAAGGCTGGATCAAGGTGGCGGCCGGCAAGAGCCGCGACCGGTTCGGCAATCCGATGACGCTGACGCTCAAGGGCCAGGTCGAGCCCTATTACCAGAACGCCGCCGCCGCCGGTGATGGCGACGACGGCGCTCAGGCGGACGCCGAAGAAGAGCTCTAGCCGCTTACACCCCGTGCGTGCGGGTGCCGCGCGAGGCGGGGGTGGCGGAGTCCGGATAGCTGGGCGTAGTCTTGCGCGAGCGGTTCCACTCGTAAAGCTTCTTGGCGCCGTAGCCGACGGCCAGGAAGGTGCCGAGCGGGCCCAGGCCGCGAGCGGCGATGCGCGCGCCGGCGGCGCCAAGGATTGCGCCCTTGAGGCCGTCGTTGCGGCCGGCCATGCGATTGCCGATCAAGGCGCCGGCGAGTTTGCCAAGCATTATCTGTCTCCTTGTATGCAGTTCAGGGGGTAAGCGCGCCGGGGCCGCGGCCGGTTCCCAGTTCATGTTGGCGAAACCTCCCAACCGGGCTGGCGCGAAATCCCAACTCCGGCGCCATGCCGATGCCGCCATCGCCAAAAAAGGCGGAAAACAGCTTTTGGCACGAAGCTCGCATTGTCATGGCCATGCCTCGCCGGACGGTTTCGGCGAAACAGACAGGAGTGACCACCATGACCAGCAAGACCAGCCTTCTCGCCGCCGTCGCCGCGATTCTGGTGAGCTCGATCACCGTTGGCTCGGCCATCGCCCCGGCTCAGGCCGTCAACCTGCCGGTGCGGACCCTCGCCAGTGCTTAAGGCTGGAGCTGCGCTGACGGCTCGCCGCGGGCGGCTCGAGTGGCTCGGGCCGATCAAGCCCGCGCAGCCCGCGAGCGCCCTGCCGGCCGGACCGATCGGCCGGGCGCTCGACCTTCTCGACATCGTCGCGGCCAGTGCGCTGTCAGCGCTGTTCGCCGCCGCCAAACGCTAACCCAACAGGAACCAGACCCATGGACCGCCGCCTCCCCTTTGCCCTCGACTCCCGCGACAAGAAGCTGCTCGGCGTATGTGCCGGACTGGGCCGGAGCTTCCGGATCGATCCGATCGTCTTTCGGGTCGCGTTCGTCGCGGTGCCGCTGCTGACGTTCGTCACCGTGTGGCAGGCGATCCTCGCCTATCTGGTCTGCGGGGCCATCGGTGCCGCCGCGAAGAACCGGCGGGGCCGGGTCGGCCGGCGCAGCGAATATGAGCGGATGGGCGATTCGGGCCGGCGCACGTCGGTCCACGAGCTGCGGACGCAGCTGGACACCACCGACCGCCGGCTGATGGCGATCGACGACCATCTTCACAGCTCGGACAGCGACGCGCTCGCCCGCGAGATCGAAGCGCTGCGCCGGGAAGACACGACGCAAGAGGAGGCCAAGTGATGGGCTTCGACACGGTTCTGACAATCGGCGCGCTGGCGCTGATCGGACTCGGCATGGCCGCCGCTGCCACCCTCAAGGGGTGGCAGGGCTGGCTGGAGCTGAAGAAGCTGGAACTGGCCAGCGGCGGCCCCAGGGCGGATGCGGCGACCGGCGCTACCGGCGGCCGGATCGAGCTGGCGGATCTCAAGGAACGGATTCGCAAGCTCGAGCAGATCGCCAGCGGGATCGACCTCTAGCAAGCCGCGCGCTTGGTCGGTCGCGCCCGGCCAGCGGGCAAGGTCGCAAGATGAAGCGCTCGCTGATGCCGGGGGTCGCGCGGCTCGGGCAGAGCGGCTAGAGCGCCGGCATGCCCGACATCGCCGAACCGCAGCCCCCACGCTCCTACGTCACCCACCTCGAATGCTCGTTGACGGGCGAACGCTACGAGCCCGGGGAGATCCACAACCTCAGCCGGGCGGGGCGGCCGCTGCTGGTGCGCTACGACTGCGCAGCCGCCGGGCGGGTGATGACGCGCGAAGCTTTGGCGTCGCGGCCGGCGGGAATGTGGAAATGGCGCGAGTTGCTGCCGCTGCCGCCCGGCGCCGAGCCGGTCAGCCTGGGCGAGGTCGAGACGCCGTTGTTGCCGCTGACCCGCTTGTCGGGGCGGGAGGGCGTCCGTCCGTTGCTGGTCAAGGACGAGGGACGCCTCCCAACCGGATCGTTCAAGGCGCGCGGCCTGGCGATGGCGATCAGCATGGCGAAGCACTTCGGAACGGAGGTGGTCGCGCTGCCGACCAACGGCAATGCGGGGGCGGCAACGGCGGCCTATGCGGCGGCCGCGGGGATGCGGGCGACGGTGATCTGCCCGGCCGAGACGCCGCTGATCAACGTGACCGAGACGGCGGCCTACGGCGCGGACGTCTATGTTGCGGATGGGCAGATCGACGAATGCGGGCGGCTGGTGGGCGAGGGTGCGGCGGCGGGTCGCTGGTTCGACCTGTCGACGCTCAAGGAGCCGTACCGGGCCGAGGGCAAGAAGGTGATGGGGCTGGAGCTGGCGGAGCAGCTCGGCTGGCAGCTGCCGGACGCGATCTTCTACCCGACCGGCGGCGGCACCGGGCTGATCGGCATGTGGAAGGCATTCGCGGAGCTGGAAGCGGCCGGACTGATTGGGCCGGAGCGCCCGCGCATGTTCGCGATCCAGGCCGACGGCTGCGCGCCGATGGTGCGGGCGTGGGAGCGCGGCGACGAGTTCGCCGAGCGCTGGGAGGGGGCGGCGACGATGGCGACCGGCATCCGGGTGCCCAAGGCGGTCGGCGACTTCCTGATCCTGCGCGCGGTGCGCGACAGCGGCGGGGCCGCGCTGGCGGTCTCGGAAGAGGCAATCGCCGCCGGCGTGCGCGACGCGGCGCAGGCGGATGGCACCCTGTTGTGTCCCGAAGGCGGGGCGGTATTGGCGGGGTGGCGGCTGGCGCGGGAGCGCGGGCTGGTCGGGACGGACGAGCAGGTGATGCTGTTCAACTGCGCGGCGGGCAACAAGTACCCGCTGCCCGACACGGCGCGGCGGATCCGGCTGGGCGAGGCCCACGGGGCCGCGTTCTAAGCCTCTCAGCGGTTGGGACGCCGTCCCAACTGATCGCACTACTTGCCCGGTGCGCTTGACCGCCTGAACCCGCGCTCACTAGCCAGGTCACGGAAATGCAAGGATTGCCGGTGTATGGCACGCGCCATGCATAGTGGATGACGACCTGCCAAGGACGTTATCTGCCAAGGAGTTCGCACATCATGAAGCGCCAACCCAACCTTCTCTTCCGGCCCGACACGATCCTGGGCGCCTGCCAGGGAATGGCCGACGACCTGGGCATCAACCCGTTGCTGATCCGCATTCCGCTGGCGTCGTTGATCCTGTGGAGCCCGAAGCTGGCGTTCGGCGTCTACGCCGCGTTGTGCGTCGTGGTGCTGGCGAGCCGGCTGCTGTTCCCGGTGCGCAAGGCCGAGGTTGCGGTGGCGGCTCCGGTGGTGGCCGTGGCGGCGCCGGTCGTGGCGGCGAACGAGGAGCGGGAGCTGGCGGCGGCGGCTTGAGGTTGCACGAGCTCGGCGCGCCATCCGGCGGCGGCGGCACCGCCGAACCGTCCCCCGGACGGTCCTAAGCCGCGGAGCGGCTTACGGTGGTGCCGGCTGAGGGATTTGAACCCCCGACCTTCGGTTTACAAAACCGCTGCACTACCACTGTGCTAAGCCGGCCCGGAACCGCCTTTGCGTCAGGTGATGCCGAACGTCCAGCCCTCCGTTCGGGCCAGTTCGGGCGTCAGGCCGGCTGGCGCGAAGGCACGGGGGTCGGAGGCGTGGGCGCGCATGCCGGCGGCGGTGACCAGGGCGTCGGTCTGGTGGTCGTTCGGCTCGAACCGCAGCCGCGCGGGCGGGCTGCCGAGGCCGGCGAGGGCTTTGGTGAGGTCGGCGCGGGTGCGCAGCTTGGCGCCGCTCATGCCGGCGTTGCGCAGGTAGATGCGGGTGTAGATCTCGACCACGGCGCTGCTTTGCAGCGGTAGCGGATCCATGGGCCAGACCGAGACCCGCCCATCCAAATGATGCAGCAGGCGCATGCCGGAGAAGCTGGCCTTGGCGACCTGCGCGGCGCCGATCGCGTCATAGGCGCTGGCAGTCTTGCGGCCGCCCTGTTCGTTCAGGCGGGCGTCGCACTGCCGGAAGCGGACGAAGTCGGCCTTCACCCCGTCGGCGATGCCGAAGTAGAAATGGCGGCGGTGGACCTGTTCCAGGAAGCTGGCAGCGCCGAGGTCATCGTCGGGCGCGCAGGCGTCGACATAGGCCCAGAAAGCGCGGGCGTTGTCGGGCACGCCCGCCTCGCCCGGGAGGTAGGCGCCGCGTTCGGCGTGAGGAGGCGCGAAGCTGAAATCGAAGCCGAACAGGGTCGGTTCGCGCGCTGCTTCGGTGAGGAGCCAGCCGAGAACCTCCGTCCGGCTCCAGAGGTAGCCGGGGCGGACAAGGCGCGGAGCGGCCTCGCCGCGCGCCTCCGCAATGGCGATGCCCTTGTGCCGCCGCCCCTTCGCGCCGACCAGTCGATGGCGACGAAGCGGGTGAAGTGGGGCGTCACACCAGCGGCGGCTGGCGGCCGTCGTCGCGGCGTTCGGTGGTGCCTTCGAGTCGCGGCGGGGCGCGGCGGGACTTGGGCGTCTGATCCGCGGCCTGGTCGGCGTAGCGTTCCAGGAAGCGGGCCGCCGCATCGCGGCCGCCAAGCCCGAAAGCCAGCGCCGTCGCCACCGCCGCGCTGCCCAGGATCAGGCCGAAGGCGAGGATCACGATCTGGTCGGCCAGGCCCATAAAGGTCAGGCCGATGGCGGTGAACAGGGCGATGATCGCGTAGCGGACGACCGTTGGGCATAGCCGCCCTCCCCGGTGCCGGAGCCGACCAGGCCCGCGATGATCCGCGCGAGGAAGATGCCGGCGACGATGATCAGCGTGCCGAAGATCACCTTGGAGCCGAGCTCCGTCACCTGGATGAGGAAGATCGCCACCGTGTCGCCGCCGAGCTGCCGCGCGGCCTCGATCGCGGCTGCCAGCATGATGGCAATGAACGCGATGTTGGCGACGATCCGGCTGGGCGTGGAGGTGGCGGGCAGGATACCGGTGGAGCGGACCGCATCGTCGAAGCCGGTCGGCGGCAGGATGCTTTCGATGACCGTCTTGAGGAAGCGGGCGGCGATCAGCGCGATGCCGAGCCACAGGGCAGCGGTCAGGATGTGGGGAATCGCGGCGCTGATCTGGTTCAGCATGTTGATCGCCGGGCCGCTGATCGCCTCGATCCCGAGCACCTGAAGCGCGGCAATCGACACGGGGATGATGATCAGCGCGTAGACCAGGATGCCGGCCGCCTTGGCCAGCGTGGCGCGCGGCGCCGCGGGAGCAGCCCCGGGGGGCACCGCCTGGGGATCGCGAGCCACCGTGCTGGGGTGATCGCCGAGGCCCGCGCGGGCGAGCCAGCCATCCACGTTGGCGGCGGCCAGCACGGTTTCGACCAGCTTGCGCACGATTCGGGCGACGATCAGGCCGACGAAGAAGATCAGGCCGGCGCCGAGCAGGCGGGGCAGGAAGTGGAAAATGTCGCCGGTCAGCTGGTTGATCGGCTGCAGGATTTCGCCCACGCCGAGATACCGGAGTGCGGCCATGATGCCGACCAGCCAGACGATCAGCCGGGCGATGGTGCCGAGCTGGTGGCCGATGGTCTCGTGGGCATCGCCGGGCGTGTGCTTCTGCAGGGCGGGGGTGCGGGCGACGGCGCGGCTGATGCCCCAATGGACCGCGCGGGCGACGAGCCAGGTAACGGCGAGGATCAGGAGCGCGACGAGGATCCGTGGCCCCCACAGGACCAGCTGATCCCGGTAATAAGCTCCGGTTGGTGTCTGGTACACGGTGTCGCCCCTCCTGTTTGCAGCGCGTCAGTCGGGCCGTTGTGCCCGGCGTTCGTCCCACCATGCAAGCCGCTCGGCCAGCTTGCGCTCGAACCCGCGGTCGGTCGGTCGGTAGTAGGTCTCCGGCGACATGTCCTCGGGCCAATAATCCTGACCGGAGAAGGCCTCGTCGGCGTCATGGTCGTAATCATAGCCCTTGCCATAGCCGAGGTCGCGCATCAGCCGGGTCGGGGCACCGAGGATGTGCTTGGGCGGGGAGAGGGAGCCGTTGGCCTTGGCGCTGGCCCAGGCGGCTTTTTGCGCGGTGTAGACCGCGTTCGATTTAGGCGCCGTGGCGAGGTAGAGGCAGGCCTGGACGATCGCGAGTTCGCCTTCCGGTGAGCCGAGGAAGTCGTAGGCGTCCTTGGCCGCGAGGCATTGGGCCAGCGCCTGGGGGTCCGCCAGGCCGATGTCCTCGACGGCGGCGCGGGTCAGCCGGCGAAGGAGGTAGAGCGGTTCCTCGCCGGCGGTGAGCATGCGGGCGAGATAGTAGAGCGCGGCCTGCGGGTCGGAGCCGCGGATCGATTTGTGCAGGGCGGAGATGAGGCCGTAGTGGCCCTCGCGGTCCTTGTCGTAGACCGGCATTCGACGCTGGAGGAGGTCGCGCAGCGCGGCGGTGTCGAGCGGCTCGGGCGGTGCGGTGTCGAACAGCAGCTCGGCCTGGTTCAGGAGAAAGCGGCCGTCGCCGTCGGCGCTGGCGAGGAAGGCCGTGCGGGCCTCGGGAGTGAGGGGCAGCGGCCGGCCGACCTCCGCTTCGGCGCGGTCGAGCAGCGACCCGAGGGCGGCTTCGTCGAGGCGGTGCAGGACCAGCACCTGGCAGCGGCTCAAGAGCGCGGCGTTGAGTTCGAAGCTGGGGTTCTCGGTGGTGGCGCCGACCAGCACCACCGTGCCGTCCTCGACGAAGGGCAGGAAGCCGTCCTGCTGGGCGCGGTTGAAGCGGTGAATCTCGTCCACGAACAGGAGGGTGCGGCGGCCGGCGCGGGCCGCCGTCTTCGCTTCCGCGAACACCTTTTTGAGGTCGGCGACACCGCTGAACACGGCGGACAGGGCGACGAAGCGCAAGGCCACGGCGTCAGCGAGCAGGCGGGCGATGCTGGTCTTGCCGGTGCCGGGCGGCCCCCACAGGATCAGGCTGGAGAGCTTGGCCGCGGCGACCATGCGCCCGATCGCGCCGTCGGAGCCGGTGAGATGCGCTTGGCCGATCACCTCCGAGAGGCTGCGCGGGCGCAGGCGGTCGGCGAGCGGGGCAGTCTCGGGCGGCGGCTCGACCGGAGCTTGCGGCGGTGGATCGGCTGCGAAGAGGTCGGCCATGCCGGCATTGTAACGTGCCCCTCACGAAAATTCATCAGCGCGACTTGACGCTACAAGCCAAAGATATATCTTAGACACATCTAAAGGAGATGATATGCATAGACATGAACACGGTCATGGCCGGCACAGTGGCTTCCGCTTCTCGTGGGACGAGACCTTCGGCCGCGACGGGCCGTTCGGTCCCAGTGGTCCGTTCGGCCCAGACGGTCCGTTTGGGCGACATGGTCCGTTCGGGCCCGGTGGCCCATTCGGCAAAGGCGGCGGGCGCGGCCGACACGGGCGCAAGCGGATGTTCGGCTCGGGCGAGCTGCGGCTGGTGTTGCTGAAGCTGATCGCCGATGAGCCGCGCCACGGTTACGACCTCATTCGCGCCGTCGAGGAACTGACGCACGGCGACTACGCGCCAAGCCCCGGCGTGGTCTATCCCACGCTGACGCTGCTGCAGGACATCGGTCTAATCGAAGAGCAGGACAGCGCCGGCGCGCGCAAGAAGTTCGCGATCACCGAGGACGGGCGCAAGGACCTGGCCGAGCACGCGGACGCGGTTGAGCGGCTGATGCGGCGGCTGGAGGAGACCGGCTCCTCGCGGCGCGAGAGCCATCGGCCGGAGGTCGGCCGAGCGATGAGCAACCTGGCGCAGGCGCTGAAGAACCGCGTGCAGCGCGAGGGCTGGAACGAGGAGTTGCTGGCTGAGGTGACCGACATCCTCGACGAGGCGGCGCGGCGGATCGAGCGGCTGCGCTAGCCCTTCATCCGGCGCAGCCGTTCGCGGCGCTCGATCGCGCGGCGGTAGGTGTCGACCACCGCCGCGTTGATCCGGTCCCAATCCTGGGTCCTGGCATAGGCCAGGCCGGCTCCGCCGTGGCGTGAGCGAAGGTCGGTGTCGGCCGCGTAGGCGGCGACCGCGTCGGCGAAGCCGCCGATGTCGCCGGGCTCGACCAGCACGCCGGTCTCGCCCTCGCGGACCAGGTTGGTGGCGCCGGTCGCCTCCGCCGCCACCACCGGCAGGGCGCAGGCCATCGCCTCCAGCGTGACGTTGCCAAAGGCTTCGGTGACGGACGGGTTGAGCAGCACGTCGCTGCTGGCCAGCGCCTGTGCCAGCTTCGGTCCTTCGAGCTGGCCGGTGAAGATCGCTTCGGGCAGCCGTTCCTCGAACCAGGGCCGGGCGGGACCTTCGCCGATCACGAGGGCCTTGTGGTGCACGCCGCGGCGGGTCAGTTCGTCGATTGTGTCGGCAAAGACGTCGAGCGCTTTTTCCATCACCACCCGGCCGAGGAATACCACCACCAACTCATCGTCGCCGATGCCGAGCGAGCGGCGCCACTCCGGATCGCGGCGGCCGGGGTGGAACTGCTCACGGTCGACGCCGCGCGCCCACATGGCGATGTTGCGGTTCATCCGCTGGGCGCGGAGCACGGCGGCGGTGGACTGGGCCGGCACCAGCAGGGCGTCGCAGCGGCGGTAAAGCCGGCGGAGGATGGCGCGGACGGCCGGTTCCAATGGCTCCAGATGGTAATAGGACAGGTAGGTTTCGAACCGGGTGTGCACGGAGGCGATGGCGGGAATGTCGCGGCGGCGGGCCCAGCTGACGGCACGGTGGGCGGCGATGTCGGGACTGGCGATGTGGACGATGTTGGGGCTGAAGGCGGCGAGGTCCTTGCGCACGGAACGCGGCAGGCCGAGCGGCATCCGATATTCGTCGCGGCCCGGCAGCGCAAAGGAGGGCAGGGAGACCAGCTCGCCCGTCGCCGGGAACGCGGGCTTCGCCACCGTCGGCGAGTAGGCGCGCACCTGCGCTCCCTGCCGCAGCAGGTAGCCCACCAGCCGGTTGAGGGCCTGGTTCGCGCCGTCCCGGACATAGTTGTAATTGCCCGACACGAGCGCGATCCGAAGGTCGGACGCGTCCATTGGCTGAGCCCTCTAGCGGGGCGGAGCGGGCTTTGCCACTTGGCTGCTGCGGCTCACCAGCAGCACGAGGCCGATCACGGCGGCTAGGCGGAGGAGCCGGGGCATGGCAGCAAGATGGGGTGTCGCCATCAAACCCCAAGTTCTCGTTTCCGCCGGTGGTCGCCCCGAACACCCGATTGCTGATCTGCGGCAGCCTGCCGGGTGAGGCGTCGCTGCGGGCCGTCCGCTATTACGCGCATCCGCAGAACCAGTTCTGGCGCTTGCTGGAGGCGGTGCTGGACGAGCCGGTCGCGGCGCTCGAGTATGAGGAGCGGCTGGCGCTGCTGCGGCGGCGGGGCATCGGCCTGTGGGACACGGTGGCGACGGCCCAGCGGGACGGAAGCCTGGACGGGGCGCTGCGGGAGGTGAGGCGTAATCCGCTGCAGGAACTGGCCGGCAGCCTGCCGCGGCTGCGCGGCGTGGGGTTCAACGGGGCGACGGCCGCGCGGCTCGGGCGGCGGGAGCTCGGGACCAGCGTTCTGACGCTGGTCGACCTGCCGTCCTCGAGCCCAGCCTACACCCTGCCGTTCGCCGACAAGGCGGCGCGCTGGGCGGCGCTTCGGCCGCTGCTTGGTTGACAGGCACGGCCGCGGACAGCACGGCACCTGCATGGCCGACGAACCTGTGACCGAAAGCGAGGGCGATGCGCCGTCCGACCTGGCGCCGTCCGACCTTTCGATGGTCGACGAGGCGCTTGTCGCCGGGACCATCGCCAACACCAACGGCCTGCTGGTGATCCTGGCCAAGCTGGTCGCGCGCGGGATCTTCGACGCCAGCGACTTGAAGGCGTTCAGCGAAAGCTATTCCAAGCCGCTCGACCACGAGGGCATGCGCGAGAACGAGCTGGTCAGCCAGATGCAGGACCAGATGGAAAGCACGCTGGCCGAACTGATGCGTTTCCTGAGCGAGAAGCATTAACGCTCCTGGGGGCGAAGGCGCCGGCTTGTTCTTTTGCGAAAGGAACTGGGCTCCTGCCTTCGCAGGAGCACATCGGCGCCTTATATCGAGGCAATGAGCTTGCCCGCAGGCCTCCTGTTGTTCGTCGGCACCGTGATCGTCATGGAGGCGGCCGCCTACGTCCTGCATCGCTGGGTGATGCATTCGCGGCTGGGCTGGACGCTGCACCGGAGCCATCATCGCGAGCGAAAAGGCTGGTTCGAGCGCAACGACCTGTACGGGATCGTGTTCGCCATCCCGTCGGTGCTGCTGATCTACGCCGGGATGCACGATCGGCTGGGCGAGTGGGCGACCTGGATCGGGGCGGGGATCGCCTTCTACGGGCTGATCTACTTCGGTTTTCACGACGTGATCGTGCACGGTCGGATCGCGCACCGGGTGGTGCCGCGGTCGCGTTACTTCAAGCGGATCGTCCAGGCGCACAAGCTGCACCATGCGGTGGAGAGCCGCGACGGCGCGGTCAGCTACGGCTTCATCTATGCGCCGCCGGTGGAGCGATTGAAGCAGGCGCTTAGCGCCAGCCGCACGGCGGCGGTCAGGGCGCCGAAGGGGCGGTCTGCTCCGGGTTTGGCCGAGGCCGACTCCACAGGCCGGCGCGAGGAGCGGGCCTGACCGGCCATAACGATTCCCAGAAGGCGTCCATCACCAGCGCCGCTTTCTCACCCTTGCTGGTGCTGATCCGTCCGTCCCAGGCGCGCGGACCGAGCGATGCCGCCTTGGTCGCGACCTCACCGTAGATGCCGCTGGCCGACAGCACCGCCCAGCGGCTGCGGAACGGCAGGCGGGCGGCGCCGATTCGGGCGGAGCGGCGGTAGGCGTCGGCCATGTCGCTGAGGCGGCGAGCGATGCGGGCCAGGGCGGGGCGGTGCTTCGGGTCGGCCAGGTCGGCACCGGTGAGACCTTCGGAGTGCAGCCACTCGGTCGGCAGGTAGACCCGGCCGACGCGCGCATCCTCGACGATGTCGCGGGCGATGTTGGCGAGTTGAAAGGCGATGCCGAGGTCGGCCGCGCGGTCGAGCGTGTCATGGTCGTCCGGCGTGACGCCCATGACATGGGCCATCATCACGCCGACGGCGCCGGCGACCTGGTAGCAATAGGACAGCAGGTCGTCCGTGGTCGTTGGTCGCCAGCCGGCGGCATCGCGCTCGAACCCGGCGAGGTGATCGTTCGCGATCGCCGGGGGAATGCGGCATTCGGTAGCGACGGTGCGGAGCGCCTCGAACGGGACAACGCCGGTCGGCTCATCCGCCAGCGCTCGGGCAGTCCTGTTGCGGAGGAAGTCGATCCGGGCGGCCGGATCGTCCACCGCCACGGCGTCGTGGCCCAGCGTCTGCCCGTCCGTCACATCGTCGCAGGCGCGGCACCAGCTGTAGAGCAGCCAGCTACGTTCGCGAGTTACCTGATCGAACAATTGGCTGGCGAACCGGAAGCTCTTGGAGCCGACCGAGATGCTGGCCAACGCCGCCTGCACCAGCCGCGCCCGGTCGTTGCCCTGGCTCACGCCAGCATCAGTCCCGCGGTCGCCTCCGCGCTTCCGACCACGCCGGGAATGCCCGCGCCGGGGTGGGTGCCGGCGCCGACGAAGAACAGGTTGCGGATCTTGTCGTCGCGGTTGTGGGTGCGGAACCAGGCGGATTGCCACAAGACCGGCTCCAGGCTGAAGGCGGAGCCCAGGTGCGCCGACAGGTCGCGGCCGAAGTCGTTCGGCGAATAATGGAACATGGTGCGGATGCGATCGCGGATGTCGGGGATCAGCCGCTCGGCCAGCACGTCCAGGATGACGTCGGCATAGCGGGCGCCATCAGCGTCCCAGTCGATGTCGGCCTTGCCGAGGTGCGGCACGGGCGCCAGCGCGTAGAAGGTCGAGCAGCCGGGCGGCGCCATCGCCGGGTCGGTGACGGTCGGGTGATGAAGGTAGAGCGACGGGTCGCTGGCGAGCTTGCCGCGATTGTAGATGTCGCCGAGCAGCCCCTGGTAGCGCGGCCCGAACATGATGGTGTGGTGCGGAATGTCGGGAAAGGTGCCCTCCAGCCCGAAGTGAAGCACGAACAGCGACGGCGAGAACCGCTTGCGCTTCATGGCGCGGGCCTGGGCGGGACCGCGCTTGCTGCCTTCGATCAGGCCGTAGCTGTGCACCACGTCGCCGTTGCTGGCGACGGCGTCGGCCTGCCCCCGCCAGCCCGAGCGGGTGCGGACGGACTTGGCCCGTTCGTCGGCGACCTCGATCGCGACCACCGGGTCGTCGAGGCGCAGTTCGCCGCCCAGCCGCTCGAACAGGCGGACCAGGCCGGCGATCAGCTGGTTGGTGCCGCCCTTGGCAAACCACACGCCGCCGTCCCGCTCCAGCTTGTGGATCAGGGCGTAGATCGACGAACAGGTCATCGGATTGCCGCCGACCAGCAGCGTGTGGAAGCTCAGCGCCTGGCGCAAATGCTCTTCCTCGACGAAGCTCGCGACCATCGAGTAGACGCTGCGCCAAGCCTGGTATTTGGCCAGCGCCGGCGCGGCCTTGAGCATGTCGATCGGGCTTTCGAACGCCTTGGTGCCGAGCTTGAGATAGCCTTCCTGGAACACTCCGGCCGAATATTCGAGGAAGCGCTGGTAGCCGGCCCAGTCGCGCGGGTTCAGCCGCTCGATGCTGGCTTGGAGCTGCTCGTCCTCGTTGGTGTAGTCGAACACCGTCCCGTCCGGCCACGACAAGCGGTAGAAGGGCGTGACGGGCACCAGGTCGACGTCCGTGGCGATGTCCTGGCCGGACAGCTGCCACAGTCGCTGCAGGCAATCGGGATCGGTGATGACGGTCGGGCCGGCGTCGAACACGTGGCCGTCCCGTTCCCACACGTAGGCGCGGCCGCCGGGCTTGTCGCGAGCTTCGACGATCGTGGTCCGGACGCCGGCCGACTGGAGGCGAATGGCGAGCGCCAGTCCCCCGAACCCCGCCCCGATCACGATTGCTGTCTTCACTCGCTGTCCTTTAATGCCCGCACCGCCCGCCAGATGGAGACGGGGGGGCGACCCGCCAAGATGCGGATGCGGTCCATCGTCGTGCTCTGACCCGCGTAGAAGCGGGCGATCAAGGGGGCTGGAAGGCCGTAGAAGCGCTGAAGCACGCGGTAGCGCTGGGGCGGATCGGCGGCCTTGAACAGCATTCGGGCGAGAAAGCGGTCGAAGCCGGTGCGGCGCCAGTGGCGTTTCGCGCGCTCGCGGGTGGCCTCTGCCAGGCGCTCGAGCGGCAGGTCGTCGGCCAACCAGCTGGCGAAGCGGACGGCGTTGGGCAGGGAGTAGCTGGTCAGCGGATGGAAGAAGCCGCCCCGGGCGCCGGTGCGGGCGACGGGATCGTCGGCCGGCCAGAAGTCGGCGAACTGGCCGCCGGTTAGGACCGGCAATTGGCCGGTTTCCTCGCGCGTGCGCTCGGCCACCTGCCAGCCTTGGCTTGCCGCATAGTCGCCGATGCGGTCGCGCAGGAGGTCGACGTCGAGCTCGGGACCGTCACTATAGTAAGTATCCTCGACGAACAGCTCGGTCGGGCTGAACGGCAGGCAGTAGACGAAACGGTAGCCGTCGGCCTGGGGCACGGTCGCGTCCATCACGACCGGCTGGGTAAGGCCGTGGCCCTGCGGAATGCGGAGCAGCTGCCCGAGGAACTTCTGCCAGCCGAGGCGCAGTCCGTCGGCCTTGCCGCCGCGTGCGTCGAGCACGGCGCGGGCGGTAAGCGTGCGGCCGTTGTCGAGCGTGACCTGGTGTGGGCCTACGCCCGTCGCTGCCGCCCGGATGATCCGGTCAGCTGGAACTACCTTCCGCACGGCCCTGTCGAGCCGCTCGCTGGCGATCGTCCGGTAGGCCTGCCCCAGGTGCCGGCGGCGGGCCGGAAAGCGGACTTCATAGCTGTCCCAGCGATGGGCGATCAGCGGTTCCACCAGCGCCGCGTCGCGCTTCGCCACGTCGCTGTCGAAAAAGGACCACAGGTGATTGCCGCCGAGCCGCTCGTCCGGCTCGACGAGGGTGACCCGGAGCTCCGGCCGGCGCTGCGCCAGCGCCAGCGCACAAAGTCCGCCGGCCAGCCCGCCACCGAGGATCAGCAGGTCGTTGTCGGGGGCCGCCATCGCGGTGCGTGTCGCACGGGCGCGCAGTGGGGAAAAGTCGTAAATGGACCGCTCAGCGGGAGGCTGGTAGCGGTGTAACCATGAACCGCCTGTTGCTTCTCACCCTGCTCGCCGCCGCCGCACCCTCGAGCGCCGCTCCGCCGACGTCGGACCTCACCGTGCAGCTCACCGGCCTGCGCAACGCCACGGGGCTGGTGCGCGTCTGCCTGACCAGCGATGCCGCGCGCTTCCTGCAATGCGACAAGGTGCCGGGCGCGATTGGACGGTCGGTGGGGGCGGGCCAGGCGGCGCGCATGCACTTGGGGGCGGTGCCGGCGGGCACCTATGCGCTGCTGGTGATCCATGACGAGAACCGCGACGGGCGGCTCAACATGACGCTGGGCATTCCGCGCGAGGGATTCGGGTTTTCGAACAACCCGGCGATGCGCCCGCGGGCGCCGCGCTGGGACGAAATCCGCTTCAACCTGCCGGCGGGAGCGGTCACCCAGACCATTCGCGTCCGCTACGTGCTGTAGCGCCGCTCCCGCGCGGCCTTCCTAGAACTTCACTCCGAACGCGACGCCGTAGCGGCGCGGCTCCAGGGTGAAGACGTTGGTGAACAGGCCGGAGCTGGCGTCCGCCACGAACTGGCCGGTGATCGCGTCGTTGTCCGTGGCATTCTGCACAAAGGCCCGCGCGAACCAGCGGTCGTCCGGGCCGTTCAGCTGCACCTGCGCATTCACGACCGCGAAGCTGTCGACCTTGTCGATCGGCCGATTGAAGCTGCGGGCGAAGAAGCTGCCGGTCCAGTTCCAGTCGGCGCGGGGAACCAGGGTCCAGCCATTGCCGAAGCGGACGGTGTATTGCACGCCGGCCGACAGCTTCCAGTTGGGCGCCTGCGGCAACTCGTTGCCCGACAGGTCCTGCTCGATGCCGGTGCTGATGGCGAAGGGCAGCGAACCGGTCGGGGTGCCGAACGCGGTGCGCAGCGCGGCCGACGGGTTGCTGATCGCCGACTGCAGCGCTTCCACCAGCGAAAAGGCGCCGGTGGTGTTGGTGCCGGGGATCGGAACCGGGCCGTTGAGGCCCAGCACCGCGCCGTTGATCGCGCCCACAAAGGCGTTGACCGCCGCCGTCGGCAGGGTCGGGCTGGTGACGACGAAGTTGGCGCCGCCGGCCAGGTCCTTGATGATCACGGCGCTCGACAGGCCGCCGGACGGATCGCGCGGGTCGACCAGGCTCAGGTCCTTGATCCTGGACTTGAGGTAGCTGGCCGACAGGTTGATCAGGAGGTCGCGGGCCGGGCGGAACACGGCCTCGGCTTCGCCGCCGTAGATCGACGCATCGGTATTGTCGTTGACCGACGTGCGGGCAACGATGCGGCTCAGCTGCAGGCCCTTGTAGTTGTAGAAGAAGCCCGCGAGGTTCAGCCGGATGGCGCCGCCGGCAAAGGTGTTCTTGCTGCCGACCTCAAACGCGTCGATGGTTTCCGGCTCGAACGTCGGGGAGACGTTGAACGAGGGGTCGATCGGCGGGTTGAGGCCGCCCGACTTGTACCCGCGCGAAGCCGAGGCGTAGAGCAGGTTGTTGCTGGTGAGCTTGAAATCGGCCACCGCGCGGCCGGTGAAGCGCCCGAACTTCACGTTGCCGATGGCGAAGGGCTGCGCGCCCGCGACCGAGGCATCGGCGTCATAAGGCGCGATCCCCAGCGCGGGAATGCCCGTCGTCAGGAACGGCGAGGTGGTGGCGTCGGTGAGGCCGATCGGCGCCGCCCAGCTGAGGATCGGCGCCCGCGCAACTTGGGTCTTGTCGTCATGGCTGTAGCGCAGGCCGAGCGTGAATTTGAGCCGTTCGCTGGCCTGGAAGTAGGTCTCGCCGAACAGGCCGTAGCTCTTCAACCGGAAGCTGTTCACTTCCGAATTGTAGAACGGCGGGGCCTGGAACAGCGGCGGCACCGCCGCGCCGCCCAGCGCGCCGGCGGTGGCGAGGAGGCCGCCGAGCACGCCGGACGCATAGTCGAGGCCGTAGGAGGCGACATAGTAGTTCGAGTTGGTGAACTTGTTGTCGAGGTAGATCCCGCCGACCAGGAAGTTGAACGGGCCATCGAAGTTCGAATCAAGGTGGCCTTCGAGGCTGTATTGGCGCGACGTGCTGTTGGACCGGTCGTAATCGCCGCCGCGATCGCTGCAGCTGTTGACCTGGCCGCCATAGATGCCGCTGTAGAGCGGGTTGGTTTCCGACACGCAGAAGGGTCCGCCAAGGCCGCTCGGCGCCAGCGCGCGATAGGCCGGACCAAAGGTCGCCGGAAAGGCGGCGGCGGCGATCGCCAGGTTGGTCAGCCCCGGGTTGCCGAGCAGGCTGTTGGCGGCGACGAGGTTGTAGTCGGTGCGGCTGTCCACATTCTGCTTCTGGTAGCCGCCGGTCACGGTGACGCTGAACCGGTCGGTCAGGTCCTGCTCGAGCCGGCCCATGAGGAAGCTTTCCCTCGCCTGGTAGGTCGGCTTGAAGTCGATGTTGACGGTTCTGAGGTCGTCCGGATTGACCACTCCGCCGTAAAAGGCGTCGGTCGGGCTGTTGAGGTCGACGAGGCCGAGGTTGAGGCCCGCGACCAACCCCTGAAAGGCAGCCGGCGCGGTCAGAAAGCGGGCGCGGATGAATTGCTGCGACGACAGGGTCGCGGCCAGGGTGGAACGGCCGTTCACCGTCTCATATTCGAGGCGGTCGGGAGCGCAGCCGAGCACGCCCGTCGGATCGTTGTTGCACAGCTGCTTCTGGATGCGGCTGCGGTCGTCGTTTTCGTGGAAGCGGTAGCCGACGATGTCCAGCGTCGTGCTGGGGCTGGGCCGCCAGCGGATGCTGCCGCGCAGGGCATACAGGTCGCGGCCGTCGATGCGGCTGTTGTCGAAGATGTTCTTCGTATAGCCGTCGCGGCTGAGGAAGTAGCCGGCCAGGCGGACGCCAAGCGTGTCGGTGATCGGCACGTTGACCATGCCGGTCGCTTTCAGCGACTTGTAGTTGCCATATTCCAGCGTGCCGCTCATCGCCACCTTGCTGAGGTCCGGGCGGGCGGTGATGAAGTTGACCACGCCGGAGGTCGCGTTGCGGCCGAACAGGGTGCCCTGCGGCCCGCGCAGCACCTCCACGCGCTCCAGGTCGAAATATTCGGTTTCAAACAAGCGGGTGCTGGTCAGCGGCATGTCGTTGACGTGGATGCCGGTTGCCTGGTCGCAGGAAAAGCCGGTGCACAGGTCGCCGATGCCGCGGATGGTAAAGCTGGACGAGGTGAAGTTGGTCTTGGTGAAGGTGACGTTGGGCAGCGAGAGCTGAAGGTCGGTGGCATTGCTGATCTGCTGCCGTTCCAGCGCCTGGCCGGTGAAGGCGGACACCGCGATCGGGACCTGCTGCAGGGTTTCCGAGCGGCGCTGGGCAGTGACGATGATGTCCCCGTCGGCCCTCTCGCCGGTGGCGGACTGCCGGGGCTCGGCGCTCTGGGTCGTGCCGCTCTGGGCATCGCCGCTCTTGTCCGGGTCGGCGCCGGCACCGGTCTCGATCGTGCCCGTCGGCGGAGTCCCGCCCGGTTCCGGCACGGTCTGCGCGGCGGCCGGACAAGCCAATACGATCGCCGCGGCGGACGCCCCGGCGAGATACAATGAGCCACGAACCATGCTTTGCTCCCTCATCGCCCCCGGGGGGCAACACCGACTGTCGGCCGCGGTGCGACCGACCCTGAACGCCAACGAGCCGGGTGTCCCTCCTCCAAGGGTTACCCCTTCCGTCCGGCAGGCCCTTGCGGACCTCGCCATCTGGTCCCACACATGAGGACACGGGCCCCGGCCCACTGTCAAGCGCGCTGGAAAAGGGCAGGAATGCTGAAGACACGGGAGCATGGAGACGGGGGAGCGCCCCAGCATGTCGACGTGCTGATCGTCGGCGCCGGCCTGTCCGGCATTGGCGCGGCCTGGCACCTCCAACGCCATTCGCCCGATCGAAGCTTCGTCATCCTGGAAGGGCGTCAGGCGATCGGCGGGACCTGGGACCTGTTCCGCTACCCGGGCCTCAGGTCCGACAGCGACATGTACACCCTGGGCTACAGCTTCGAGCCGTGGACCGCTTCAACGGCGATCGCCGACGGGCCGTCGATCCTCAATTACGTCAACACCGTCGCCGACAAACACGACATCCGCCGCCACATCCGCTTCCACCACCAGGTGGTCAGCGCCGACTTCGACCGCCGCACGGGGCGCTGGACGGTGGAAGCCAAGCGGACGGACACCGATGAAGCGGTGACGCTGACCGCCAACTGGGTCCACATGTGCAGCGGCTATTACAATTACCGGGAAGCCTACCTGCCCGAGTTCGCGGGCCAGGAGCAGTTCACGGGCCGCTTCTTCCACGCCCAGTTCTGGCCGGAGGAGCTGGACTTCCGGGCCAAGCGGGCGGTGGTGATCGGCAGCGGCGCGACCGCGGTGACCATCGTGCCGGAGATGGCCAAAGCGGGCGCGGCGCATGTCACCATGCTGCAGCGCTCGCCCACCTACATGGTCAGTCGCCCGGCCGTCGACAAAGTCGCCAACGGCCTCAGGCGGATGCTCGGCGACAAGGCCAGCTACAGCGTCGTGCGGTGGCGCAACGTCCTGCTGCAACAGGCCTTTTTCCAGCTGGCGAGGCGGCGGCCGGATACGATGAAGCGGATGATCCGCAAGGGCCTGTTGAAGGAACTGCCGCCCGATTACGAAGTGGATACCCACTTCAACCCCGCCTACAATCCGTGGGACCAGCGGCTGTGCCTGGTGCCCGACGCCGACCTGTTCGGTGAGATCCGGACGGGCAAGGTGGAGGTGGTCACCGACACCATCGAGACCTTCACGGCGGAAGGCGTGCGGCTGAAGTCCGGGCGCGAGCTCCCGGCCGACATCGTGGTGGCGGCGACCGGGCTCAAGCTGCAATTGCTGAGCGACATCGCCTTCTCGCTCGACGGGGTGCGGCAACAGCTGAACGAAAAGATGACCTACAAGGGCATGATGTTCGGCGACGTGCCGAACCTCAGCTACAGCTTCGGCTACACCAACGCCTCGTGGACGCTGAAGGCCGACCTCATCGCCACCTACCTGACGCGGCTGCTCAACCACCTGCGGGACAAGGGCGCGCAGATCGCCAACCCGCGCAGCCAGCCTGACGTGGCGGAGATCCCGTTCCTCGATTTTACTTCCGGCTACGTCCAGCGTGCCAAGTCGATCCTTCCGAGGCAGGGCGACCGCGCGCCGTGGAAGCTGCACCAGAATTACGCGCTGGACCGGATCGCCTTCAAGCTGGGCAAGGTCGAGGACGGGGTGATGCAGTTCGCCCGGGCGGACGCGGTGGCGGTGCCGCCGCGCTCGCTGACCAGGGAGATCGCATGAAGCTCGGCGGACGGGTCGCCGTTATCACCGGTGCGGGCAGCGGCATCGGCCGCGGCATCGCGCTGGCGTGCAGCCGGCGCGGGTGCGGCGTCGCCATCGCCGATGTGAGCGAGGACGGGCTGCGCGAGACCGCCGGCATGATCCGCGGCGTCAAGGTGACGACCCACAAGCTGGACGTGACCGACCGTGCGGCCACGGCCGCCCTGCCGCAGGCGGTGCTGGCCGACCATGGCCGGGTCGACCTGCTGGTCAACAATGCCGGGGTGGCGATCGGCGGCACGTTCGAGCAGGTCGACGAGGCCGACTTCGACTGGCTGATCGAGGTCAACTTCCATGCGGTGGTGCGCTTGACCCGCGCTTTCCTGCCATTGCTGAAGCAGCGCGACGCCGCGCGGATCGTCAACGTGTCGAGCCTGTTCGGGCTGATCGCGCCGCCCGGACAGACGGCCTATTCGGCGGCCAAGTTCGCGGTGCGCGGCTTTTCCGAATCGCTGCGGCGGGAGCTGGAGGAAGCGGGCTCGCCGGTCGGCGTGACGGTGGTTCACCCGGGCGGGATCAACACCAACATCGCCCGGAGCGCCCGTCCGCCGCGCCACGTCTCGAACGAGGAAGCGGCGACGATGGCGGAGGAACGGGAGCGCTTCCAGAAGTTCCTGCGGATGTCGCCGGTCAAGGCGGGCGAGATCATCGTCGCCGCGGTCGAGAACGAGAAGCCGCGGGTGCTGGTCGGCACCGACGCCAAGATCGGCAGCCTCCTCGAGCGGCTGGCGCCGACCGGCTATTGGAACATCCTGAAGCGGAGCATGGCATGAGGAATTGGGCGATCGGCGGCATGGCCCTTGGCGCCGGCATGCTTGGCGCTGGCGTGTACACCAGCCGAAAGGCCAGGGAAGCCGAGGCCGCCGTGCCGATGGACGGGCGCATGGTCGAGGCCGGCGGCCAGCGGTTCCACGTGGCGGAGCAAGGGGAGGGGCGCCCATTGCTCCTGATCCACGGCCTGGCCGGGCAGATGCGCAACTTCGGCCGCGCGATGCTCGACGACCTGGCCAAGGACTTCCGCGTTATCCGCGTCGATCGGCCGGGCTCCGGCTACTCGCCGCGGCTGGCGAGCGGGCGCGGCCACCTGTCCGAACAGGCGGATGCGGTCGCGGCCCTGATCGATGTGCTCGGGCTGGAGAAGCCGGTCCTCGTCGGCCATTCTCTCGGCGGCGCCGTCAGCCTGGCGACCGCCCTTCGCCACCCGGACAAGGTCGGCGCGCTGGCGCTGATCGCCCCAGCCACTCAGCCGATCGAGAGCGTCCCCGAAGTGTTCAAGGGACTGGTGGTGCCGCCGGCGCTGCTGCCGCTGGTCGCCTGGACCATTGCGGTGCCCGTGGGCGTCGCGACCAAGGACAAGGTGCTGCAGCAGGTGTTCGCGCCCGAGCCAGTGCCCGGGAACTTTCTGGTCGACGGCGGCGGCATGCTGGGCTTCCGGCCGAAGAATTTCGAAGGCGCCGCGACCGACCTCGCCGACGCCAGCGCGGAGGCCGAGACGCTGCTGCCGGGCTATGCCGGGCTGAAGCTGCCGGTCGGTATCTTCTTCGGACGGGGCGACAACATCCTCGACTATCGCGTGCATGGCGAGAAAACGGCGGCGGCGATCCCTGGTGCGCGGCTGTCGCTGACGGACGGCGGGCACATGCTGCCCTTCACCCAGCCGGAGGCTAGTGCCCGCTTCGTGCGGAGCGTCATCGAGCAGTAGGAGCGTGAAGGCATGGCGGCGGACGAGCTCGAAGCGGACTATGTGATCGTCGGCGCGGGCTCGGCCGGGTGCGTGCTGGCGGCGCGGCTCAGCGAGGACCCGGGCACGCGGGTCGTGCTGCTGGAGGCCGGCGGCGACGACCGGCCGGGCAAGGAGCGCGGGCAGTGGCTCAGCAACATGTGGATTCACGTGCCGCTCGGCTATTCGCAGACGTTAAAGGACCCCAAGGTCAACTGGCTGTTCACGACCGAGCCGGACCCCGGCAGCAACGGCCGGCAGCACGTCTGGCCGCGCGGCAAGGTGCTGGGCGGGTCGTCGTCGATCAACGCCATGCTCTACGTGCGCGGGCAACGGGCGGACTATGACGGCTGGCGCCAGCTCGGCTGCGAGGGCTGGAGCTGGGAGGACGTACTCCCTTACTTCCGCAAGGCGCAGCACCAGGAACGAGGGCAATGCGAGGTGCATGGCGTCGGCGGGCCGCTGCACGTGTCCGACCCGGCCGACAGCCACGAGGTCAGCGAAGCGGCGGTCGCCGCGTGCGAGAAGCTCGGTCTGCCGCAGCGCGACATCAACGGGCCGACCCAGGAAGGCGTCGGCTGGTTCCAGCTGAACATCAAGGACGGCAAGCGCTGGTCGGCCGCCGTGGCCTACCTGCACCCGGCGATGGACCGGCCCAACTTGACGGTCGAAACCCGGGCGGTTGCGCGGCGGGTGCTGTTCGCGGGGCGGCGCGCCGTCGGGGTGGAGTTCGATCAGCGCGGAGCTCGCCGCGTGGTGCGGGTCCGGCGCGAGGTGATCCTGTGCGGCGGTACGGTCAACTCGCCGCAGCTGCTGGAATTGAGCGGGATCGGGCAGGGCGAGCGGCTGCGGCAACTGGGGATCGGCGTGGTGCAGGAGCTGGCGGGCGTCGGCGAGAATCTGCAGGACCACTATGTGGTCGGCGAGAGTTACCGGCTGAAGAAGGGAGTCGTGTCGGTCAACGAGCTGGCGCGCGGGCCGCGGCTGCTGCGCGAGGTGTGGCGCTACCTGCGGGAGAAGCGCGGCCTGTTGACCTTGTCGGCGGCGCACATCGCCGTGTTCTGCAAGTCGCGGCCGGATCTTGCCGGGCCGGACATCCAGTTCCACATCCTTCCCGCCACCATGGACGCCGACAAGCTCGCCAACGAGCAGAAGATGGAGCTGGAGAACTCACCGGGCCTGACCATCGCGCCGTGCCAGTTGCGGCCCGAGTCACGTGGGTCGGTGCACTGCAAGTCGGTCGACCCGGCGGCGCATCCGGCCATCCTGCCGAACTACCTCAGCAATCCGCTGGACGAGGAGGTGGTGATCGCGGCGCTGAAGTGGGGCCGGCGGATCGCGGCGACCGAGCCGCTGGCCGGCTATATCGAGCACGAGACCAATCCCGGCGCCGACGTGCAGAGCGACGAGCAGCTGCTTGAGTATGCGCGGGCGCAAGGGACGACCATCTACCATCCGGTCGGCACCTGCGCGATGGGTCGGCATGCCCGGGCGGTGGTCGATCCGGAGCTGAAGGTCATCGGCGTCGAGGGACTGCGGGTGGTCGACGCCTCGATCATGCCGCGATTGATCAGCGGCAACACCAATGCGCCGACCATCATGATCGCGGAGAAAGCGGCCGACCTGATCAAGGCCGCGGCCAAGGAGCAGGTGGCGGCCTAGCCGCGCTTCAGCATTGCCTGGGCGACCCGCCGGGCGAACTTGCCCCACGGAGGCCCAAGCTTCTCGAACGCGTTCCAGGCGCCGACCTTGTGCACGGCGCGGGCGTGGCTGAAGCGCTTGAAGCCTTCCTTGCCGTGGTAGGCGCCGATCCCGCTGGCGCCGACCCCGCCGAACGGCAGGCTTTCCTGAGCGATGTGGAGCAGGGTGCCGTTCAGGGTCACTCCGCCGGAGACCGTGCGGTCGAGCACCTGGCGTTGGCGCCCCTCGTTCTTGGTGAAGCAGTAGAGCGCCAATGGCCGGTCGCGGCCGTTCACGAAGGCGATCGCGTCGTCGAGCGTGTCGTAAGGAACGATCGGCAGGACGGGGCCGAAGATCTCCTCGCTGGCGAGGATCGTCTCCTCCGGGGCATCGAGCACGATCGTCGGGGGCACCTTGCCGGAGCTTTCCGCTTCGACCTCGCCGTGGGTCAGGACCTTGGCGCCGGCGCTTCGCGCCGCTTCGATGGCGTCGACCAGGCGATCACGATGCCGCTTGCTGATCACACCCGAATAGTCGGGGTTGCCGGCCACGGTGGGATAGGAGCGGCGTACCTCCGCCAGCAGCGCGTCGGCCAGTGGCTCCGCCTGGTGCCTGGGCACCAGCACGTAATCGGGCGCGATGCAGGTCTGGCCGGCGTTGAGGAACTTGCCGAACGCGATGCTGCGCGCGGCCTTTGGCACCGGATAGTCGTCGCACAGGATCACCGGCGACTTGCCGCCGAGCTCCAGCGTAACCGGCACCAGATTCTCGGCCGCGGCCCGGTAGACCTGGCGGCCGACCGCGGTGGAGCCGGTGAACAGCAGGTGGTCGAAGGGCAGCGAGGAAAAGGCGCGGCCCACATCCACGCCGCCGGTGACCACCGCCACCTCGTCCTCGGCGAAATGCTCCGCCACCACTTGCTTGAGCAGTTCGGCGAACGCTGGCGTCAGCTCCGATGGCTTGAGCAGCGCCCGGTTGCCGGCGGCAAGGGCGTCCACCAGCGGCGAAAGGGCGAGCTGGAGCGGATAATTCCATGGGCTGATGATGCCGATCACGCCCAGCGGCTCGTGCCGGACCCAGGCCTTGCCCGGCTGGAAGTTAATGCTGACCGGGCGGCGTTCCGGCTTGATCCACTTGGCGAGGTTCCTGCGGGCATAGCGGATGGCGCCGAGCGTCGGCACCAGCTCCATGAGTTCCGTCTCGATCCGGGCCCGAACGCCGAAATCATCGGAGATGGCGTCGGCAAAGCGATGGCCGTTGGCGCGGACCAGGGCGGCGAGGCGGTCGAGCCGGTTGAGGCGGAGCTTAAGGTCGGCGGGCGGATCGCGGCCGGAGGCGAGGTGCTGCGCCTCGAACAGCCGGTGCAGCTCGGTTGTGCCGGTGGCGGGCTGGCGTGGATCGGCATCGGCCATGGGCAGGGCTCCGCGAGTGATGGAGCAGGGAGGATAGGCCCGGGTCGTGGGCGTGAAAAGATTGCTCCTCTGCCTGCCGCTGCAAAAGAAAGAGGCTGCGGAACCGGAGTCCCGCAGCCTCTAATCTTTTGCCTGACTAGGTGCTTGGGCGGAACTCCGAGGAGCTCCGCTTCAGCACTCGTCCGCTTAGCCGCGCTCGGGAGCCGGCGGCGGCGGCGGCGGCGGCGGCGGCGGCACCGGGCAGGTGTCGGTCGCCAGGATTACCGATCCGTCCGGGCAGGTCTGCGTCGCCGGGGGCGGCGGCGGAGGCGGCGGCGGCGGCGGCGGCGGCGGCGGCGGCGCTACTTCGGCGCGCGGGCCGAAGAGGATGCCGACGCCGACCAAGCCGACCAGACGCGACGAGTCGGTGCGGTAGTTGGAGTAGCGACCTTCAGCCTTGAAGTAGAGGTTCTCGCCGAACATCTGCTCAATGCCGCCACCCAGGGTGTAGCCCCTGGTGCGATAGTGATTGTAATAGTCACCACCCACGGCGTCCGAGTCGAAGCGCTTGCGCTGCTCGTTCACCACGAGGCCGGCCTTGCCGTAGACCAGGGTCGATGGCGAGACCATGACACCGGCGCGAACCGCTCCGCCCCACTCTTCGAACGACTTGCGGTAGGCAACGCCCGCACCGTCACGAGTGATGTTCTCGTTGCCGCCGCGCGGCTTCCAGAAGGTGCCTTCCACGCCAAGGACGAAGTCGGTCCCGATCAGCGCGTCAACGCCAGCCGAGCCGCCGAAACCGAGCTTGTTGTGGTGGTTGCCTTCGGAAAAGAACCGGTCGACTCCGACATTAACGTCAGCACGAACGCCGCGCAGCGCGATGCCCTGGGCGTTCGCAGTCTGCGAAGCTCCCAGTGCGAGCGCTGCCAGCGCTGTAAAACCTACTAATTTCATAAGCTTGCCCCTTCGTTGATGAATCTTGGCATTTACCAAGAACTCGTAAGAATAAGTTAAAACTCATTTGAGCCCGAATAAATAGCAACACTTGCGGGACCTGAAAAGCACAATTCGTAAGTGGTAGTGCTTGTCCTTTTCAGACCGAACGCTTTTCCGGCCTCCCAGACCATTGGACTAGCAGCCCAGATACGCCAGAACCTCCCCCTAGTTCCCGCTCATCATGATTTCAAACGGTGGTTGTTGCGAACCTGCAACAGCTGCGAAACATGCGCGTGCCCGCAAACCTCGCTAGGAAGCAGCATGAAATCCCTCGCCAGCATGCACGTGGAAAATCTGCTCAGGACGGTCGCCCGGACGATTGTGTTACCCCGCTATTGCGCGTTGGGTGCCGAAGACGTGATGGAGAAGTCGGTTGGCGAACTGGTCACGGTGGCCGATAAAGAAGCCGAACTCGCAATCGGACGGGGGCTTGCGACCTTGCTACCGTCCGCCCGGTTGATCGGCGAGGAGGCATGCGCTGACGCCCCCGAACTGCTAAATGGCTTGGGCGAGGGCCTGGTGTGGCTGGTCGATCCAATTGACGGCACCGGCAATTTCGCTGCCGGTCGGCCTCCATTCGCGCTCATGGTCGCGTTGCTTGAAGACGGGCTTACCCGGCAATCGTGGATTCTGGATCCACTGACCGGAGTTCTGTCTTATGCCGAGCTGGGTGGCGGAGCGTTCCGGAATGGGGAGCAGGTCACGACGGCGACGGGACGGCCGGAGGAACGCGACATCAGCGGGATCCTGTCCGAAGCATTTCTGCCGAGGGAGCAGCAAGGATTGGGCACGACCCTTCGAGCGCGGTTCGGGTCGGTTTTGCCGACCAAGCGGTGCGCCGGACATGAATATCCGCTGGTGGCCACGGGCGAGCGGGACTTCGCCATCTACTGGCGCACGCTGCCGTGGGACCACGCGGCCGGCGCCCTGTTCCTCTCCGAAGCGGGCGGGCGAGTGCTGCATTTCGACGGCCAGCCCTACGCCCCGGCGCGGCCGAAAGAGGGGCTGATCCTGGCCCGCAATGCGGCCATGGCGGACCTACTGCTGAAGGTCGTCGGCCAAACAGCGATGTGAGCAAGAGCACGGCCCGACGGGCGGAACTGCTACGAATGACGAGCCATCGGCTTGTAATCGTCAATTGAAATTCATCAGAGCCCTACCGGCCAATAAGCTAAAAGCCAGTTGACTTGCAGCAGGTTGATAGAAGTCTAACAGCAAATCGCCGGGGGCCCACTTGCATCAGTCTTGCGTTAAGGCTTCGGTTAACCACACAATTCAGGCCAACTGCCAAGCTCACGTGGTGCGTTGATGCAACAGCAAGCAAGCGTATCGCGCCATTGAGCACGAAAGAGTATCGCTACTCATGGTGGTCCGGGGTAGGTGCAGCAGTCTCCGGTCAGACCTCCGCCCTTGGGCGCTCGTAAGGTGGAAAGAATGACGTTCCAGTTTCCGTCGCAGGTGATCTCGTCGCATCAGTCGCTGATCAACCGTGGAGCCGAGGTCATCCGGGTCGAAGCCGAGGCGCTCGGGCTGCTGGCTGACTCGCTGGACGGTGCATTTGTCGAGGCTTGCCATGCGATCATGCGTGCGCGGGGCCGGGTGGTGATCACCGGCATGGGCAAGTCCGGTCACATCGGTCGCAAGTGGGCCGCGACGCTGGCCGCCACCGGAACCCCGGCCTTCTACGTCCACCCGGCCGAGGCTGCGCATGGTGATCTGGGCATGCTGGTGCCGGGTGACCTGCTCGTGGTGCTTTCCAACTCGGGTAACACGTCCGAACTGCGCGCCATCCTGGCTTATGCGAAAGCCATCGACCTGACGATCGTCGGGGTGGCGTCCAAGCCGGATTCGCTGGTCATGAAGAGCGCCGACATCGCGCTGGCACTGCCGGTGACCCGCGAAGCGTGCCCGGCTAACATCGCGCCGACCACTTCCACCACCTTGCAGCTGGCGCTCGGCGATGCCCTGGCGCTTACCTTGATGGACATGCGTGGCTACTCCCTGCGCAACCTGAAGACCCTTCATCCGGGTGGTTCACTGGGGGTGCGGCTGGCTTCGCTGCGCGATATCATGCACTCCGGCCGCGGCCTGCCACTGGTCGCCTACGACACGCCGATGTGCGACGTGATCGTGACCATGACCTCGTCCGGGTTCGGCATTGCCGGTGTCACCGACAGTGCCGGGCGGCTGTGCGGCGTCATCACCGACGGTGACATTCGTCGCCATTTCGACGAACTGGTCACGGCAACGGCGGGTGACGTCATGACCGCCGGGCCGAAGACCCTGTTCGACGACATGCTAGCCGAGGAAGCGCTGCAGTTCCTCAACGACAACAAGATCACCTGCGGGTTCGTGATCGAGCGCGATGCGCCCGTGAACACCAACGTGCCGATCGGTGTGATCCACCTGCACGATCTGCTCCGCGCCGGGCTGTCCTGATCCCGCCACGAGCTTGAGCAATTTCGCAATCATCATTCCGGCGCGGTTTGCGTCGTCACGCTTCCCGGGCAAGCCGCTGGCCGAGCTTCGGGGGGCGACGGGGGTCGCCAAGACGCTGATCCAGCGTAGCTGGGAGTGCGCCATGGCGGTTCCGGGCAGTGCCGGCGTGTGGGTCGCGACGGACGATAAGCGGATCGCCGACGAAGTGACGCGCTTCGGCGGCCAGGTCGTGATGACTTCGCCCGACTGCGCCAACGGCACGGAACGCTGCGCCGACGCGGTAGAGCGCCTCGGCGAGGTCGCCCCGGTCATTGTCAACCTGCAGGGCGATGCGCCATTGTCGCCGTCGACACTGGTGCCGGAACTCGTTGCTCGATTGCAGAAGGACGAGGGCGCGGCGATGGCGACGCCGGCGGTTCGCTGCACGAGACCGGTGCTGGACCACCTGCTGAACGACGCAAGGGAAGGGCGGGTTGGTGGCACGACCTCCGTTTTCAATCGGGACGGACGTGCTCTCTACTTTTCCAAGCGCGTCATCCCTTACGTCCCGGGCACGCTGATGGATGAGCCCTGCCCGGTTTATCTGCATCTCGGGCTTTACGCTTACCGACCAGAGGCACTTGCCCGGTATCGCGCTGCGCCCGTGTCAACCCTTGAGCGCCTTGAAGGGCTTGAGCAGCTGAGGTTCCTGGACATGGGATCAGGCGTTGCCGTGCTTGCGGTGGAACGGCTCAGCTGGGACCCGATCGAGTTGAACAATCCCACGGACGTGCCGATCCTGGAACGGATCCTGTGCGATCATGGAATAAGCTGATCAAGGCGGCCGGTGGATCGCCTGTCCCTTCCAAGCGTGACCCTGTGTGCGGCGACCTCCGTCAATCTGCAGGCTACGGTTCAAGCTCTGCATGCCTGCCTCAATCAGATCGACTTTGCGGAATGTCTGCTGCTGACGCACGAACGCCAGCCGACCGATGATCCCGCGATACGAGTGGTATCGGTTTCGCCGATGTATTCCTCGCAGGCTTATTCCCGCTTCATGCTGCACGACCTGTTAGACCATGTGCAAACGGAGCACTGCCTGGTTGTGCAGTGGGACGGTTTCGTGCTCGATAGCCGGCAGTGGAGCCCAGAGTTCCTGAAGTACGACTATATCGGAGCTTGGTGGCCGCAATTCAGCGACGGCCACGATGTGGGTAACGGCGGCTTCTCGCTTCGCAGCCGCAAGCTGATGCAGGCCTGCCGCGACCCGAGCTTCCGGTCCGAGCATCCCGAGGACGTGGCGATCTGCCGGCTCAATCGCAGTTTGCTTGAGGAGCGGCATGGCATTCGCTTCGCCAATCGCGCCTGTGCGGAACGTTTCTCGTTCGAGCGGGACCGATGCGGACAGCCGACATTCGGCTTTCATGGAGTGTTCAACATGGTCCCGGTGCTGGGGCGCGAGCGCTTCTGGCAGGTCTACCGCTCGCTTGACGAACGGGCCGGGCTGAGGGTCGACCGGCGGCTCTTGTGGCGCCAGCTAGGGGGAGATCGCGACGCATTGGCGCGGCGGTCGCGCTTCCTTGCCGACCATCTCTTGCTGCGGTGACCACCGTGCCGTGGTAAAACGAACACGCTCGGCGCAGGTCCGCAATTCTCTTTTCAAGTAAACTATACGAAGTGAGTTCGATGTGCCAAGCGCCTCTACGCATCGCCGCGAGTACGCTCCGGCAACGCGCTCGAAGCTGGCGCCCCCAGCCCCAAGGCACTTGTGGTCTCTGCAGGTGGATTGGTGCTCGCAGGAGCTGTGAGACAACTCACCTACGGGAATTGCAATGAAGGAATGCAGCAAATCTATTGCTCGCCGGTTGGCGGATTCGAATTTTATCCGGCGTTACTTCGTCGGTGACGGTTTGGATATTGGCGGCAAGCCCGACCCCCTCCTGCTCTACCAGGAATTGTTCCCACGGATGACGGGGGTACGGACATGGGACTGGGAGGATGGAGATGCCCAGTTCCTCGCCTCACTGGCAGACGAGAGCCTCGACTTCATTCATTCCAGCCACTGCCTGGAGCATCTGGTCGATCCGGCGGAAGGGCTCAAGAACTGGTTGCGCGCCCTGAAGCCTGGTGGGCACATCATTGTCACGTTGCCCGATGAAGACCTTTACGAGCAGGGCGTCTTTCCATCGACGTTCAACCGCGATCACAAGTGGACGTTCACCATCTGGAAAGAACGAAGCTGGAGCGATCGGTCGTTGAACATCGTCGACCTGATCCGCGGCCTTGGCCCGCAGGTCGACGTGGTGAAGGTCGAGCAGCTGCTGTCCACCTATCGCTTTGCGCTTCCGCGCTACGATCAAACGCTGAGTCCGGTGGGCGAATGCGGCATCGAGATCATCTTGCGTAAGCGGCCGGCCGACGAGGTGGCGGATGGCGGGCGTTGGCGGCGCACGACTGAGCAGCCGTCGCGCGAGATGCGGATCCATCTTAATCAGCACCGCAACGACCTGCAGACGCTCAAGCAGTCGAACACGGGGGCACCGCCCTTTACCGACGACTCCGATCTCTGAGCCACGCCTGTCGTTGGGTCGACAAGCTCTTCTGCTGGATGAATGATCAACGTGCGAACGACAGGTGAAAGCCGAAAGATCCGCTCGCGAGCGCCGCTCCGGATCGGCCTTGCGGGCGGAGGCACGGACCTTGCGACCTATTGCGACCGCTTCCCAGGCGCCGTGCTGAACGTCACCATCGACCGTTTCGCCTTTGCCAGCAGCACCCCGCGCGATGATGGCGCGGTGCTGTTCGAAGCCGACGACCTGGTTGTAGGCGAGGAGTGGCGTCCGGGTGAGGAGAAGTCGTCTCGCCTGACGCTGCATCAGGCTGTCTATTCTCGCATGATTGCGGAGTTCGGAGGCGGCGAGCCGGTGGCAGTCACGTTGCGGACCACCGTGGATGCTCCGCCGGGGTCTGGACTGGGTTCTTCGTCGGCGCTGGTGGTCGCCCTGGTTGACGCCATGCGCGAGCTGCTGGACGCGCCGCTTGGGCTCTACGACGTGGCCCGGCTCGCGTACGAGATCGAGCGCATCGACCTTGGCCTGTCGGGCGGCCGGCAGGACCAGTATGCGGCCGCCTTCGGGGGCATGAACTTCATCGAATTTCTGCCGGGCGACCGGGTGATCGTGAACCCGTTGCGCGCCAATCGGAGCGTGATCTGTGAGCTGGAAAGCTCGGTCGTGATCTGTTTCTCGGGAACCTCGCGGGAGTCGGCGAAGATCATAACGCAGCAGCAGAGCGCAATGAGCGAGGCGCAGGCGCCCGCTCTGGAGGCCATGCATCAACTGAAGCGCGACGCGGATGAGATGAAGCATGCCTTCGCCATGGGCGACATCGAGGCCATGGCGGAGATCCTGCAGAGTTCGTGGCAGGCCAAGAAGTCCACCGCCAACGCGATCTCGAGTCCGCGGATCGAGCAATTGCTGGAGCTGGGGCTGGCGAGCGGCGGGTTGGCAGGCAAGGTGTCGGGTGCGGGCGGCGGCGGTTTCATGTTCTTCCTGGTCCATCCGGAGAACCGTCGGCGGCTGATCACCGCGTTGAACCAGGCGGGAGCGCAGGCCGGTCCTGTTAAGTTCACCGAGCACGGCTGCGAGACATGGCGGTTCCGGTGAGCATGGCGTTGTGATCGAGCAGGCGGTGATCCTGTGCGGTGGGCTGGGGACCAGGCTTGGCCAGCTGACCGCGGCCACGCCCAAGCCGCTGCTGCCGGTCGGCGGCGTGCCATTCCTGCAGATACTGATCCAGGAAATCGCTCGCAGCGGGGTGCGCAACTTCCTGCTTCTAGCAGGACATCACGCCGACCAGGTGGTCGCCTTCGCCGACACGGTCGCCGACAAGCTAAATCTCACAATCAACGTCGAGGTGGCGATCGAGGCGGGGCCAGCGGGTACCGGCGGAGCGTTGTACGAAGCGGGTTCGCGGCTCGCGGAAAGCTTTCTGCTGCTTAATGGCGATTCGCTGCTGGACCTGCCGTTGTGGCAGCTTGATCAGTTGCTCGCCGCTCAGGCGGACGCGATTGGCGCGATCGCGCTGCGGGAGGTCGCGGACTGCGGCCGCTACGGGAAGGTGGAACTGGCCGGCTCGCGGATCACCAGCTTCGCTGAGAAGCAGACCGGCGCGGGCGCGGGGATGATCAACGGCGGGGTCTATCTGTTCCGTCGGAGCGTGCTGGATTACCTGCAAGCGGATTGCTCGCTCGAGCGTGACGTTCTGCCCGTGCTGGCCGCGCAAAGGCGACTGTTCGGACGCGAAACGCGCGGCTTCTTCATCGACATCGGCCTGCCCGAGACGTTCAACGAAGCGCAGAATGCCTTGGTCGCGCACCGTCAACAACCAGCCGTCTTCTTCGATCGGGACGGCGTGCTGAACCTTGACCATGGCCACGTCGGAACGGCCGAGCGGTTCACCTGGAGCAAAGGCGCGGTGGAGGCGCTGCGGTTGGTCAATGAGCTGGGCTATTACGCTTTCGTGGTCACCAATCAGGCGGGCATCGCCAAGGGCAAGTACACGGTCGAGGACTATTGGACGCTGCGGGATCGCATCCGCGCGGAACTGGCCGAGGCCGGGGCGCAGATCGATGACGAGCGCTTCTGCCCTTACCACCCCGAAGCTTCGGTCCCAGAGTTTCGGGCGCAGTCGCCCGACCGCAAGCCGGCGCCGGGAATGTTGCTGGACCTGATGGCTCGCTGGCCGGTCGAGCGCCAGGGTAGCTTCCTCATCGGTGACCAGGAAACCGACTTGGAAGCAGCCGCAGCTGCAGGATTACCGGCCTTCCGTTTCGCTGGCGGCGACCTGAGCGCCTTCGTTCAATCCTGCATCGAGCAAGGGCGCGCCGGGCATGACAGGCATGGCTGATCCCACTGCCAAGCTCTTTGGCTGGCTCCGCGACGAGGCGCTGCCGCTATGGTCCACCGTGGGAGTGGATCGTGCGAACGGCGGCTTTGTCGAGCGGATCGAGCCGGATGGACGGCTTAACGCTGACGTCCGCCGCGCCCGGCTCGTGGCGCGGCAAATCTATGTCTTCCGGACCGCATACGAACTGGGCTGGAACGGGCCGTGCCTCGACCTCGTGCAGCATGGGCTGACGGCGCTGCGTGAGCATCACATCGGCGCGGACGATGTTGTCATCCCACGCTACACTCCGGCGAGCGGAGCAAGCGAGGGCGGCTTCGACCTCTACGACCAGGCGTTCGCCCTGTTCGGCCTGGGCCACGCGGCCGCCCTTGGCGCGACTGACGAACTCGAAGAACAAGCCGGGCGGATCCTCACGCGGATGCGTGAGGGTTGGCAGCATGATGCAGGCGGGTTCGCCGAAAGCAAGCCGGCCACAGCGCCGCTCAAGGCCAACCCCCACATGCACCTGCTCGAAGCGGCGCTGGCCTGGTCCGAAGTGACGGGGGCCGCGGCGTGGCGCGAGCTTGCCAGTGAGGTTGCCCAGCTCTGCGTGCGGCGGTTCCTTGAGCCGGACACGGGCGCGCTTCACGAGTATTTCGATACGCGCTGGCACATCGAGGATGCCGGTGAGCAGCAGGTGGTGGAACCGGGGCACCAGGCCGAATGGGCCTGGCTGCTGATGCGCTGGTCCGCCATGAGCCGGGAGAAGGGGGTCGAGCAGCCGGCCCACCGCCTGTTCGAGATCGCGGAAGGACCTGGGTTGAACGCTCGACAGGCCCGGCTGATCAACGAGCTTGACGGTGCCCTCGCGCCGAAGTGGAGCTGGATGCGCCTGTGGCCTCAAACCGAGCGGATCAAGGCGCTCGTGCTGTTCGCGGAGAATGCCCCGACCGCAGCGATCCGGACGGACCTGGAGAGGCGGCTGGATCAGGCGGTCACCGGCTTGCTCGACTTCTTCGATCACCCGATTGCCGGAAGCTGGTGGGAGCACCTGGCAGAGGACGGGCAACCGGTGCCTGAGGCGGCGCGGGCATCAAGCCTGTATCACATCATGGGCGCGGCGGCGGAGCTTGGCCGCTTCACCGCACGAACGCTGGGCTGACCTCCGGTCCAAAGTTTCCGATCAATCTTCGAACCGCCGAGTGAAGTAGGGCTGAAATGACTTCTCGAACCGCCGTCATGACCATCGCGTCGTTGAATTACCTTCCGTACGTGAAAACGCTCATGCAGTCCGTGCGCGATACCAATCCGGAGTATCGCCGCTACTTCTTCCTGGCGGACAAGAAGTCCGACGTGCTTGAGGGCACCCAGGACTTGTTCGAGACGGTTGAGGCCGACCAGCTGGGCATCGATCACTTCGAAGACATGACCCTTCGTTACGACGTCATGGAATTCAACACGGCGATCAAGCCGTTCGCGATCGAATGGCTGTTCGAGAACACGGACGTCAATCACGTCATCTACCTGGACCCTGATATTCGCGTTTACCGGCGGCTGACGGAGCTTAACGAATTATTGGCCGGAGAGGCATCGGCCGTCGTGACTCCACATCTCACGCGTCCGTTGACGGACGGCAAGTTACCGAATGACTATCACATGCTTCAGGCTGGGGTGTTCAATCTTGGGTTCATCGCGGTGAGCCGCCGGCAAGAAGCACGTGATTTTGTGAGGTGGTGGGGGGAGCGGCTCAGAACGTTGTGCCACGCGGAGCCCTCGCGTAATTTGTTTACAGATCAACGCTGGGTCGACCTCGCCCCTTGCTTCCTAAGCGACCTCCGCGTGTTTCGAAGCCATGCGTACAACGTTGCGTATTGGAACTTGGCTCAGCGCAACGTCGTCGAGCGAGAAGGCCGTTTCCACATCGACGGTGAGGAACTCGCTTTCTTTCACTTCAGCGGTCTCGACCGCGGCAAGACGAAGTTGGTCTCCAAGCATCAAGATCGGCTGAACTGGGACGATCTTGGTTCGCTGCAGCGCTTGTTTCAGGACTACCGAAACGCTCTCTTCGAAAACGATTGGGGCAGTGCCACGAGTGCGCCTTACTACTACGATCGGGTTGGAAACCTTGAACTGAAGCCGATCATCAGAAAACTATACAGTGAAGTCCATTCGGATCCGGCCGACCCCGAGGCGGCCAACGAACAAGCCATCATTGCAATGTGCAACGCTCCGGCTGGGCTTGAGGCCGACGGCATGGGTCGCGTGTCCAAGCTGATGAACTACATCTACAACGCGCGCCCGGACCTGAGAACGGTGTTTCAGTTGAATGATCCGGATGGGATCAGTCGATTTGTGGACTGGTATGAGTGGTCGGGGAAGAACGAGTATTCGCTCGATAATCGCCTGCTTCCCAAACCACTATCCGCCACGTGTATGTCGGCCGGAGCACCTCAAGAAGCAGTTGAGCCTACACTGCATCCGAATGCCCAGCGATCCAGATCCTTTCGTGCCTGGCGCAAGGTGCGTAAGTGGTGGTTAGACAGACACTAACGCAGGCTCACTTCTGGAAACATACGAAATCATGCCCATCAACTTTCTTCACGAGCCTGCAGAGGTCGCCGAGTCCCAGGATCGCAGCGATCCCGTCAGTAACCTGCAGCAACTCGTTTGGCGGTCGCGCCCAGATCTGCAGGCCGCGTTTGATCTGCGGTCCGCTGCGGGTCGACGAGCTTACCATGATTGGTTCGACGTATCTGGTCTGAAGGAGTACGGCCTAAGCGCTACGGCGTCGGGTGTTCGTGAGTTGCCGTCCTTCGATGGTTCGTCGAAGGTGGCCTCCAGAAGCCTGCTCTCCCGCTGGCGACGCATCCTGCCAGGTAGTGGGAAGGATGTGGCGGATCGCCTGCCGGGCGCAACCCTGGTCGGTTACGCACACGGGGTGCTTGGAATGGGCGAGCACGTGAGGATGACGGCTGAGGCGCTTACTGGCGCAGGTGTGCCGTTCGGAGTCGTCGACTTCGACTTAGGTATCAAGAACAAGCAGGACGATTCTGGCGGCGATTTTCCCCTCATCGACAGCAGTGTTCACAGGGCCAATATCTTTCACGTCAACGCTGATATGATGCTCTATACCTATTGTCGATTAGGGCCGGACTTTTTTTCAGGACGATACAATATCGGTTATTGGGCTTGGGAACTGGCCAATTGTCCGGAAGCCTGGGACTCGGTGACTCGGATGATGGACGAGATCTGGGCACCTTCTAAATTCATTCAGGATTGTTTCGCTGCAGTTGCTTCGTGTCCGGTTATCCACATGCCACTTTGTGTCGAACTTCCGTCGTTTAAACGTCTGACGCGCTCATCCTTCGGACTACCAGAAGACGATTGTCTCTTTCTTTATGCGTTCGATTTCAATTCATACTTTCAACGCAAGAACCCGCTGGCGTCAATCAGGTCTTTCAAAAAGGCATTTCCAGTTCAGACCGAACAGGCAGGCTTGGTACTGAAGGTCATGAACGGGGACACGGACAGTGAGGTCTGGAAGCAGATGCTGGACCTGATCGACGGCGACCCGCGCATCCACGTGATCAACGAGGTGATGGACCGAGGCCAAGTGCTGGCGCTGCTGGATTGCTGCGATTGTTTCTTGTCCCTGCACCGCTCCGAAGGCTTTGGGCGGGGGCCGGCCGAGGCGATGTATCTTGGCAAGCCGGTGATCGTGACCAATTACTCGGGCAATCTCGACTTTACCCGGCCGGGAGCCTGCTTGCTGGTGGACTACCGCCTCATCCCGGTTCAGCCGGACGAGTATGTGTTTACCGAAGGGCAGGTGTGGGCTGAGGTCGATGAACAGCAAGCGGCAGAGCACATGAGAACCGTTGCGCGCGGCGGCACAGAGGTGGCTGCGATGGCCCAACGTGGTCAGGCCGTCATCCGTGACGAGTTCTCCGCGGCAGCGATCGGCGCGCGGATGAAGCAGCGTCTTGAACAGCTGAATCTTCTCAATGCCTGACATGCCAGTTGTTCAACTTGCGACGCTCGCCCTTGCTGCGCGCTCAGTGTGCCGCTGACATGGAAGTGGAAGCCTTGAAACAGACCGTGTTCCTGACGATCGCCTCGCTGGGCTACTTGCCGCAGGTGCGCTGCTTGTTCGAATCGCTGCGGTTGCACCATCCCGAGGCTCGGCTGGTCCTGTGCCTGACGGAAGAGCAAGTTGAAGCCGAGTTGTTCGACGCCGACGAGTTCGAGGTGGTCCTGGCCCGATCAGTGGTCGGACCCGGTTTCTATAAGATGGCTTTCGACTACGACATCGTAGAGCTGAATACGGCCGTGAAGCCCTTTGCGATGCAGTGGTTGATCGACAATGGGGCGCGGCGCGTAACCTACATTGATCCCGATTGTTTCTTGTTCAGCCGTCTCGAGGAACTCACCGCTGCGCATGAAGGCGGAGCGAACATTGTTCTAACGCCGCACGCGACACGACCGATCTCCGACAACAAGAAGCCGGGCGAGCTCGATTTCCTGCGGGCCGGCACGTTCAACCTCGGCTTCGTTTCCGTCCAGGCAAGTGCGGTCACCAGCTCCTTTCTGGAGTGGTGGAGCGAACGCTTGCGAAGCTTTTGTCAGTTCGATCCGATCAGCGGATTGTTCGTCGACCAGAAATGGGTCGACCTAGCTCCTTGCTTCTTCGACGGCGTGGTTGTGCTGCGCCATGCCGGGTACAACGTCGCCTATTGGAATGCGTTTCAGCGAACCATCGAACGCCGAGCAGGAGGATGGCAGGTTGACGACGTGCCGCTCCGCTTTTTCCATTTCAGCTCAGTACCGCAGGACGATGTCTCGCAGATCGCGCGCCACCAGGACCGGCTGGACGGCGACAGCATCGGCCCGTTCTTTGCGGAGTTCCAAACCTATCTCGCCCGGTTGGCAAGCAATGCGCTTACGGCGCGCGAGCAGACAAGCTATTCCTACTGCCTACGGTGGCGCGGCAAGCCAATCGATTGCCTTGCACTGCGTGCGATGCTGCGTCGTTCGGGTGCGGCCGAAGCGCAGAGCCTGTCGGATTTCGACAGCGACGAGCTGATCGCGCCGTTGCTCAAGCCGCATCCCGAGCTGCCGGTCGACGAAATGTTCCCCATCTCACGGCTGTTGTACGACGCCTGGCTGCATGCCCCCCTTATCGCGGCGCAATTCCCGCTGTTCACCGCGGAAGGCCGTGCCAAGTTTCTCTACTGGGTACTGGATGGCGGTTACCGAGCGCTGCAGATCGACAATCACCTGCTGCCCTGGCGCGAACTGACGTCTCCGGTCCCGAGCGCGGCAGGCGGCAAGTTGGCAGTGCCGCCCATCTTCTGGCTGGTCTGGCTTTCGGACAAGAGGCTGCGTCGCGCTACTCACCTCAAGGACGAGGCAGCCTATGCCAATCTGCTGCTGGAGCTGCAGAAGCAGGTCAGTGCGGGCGATCGGCCCCGCTGGGTGCTGCCGAGCGAATATACGGCTCAGACTGTAGTCGGCGAGGGAGACGATGCCGTCAACATCGCGCAATATGCGCTCTGGTGCACTCGCAAGGATCTGCAATCGGTGTTCGACCTGGATTCCGCGCAAGCGCGCCATGACTTCTTGACCTGGTGCGCGGGTCCGAGCCCGTTGGCGGAGTGCCCGTGGATGGCGCCGCTGATCGCGTCGCCGCAGGTCAGGCAAGTGACGGCGTCGTGAGCACCTCGATCCAGTCAGTGCTGGAACGAACTCGTGCCCGGCTGAACACTCTAGCCGAGCGCTATGGTGCCACCCTGCCCGAACCAGGGGAGCGCCCCAGCACCGACGGGAGGCTGGTCCTGTCGCCTCACCAGCAGTGGATATATCGGGAACGCATCGATCTGCATTCGGAGTTTAACCTTTCGAAGATCCGTGACCGAGCCAAGTTCCAGCGTTGGTGGGTCCGGTACATGCGTCAGGAATATTCAGCGCCGGAAGAGGCGCTTGGCTGGGGACATCTAACTACGCCGGTTGACCCGTCCGCAGGCGCATTCGGCACCTTGATCACGAACCTGATGTATTCGACCTATCTGCTCGACGAGAACATCCAGCCTGAATACGATCTTGCAACTCGTTACGGGCGTATCGGCTTCATCGATTGGTTTCTCCGCCGCGGCCTGTTCGTCGAGGAACTCGACGATACGCCCTACGTGCATCACATCCTGCCCGCGCTGAGTGCCCCTGCGACGCGGGACGAGTCCGAATTGCCGGTCAACAAGTTCGCGGCCCTGGTTCTTCGTCGGTACAAGTGGGAGTTCAAGGACGAGACATTGTCGGCTGGCGGCGATCAACTCGAAGCAGAAGTCGCTCGCGTCCTCAACAGCAAGGCGCCGGAACTGCTCTACCTGTACCGCTTGCTGCCGCAGGGCATCTGGCCGGTGAACCGGAAGCTGTTGCCGAAAGCTCCTGAAACAGGGACCCAGGTCGAGCCGGCTACCAAAGGGGCCAACTTAATCGGCTACGCACATGGCGCATTCGGAATGGGCGAACACGTGAAGATGGCTGCTCGGGCGCTCGCCAACTGGTCGGACGAATTCTCGATCGTTGACGTGAATGCGTACAATCATGCGCGCCAGCCCGAAGCTGACATTCTCGCCTGGGTTGAGCGATCGACGCGCTACCGAACAAACATCTTCCACGTCAATGCAGACGCGATGGCAGGTGCGCTGAGTTCGATCGGGCCGTCAATCGGCACTGATCGCTACAACATCGGTTATTGGGCGTGGGAGCTGTCCAAGGTGCCTGATGCGTGGCGGCCCAGTATCGACTTCGTCGACGAGATCTGGGCGCCTTCGCGCTTCATTCAGGAAGCGTTTCAGGAGGTCACGGATAAACCGGTGATCCACATGCCGCTGTCGGTCGAACTTTCATTCGATAGCTGGAAGCGACGATCGCACTTCGATCTGCCCGACAACAAATTCCTCTTCCTCTATTACTTCGACAGCCACTCCTACTTTGAGCGCAAAAATCCGCTCGCCGCGATTCGGGCTTTTGCCAAGGCCTTTCCCGACAGGGATGATGTGGGATTGGTCATCAAGACGCAGAACGCGAAGTCGGATTCGGCCGAATGGCTGGAGCTAATGGCGATTGCCAAGGACGACTCGCGTATTTTCATCCTCAACAAGGTCATGACAAAGGGGGAGGTGCTCTCCCTGCAGGTTGAGTGCGATTGCTTTGTTTCCCTGCATCGGTCCGAGGGCTTCGGTCGGGGCCCTGCCGAGGCCATGTGGCTCGGCAAGCCGGTGGTCGTAACCGGCTACTCCGGGAATATGGACTTCACCGATGCCGATAATTCGCTGCTGGTTGATTACGAGCTGATCAAGGTCAAGCCGGCTGAATACCCCTTCTTCAAGGGTCAAGTCTGGGCGCAGCCCGACGAAGACCATGCCGCTCGCCAGATGAGGAGATTGCTTGACGAGCCTGGCTTGGCGCGAACGCTTGGACGGCGCGCTGCCCGGCGGTTGCGAACAGAGTTCGGCTCCAAGGCCATTGGCCAGCGGTACCATCAGCGGCTGACGGAACTCGGGGCGGTATAGCCATGGTTCAAACATCGAAGAAATCGCCCGCTGATCGGCCCGGCGCCCTGATCGTGGCCGGGATGCATCGAAGCGGGACGTCCGCATTGACACGGATGTTATCGTTGAACGGCGCCAAGCTGCCCGATCAGCTGATGCCTGCTCAGCACGATAATCCGCGGGGATTTTGGGAATCCAAAGGCATCGCTGACTTGAATGATGAAGTTTTGGGGTCGCTTGGATCATCGTGGGATGACGTGTTCGCACTTCGCCTGGGACGTGAGGCGTCGCAATTCGTTCGCTTCGAGGAGCGTGCGACGCGATTGATCCAGGAGGAGTTCGGCAGACCTTCGCTGATTGTCCTCAAGGACCCCCGCACGTCCCTGCTCATGCCGCTTTGGCTTCGGGCGCTCGACGCTGCGGGCTACGCAAGTCACGCTGTCCTGATGGTCCGCAATCCGGTTGAAGTCGCTGCGTCCTTACATGCTCGGGACCGCTTTCCCACTGAGAAGTCCCTGCTGCTCTGGTGCAGCTATATGCTTGCGGCCGAGCGCGATACGCGATGCTGTCCTCGGAGCTTCGTCACCTACGATCAGCTTCTCGACGACTGGCGCGGCGTGCGCAATCGGATCGGAGCGGCTGGCGGCATAGTCTGGGGTGCTGCCAACAGCCAAGCAGAAGCCGCGACCGACGCCTTCCTCAGCCGGGATCTGCGGCACCATGATCTGAACCGATCGGGTGGTGCCGCGCACGCGCCGGTCCCCGCGCGGATCGGCGACGTTGGTCAGGCTCTTGTAAGCGCAGCCGCAGGTCAGACCTTGGACACCGCCATCCTCGGTTCAGCCGAAACTTGGCTGCTGGAACTCGGAACGATGATGCAGCCGCTGCTGGCGGACCTGCACGGCCGCGTCCATCTACTTACCAGCCAGGTGGTCGAACTCAACGATGCGCATGGTGGAGCGAGGGAGCAGGCTGACCGCTTCGCCGGCGAGCTGTCAGCCAAATCCGCGCGAGTCACCAAGCTTGAGAAGCAGTTGGCCCAAGCTCAGGCGGCGCTGGACTCCATCGAGGCCGAAGTTGAGACTGCGATCCGCCGCGTGGAAGCGCGCACGGACAGGAAGATCTGCGACGCGCAAGAGCAGCAGGAGCGCTGGCAGGAACAGATCGATGCAGAGCGTCGCCGGGCCGATCAACGCGAGGCCGAAGCCGAGCTCCTCACAGGGACAACGAAGCGACTTCGCGCCGACCTGACCAGCGCCGAGGCCAAGCTCAGTCGGTTCGATCAACGGCTCGATGCTGCTGAAGACGAGTTCGAACTAGCCATGCAAGCCCTGGAACGGCACACGGACGCCCGTATCGTCGAAGCGGAGCAGTCACGCGAACAAGCGCGCAAACGATTGTCGTCCGCGGAACAACAGCTGGCAGCCGTGGAACACGAGAGTGAGTTGCTGCGCGGCCAGGTCGATGCATTGAGTGGTGAACTGCGGGCTGTTCGGAGCAGTTTAAGCTGGCGTCTGTCGGCACCCTTGCGAATTGCTGCAGGACGCTCTTCCCAAGAACGCTGAACCCTGATCGACCGCCGCAGTCTCGAGGTTTTCGTCAGGCAGCCATCTGATGAGCGTGGTAGTCGACCGCCTGGTCTACGGTTCCAAATTCGAGGAGGCGGCCGTTGTCGAGGACGGCGGCGCGATCGCAGTGCAGGCCCATGTATGAGGCATCGTGCGACACCAGGATGATGGCGCGATCCCGGCGCGCTTCGAACAGCTCTTCGTGGCTCCGCTGCTGAAAGCGCGCATCGCCGACGGCCACTACCTCGTCGATGAGGTAGCAATCGAAGTCGATCATCAAGGAAATGGCGAAAGCCAGCCGCGCCCGCATGCCTGACGAGTAGATCTTGACCGGTTCGTTGAGAAACCGGCCAAGCTGAGAGAAGTCTTCAACGAAGTCGATCACCTCTTCGTATTGCTTGCCGTAAATGCGACAGATGAAGCGGATGTTGTCCATCCCGGTGAGCGCCCCGTGGAACGCCCCGGTGAACGCCAGCGGCCATGAGATCTGCATGGTGCGGTGGATGGTACCGGACGTCGGCTGTTCGATGCCGCCGATCAGCCGGATGAGCGTGGACTTGCCAGCGCCGTTGCGGCCGACGATGCCGACCTTGTCACCCTTGTTGACCCGCAGGTTGATGCCCTTGAGCACGTCAACGCGGCCGCTGCGCGCATGATAAGTCTTGCGGACGTCGCGAAGCTCAATCATTCCGGCACGAACTCCCTGCTGACCCGGCGTTCCATTGCCAGGGCGAACAGCGTCAGGACCATGTTACAGGTCGCCAGGTAGGCCGCACTGTAATGCGCCACGATCTTGCTTCCGAAGTAACCTTCGCGAAGCATCTCAGTGCAATGCACCATCGGCAGCCACAGGACGGCATCTGCGAACTCACGTGGGAGTGCGTCGACGAGAAATGCCGCGCCGGACAGGGGGAAGAGGAGGTAAGCCGCCGGATGCCAGAGCTTCTCCACCAGTTCTGACCGCTCCGACCACGCTCCGAGAAGCATGCCCAATGCCGCGCCGAACCAAGCCGTCAGGGCCCAAGCCTCTGCCACGGTGAGAATATCTTCTGGGGGCGGCGTCAACTCCAGCGAGATGAAGATCACCGACAGGACCACGAACGAGATGGATGCGCCGATCGCCTCCAGTGCGATCCGCGATGCGAAGATGTCGATCACGCGAACGTTGCGGTGATACATCAATGCGGAGTTCGGCGCGAGCGCATTGACGCAGCGCGAGGGCATGTTCCGCCAGAGGAGAACGGTAGAATAGCCAGTCAGCGCAAAAGCGATAATCGGCAGGTCGGAGCCATGATGCAGGCCGGCGATGGACCACAACGCCGCCACGCCAAGGGTGAACAGCATGGGTTCCACGAACAACCACAGGAAGCCGATATTATGGCGACCATAACGCGTGATGATCTCCCGCAGGATCATGGCCCAGATGACCTGCCCCTGGATGCGGGCGGAGCGGGCCATCGATCCTCCGGTCGAGTTGGCGGACGCCTTAGTCATGATGCTCCCGGATGCCCGCCAGCAGCATGGTGACGATCCCGTAGGCGACGAGACCGAAGATCAACGTCGCGAAGATCCCGCGCCAGCGTCGCGGTTCGAGGGGAGAGTCGGGTACGTTCGGCTGCGCAATCCGTTCAACATAGACTTGCTTGCGGCGTGCATCGTTGCGCGCGTCCTCAAGCGAAGAGATGGCTGCAGCCAGGAGCTTGTCGGAGGTCACGCTTTCGAGTTGCAGGCGTTGATACTGGGCGGCGGTACCCGACAGTGAGCGACTGCCGCCCGCGACCTTGCCTAGCTCGGCATTGATGTCTCGCGTGAGGCCGGTGATCTTCGTCTGCAGTACTGGAACCTGGGGGTGATCGGGAGCGAAAGCCTTCAGCTGAAGGAGCTCGTTGCGCGATGCGATCAGTTCGTCCTGCAGCTTGGAGACCATTTGCAGCTGAACGGTAGCCTGCCGTTCCGGATCGATCACGCCCGCCGAGTTGCGGAAGCCGGCCAGGCTCGACGCGGCCCGCCGCGAATTGGCCTTGGCCACGTCCACCTCGTTCTGCGCGAAACGAATCATGTCCTCGCGCCCGCGCTCGTTCAGGCGGTTGACCGTGGCTTCCGCCATGGTCAGGAGCTCGCGATTGAACCTAACCGCATCCTGGGGCGAGTAGGCTCGCACGGTCAGGGTACTGATTGAAGAGACTGGATCGTGATCGATGCCGACCTTCTTGCGGTAATATTGGTAAAGGTCTTCGAACGAACCAAACCAGCCGCTGGCATTGAAGCGGTCGAAGACCGAGATTGAATTGCGGCTGTAAGCCTGACGAAAGGCGTCCTGTCGATTGATGGCCCGTAGGGCATCGCGTGAAAGGACATAGGCCTGTGCCGAGTAAACTTCGCCGCCATTGGAGAAGCCTGCGGACTCAAGCAGGCCGCCCAGGCCGGCAGCCTTGGGCTTCTCAGGGCTGCGCACGACGAACTGGGATTCGGACACGTAGACGTCCGTCGCCATAAAGCCGAAGTAAAGCGAAGCCAGCGCCACTGGCAGCACGAACGTCAGAAAGAACAGGACTTGGTTCCGCGTCAGCCGACGCTTCTTCCGCGGCACGGCCAGCCGCTCCGGCAGAGGCGGGAGCGGAGGCGGGGGCGCGGCTTCCACGCCTTGGCCTGGTCTGTCGAGTTTGAGAAGGTTGGCGATCATGCTGCTGTCTCTACTGAAACCAGCGATCCTCCTGCGGACAGGATCGCTGAATTGAAGTTGAACTGCCTGCCGGCACAGGCCCGTTGATCAGTTCAGCCGAGCTTGAGTCCCAGCTTTCGAAAGGCGAAAGACAAAACTCTCGCTGTTCGGGTCAAGATTCGGGTTGAATGAAGGATCGGCGTAAGCCTTGGCTCCCCAACGTTCCTGAAAAGTCCTCAGTTCTCGTGTATAGCGATCGATCTGGCTTGGCGAATGATCTTTGCCGCGGGATCGTGACTCATAGTGGATCAGGACGGCATGAGGCACATACACATTGCGCCAGCCCGCTTGTTCCAGCTTAAGGCACAGGTCCACGTCGTTGTAGGCAATCGCTAGCCGTTCCTCATCGAGCCCGCCTACGTCGAGGAACTTGTCGCGAGATACGAGCAGACAGGCACCGGTCACCGCCGTCACGAACTGCGCCACGTGGGCGCTACAGAAGTAGCCCGGGTGATCGTGAGGCAGGTTCCGATGCGCATGGCCAGCCGCTTCGCCGATGCCAACCACTACACCGGCGTGCTGGATCGTTCGGTCCTCGTAAAGCAGTTTGGCTCCTACCGCACCGACGTTCGGCCGGACGGCATAGCGCATCAGCTCAGTCAGCCACTCCGCACCGATCACCTCCGTGTCATTGTTCAGGAGGCACAGATACTCACCGCGCGCCTGCCGGGCCGCATGATTGTTGATCGCGGAATAGTTGTACGGGTGGGGGTGTGAGATTACCCGCACGTGAGGATCTGTGGCCAGCTCCGCCAAGTACCGCAGTGTTGGGTCTTCCCTGCTGCCATTGTCCATCACCAAGATCTCGAAAGGCTCATAGCGAGTCTTGGCAAGGACGCTCTCCACGCAGGGCTGAAGCAGATTCAGCTTGTCCTTGGTTGGAATGACGATGCTGACCAGTGGCGCCGGCGAGGGCAGGGGATAGACGGCCTTCACGGTTTCGAACGGCCCCAGTTCGGCAGTTCCGCCCTCCAGGGCGACAAAGCGGTGCACGACTTTCCGGCGCTCAACCACATTCGCATGGGCCGCGGAATGGCGGACATGGGCAATGATGCGGGGTACGTGAACGATCGTTCGGCCGGATTGCCCGCCAATGCGCAGCAGCAACTCGTAGAGCGAGGCATCGGGCGCTAGTTCGGCCACCGCGGCCTGCGCTGACTTGCTGGCCATCGCGGCCGCGTCCGACAGATAGTCGAGCGCGAGGAACAGTTCCTCGTTCCAGTCGCCCTTGAACCAGGGGTTGCGGCGCCTGCCCGCTGCATCAAGCGTATCCTGGTCGCCGTAGACAATGGCGGCATTCGGGTTGGCTTGCAGGGCGTGCGCCAGCTCCAAGAGCGCCGACGGGCTCAGCTCCGTGCCTTTTCCTAGTACGAGCACGGCATCGCCGCGCGCGCGCTGGATAGCCGACATCAGCTCGGCGTTGATCGGAGCAAGGGACGAGGGCGGCGACCACTGGACGCGGCTGTCCAGCGGAACCGACTCCTCGTCGGCGACAGCGGCAAGCACTAGGCAAGTCCAAGCCGGATAGGTTTGCCGGCGCAATGAGTTGATCGTGGCTCGGATGGGTTCGCAATCACCTCCCTCCGCGGCGAGGATAAGCGAGAAAGTCGGCCGCCACGGCCAACGGTCAGGTTCCGCGACCCCGGAGGGTTCGAAGTGCGGCTCAACGGATTTCTGCCAATATTCGTAAGCAAAGGGCAGCGGCATGGCCGCCCGGCACAGGATGTTGAGCGCACGCACCCGTCGGCGGGTGGCGTGCCACCACAGAGCTTCGATCGCCCGGAGTGGTGCCCACGGCAGGACGCGAAGGAGAAGTTGCCAGAAAGTCATGTGATTGGCTAAAGCTCAGCACGGGCTCTCTAGGCTGACATGGCTTCTGTTACAACCGTCGCCACCCTATTCAGCGCGTTGTCAGACTTCTCGCCGCAATGCTAAGAGCTTGGCTACGTTATTGTTTTGGGGACACAGTTGCGAATGCTGAGGTTGGATGGACCGCTTGGCGGATTATGCCGGGGCTTAACGGTGGCGGTGAGCTGCCTGGCTGTCGCAGGTTGCGCGACTTTGCCCGCGAGCGGGCCCACCGGGCGCGACATTCGGCGGGCAGCGGCGGCGTCCGGGGACCCGAGCGCTGCGACCCTTCCCTTTCGGGTCGTGGAGGTCGCCAGTGCGGCCGACCTGCCGCCACCCCTCGTCTTGCCTCAATCCGCGCTGCTGCTTCCGCCAATCGCACCGACCGACCTCATCGGCCCGGGCGATGTGCTGAACATCACCATCTTTGAGGCCGGGGTCAGCCTGTTCGGACGAACGGCGACCAGGCTGGGGGCAACGGGGACAAGGCCGACCGCGGCGGCCGAAAGCGCCAGCGCGCAAAGCCTGCCGGGTGTCCGAGTGGACGACCAGGGCTATATTCGAATGCCGTTCGTCGGGCGCCTTCGCGCTGCCGGCAGCACCCCGGCCGAGCTGCAGGCGCGGATTCGCAGCGGCCTGCTGGGCAAGTCGCAGGATCCTCAGGTTCTGGTGGCGGTGGATGACTCACTTACGAACAGCGTCGTTCTGGCCGGCGAGTTAAATCGGCCTGGCCGCTTCGTGCTTCGGACCAATCGCGAGACCGTGAACGATACGGTGGCGCTGGCGGGCGGGTACAAGGGCGATGCCAAGGACCTGATCGCCCGGGTGGAGCGCGGCGGCGAAAGCTTCCAGGTTCGGCTGAGCGACCTGCTGGACACACCGCAGGCGGACCTCCGCGTGGCGCCGGGCGACAGGATCACTTTGATCAGCCGGCCGCAGAGCTTTTCCATAATGGGTGCTCCGAACAGGTCGGAGCAAGTCCGCTTTCCGCGCGGCAGGGTCACGCTTTCAGAAGCGGTGGCTCTTGGCGGGGGAGCCAACCCCAACCAGGGCGATGCTGCCGCCGTGTTCGTGTTCCGCTACGTTCCGGGGCAGAGGGGAGCCGAGGAACCGGTCGTCTACCACTTCAACATGATGAAGCCCGGTGCGATGTTCCTGTCGCAGCGTTTCGCCATGAATGATCAGGACCTGCTCTACATCGGCAACGCACAGGCCAATCAGCCAACCAAGCTGATCCAGCTGATCAGCCAGCTCTTCGTGCCGGTCACGACGCTTCGCACCACCATTATCCAGTAACCAAGCGGCCGGGCGGCCGAACGGGAAGGGGCAGTTACGTGAACAACATCGTGCTTGACGGTCGTCAGGTCGGCCTGGATGAGCGGTTGTTCCTGATCGCCGGTCCGTGCGTCATCGAAAGCGAGCGGCTGTGTCTGGAAATTGCCGAACACCTGCGAGCGATGGCCGAACGACTGGGGCTGCTAGTCATTTTCAAAGCGAGCTTCGATAAAGCCAATCGAACGTCAGGTCAGTCCTTTCGAGGGCTGGGCCAGGACGAGGGGCTACGCGTCTTGGAAAAGGTGCGGGAAGAGAGTGGGCTATCCGTGCTGACAGATGTCCATTCGCCCGAGCAGGTGCGAGCGGCGGCCCAGGTTGTCGACGTGCTGCAAACTCCCGCCTTCCTGGCGCGACAAACCGATCTCATCGAGGCGGCGGCGGCCAGTGGCAAGCCGGTCAACTTCAAAAAGGCGCAATTCATGGCGCCGGGCGATGTGAAGCCGTTGATCGAAAAGGCGCGCTCGGCAGCTCGCCGGGCGGGGGTGCCCGAAGATGCCTTTATGCTGTGCGAGCGCGGGACGAGCTTTGGCTACAACAATCTGGTGGTGGACATGCGCAGCCTGGTTCTGATGCGCGAGGCCGGCTGCCCGGTCGTGTTCGACGCCACTCACAGCGTGCAATTGCCGGGCGGCATGGGTGACAGGTCGGGTGGGCAGCGTGAATTCGTTCACCCGCTCGCGCGGGCCGCTGTAGCTGTTGGAGTTGCCGGCCTGTTCATGGAATGTCACCCGAACCCGGAGCAGGCGCTTTCGGACGGCCCGAACGCGGTTCCCCTGGCCGAACTTGACGGGATCGTCGAAGACCTAGTGTCGATCGCGCCATCCCGCGCGCAATAGCATCGTGGCCAAGCCCCTCGGGCGGGAGTTTCTGCTGGACGTGTCGCGCCTGGTTTGGCGCGTTTGGCGCGGCGGACTGCCTACCGGAATCGATCGGGTGTGCCTTGCTTATGTCGAGCAGTTCGGCGCCCGGTCCCGGGCGGTGGTCCAATGGCGGGGGACCAGGCTGGTGCTGTCACCGCGATGGTCGGACCGGCTGTTCTCCCTGCTGGCGATCGGCAGCACCTCGGTCCGGCGAGATCTTATTGGCCTGTTGAGCCTCGCGGTACCCGGCGCCGTGCGCCAAACGGTGTACCCAGGCACCACCTACCTGAACGTGGGACACACGGGCCTCGACCAGGCTACGCTGTGCCGTTGGATCGGGCGGCGGCGCCTCCGCGCCGTCTACCTGGTGCACGACCTGATCCCGATAACTCATCCGCAGTTCTGTAGGCAGGGTGAAGAGTTCAAGCATCGGCAGCGCATAACAACGATCCTGGCCAGCGCTTCCGGAGTAATTGGCAATTCTCAGGCCACGCTCGACGACCTGCGCCGATTTGCCCGGGAGAACGAGGTGTTGATGCCGCCCAGCGTGGTGGCATGGATCAGCGGCAATCCGGTGCCGGGGGCGTCTCCACTTAGTATCGATCGGCCGTACTTCGTGGTCCTTGGAACGATCGAGGCGCGCAAGAACCATGGCGTCTTGCTTGCGGCGTGGCGGCGGCTGGTGACCGAACTCGGGCGCGAGGCGCCGATCCTGTTCATCGTCGGTCGCCGCGGTTGGGAGGTTGACGACGTCCTTGCTCAACTCGACCAGCTCGGACCGCTGCACGAGCACGTGCGCGAGCTTGGCAGTTGTTCGGATGCCACACTTGGAGAATTGGTGGCCGGTGCTCGCGCAATGCTGATGCCTTCGTTCGTGGAAGGCTTCGGGTTGCCGATCACGGAGGCGCTGCAAGAAGGCGTGCCCGTGATCGCCAGTGATCTTGCCGTGTACCGCGAGATTGCAGGCGAGATCCCGACCTATGTGCGACCAGACGACGAGCAGGCGTGGGCAGCCACGGTGCGCGAGTTTGCCGGCGATGGACCCGAACGCCTCCGGCAGCTGAAGGATGTGGCGACCTACCAGGCCCCTCGCTGGAGCGATCACTTCCGGACGGTGGAAGCCTGGCTGATGAGCCTCCGGGTTCGTAACCTTGAGGCAGGGTTGCACGCCGGCGTGAGTACGCTTGAACCAGCGCCACAGTTGGCTACAGCGGCCCCGCTCGGCGACAATGCAACTGACATCAAGGCGCTAGGTTAGTGGAATTTCGCACGTTTCAGGTGGAAGGTCTCCTGGAGATCGTTCCTCGTAAGATCGTGGACGAGCGCGGTTATTTCAGCGAAATGTTCCGGCTGGACTGTTTCCGTGAGCAGGCCGGGGCGGTGGGCTTCGTGCAGGACAACCAGTCCCTCAGCGTGCGGGCGGGTACCGTGCGGGGTATCCACTTCCAGTCGCCGCCGGCGGCCCAGGGCAAGCTCGTTCGGTGCCATTCGGGCGCCTTGTTCGACGTTGCGGTAGATCTTCGGCGCGGCTCCCCGACCTTCGGTAGCTGGGTAGCTGTGACCCTGACGCCGGAGGTGGGCAACCAGTTCTGGGTTCCACCCGGTTTCGGCCACGGGTTCTGCACGCTCCAACCCGAAACCGTTATCAGCTACCGCGTGACCAGCTATTACAGCCGCGAGCACGACAAGGGAGTTGCCTGGAACGACGACGCGATCGCGATCGACTGGCCCAAGATGGCTGATCCGGCCACCCTGTCGACGAAGGACCGTGAGCAACCGAGGCTGGCAGAGCTACCAGCCTATTTCGAGATGAAAGGGTTGTGATGCGCATACTGGTGACTGGCGGAGCCGGCTTCATCGGCTCGGCGGTTGTGAGGTACCTCGTACTGGAGCAGGGTTATGAGGTTCTGACCATTGATGCACTCACCTATGCCGGCACCGTTGAGTCGCTGCGTGCGGTCGCGGGGCGAAGCAATCACCGATTTCTGCAGGCGAACGTCTGCGATCGTGCGGCAATGGACCAGGCAATCGGCGCCTTCCGTCCGCACCGGATCATGCACTTGGCTGCGGAAAGCCATGTTGATCGATCGATCAACGGCGCCGCCGACTTCATTCAGACCAACGTGGTCGGCACGTTCACCCTTCTCGAAGCAGCTCGGAACTACTGGTCGTCGCTGGATCGGAGCGAGCAGGAAAGCTTCCGATTTCTCCACGTGTCGACTGATGAAGTCTACGGGTCCCTGGGTAAGGACGGGCTGTTTCGCGAGGACACCCCTTACGACCCGAGTTCGCCATACTCGGCGTCCAAGGCGGCGTCAGATCACCTCGCCAAGGCCTGGCACCGCACCTACGGTTTTCCGGCAGTCATATCCAATTGCTCAAATAATTACGGACCTTACCACTTCCCTGAGAAGCTTATTCCCCTTATCATTCTGAATGCGCTTTCCGGTCAGAAATTGCCGGTGTACGGCAAGGGGGAGAACATCCGCGACTGGTTGTTCGTGGATGACCATGCCCGTGCTCTCGACCTTATTGCGGAGCAGGGACGGCCGGGCGAAACGTACAACGTGGGCGGACGCAACGAGCGCCGGAACATCGACGTCGTGCGAAGTATCTGTGCAGTCCTGGACGGGCTTGTTCCGGCGAAGCGTCCACGCGAGGAACTGATTGAGTTCGTGAACGATCGACCGGGGCACGACGCACGCTATGCCATCGACGCCACCAAGCTTGAAACCGAGCTCGGCTGGAGGGCGCGCGACGATTTCGACAGTGGCATCGAGAAGACCATCGCCTGGTACCTCGATAACGAATGGTGGTGGGGACCGCTGCGCAAGAGCTACACCGGAGAGCGGCTCGGGCTGCTTTCGGCCAAGCAAGCCGCTTAAGCGCACCAGTGCGCGTGATTGTCACTGGACGATTGGGTCAGGTGGCCCGATCGGTGGCCGAATTGGGGCCGGAGCTCGGTTATGAGGTCGTTGCAATTGGCCGGCCCGAGCTCGATCTGGCTGATGCGCCAGCCAGAATTGCTGAGGCCCTTGAGCAGGCCAGGCCAGACATCATCATCTCGGCTGCGGCCTATACCGCGGTTGACCGGGCAGAGTCGGAAAACGACCTGGCTTTCGCCGTCAATGCTCGCGGTGCGGGCGCAGTGGCCGATAGTGCCCGGTGCTTGGGAGTTCCGCTCCTTCACCTCTCCACGGATTACGTGTTCGACGGCAGCAAGCCCACTTCCTACGTTGAGGAGGACTCAACGCGGCCGACTGGGGTTTACGGGCGCTCCAAACTTGCCGGTGAACAGCTGGTATTGGACACGCATGACGACGTCGCCGTCCTTCGCACGGCGTGGGTATACAGCCCATTCGGAGCAAATTTCGTGAAAACGATGCTGCGCCTGGCGGGCGGCGCCGACGAGGTGCGGGTGGTTGCCGACCAGCATGGCAATCCTACGAGCGCGCTGGACATCGCAGAGGCTCTCCTGACCGTCGCCGCCAATCTGCTGGCGTCGAACGCGGCTGAGCTGAGGGGATTATTTCACCTTGCGGGAACCGGTGAAGCCAGCTGGGCCGACCTCGCGGAGCAGGTCTTTGCAAGTTCCGCCGAAGCGGGTGGGCCGAGCGCCCGGGTTCGGCGGATCGGGACAGCTGATTATCCAACGCCCGCCAAGCGGCCAAGCAATTCGCGCCTTTCTTGCGAGCGCTTACGTCACGCGCACGGGATCGCCATGCCGGAGTGGCGCAGCTCCACCCGGCGGGTCGTGCGGCGGCTGGTTGAACAGTGCTGACTAGGGAGCGGGTACGATGAAGGGTATCATTCTCGCGGGCGGCAGCGGCTCCCGGCTTTTCCCCATGACGCTGGCCGTCTCCAAGCAGCTGATGCCTGTCTACGACAAGCCGATGATCTATTACCCGCTGACCACTCTCATGCTGGCCGAGATCCGCGAAGTGCTGATCATCACGACGCCCCAGGACGCTGCAGCGTTTCAGCACCTGCTGGGTGACGGGGCCCAGTGGGGCATGCAGATCTCCTATGCCGTGCAGCCCGAACCCCGTGGACTGGCGCAGGCTTATACGATCGGAGCCGCTTTCGTGGCCGGTGGGCCGTCCTGCCTGATTCTTGGCGATAACATCTATTATGGCCATGGGCTGTGGGACCTCCTGACCACGGCGCGGAAGCGCTCGGCCGGCGCAACCGTGTTCGCCTATCAGGTTGCAGATCCCGAGCGGTATGGCGTGGTCGAGTTCGACAGCAGCATGCGGGCCTTGAGCATCGAGGAGAAGCCGCAGGCACCCAAGTCGAAGTGGGCGGTAACTGGACTCTATTTCTACGATGAGCAGGTCGTGGACATCGCCGCCAGCATCACTCCGTCGCCCCGCGGCGAGCTGGAGATCACGGATATCAATCAAGTCTACCTGGACCGGCAGCAGCTGCGGGTTGAAGTAATGGGCCGCGGCTTCGCCTGGCTGGACACGGGCACCCCCGACAGTTTGATGGAAGCAAGCGAGTTCGTGTCGACGTTGGAGCGCCGCCAAGGCATGAAGATCGCGTGCCCGGAGGAGATTGCATGGCGTCAAGGGTTCATCGACGACGCCGGTCTCGAGCGTGCGGTTGGGCGACTCGGCAAGAGTGACTATGCGACGTACGTTCGGCAAGTGCCGGAACTGAGTTGAGCGGAATCGGTGCCCGGGTTCACGCGCTGCGGTTGTCCCTGAAGCGCACCGGGCGGGCGCATCAGTCGGGCTCGGGAAGCCGCTCAGGTTTCCTGCGGGTGCCTCCTTTTCCGGGGGCGAGGGTCGAGTACTTGTCTCGCTCGGGTGCTGCGGACGCCTATCGCGACGAGCAGGTGGACGAAATCATCCGGGAGCTTGCGGCAGCCAAGGTCGGCGGAGCTTATTGGGGGGCTCAACCGGCCCTGCCAGATGAGGGTTACACCGTTGTGCGGCTGACTTCGGCCGGCGATTTGGACCGACCTTTGCCAGCGAGCTTGACTGACACGCCCCTTGTCTGGGCGGACCAAAGTCATGCCGCGTGGGAAGGGGAGGATTTGGATCTCGAGTCCGGCGAGCTCGATCCTTGGCATCTGCTATCGCGAGCCTCGCAACTGGTTTGCCATGCCGGCGACGAGGTCATGCTTGTTGCCGGGCTGCTTGGCGTTCCGGTCAGCTTCGTGCTCGCAAGCGGTGCGATCAGCGAGCCTCGTCCATTGACGCGTGGCGAATTGAGAACCGCGGTTCGGGACCAGCTGCTCACAAGCCGGCAGTACCATGATCCATTTTCTGATCAGCCGATTTCCGTTGCAGCGGCCATCCTGCTCTGCTCGTCATGGCGGGAACTGATCAACAGCAACCGCGATCTCGCGGCGGCGTTCGGTTTTGCTGCGTGGAAGCGCCCGACCACTGAAGCGCTGTTGTGGAGCGGCTTCAGGCCCGTAGCCTTCGATCGTCCGCTTCGCGAGCTTCCTGCCAAGGCAGCCGTGGCGGTTTGGATGTCGCGTGTCTCGCCCCAGGTCCTGACAGCTCTTGGGCGAAGGCAGGTGCAGCTGATCGAGGTGGAAGACGGCTTTATCCGCTCCGCCGGTCTGGGCGCCAACTGCGTTCCTCCGCTGTCGATTGTGGTCGATCGGCTGGGTGTGCATTTCGACTCGCGCCAGGAGAGTGAACTGGAGCAGCTGCTGCAGCACGGGGGGTTTGACGAAGCACTCCTCAAGCGCGCTGAGGCGGTTCGCTGCGAGCTGATCGCCCGCGGGCTCAGCAAGTATGGCGTGGGCGCGGTTCTAGTGGAGCGCCGCGGGTCACGACGCCACATCCTTGTTCCCGGTCAGGTCGAGGACGACCGGGCTGTTTTGGCGAACCCGGGCGGAGCGCTCAGCAACTTGCGATTGCTCAAGGAAGTGCGAGCAGCCGCGCCGGACGCGTACATCATCTACAAGCCGCATCCGGACGTCGAGGCGGGCCATCGCACGGGTGCGATACCCGATGCTGTGACGCGTACGTTGGCCGACGAGATCATGCGGGATCAAAGCATCACGTCGGTGATCGCCATGGTCGACGAAGTCCATGTCAACAGTTCGTTAGCCGGCTTCGAGGCACTTCTGCGAGGCAAGCCGGTCACGACCTACGGCGTCCCCTTCTATGCGGGGTGGGGACTGACGACCGATCGCGGGCCGCCGACTGAGCGCCGAACTGCCCGTCTCACCCTGCCCGAACTCGTCGCAGGCACTTTGCTGGTCTATCCCCGCTACTTAGATCCGGTTACGGGTGTTCCGTGTCCGATCGAAGTCATTATCCAGAGACTCTCTCAGCCCGAAACGAGGATTGGGCAGGGATGGCTCGTCTCCCTCCGGCGGATCCAGGGTCGCTTGATGAAAATCATCAAGTCCCGTCGGATGGCGCGTTGTTGAACCAGCCGCGCGCTTATCTTCTTCTTCAAGGGCCGCCTGGCCCATTGTTCCGCCGCTTGGGCCAAGCGCTTGAGGAGCGGGGGCACGCCGTTCACCGGATCAATCTGAGTGGAGGGGATCACCTCGATTGGCCGGAAGGAGCCATCGACTACCGCGGGCGATTTTCCGGGTGGGCGGTGTTCGTGGACCGTGTGCTGCGGGACAAGGGCATCACCGACATCCTCTTGTACGGGGACTGCCGCCCTTATCACCTCACTGCTCACCGGGTCGCGGCACTGCGCGGCATTCGCACCCATGTGCTTGAAGAAGGCTATCTTCGACCGCACTGGATGACCCTCGAACCCGATGGGGTGAACGCCCGATCGTCGCTTAGCCGAAGCAAGGGTTGGTTCCGGCGAGAGGCGGAACGCCTCGCGCCCGAGCCGGAGTGCGCTCCGATCACCGCCGATTTTCGTCGCCGCGCGCGTGATTCATACTGGTACTACCATTATGTGGCCGCCGGCCGGTGGCGGTATCCGCACTACCGATCCCATCGTCCCGGCTCGATCATCGCCGAGGGGCTTGGCTGGTTGTGGAAGTTCAGCCGCCAGCGCCGCGCCGCAGCGAAAGCCAGCCGCGTCCTTGCGGATATTGCCGGAAAGCCGTTCTTTATCTTTCCATTGCAGCTGTCTGGCGATTACCAGATACGCGCCCACAGCCCGTTCGGCGACATGCAGAGCGCTGCTTCGTACGTCATTGAAAGCTTCGCCAGGAATGCGCCGGAGCGGCAGCACTTACTGTTGAAGTGTCATCCGCTGGACTGCAGCTTCTTCGGCTGGGAAGGCTTTGTCCGATCGCAGGCGGAGCGCTGCGGCATTACCGGGCGATTGCACCTGGTCGACGGCGGTGACCTCGATGCGATTACCCAGGCAGCGGAGGGCCTGGTGTGCGTAAACAGCACGTCGGCCACGCTGGCGTTGGCGCAGCAGCGGCCGGTCTGCACCATTGGAGAGGCGATCTACGACATTGGCGGGTTGACCCATCAGGGGCATCTCGACACCTTCTGGAGCGCACCGCCGCCTCCGGAACCGGGCCTTTACGACGCATTCAGACGCGTTCTGGTGGACCGCTGCCTGGTGCGGGGCGGACTGGCGAGCGAATCGGCGGTGCGGATCTTGATCGAGTCGCTCACGGACCGTCTCGGTGCCTAAGCTGCCGACGCGCGCGATTTCCGGTGTGTTGCTCGGAAATTATAGACAATGTTAACTATCTCGGGTCAATAAAGCCTCTACGCAGCGACCGCGACTGCTCGCGGTCCTGCTGAACAAGAGGATCAAGCGTGGTCGACATTCCCGGCAGTACAAGCACCACCGCCAGCGTCGCCGTAGGAGGCAGTGCTCCCGGAGTGCTAGAGACCCTAGGGGATCACGACTGGTATCGCATCCAGCTTGTCGCCGGCCAAGCGGTGACTATCAGCCTTGATGGGTCCGGTACTTCGCCCGTGGCCGACCCGTTTCTCAGTCTGATGAATTCGTCGGGCAATCTCATCAGATCCAATGACGACGGCGGAGCCGGTCTGAATTCCAGGATCGTCTTCACCCCGACGACTAGCGGCACGTACTACATCGACGTGGGGTCGTGGGAGGACAGGACCGCAGGTGACTACAAGCTGTCAGTGACGCCTTATGTAGCGCCTCCGCTTTGGACCCTGGATCAGATCGCGGGCGAACTGGTCAGTGGTTATTGGGGCGGTGAGACGCAGCACTTCGCCGTGTCACCGGGCGGCAGCCTGACCGTCAACATCACGGCGCTGACCGGCAGCGGTCAATTCCTCGCCCGGGCCGCGCTTGGCCTTTGGTCGGATGTCACGGGCATTCGGTTCGTGGAGGTCGCGAGCGGAGGTCAGATCACGTTTGACGACGACGAGCCGGATGCTTTCTCAACATCAGATGTGACCGGCGATCTGATCACTGCTTCGCGGGTCAATGTCGAAACGACGTGGTTGTCTGACTACGGCACCGGCCTGAACAGCTATTCATTCCAGACCTACATCCATGAGATCGGTCATGCCCTCGGGCTCGGCCACGCCGGCGACTATAACGGGGAAGCCACCTATCCCGACGACGTGCTCTACTTGAACGACAGCTGGTCCAACAGCGTAATGTCGTACTTCAGTCAGACGGAGAATGATTACTTCAAGGCCCTGGGTTTCACCAGCAACTACGTCCTTTCACCCATGGGAGCCGACATTGTCGCCATCGCGAGTCTGTACGGCGTAGCTACCACGACGCGAACCGGGGACACCACTTACGGCTTCAACAGCAACGCCGGCAGAGCGGTCTTCGACGCTAGCCAATTTGCGCAGGCAGCCTATACGATCTTCGATAATGGCGGGATCGACACGCTCGATTACTCGAAGTTCACGGGCAATCAGCTGGTCAATTTGAACCAGGAAACCTTCTCGAATGTCGGTGGAAGCGTCGGCAACGTGTCGATCGCCCGCGGGTCGGTCATCGAGAACGCGATTGGCGGAGCGGGAGACGATCAGCTTATCGGGAACAGCGCCGGCAATGTGCTGTTCGGCGGGAGTGGGAACGACAATCTAAGTGGTGGGGCCGGTAACGACTCGCTGTCCGGAGGTGCCGGCGGCGACACGCTGGCTGGCGGAACGGGGGTCGATGCGCTCTCGGGCGGTAGCGGCGTCGACCTCTTTCGCGACACTGCCGCCAACCTGAACGGGGACAGGATAACCGACCTGTCGGCTGGCGAGCGGATCATCGTCAGCGACGGCGGGTTTGGTGCCTTTTCGGCCTCCATGAGCGGCGACCTTTTGCGGTTCACCGGCGGTGCCGTGAACACGAATGGGGCACCCGGAGGCGTCCTGCAGGTGCGGGTGGCCGCTGGCGGAGGCGTGCAGATCGGTTGGGGTAGCGTCGGCATCGGAGGCGATTTCAACGGCGATGGCCGTGAGGACGTCCTGTGGCGCAACGACGCGGGAACGGTGACCACCTGGCTCGGTCAATCGGATGGAAGCTTCAAGCAAAATGGCGGCAGCGCCTGGTACGACGTGCCGAACAGCTGGACGGTTAAAGCCGTGGCGGATTTCAACGGCGACGGCCGTGAGGATCTCTTGTGGCAGGACAGCAGCGGCGTCGTGACCAACTGGCTCGGCCAGGCCAACGGCACGTTTGCCAGCAATGCCGCCCGTGCGTGGTCGGAAGTGCCGGCCACGTGGCACGTGCTTGGCAGCGGCGACTTCAATGGCGACGGCTTCGATGATGTCCTGTGGAGAAGTGAGGACGGCATAGTGACCAACTGGGTCGGTCATGCCGACGGCAGCTTGTCCGCCAATGCGTCCGCCTGGTCGGCAGCGCCCGGCGATTGGCACATCCTGGGGACCGGCGACTTCAATGGTGACGGTCGTGACGACGTGCTGTGGCGCAGCGACTCGGGGATCCTTACCAATTGGCTGGGTCAGGCAAACGGCAGCTTCGCTGCCAACGCTGGCAATACTTGGTCGTCCGTTCCTGGCACTTGGCACGTCGAAGGGATTGGCGATTTCAACGGCGATAATCGCGACGACGTCCTGTGGCGCAGCGACGATGGTGTGGTGACTAGCTGGCTCGGGCAGGCCTCAGGTGGCTTGGTGGCCAACGCTGACCGGATGTGGGTTGGTGTTCCCAACGAGTGGCAGATCGATCTTGTTGGAGACTTCAACGGCGACCACCGCGATGACGTCCTGTGGCGGCATGGTGACGGCACGTTGACCACCTGGCTTGGTCAGGCTGGCGGTGGCCTGCAATCCAACGGAGCGAATTTCTGGACGGCGGTGCCTGCCGATTGGCAGGTGCAACACACAGAAGTCATGTGGGTGTAACAAGCAGGCGACGGAACAGCGTCCGGTGGTCGCCGCTGCCGGCATCGTTTGCTGATCGAAGTTGCCCGGGCCACGGTGAGGTCATCGAGCCGAGAAACTCGATCGCGATAACCGGCGAGTCCGCCAAACGGCGATGGACGATATCGTTCATGTTGCCATCGTCCGGCAGGCGGATTTCGCCCGAACCCGAATTGGCCGTAGGCCGCGCGAAGGCTCCTTAGTTTACGACCACGGTGCCCGACCCGCTTACGACTTCGAGCGGAACGACGTTCCTTTCCGGTAAGGAAAGTGCTGGCGTGCAGCTCGCGCTAGCCCGCCACCTTCGCGGAACGGGTGCGGACACCCAGGCGACTACAAGCACGATTCTTGAACCTTGCCGCGTCGGCCGCGCTAGCGTTGGGCAAAGCCCTGCGCCAAATCGCAACTCTGCCGTGCTGACAGAGATTACGACTGGGAGCTTCGCGGACGATCAATCCGACTTGTCGCCCGGTTGACCTGCGGTCATGGCAGAGCGACCTACGGCGCAATCACGAGGGAATCGATGAACGTGCGTCTTTACGGCTGTTTGGCCGACCTGCTGGGCAAGCAAGTCACGCTGGACGTGCCGAGTTCTCGTTCGATTGCCGAAGTGCGTGCCGCCATTATCGCTCGCTATCCGGAGGTCGAGGAGCAGATGCGAAGCGGGCGGGTGCGAGCTTGCGTGGACGATGTGATCGTCGGTGAAGAGTATGTGGTGCAAGGGGCTCATGCGGTTGAGTTCTTGCCTCCCGTGTCTGGCGGCTGAGCCGTGTGGCAGGCGCGTTTGGTGCTTGAGGCGTTCAGCCCCGCAATGGAGCTCGCCGCTTTCGAGCAGCGGCTGGACCAAGGCGCGGGCGGAGTTGTGACCTTCACCGGCTTGGCACGTGGTCTTGGCATCGGCGGAGCGGCCATCCAGAGCCTCTTCCTGCAGCACCACCCCAGGCTCACTCAGCGCTCACTGGAGGACACAACCGCTGCGGCCGTCCAACGGTTCGGCCTAACCGCGGCCGAGGTGGTCCATCGCGCCGGGGAGATCGCGCCGGGCGAGGCGATCGTGTGGGTCGCGGCTGCTGCACCGCACCGGCGGGCCGCCTTTGAAGCGGTCGATTACCTGATGGACCGGCTCAAGACCGAGGCGGTGTTCTGGAAGCGTGAGGACGGAACAGGGGGCCCGACGTGGATCGAGCCCACGGAGACCGATCATCAGTCGCGCTCGCGGTGGGAGTGAGTGGTGGCAGGACGGATCGACGACAGCTTGCCATTTCATGCGCTGCGGATCGCGGTGCTGACCGTGTCGGACACGCGGACGCAAGCGACGGATACATCCGGGGGGACGCTTACCGAGCGCTTGATGAGCGCCGGCCATGAGCTCGCAGGGCGCGCCATTGTCACCGACGACATCGCCGCCATTCGCGCCCAGGTCGAAGCGTGGGTCGCCGACGAGGGTGTGGAGGTGATCCTGTGCACCGGTGGAACGGGCTTTGCGCCGCGTGACGTCACACCCGAGGCGGTTCGACCCCTGTTCCGGCGGGAGATGGACGGTTTCGCGGCCGTCTTCCATCAGGCGAGCCTGACGACGGTGGGCCTGGCGACCCTTCAGTCCCGCGCGGTGGCGGGGCAGATCGCCGACACATTCGTCTTCTGCCTGCCGGGGTCGACCGGCGCCTGCCGCGATGCGTGGGACCTGGTGTTGGCGCAGCTGCTGGACAGCCGTTACCGGCCCTGCTCGCTGGCCGGGCAGATCCCGCGGCTGCGAGACCTGGGCGCATGAGCGACCTGACCCATCTCGACGAGGCCGGGCGGGCGCGGATGGTCGATGTGTCGGGCAAGGCGCCGACCCAGCGGATGGCGACGGCCACCGCGCAACTGACCTGCCGGCCCGAAACGCTGGCGGCGGTGGCTGCGGGGACGGCGCCCAAGGGCGCGGTGGTGCACACGGCCGAGTTGGCGGGGATCATGGCGGCCAAGCGCACGGCCGAGCTGATCCCATTGTGCCATCCCCTGCCGCTGGCCAAGGTGGCGCTGCGGATCGATCCCGACGAGGCCTTGCCCGGTTTCCGGGTCACAGCGGAAGTGAAGACGGTCGGAGTGACCGGCGTCGAGATGGAGGCGCTGACCGCCGTGTCGGTCGCCTGCCTGACCCTGTTCGACATGCTCAAGGCGATCGACCGGACCATGGTGATCGGCGGCGTCCAGGTCACCGCCAAGACCGGCGGCAAGTCGGGTGAGTGGCACCGGTGATCAGGTTCGACGAGGCCGCGGCGCTCATCGCCAGCGCTGCCGACCTGCTGGGCATCGAAGAGGTGCCGCTCCGCCAAGCGCATGGCCGCGTGCTGGCCGGGCCGGTGGTGGCGCAGGTCCACTCGCCGCCAGCCGATGTGTCGGTGATGGATGGCTATGCGGTGCGCGATTCCGACCTGGTGGCGGGGCTCGCGGCCTTGCCGGTCGCGGGCGAAAGTTCGGCCGGCCGACCGTTTGCGGGCGAGCTACCGCCGGGTGGCTGCGTGCGGATCTTTACCGGTGCGGTGCTGCCCGCGGGTGCCGACCGAGTGATCGTCCAGGAGGTGGTCGAGCGGAGCGGCGCGCTGGCCCGCTTCGCCCAGGCGCCCGCACCGGAGCGTCATATCCGCCGCCTGGGCTCCGACTTCGCCCGTGGCGACGAGCTGTTGGCGGAAGGAACCCTGCTGACACCGCAGGCACTGGTCGCCGCCGCGGGCGCGGACATCGACCGGGTGCGGGTGGCGCGGCGTCCCTGGGTGCGCCTGCTGAGCACGGGCGATGAGCTGGTCGAGCCGGGCATGGCGCGGAGCAGCCCCAACGCCATTCCGGAAAGCGTCAGCTTCGGCGTGGCGGCACTGACGGTGGAGTGGGGTGGCCGGCTGGAGGCGGCAGTGCGGTTGCCCGACGACTTGCCGACCTTGGAGCAGGCGGCGCTGGAGTCGCTAGAAGCCGCGGACCTGGTCGTGGTTACCGGCGGTGCGTCCGTCGGCGAAAGGGATTTTGCAAAGGCCATGTTCGGGCGGGCGGACTTGGAACTCATCTTCTCCAAAGTGGCCATCAAGCCGGGCAAGCCGGTGTGGCTTGGGCGGGCAGCGGGCAAGCTGGTCCTGGGCCTGCCGGGCAATCCCACGTCGGCGCTGGTCACCGCGCGGCTGTTCCTGGCGCCGCTGTTGTGCAGCCTGACCGGGCGTCAGCCGGCCGACGCCACAGCCTGGCGGCCGATGCCGCTCGGGCAGGCACTGGAGCCCGTCGGCGATCGGGAGACCTTCGCGCGCGGGTACGCGGTCGATGGCCGGGTGCAGTTGTTCGGCCACCAGGATTCGAGTTCGCAGAGGGTGCTGGCGCAGGCCAGTCTGCTGGTGCGGCGTCGGCCAGGCGGCCAGCCCGTTGCCGCCGGCACCATCGTTCCGGTGCTGAATTTCTGACCGCCGGCGACGCTTAGCCGCCACGCACGATCGTCAGCCGACCTGCCGCCGGTGCGTCCTCTTGCCCACCTGTGCGCTCCGCGTCGAAGCTGCTAGAGCATCTGCGGCTCGAACGGATGAACGAACTTCACCCCATTACGCCCGTGAATAACGGGGCGACCGCCGAGGCAGTGGTGCGGCGGCATCGCCTGTCGACCCGCTTGTGGCATTGGCTGAGTGCGGTAACGGTGATCGTCATGCTGATGAGCGGCATGATGATCTTCAACGCTCATCCCCGGCTCTACTGGGGTCAGTTTGGCGCGAACCTCGACCCGGCGTGGCTGGAGCTGCCGCAGTTTCCCGGCTGGGCGACCATTCCGTCCACTTACGATCTGGCCGGCGCTCGGCGTTGGCATCTGGCCTTCGCCTGGGTGCTGGGCGCCACTCTGGTCGGCTACCTGCTCTGGTCGCTGCTGAACGGGCACCTGCGCCGGGACATCGTTCCGCATCGGCGCGAGTTGCGGCCGCGGCACCTGTGGCAGGATGTGAAGGATCACGCCCGGCTGCGCTTCCCGACGGGGGCGGCGGCGGCGCACTACAATACATTGCAGAAGTTAAGCTACGCGGTCGTGCTGCTGCTGCTGCTGCCACTGCTGATCCTGTCCGGGCTAGCCATGTCGCCGGCGATGGACGCGGCCTGGCCGTGGCTGCTCGACCTGTTCATGGGGCGGCAGTCGGCTCGCTCGGTGCACTTCATCTGCGCCGCGCTGATTGCCGCGTTCATCCTGGTGCATGTGCTGGCGGTGCTGCTGTCGGGCCCGATCAACGAGGTCAGGTCGATGATCACCGGCCGCTATCGTTTGCCGCCGGAGCGGACGCGGTGATCGATCGGCGGCGGCTCATTCTCGGATCGGGCAGCGCACTGCTGCTGGGCGGGTGCGACCGGCTGAACGGCAATCCGGTGTTTCGCGACGTGCTGCGCTCGGCCGAGGGATTAACCATGCGCGCCGGGCGGCTGATGTCCGACCGGGCCGCGCTGGCCCGCGAGTTCGGCGAGGCGGACATGTCGCCGGTGTTTCGCTCCAACGGCACGCGCCTGCCCGACACGGCACCTTATGGCCGTCACTTGGCGGACGGCTTCGCCAACTACCGGTTGCGGGTCGATGGGCTGGTCGCCAGGCCGCTGTCGCTGTCCCTGGCGCAGATCAGGGCTCGGCCGATACGGGCGCAGATCACGCGTCACGACTGTGTCGAGGGCTGGAGCGCGATCGGCAAGTGGCATGGGGTGCCGCTCGGGCTGCTGCTGAAGGAAGCCAGCCTCAGCACGCGGGCTCGTTTTGTCGTGTTCCACTGCATGGATGAGTTGGGTGGGCGTCCCTATTACGAGAGCATCGACCTGGTTGACGCCTTTCACCCGCAGACGATCCTGGCCTGGGGCATGAACAACCGGGTGCTGGACGTGCCGCATGGGGCGCCGCTGCGCCTGCGGGTCGAGCGGCAGCTGGGCTACAAGCACGCGAAATATGTCGAGCGGATCGAAGCGGTGGAGAGCCTGGCAGGCATTCACGGGGGACGCGGCGGCTTCTGGGAGGATAGCGGCGACTATGAATGGTATGGCGGGATTTAGCGCGGCTTCCCGAGCCGGCCTCAGTAGAGGCCGAGCAGCTTGGTCCCCGCGACCGCCAGGACGAGCCCCAGGAACTTCAGGATCACCGGCGCGCGCAGCCGGATGCCGAGGGTCGTGCCGAGCGCCGCCCCAGCCAGCACCGCGCCGGCATAGAGCGGCAGATTGGGCGGCAGCTGCTGAACCAAAGCCAGATTGCCGAGCAGCCCGGCAATTGAGTTGCACAGGATGAACACGGACGCCACGCCGCTGGTCGGCTTGGGCGCGGACCAGGCGAAGAACAGCAGCAAGGGCGAGAGGAAGATGCCGCCGCCGGTGCCGGTCAGGCCGCTCAACAGGCCGATGACGCAGCCGAGCAGGAGGCCGAGCCACACGGGCGGATCACCTGTCTCCCGAAGCGCGCGGATGTCGCGCGGCCACAGCAGGCGGGCGGCCGACAGCAGCAGGACCAGGCCGACTAGCAGCTTGTAGGTCTCGCCCGGGAGCTTGAGCCAGCCGCCGAGAAGGGCGAAGGGCATGGCGCCGAGCAGGAAGGGCCGCAGGGTGCGCCAGCGGAACTGGCCGGCCCGAAGGTAGCGGACGGAGCCGAGTCCGGCGGCGATCAGGTTCAGCACCAGCGCGGTTGGCTTCATGGTTGCTGGCGGCACCCCAAAGAGCGCCATCAGCGCCAGGTAAGCCGACGCCCCGCCGTGGCCGACGCTGCTGTACAGCGCCGCGCCGATCATCATGCAAATGGCGAGCAGCCACTGCTGGTCGACGCCCATCAAATTAGCGATCAGCCGCCGGTCACGTTCATGTGGCGTCCGACCGCCGGCCGGGCGGCGGCGATCTGGAAGTCATGGGTCCTGGGCTTGCCGGCGAGCAGCAGGTCTAGCGCGGCGTTGACCTGTGCGGTGCCACCGTGGCGCAGCAGGTCGCGTAGCTCGACCTTTTGATCGTGCCCGAGGCAGCCATAGACGGTGCCGGTCGCCGCCACGCGGATGCGGTTGCAGCCCGTGCAGAAGTTCTCGGTCAGCGGCGTGATCAGGCCAAGCTGTACGCGCAGGCCCGCGACCTGCCAGTAGCGCGCCGGACCGCCGGTGCGACGAATGCTCGGCGTCAGGGTGAAGCGCCGTTCCAAATGCCGACGGACGGCGTCAAGCGGCAGGTAATGGTCGGTGCGGGCCTCGTCGACCTCGCCCAACGGCATGGTCTCGATCAGGGTGAGGTCGTAGCCTTCGGCATCGCACCACAGCAGCATGTCGGCAATCTCGTCCTCATTGAGGCCGCGCAGCGCCACCATGTTGATCTTGACGTGGAGGCCCGCGTCGCGCGCGGCGGCAATGCCGCGCAGCACCCGGGCAAGGTCGCCGCGCCGGGTGATGTGGGCGAAGCGCTGCGGATCACGGGTGTCCAGGCTGACGTTGACCCGGCGCACGCCGGCCGCGGCCAGGCCAGCGGCAACCTGCTCCAGCTGAGTGCCGTTGGTGGTAAGCGTCAGCTCATCAAGGCCGTGGCCGATGCGCGTGCCGAGCGTGCGGACCAGGTCCATGATCCCGCGCCGGACCAGCGGCTCGCCCCCCGTCAGGCGCAGGCGCTTGACGCCGCGGGCGATGAAGATGTCGGCGAGGTCGGCGATCTCCTCGAGGCCGAGGAGGTCCGCGCGGGGCAGAAAGGCCATGCGCTCCGCCATGCAGTAGCGGCAGCGCAGGTCGCAGCGATCCGTGACGGACAGGCGGACGTAGCTGATCCGGCGTCCGAAGCTGTCGATCAGGCCGGTCTCCCTCATGCCGACGCCCTGTAGCGCAACCTTGACGTCACCGCGACAATGGTCTGTTGGTACCCAATCCGGAAAGGATGCCCTCGCGGAGTGATCGAATGCCGACCGTGCTCCAGGGGTGCCCGTCTGGGCGATCTGGAAAGTCATTGTTTTGCGCCTAGTTGCAGCATCACCTTTGCGGGCCCGATTGTTGGCAGGTGGGGTTGCCCTTGCGCTGCTTGCAGGTCCCCAGGCCGCGTCGGCCCAGATCGCCACGCCGGAGCCCGAGCGTGCGGCCTGCCCGCCTGAACAGTCGCCGATCGCGCCGCCTCCGCCCGCGGGTGCCAATCTGCCAAACGTGGAGCCAGTCGTTTGCCAGGGCGAGTTGGAGGGAGCCGTGCCGCCGCTCGGTGCCGATGATCCCGCCCTGGCGACGCCGCTCGAGAGCGTGGCCGAGTTCGACGCGCGGCTGCGGACGCAGGAACCCGCTGCGGGCAGCGTATCGCCATCGACCGATCCGGAACTCGCCCAGCCGCTCCAGCCGCTTGGGCAGTTCGACGTGCGCGAAGTGGATTACGCCCAGCCCGACCCGGCGGGGGCCGCGCCGGAACTGCGCTACGTCACTCGGGTCGAGGGCCTCGAGCCTGCTGACGCGGCGACCGACACCGACCTGGCGGCCGAATTCAAGAATCTTTCCGCGCTCCGGGAAGGCAAGGGCAAGGTCGCGAACGAGGCCATGCTGTCCGCCCGGCTGACCGAGGACAGCAAGCTCGTGCAGCGGATCCTCCAGGCCGAGGGCTGGTACGACGCCGCCGTTCAGACGCGCGTCGACCGGGTCGCAACCGGTGAGAGCCAAGCTGTCACCGCGGTCCTGCTGGTTTCGCCGGGCGAGCGCTACCGGCTCGGCAGCATCGCGATCACGGCGGCCCCGACCACGCCGCCCGACCTGATCGGCAAGAACCTGGCGCTGCAGGTGGGCGAGCCGATAGTCGCCGAGCGAATCCAGGGCGCGGAGGCGAATGTCGCCCTGGTGCTGCCGCAGGAGGGCTATCCTTTTGCTAGCGTCGGCCAGCGGGACGTGCTGCTCGACCCTGAGACGCACCTTGGTGACTACACGCTGCCGGTCGAGGTGGGTCCGCGGGCGCGCTTTGGCGGATACCGGACGACCGGCCGGCAAGCCTTCGATGTGCGGCACGTGGAAGTGCTCGCGCGATTCGAGCGCGGCGAGCTGTACGACAGCCGCAAGGTCGACGACCTGCGGCAGGCGCTGGTCGCGACCGGTCTGTTCCGGACGGTGGCGGTTGCGCCCGAGCGAACGGGACAAGTCAGTCCCGACGGCACCGAAGCGGTTACGGTGCTGGTCACCCAGAACGCCGGTCCGCCGCGCACGCTGGCCGCAAGCGCCGGTTACGGCACGGGCCAGGGGTTCCGCGTCGAAGGCAGCTGGACTCACCGTAACCTGTTTCCGCCAGAGGGAGCACTGGTGGCAACGGCGGTGGCGGGCACGCAGGAACAGGGCGCCGGCCTGACGTTCAGGCGGTCCAACGCGGGCAAGCGGGACCGGACGTTCCAGGCCGGCATCGAGACGCTGCGCAGCCGCTTTGACGCGTTTGACGCGCTGACCGGCCGGCTGTTCGCCCGCCTGAGCCGCGACAGCACGCCGATCTGGCGCAAGACCTTTACCTGGGCGGTCGGTGCCGAGCTGCTCGGCACGGTGGAAGAAGATTATAACTTCGCCATCGCCGAGCGCGACAAGCGCAAGTTCCTGATCGGCGGGCTTTCGGGCCAACTCGGCTTCGACCAGAGCAACAGCCTGCTCGATCCGACCAAGGGCTACCGGGCGCAATTGCTGGTGCAGCCGGAAGGCGCGCTGAGCGACGGATTTCGGCCCTATCTTCGCAGCCAGCTCGACGGGAGCGGCTACTACCCGATCGGCGACTCCATCGTGATCGCCGGCCGCGCCCGCATCGGGACCACCCTGGGCATCGAGCGTTTCGACCTTGCACCGTCGCGGCGCTTCTATGCGGGCGGCGGCGGATCCGTACGCGGCTTTGGCTATCAGCAGCTTGGTCCCAAGGATCCGGACGGCCGGCCGCTTGGCGGGCTCAGCTTGATCGAAGCCGCCGCCGAAGTGCGTTACCGCTTCGGCGATTATGGCGTTGTCGGCTTTGTCGACATGGGGCAGGTCGACGAGCGCCGCATCCCATCCTTTCGCGGCCTGCGGACGGGCGTCGGCATCGGCGGTCGGTTCTACACGAGCTTCGGGCCGTTCCGGCTCGACATCGCGACCCCGCTCGGCCGCAAGCCGGGCGAAAGCCGCTTCAACGTCTACATCTCCATCGGTCAGGCCTTTTGATGCGCGAGCTGACCGCTCAAGCCGGCGCCCTTCCGGAGCACGAAACCGTGGTCGTCAGGCAGCGGGTCAATTGGCCGGTGCGGATCGCCAAGTGGCTGGGCGTGCTGCTGGCCGGGCTGCTGCTGCTGGCGGTGCTGCTGGTCGTCGGCATCAACAGCAACCCGGGTCGCCGGTTCGTCGTCAACCGGCTGGCAGGACTGGAGTTCGCCAACGGGATGAAGGTCGGCATCGGGCGGATCGATGGCTCGCTGTATGGCGCCATGACGGTTCGGCAACTGACCTTGTCCGATCCCAAAGGCGTGTTCTTCGCCGCGCCGGTGGTCCGGCTCGATTGGCGTCCATTCTCCTACCTCCACAACCATCTCGACATCCGCAGCGTGGTGGCGCCAACCGCCACGCTGGCGCGCCTGCCCGAATTTCGCGCCACGCCGCCCAGCGACGGGCCCTTGCTGCCGGATCTCGACATCAGCGTCGGCCGGCTCAAGGTCGAGCGGATGATCCTCGAAGCTCCGGTCACGGGGGAGCGCCGCGTTGCTTTCATCGACGGGCGCGCCCGCATTGCCGACCGACGGGCGCAGGTCGCGCTGCAGGCGGCGGCGATCGGCGGCGACGGGCGTGCGGGCGGCGATCGACTTGCCGTGCAGCTCGATGCCGTGCCGGAGGCCAACCGCCTGGCGCTGACCGGCTTTCTCAACGCTCCGGCCAATGGCGTGGTGGCGCGGCTGGCGGGCCTGGCGGCGCCGCTTCAGCTCCGGTTGCAGGGCCGGGGCGACTGGAAGCGCTGGGACGGGCGGCTGTTCGCCGACCTTGGCAACGCGCCGTTTGCCCGGCTCGCCCTGAGTGCGCGCGACGGCACCTTCGGCATTCGCGGCCCGACCCGCGTAGCGCGGCTGGTCAACGGCCCGACCGCCGCGCTGCTCGGCCCGATCACCACCGTTGCGCTCCGGTCGACGTGGTCAAACCGCCGCGCCGACCTCGACGGACAGCTTTCGAGCGACGCATTCAAGCTGAACGCCAGCGGCCTGGTCGATGTCGGCGGGGATCGGCTGCGCGACCTGCGGCTCGACTTCGCCTTGCTCAAGCCGCAGGTACTCGCGCCCAACCTGGCGGGCCGCGAGGTCCGGATCGCGGCGACCCTCAACGGCAAGCTGCGGCAGCCGACCGTTGACTATCGCGTGGCGGCAGCCACCTTGGCGTTCAACGACATGGGTTTGCAGGGGTTGTCCGCCCACGGGGTCGCCCGCTTCGACCGGGATCACCTGACCGTGCCGGTCGCCGCCACCGCCCGAGCGATCACCGGCCTCGACACGGTCGCGGGCGGGCGGCTCGCCAACGTCCGGCTGGACGGCGACCTCGCCGTCGACTGGCCGCGCATCGTGTCGGACAATATCCGGCTTCGGTCCGATCGGATCGACGCCAAGGTTATCGTGCTGGCTGACGTCGGACGTGGTTTCTACTCGGGCGCGGTCAATGGCCGGATCGACAATTACCGGATCGACAGCCTGGGGATCTTCAACCTCGTCACCAACGCGGATGTGAAAACCCTCGCCAACGGTGGTTACAGTCTCGTCGGGCGGGTCCGGGCGCAGTCGACCAAGCTGTTCAACGACGGCGTCCGCAACTTCCTGGGCGGCAATCTCGTCGCATCCGCGGATGTCGCCTATGGCACAGATGGGCTGGTCCGCTTTTCCCGGCTGCGTCTCAACGCGCCGTTGCTCCGGGTAACGGACGGACGGGGCAGCTATGCCACCGACGGCCGGATCAACCTCGTCGCAAGCGGCGTTTCGCGGCAGTATGGCCCGGTCGGGGTGCAGGTTGCGGGCACGGTCAGCAGCCCACGGGCGATCGTTACCGCGGCGCGGCCGGGCATCGGCCTGGGCATCGCCGGACTGCGGGCAGAGGTGCGCAGCGCCGGTAACGCCTACCTGGTGTTTGCCCGCGGCCGCAGCGACTATGGCGACTTCACTGCGGATGTCGCGGTGCAGACCGCCGCCGGTCCGCTGACGGTCGACATTCGCCGCGCCACGCTGGCGGGTATCAACGTCCAAGGCCGCGTTCGGCAGACGCCCGCGGGACCGTTCGCCGGACAGCTGCTGGCGCGTGGCGATGGGCTCGGCGGCGTGGTCCGGCTGGCCGCCGCCGGCCGCTACCAGCAAGCGCTGATCAATTTGCGGGCGCGCAACACCGTGCTGCCGAACCCGGCCAATATCGCGGTCGGCAGCGCCATCGTCGACGCGCGCGTGACTCTCTACGACCAGCCGGAGATCGTCGCCGACGCCCAGCTCGGACAGGCCCGCTTCGGAAGCACGGACATTGCGGCCCTGCGAACGGTCATCAACTATCGCGGAGGGCGTGGTTTTGCCCGGGGGCTCGCCGAAGGCACGGCGGGCGTGCCGTTCCGGGTCGCCTTCAGCAGCGAGCTTCAGCCCGACCTGTGGCGCGCCGCAGTGCGTGGCCGCGTCAACGGCGTGGACGTGCGGACCGACAGCCCGGCCCGCATCGTGCCGCACGGTGGCACTTACGAACTGCTGCCGACCAGGCTGATCCTCGACGGGGGCAGCGTCCGGCTGGCCGGCAGCTACGGCCGGGAGCTTCGCCTGCAGAGCCGCATCGACGGGGTCGACATGACCCTCGTCAATGTCTTCGCGCCGGGTCTCGGGATCGGCGGGCGAGCAACCGGGAGCGTGGATTTCGTGCAGGCCGGGAACGCCTTCCCGACGCTGGACGCGCGGCTCGCCATCCGCAACTTCACCCGCACCACGGCCGCCTCGGTCAGCCGTCCGCTCGACGTCAACCTGATTGCCAGGCTGGCCCCCGGCACCGGCACGCTCAATGCCGTGATGCGCACCCGCGGAACGGTGGTTGGCCGGGTTCAGGCGGCGATCGAGCCGCTGCCGGGCGGCAGCTGGACGCAGCGCATTGCCGGCGCTCCCCTGCGCGGCGGAATCCGGTTTATCGGACCCGCCGACGCGCTGTTTTCCCTCGCGGGCCTGGCCGATCAGAGCCTCAGCGGACCGATCGGGGTCGCAGCCGACTTCAGCGGACGGGTGAACCGTCCGGCGCTGGCGGGTATCGTGCGCGGTCGCAACCTGACCTACGCCAATGCGACCTATGGAACGCGGCTGACCAACCTGGCGCTGCAAGGCCGCTTCACGGGCGACCGCTTGCAGATCGACCAACTCACCGGGACGGCCGGCGGCGGCACGGTGCGGGGCAGCGGCTTTGTCAGCCTGGCGGCGGCCAGCGGCTATCCGGCAAACTTCACCTTGTCGCTCAACAACGCCCGCTTGGCCGACAGCGAAGCGCTGCGGGTCACGGCAACGGGCGACGTCCGGCTGATCAAGGCCGCCAACGAGTTCCCCGTGCTGACCGGAACCGTACGCCTGCCGGCGACCCGCTACCGGATCATTCGCCAGGGGTCCGCCGAGATTCCGGAACTCACCGGCGTCCGCTTCAAGCCACCACGCGGCCGACCCGTGGTGAGCGGCGATGCGCCGCCGCCCAGTGCGGCGGCCGGCTTCGGCAACGTGCGGCTCGACCTTACCATCACGGCTCCCGGGCAGCTGTACGTGAGCGGCATGGGCCTAGAATCGGAATGGCGCGCCAACCTGCGGGTGACCGGCACCAACCAGACGCCGCGGATTGCCGGCAACATCGACCTGGTGCGCGGCACGCTCGACTTCGCAGGCCGCTCCTTCGACCTGCAGGAAGGGCAGATCCGCTTCGCCGGGGGTTCGACAGCCGACGCGACGATCGCGCTGGCCGCGACCGAGACCATCGAGGACGTGGACGTAACGGTGAACGTCGCGGGAGCGGTGCTCGACCCGCGGGTGACCTTCTCAAGCTCGCCGGGCCTGCCGCAGGACGAGATCGTCTCGCGCATCCTGTTCGGCAATTCGGTGGGGCAGCTGTCGGCGATCCAGGCCGTTCAGCTGGCCGCCTCGCTGAACAGCCTGCGTGGGTCCGGTGGCGGCCTCAATCCGCTGGGCAAGCTCCGCCAGGTTGCTGGCATCGACCGGCTGCGCATCCTGGGGCCGGACGATACCGACGGGCGCGGAACTGCGCTCGCGGCCGGTAAATATATCGGCGACAACATCTACCTGGAGGTGGTCACCGATGCCCGCGGGTTCACCGCGACCCAGCTGGAAGTGACCTTGAGCCGCAGCCTGTCGATCCTCAGCCAAGCCGGCGGAGCGAACAGGACCAACGTCAACGTGCGTTATCGCAAGACCTACTGATGAACCGCGCCGTGCTCGCCGCCCTGCTCCTCGCCACCGCCGCTTGCGGGGACCGGCGCAGTTTCGACGACCGCTACCGCGACACCGGTCGGGAGCTCGAGAACAAGGCGCGGGAATTGGACGGGAATCTCAGCGCAAGCGAGCCCGCAAACGAGACCGCATCGACCGATCAGCCGGACCGATAGTTCCAGTTCCGATTCTCAGCCGTGCCAGGTCCCGCCGAGGGATCGGAACAGGTCGATTTGGGCTTGAGCGATGCGGGCGTCCGCCTCCGCCACCGAAGCCTCGGCATCGGCGGCCGTTCTCTCCGCGTCGAGCAGTTCAAGCGAGTCGATCTGCCCTTCGCGCTGCCGCGCGCGGGTGATGCGCGCGGCTGTTTCTGCCTGGGTGCGAGCGGACTCCAGCGCCGAGCGGCGCTCCAGCGTACGCTGGTAGGTCGACAGTGCGGTTTCCGTTTCCTCCAGCGCGTTCAGGATGCTGCCGTCGAAGGTCGCGAGCGCGGCCTGGGTGTCGGCTTGCGCCGCCGCAATGCGGGCTCGCGCGGCGCTTCGGTTAGCGGTCCAGTTGATCAGCGGCCCCACCAGCCAGCTGACCGGATTGAACAGGTTGCCGAGCCCGCTGGCGTTCGATCCGACCGATCCGCCCAGAGTGATGCGGGGGTAGAGGTCCGCCGTCATGACCCCGATCCGGGCCGTGGCCGCCGCCAGGCGGCGCTCGGCCGCCCGCACATCCGGGCGGCGCGCCAGAAGGCCCGCACCGTCGCCCACCGGGATCGGCTGTGCCAGGCGAAGGGTGGCGGTGCGGACGGCCGCCACCTGCGGCAGCTCGCGCGGGGTGCGCCCGGTCAGGGTCGCCAGGCGCAGCAGGGCGGCCGTGCGCTCTGCCGCCAGCAGCGGCACCTCGGCGCGGCGCTGGTCACGGAGAGTGGCGATGCGGGCGGTGTCCAAGCCGTTGGCGAGCCCGACGCGGTGGCGGCGTTCGGTGAGCGCCAGCGACTGGCTGAGGAGAGCGACGATCCGCTCCGCGACCGCGATGCGTTCGGCTGCCGCTGCTGCGTCGGCGTAGGCGCGGGTGGTGTCCGCCACGATCGCGACGCGCACGGCGTCGGCGTCCGCGGCTGCCGCGCCAACTTCGCCGCGCGCCGCTTCCGCTGAGCGGCTCAAGCGGCCGAACAGGTCGGCTTCGTAGGCGACATCAAGGCCGACCCCGACCTGAAGGTCGGAGCCGCCCTGCCCAGGCGCGCTCGAACCGGCGGAGCGGCCGTACTGCACGCTTCCACCCACCCCAATTTGCGGTTCCCGCGCGGCGCGGGTCTCGCGAAGCAGCGCACGGGCCCGGACCAGTCGCGCGGCCGCCACACGGATGTCGGTGTTGGCCAGCAGCGCGTCCCGCACCAGGCCGTCAAGCACGGGGTCGCGGTACAGCCGCCACCAGTCGCCTGCTGGCTGATCGAGCGAGATTGCCGGACCAGTGGCGGACAGAAAGGGTGCGGCAGCCGCCGGTGACGCCGGCTTGGCGACGTAATCCGGACCGGTGGCGCAGGCCGCCAGCGCAAGTGCCGAGGCGGCGGCAAACAGCGAGCGGGTCAGCATGGCAGGGGTCCTCATTCGGCTGGAGCCAGCGCCGGGGTGCGCGTCTGACGCTGGCGCAGGCGGGTGATGCGTTCGGCCACCGTGCGGCAGACAACGTAAAAGGTGGGCGTGAAAATCAGACCGAACGCCGTCACTCCGATCATGCCGAAGAACACCGCCGTTCCCAGCGCCTGCCGCAGTTCGGCTCCGGCGCCTTTCGCCAGCAGCAATGGCAGCGAGCCCAGAACAAAGGCGAAACTGGTCATCAGGATCGGCCGCAGCCGGTCGCGTGCTGCGCGAACCGCTGCCTCGATCGGCGACATCCCGGCGGCCTCGTCCTGCTGGGCGAACTCGACGATCAGGATGGCGTTCTTGGCCGCCAGCGCGATCAGCACCACCAGCCCGATCTGCGTCAGGACGTTGTTGTCCATGCCCCGCAGGTTCACCCCGGCCATGGCCGCCAGCAGGCACATCGGCACGATCAGGATGATGGACAGCGGCAGGACCAGGCTTTCGAACTGCGCCGCGAGCACCAGGAAGACGAACAGCACGGCCAGCCCGAACACCAAGCCCGACGTGCTTCCGGCCGCCTTTTCCTGATAGGCGATGCCGGTCCACTCGGTCCGGAAGCCGGCTGGCAGCACCTCGGCCGCGATCTTTTCCATGGCGGTCAGCGACTGACCGGACGAATAGCCGGGCGCGGTGTCGCCATCGATCTCCACCGACGGAAAGCCGTTGTAGCGCGACACCCGATAGGGTCCGGTGCGATCCTCGAAGGTGGTCACGGACCCGACCGGCACCATCGCGCCCGAGTTGGACCGCGCCCTGAGGTTGGCGATGTCCGCCTCGCTGGCGCGAAACGGCGCATCGGCCTGTGCGGTCACCCGGTAGGTCCGGCCGAGCAGGTTGAAGTCGTTGACGAATGCGGACCCCAGGTACACCTGCAGCGCCTCGAAGATGCGTTCCGGCGGGACTCCGAGCATGTCGGCCTTGGTCCGGTCGACGTCGGCGAACACTCGCGGGGTGGTGATGTCGAACAAGGTGTAGACCTGCTTCAGCCCGGGCGTCTGGTTGGCCTTGCCGATCAGCGCCCAGGACAGGCCGGACAGCTCGCCGAAGCTGTGCCCACCGGTATCCTGCACCACCAGCCGGTAGCCGCCGGCCGAGCCGATGCCCTGGATCAGCGGCGGCGGGACGATCAGCAGGCGCGCTTCATTGATGTCGGCGGTCCGCTTCTGCGCTTCCGCCATGATGCCCTGGAGCGACACGCCAAGCTTCTCACGGTCGGCGAATGACTTCAGCGGAACGTAGGCGGCGGCGGCGTTCGGGGCCTGGGTCTGCGACGCGCCGTCGAACCCGGCCAGCATGACCGCGCCTTCCACGCCCTTGATGGGGAGGATTCGGGCCGCGACCTTGCGCATGACCTCGTCCGTACGTTCCAGCGATGAACCGGACGGAAGCTGGATCACGGTGAGGAAATAGCCCTGGTCCTGCTGCGGGATGAAGCCGGTCGGCGTGATCGAGAACAGGCCCACCGTGGCGGCGATCAGCACCGCATAGGCCGCCATCATCCGCTTGGGGGCCTGCACCAGCCGCCGGGTCAGGGCGGCGTAACGGTCGCTGAACCGCTCGAACATGCGGTTGAACCTGTCGCCTGCCGCCCGGCCCCAGCCAATCAGCCGGTTTGACGGCGGTTCATGGCTGTGCGGTTTGAGCAGCACTGCCGCCATGGCTGGTGACAGCGTCAGCGACAGCAGCAACGAGATCAGCGTGGCCGCCGAGATCGTCACTGCGAACTGGTGATAGAAGGCACCCGACAGGCCGTTGAGAAACAGGGTCGGCAGGAATACGGCGCACAGCACCAGCACGATCGCCACCAGCGCTCCGGCGACTTCGTCCATCGAGGTCCGCGCAGCGTCCAGTGCCGACATGCCCTTGGCGAGATTGCGCTCGACATTCTCGACCACGACAATGGCATCGTCGACGACGATCCCGATCGCCAGCACCAGCCCGAACAGCGACAGGCTGTTGAGCGAATAGCCGACCGCCTGAAGGACGGCGAACGTGCCGATCAATGAGACTGGAATGGCGATCACCGGGATCACCGCCGCCCGCCAGCGCTGCAGGAACACCAGGATCACCAGCACCACCAGAACGATCGCCTCGAGCAGGGTGTGACTGACCGCGTCGATCGACTGGGCGATGAACTCGGTCGGATTGTAGATGACGCGGTATTCGAGGCCCGGTGGAAAGCTGCGCGAGGCGCTCTCCATTTCCGCTTCGACCGCTTTGGCTGCCGCAAGGGCATTGGAGCCGGGCCGCTGGAAGACGCCCAGCAATACTGTCGGCTCGCCCGACAGGTAGGTGTTCGACGCATAGTCCGCGGCGCCAAGTTCGACGCGCGCGACATCGGACACCCGCACCTGGCGACCGTCGGCGTCGCTGCGGACGATCACGTAGCCGAACTGCTGCGGATCGGCGAGCCGCCCCTGCGTTTCGACGTTCAACTGATAGGCGCTGCCATTCGCATAGGGCGGCTGGCCAAGCGTTCCGGCCGCGACCTGCACGTTCTGTGCCCGCAGGGCGGCGACGATCTCGCCTGCCGTCAGGTTGAGCGCGGCGGCCCGGTTGGGGTCGATCCACACCCGCATCGCATAATCGCGGGCGCCGAACAGCCGCACGTCGCCGACTCCGTCAAGCCGTGCAATGCGGTCGCGGACTTGGGTCAGCGCATAGTTGGACATGTAGCCGCGATCGAGCGTGTTGCCGGGCGAGACCAGGTTCACCACCATCAGGAAGTCGGGCGAGGTCTTGCGCGTCACGACGCCGAGCCGCTGCACCTCCTGCGGCAGGCGCGGAGTGGCGATCGCTACCCGGTTCTGCACCAGCACCTGCGCAGCGTTGAGGTCGGTGCCTTGCTTGAAGGTGACGGTGATCGTCAGGTTGCCGTCGCCGGTCGACTGCGAGGACATGTAGATCATCTCGTCGACGCCGTTGATTTCCTGCTCGATCGGAGCTGCGACGGTGGACGCGACCGTCTCGGCCGAGGCGCCGGGGTAGCTGGCGTTCACCGTGACGGTTGGCGGCACGATGTCGGGATATTGCGAGACGGGCAGCGCGAAATAGGCGATCCCGCCCATGACCGTGATCAGGACGGCAATCACCGCGGCAAAGATCGGCCGCGTGATAAAGAAACGGGACATGCGCATGACGTGGTCTCCGCGCCGGAGCGCCGGATGAGGGGAACGGGTGTGCTAGCGGCCCGCGAACGTGGCCTCGCCGGTGAGTGCGGTCGGCTGCGCGGCGACGGTCTGGACCACGACCGGCCGGATCGCTCCCGGGCGGACCTTGACCTTCATTCCGGGCATGGCGAGCTGGGCGCCAGCGATCACCACCCGGTCGGTAGTCGCCAGGCCCGAGCGGATGACCCGCAGGCCATCCAGCACGGGGCCGGTGACCACCGGACGTGGGGACAGGCTGCCATCCTTGCCAACAACGGTCACGACCTTGCGCGCCTGATCCGTCTGCACCGCGGCGTCGGGGACGAGCAACGCACTTGTGGTGCCGCCCGCCGCCAGCCGCAGGCTGCCGAACATGCCCGGCGTCAGGAACTGCCGGCCAATTTCGACCACCGCACGCAGCCGGATGGTGCCGGACCGCGTGTCCAGCGCATTGTCGGTGAAGTTCAGCCGGCCGTGCCAGCGGTAATCGGTTTCGTCCTGCAGGCGGATCAGCACGGCGGAGGCCGCCGCGCCGCTTTCCCGTGCCCGCCGCGCCTTCAGGAACAGCGCCTCCGACGCGTCAAAGGTGAAGTAAATGGGGTCGAGCGCATTGATGGTGGTCAGCAAGGATGCCTCGCCGCCTGCCGGACCGCCCGACACCAGGTTACCGCCGTCGATCCGGCGATCGGACACACGGCCAGTAATGGGCGCGCGAACCTGCGTGAAGCCGACGTCGAGTTCGCGCGAGCGCACCCGGGCCTGCGCCGCGGCCAGCGTCGCTTCGGCCGCCTGCACCCGCGCCCGCAGCCGATCCACGTCGCTGCGCGATACGGCGTCCACGTCCAGCAAGCGGGTCGCCCGCCCGAGATCGGCGCGCGCCAGCGCCAGGTCGCTGCGAGCGCCCTGAATGGCCGCGCGGGCTTCGGCCAGGGCGGCCGTGAACGGCCGCGGGTCGATCGAGAACAGCAGCTGCCCCCTGCGAACCAGCGCCCCATCCTGGAAGTGAACGCCCACGATCGCCCCGGATACTCGGGGGCGAACCTCGACCGAACGACTGGCTTCGAACCGGCCGGAATACTCGTCCCACTCCGCAATCTGTCGCACGAGCGGGGTGGCCGCGGTGACGGTCGCGGGGGGCGGTGCGGCCGCGACCGGCGCCCCTCCCCCACGGCTGACCGCAAGACCTGCCACCAGGGCCAGCGGAATCGCGCCCAGTGCAACCTTGTGGGTGGTGGAAAGCCGTTTGACGTCGGCAGGCGGCGGCATCGGCTGGGCGCCGGTATCACCGGCCGGATTGGAAACGACGTTCATCGACCCGGCCGCCGGCGGCGCGGCGTGTTCTCGCGGCTCCGGGCGATGCTCGCCTGGATCAACTCGTAATGATCAAGGGTAAAGCCCGCGGCGACGAACGCCTTCATCTCGCTGGCCGGCACGTTCCAGTGACGCCGCCAGGCGTGCACCGCGACCCGGCGCAGCGCTTCCAGGCGGGGATGCGCCAGCTTGTTGGGCCGGGAGAACCCGAACAAGCTCTCCAATGCCGCCGCGAGCCTGCCGGGCTCACGCAGGCTGGCAAGATTGTCCTGCTCGGCCATGGCGACGATCGACCATTCAAGCGGGGACAAGCGCACGGCGGCTTCGGGTGCGGTCGAGCTGATTGCTTCGACCGGCACGATGGTGGCCTTTGCGGCGGGGGCAAGCCGGGCGGGCTCGGCCGCCCAGTCGGTATTGGGCAAGGATGCCATGAGAGGTTCTCCTGTTGGAGGTAGACGCGATCCGCCGCCTCCGCGCAGCGGGCCGCGCGGAGGTTACTGGACGGGAGATGGGGCAAGCACCGGGGCTTGGATGCGACGCCCGAGGCGCCGTCCGGCCGAGGAACTACGATGTTTGAAAGGTTAGGCCGCGCCGTTACGGGGCGCTGCTTCGCCCGTACTGAATACTCATGAGCGGATTGCTCCTCCCTGTTCTATACTGAACGGTATATAAACAGCGGGAGCTCTGGTCAAGAGTTCCGTACCGGCCGGTAGGAAATAATTTCCCGGTTACTTTCCAGGCCAAACGGCGACGCTAGTCCTAACCAGTTGCTCGAGTTCGGCCTTGGTTGCTCCGCTTCCGGCCTGAACCGACATGCCCTGGAGGATCGCAAGCAGGTAGTTGGTGATGCCTTGGACATCGGTGTTCGGCGGCAGGTCGCCTTCGGCCTTGGCCCGCTCCATCCGTTCGATCAGCGCCTTCTGGGAGGAAGCCCGACGCTCCGTCAGGTCGGCCTTCACCGACTCGGCCTCCGCGCCGCAGCTGATGGAGCTGATCACCCGCATGCAGCCGCGCGGTTCGCATTCGCTGGTCTGCATCTCCAGCGCACCGCGCAGCAGCCGTTCGGCCACTCCGCGGGACGTCGGCTCGGCGAGTGCCTCGCCGATGTAGGCCAGCTTCTCGCGCTCGTAGAGGTCCAGCGCCTTGCGAAACAGCGCTTCCTTGTTGCCAAAGGCGGCATACAGGCTGGGCCGGGTGATTCCCATCGCTTCGGTCAGGTCGGTCAGCGACGTGCCATCGTAACCCTTGCGCCAGAACACGCGCAGCGCCGAGGCCAGAGCCTCGTCGACGTCGAACTCCCGGGGTCGGCCCTTGCAGGCACGTGACAACAAACCTGCCATACCGGTCGGTATGTAAGTCGTCGCCACTCAAAGTCCAGCAAACGCCATCGGGAGTGATGGTCCTACGGCGGCGGATGAGAACTTGGCAGGCTTACGGAGTGTCTCAACGACAAGGTCGTTCAAACCATCTATAATCCGTAACGCCAGGCTCCTCACGCCGCCTGCCCGAACCGGGCGGGCGGCGAAAGGCAGAGACCCTCCAGATGATTTTCCTCAGGTCGTAAGTGTATCGGCGGCCGGAATCAGATCGGGCCACCGATGCCTGGGCTAAAAACCCATCCGCGCGCTCAGCCGGATATCGCGGCCGGCTAGCGGTGCGAAGTCCTTGATCACGCTGGTGCTGCGACGGGCTTCGACGTCAAACAGGTTGTTGCCCTGCAGTGACAACGTCAGCTCCGGCCTGCTGGCCAGCGGGTGCCAGTCCAGAGATGCATTCACAAGCGTGTAGCCGTCAGTGTCGAGTTCCTGCAGCGCGGCGCGGTTATGATCAAAGGCCTGCTCCAGTTCCAGGCGCCCATCGAACGGGCCGCGAGCGCCCGTCAATGCTGCGAGAATTCGGAAGGGCGGGATCAACGGAGCGGGCCCGAAGTTCTTCACCGTGGCCCGGACCGCGTCCGCTTGCGCTTCCACGCGCCAGTCGATGCCGGCCATCCTGCCCAGGGTAGCGTCGCCCTGAAGCTCGAATCCGTAGTAGTTCGCCTTGCCTTGCCGGAACTCGTAAACCGGCAGATCGTCCTCGATCTCGTCGATCGGGTTCTGGAAGATGAAGTTGGAAAAGCGACTGTAGAAGAGATTGGCTGAAAAGTGCACCGGACCCCGGCTTCGGCGAAGGCTCAACTCAACGGAATTGCTCTTTTCCTTGTCGAGGCCCGGGTCGCCGACCTCAAACGCCTGGGTGCCGCCATGCGGGCCATTGGCGAAGAGCTCCGCGATCGCGGGGGAGCGCTCGCTATGCGACAGCGAGAGTCCGGCGCGCAGGCCCTGGAACAGCTCATACTGACCGCCAAGCGAGCCCGAAAGGGAGGTGAAGCGGCGCGAGGAGCCTGGGGTTTCGAGTTGCTCGTCGGGCTGTGCCGACAGCTTGCTGAACTCGACGCGGGCACCGGCCTCGAACCGCACCGGCCCGCGCGCCAGGGTCTGCAGCGTGAACAGGCCCGCCTGCCGCTCACGGCTGTCCGGCAGGAACTTCTCTTCACCCCGAATTCTCGCAGTGCGATTCAGATATTGGATGCCGCTGGTTCCGCCCCAGCCATTGCGAACAGCCTGGACGAGCTCGGCGCGGCCTTCCTTGCCCTTGCTGTAGAAGCTGGAGCCGATCTCACCGGTGTCTTCCAGCTCATCATGGTGGTAATCCGAATAGCCGCCGCGCAAGCGCAACTGCTCAAAGGCTCCACCCAGCGGCACTTCGACCCGCGCATCATACCGGGTCTGCTCAAGGTCGATCGTCGGGGCTTCTGCTTCGACATCGGGCTCAAGGGCATAGCGGATTGGAACGCCGTATGTCGCCGTGTGCCGAGCGATGGACAGGCCGGCATTAAAGCCGTTATCTGCAACATACGCTATGCCAAGAGCGCCTTCCTTGCTCTTCGCCGCCGTGTTGGGCAGTTCGCCCTTCAGGTCGGCCAGTGCCTCGATGTCCGGGTCGGCGCTCGCCCGCGCCTGTTCGCGCAGTTCACGAGACAGGATGTATCCGCCAGTGCGCAGGTCGTCGGTCTTGGTGATGTTGCCGTCGGCGTGCAGCACGAAGTGCCCAGCGAGCGGCAGGTCGACGGCCAGATTACCCGAGCGCTCGTCAGCGGCCGATCCGAAGGCAACAAGAGCGTCCACGCCGACGGGTCCGGTTGGAAGGGCGCGGGGGATCCGGGTGTCGATGACGTTGACCACACCGCCGATCGCCGACGAGCCGAACAGCAAGGCTGCGGGCCCGCGCAGAACCTCGATGCGCTGAGCCGTGATGGGGTTGATCGCGACAGCATGGTCCGGGCCGGCGTTCGCAAGGTCAAGCGTTCCGATGCCGTCGGTCAGCACCCGCACACGATCGCCGCTCAGGCCACGCAGAACAGGCGCCGACGCGGTCGGGCCGAAGCTGGTGGCCGACACACCTGGTTGACGTGCAAGCGTTTCGCCGATGCTGGTGCGGACTTCGCGAGTGAGTTCGGCTTCGTCGAGCACGGAGACGCCGCCAAGAACGTCACCTGCCTGGCGCCGAACGCCCGTTACGACGATTTCGCCATCATGATTGTCGCGGTGATTGCCTGGCCCACGCTGCAACCTGGAGCCGGACGCCGAGGCTTCGGAAGCGCCCTCGGCTCCTGGCTGCACCTGCGCGCTCGCGGCGCTGGCAGCGACAACCGTGATAACAGCAACGGACACCAGTAGGCTCGTCTTCATCGTTTCGACACCCAAAAACTCGGAGGAGAAGCGCGCCTTAGAGTTTACGTTACATCATTACAACTGCCGAGAACCAACCTTCGACCGACCGCGTCTGCGTGTCGATGAACAGCGCGTCAATTCGCGGTTCAAAGCTGTGTGAGCGAAAGGCATTGCGGCCGCCGTGAAGCGTTACGCTGGCGTCCTTTCGTCAACCAAGTGGATTGATGCCGATTGCCCCTGCGAATGACGGGAGATAGCCTGGCAGCATTCATTTTCCCGCAAAGGACCTCCACTGTGACCCTGCGCCTCGCTCTTCCCATGCTGTTGCTTGCCGGTTGCGCCACCGAGCCACTTGCCGACGCTACTCCGGTCGCCGCCGTCGCTCCGGTAGATCGGCAAGCGGAAGACGCGCGCTTGAACGCTTTTCTTGATGCCGCATTCGACGCGAACCTAGCGCTCAGCCCTGAGTCCCAGACCGCGCTTGGCCTCAAGACCGATTACGACAAGCTCGACGACTACACTGACGCCGCAGACGTCCGCCGCATGGCGCTGGCCGAGCGTCAGCTAGCGACGATGCGCGCTCAGTTCGCGCCAGACCGGCTGGGGCAGCAAGCGCGGCTTAGCTATCGTCTGTTCGAGACCCAGGTGGAGCGCGCACGGCGGCAACATGCTTTCCGCGCCTACGGCTTCCCTGTATCGACCAATGGCAGTCCGGCGGGCAATATTCCCGTTTTTCTGGTCAACCAGCATCGTGTCGACAACGTCGCCGACGCCCGCGCCTATATCGCACGTATAACTGAGACCGAGCGCGTGATGCGCGAGGTTGCACAGACGATGCGCGATCAGGCGGCCCAGGGCATCGTGCCACCCAAGATGGTGTTCAAGCCCGCACGCGACGATGCGGCCAAGGTGATCAGCGGCGCGCCATTCGCGCCTGGCAACGACAGCACGCTTCTAGCGGACTTCAAGAAAAAGGTCGGCGCCCTGGACGTGCCGCTCGCCGAGAAGACGAAGCTGGTGGCAGACGCTCAAACTGCGCTCGCCGGCCCCTTCCGGCGCGGCTTCGCCATGCTGTTTGCTGCCCTCGATGAGATCGAGCCGAAGGCTACCGGTAATGATGGCGCGTGGAGCTTGCCGAATGGCGGCGCTTATTATGGAGCTCGGCTGGCGCAGAACACGACCACTGATCTGACCGCCGATCAGATCCATCGCATCGGGCTTGATCAAGTCGCGTCGATCCGGACGGAAATGGAGGCGGTCAAGAGGCGCCTCGGCTACACCGGAACGCTGGAATCCTTCTTCAACGCCGTCCGCACCAATCCGGAATTCAAGTTCACCAACACCGCCGCGGGCCGCGAGCAGTATCTCACTCAGGCGCGGGGCGTGATTGCCAAGATGATGGCGGCCGCACCCCGCTGGTTCCACACACTGCCTAAGGCGGCGCTGGAGGTGCGCGCGGTGGAGCCGTGGCGCGAAGGCACCGCCGCCGTTGCCTTCTACAACCGACCGGCGCCCGATGGGTCCCGGCCGGGCATCTACTACGTCAATCTCGCTGACATGGGTCAGGTCCAGAAGGTGCAACTGGAAGGGATTGCGGTGCACGAAGGCGCGCCGGGCCACCATTTCCAGATTGCCCGCGCGCAGGAACTGCAGGGGCTGCCCAAGTTTCGCCGCTTCGGCGGCTACAGCGCCTATAGTGAGGGTTGGGGCCTCTATACGGAGCGACTGGCAAAGGAGATGGGCGCGTATGCCGATCCCAACGCTGAGTTTGGCATGCTGTCGCTACAGATGTGGCGCGCGATCCGACTGGTGACCGACACCGGCCTGCATTCCAAGCGCTGGACCCGCGAGCAAGCGGTCAGCTATTTCAGGGCGAATTCGTCCTTGTCGCCGCTTGATATCGAGCGCGAGGTCAATCGCTACATCAATAATCCGGGCCAGGCGACCAGCTACATGATCGGGCAGCTCAAGATTGCGGAGTTGCGCAAGCGAGCTGAAAATACGCTGGGCGACCGCTTCGACATTCGCGACTTCCACGAGGCGGTGCTGGCTAACGGCGCCGTGCCGCTGGGCGTGCTGGAAGAGGAAGTCGACCGCTATATCGCAGCCAAGCGGGGCTAGCGGCGCAAGTTGAGAAATCGCGCCCGCTGCAAGCTGTAGCTGGCGGCTGCTTCTTAGGCGCAGCTCAAAGGCGGCTGGTCTAGTTAAGGGCCAGTACAGACGAGTATCTGGAACTGAACGTATGACGGGAGTTATGCGTGCGCGGACCTAGACTGAATGACTGCAAGTGGGTCCAGTCGGATAGCGGGGGCTACACTGACGTGAGTAGATTACCGCTAAGCTGTAGCTGTTCGATGTCACGGCGGGGAGGAACGCCGAACAGGCGCGCATACTCGCAGTTGAATTGCGATGGCCTTTCATAACCCACAGCAAAGCCTGCGCTGCTCGCTGTTGTGCCTCCCGAAAGCATCAATTGCCGTGCTTCCTGTAGGCGCAGCTGGTTTTGGTACTCCAGCGGCGTCATCTTCGTGACTGCCTTGTTATGTTCGTGCAGCAACGATGGGCTCATGCCCGCCGCGGCGGCGATATCCCCGATGCGCAGCGTCCGGTTGAAGCCTGTGCGGATCGTGGCGATCGCGCGGCTGACCTGATTGAGGTGGCTGTCGGCGACTGCCATATCATAGCGAAGGGCGGGGCCGTGCGGGCCTGCGAGCAGACGGTACACGATCTCGACACGCGCAAACGAAGCCGTACCTGTCTGCAATTGGGTCCTCGCGACCGCGCACAGGGCGGCGGTGAGCGCCTGGTGCAGACGAAGCTTAGCCAATGAAGGTTATACTTAAACCAGCCGTTGATGAGACGTTTCAGCCCGGCTTGGACAGCAAGCCCGAGAGCGTTACGACAAAGCCCATGATCCGCATGGTCCTGCCGCCGCTGCTCCTTGGCATGGCAGCTGGTGCCCAAGCACAATCGACAGTGATTGCACCAGGCGAGGGGTTCGAGGTCGAACGCTACACTGTCGCGCTTCGTCCCAACCTCGCGACCACGGCTCTTTCAGGCACCGAGACGATCGCCCTTCGCGGGACGTCCGACCGGGTGACGCGATTGGCGTTTACGGCCAATGCTCTGCGGATCAGCGAAGCGACCTTGGATGCTGCCCCAGTTCAGGTCTCTTCCGACAAAGACGGCATCGTCTTCGCCTTACCACGGGCGTTGCGCAGGGGTGAGCGGGGGACGCTGCGGTTCCGGATCGACGGCACGCCGGCGCGTGGCGTCACCGCGGTGGCGGGAGGCCTCTACACGAGCTACTTCGCGTGCGACTGGATGGTGTGTCTTCAGGACGCGCCCGGCGACAAGGCGCATCTGCTTCTCGACCTGTTCCTCCCAACCGGCGTGAATTCGGTCGGAGTCGGGCGAGCAACGGCGCCTACGGCCGTGACCGGGAGCCTGGTCCGTCATCGCTGGCGCTCGACCCGGCCATATTCGCCCTATCTCTACGCATTCGCCGCCGGTCCTTTCGTGCGCTTGGCGGTTCGCGCAGCGCCGGGCGAACTCGCCTTCTTCGATGGCTCGGGAACCGATGCCGGACTGGCCGAGCTGTTCGCGCGATCGCCCGCGATGGCGACATTCTTCGCGAGCAAAGCGGGTATGCCCTTGCCGGACCGCCGGTACAGCCAGCTACTGGTGCCCGGTCGCGAAGCGCAGGAAACGGCCAGCTTCTCGCTTATCGGCAAAGCTGAGCTGGACCTGGAGCAAGATGATCCTTCCTCCGCTTGGATCATCGCGCATGAGATGGCGCACCAATGGTGGGGCAGCCTCGTGACCTGCGCGACGTGGCAGGACTTCTGGCTGAATGAGGGCATCGCTACCTTCATGGTCGCCGCATGGAAGCAGCAAGAGTTCGGGGAGGCGGCCTATGTTCGGGAGCTCGATGCCGCACGTCGCCGGGTCGAGCGGGTTCGCCAGATCGGCTTCGACAAGCCGCTGGCTTGGCGCGGCAAATATCCGTCGCTCGGCGCGCGGCGAGCGGTGCAGTACAGCAAGGGAGCCCTATTCCTTGCTCATCTCCGCGAAACGATTGGCGACACCGCCTTTTGGACGGGCCTGCGCGCCTTCACGCGAAAGCATGCAGGCGGAACGGTGAGCAGCGCCGACTTCCAGAGTGCAATGCAGCAGGCGAGCGGGCGTGATCTTTCGTCAGTTTTCAACGAGTGGGTCTACGGCGACCAGCCGGTCTCCACCGCGAATGGCAGCTGACAGCGCTTTTCTCTAGCCGCCTAACCGCAGTCCACCTGTCGTAGCCTCCACTCTTGCGACCGAGTGCCCAAACGACTGTAGGGCCGAGATGAGCGGGCGTCCGCTCCCGCGAACAACTTATAACCCCTGCAAGTCCGCATTCGGGTCCAAGCCGAAGAAGCCGAAGGTTCCACTGAAGCAAAGGCATCATCTGATCAGGCCGCTTGCTCCTCCCGCGCCTCATACACCAGCTGGGGAGGAGCCGATCTGCAACCTGGATCGGATCGCACGATCAGCCAACGCGCCAACAATGATCGCGACCGCATAGGCGATCAAGGCCCACACGGAGAACACGCGGCCGAGAAGGAGCTTGCCGGGCAAGGTCAGGCGGAAGGCGTCGAGGAGCGGCGCATGGTAGAGCTTGAACAGTTCAACACTCAGCGCGACTGCGCTTGAGACGAGAGCGCCTCGCGTGAACGGCCATTGCGGGCGAACGGACGAGACGACTCAGTAAATCATCAGCGCCCACAGAAGCGATCCGCCGTACTTGACTACCGCGTTCGGCAGCCCCAGCGGGGTCAGCCTACTCATGAGACCGGCTGCGATGGTGGCGCCGATCAGCAGCGCCGACAGCGCAAGCGGCCTCCCCTGCACAGGCTACGCTTTCTGCGTCGGCACGGCAGCGCAGGCCCGAAGCGTGAGGACGAATGCCGCGCCTCTGCCGTCGTCTCGCTCGAGCAGGATCGTGCCGTGGTACGCCTGGAGCAGGGATCGAATAATCGGCAGCCCCAGCCCAGTCCCGCCCGACGTGCGGCGGTTGGTGAAGAAGGGTTCGAAGATGCGGTCACGATCGCCGGCGGGGATGCCCGGACCATTGTCCCGAACCGCCAGTTCCACGATGCCGTCGCAAGCCCAAGCAATGACGGATACCCGGGAGGCGCCGGCCTGGCGGCTGTTCTCGATGAGCCCAATCAACACCGTCTCGATCACGGCCGGCGGGACGGAGACGCTCAGCAGCGCGGCGCCCAGTTCTGGCACGACCTCGAAGCCCGCGCCGCTGCAGGCATCCGCCACGCGGCGCAAGACCTCGGACGCATTGGCGCCGACGCCTTCCATTATCTCGGCCATGTCGGCGCGGGCGAGGTCGAGCAAGCGGCTGACAAGCTGGTTGAGGCGCGCCGCGTCCGCGCCGATATTTGCGAGAAACCGCTCGTGATCGGCTGCGCCCATGTCCGGATGGTCCTGCAGCAACTCAACTGCTCCGCCGATCCCGGCCAGCGGGGTCTTGAACTCGTGGCTGACCGCGTGCGCGAAGTCGCGCAGGTAGCGGGAGCGGCGGTCGATCGCCTCCGCCATCACGCCGAAGTCCTGGTAAAGCGCCTGGATCTCGATGGCGCCCGTGGGCGGGGCGGCCGGCACCGAACCCCGACCCTCGGCGACCGCTCGGGTTGCTTCGCCCAGCGCTTCGATGGGCCTTACGATGCCGCGCGAGAGCAACCCGCTCAGGGCTACCAGCGTCGCGAAGATCAACGCGACGCCGAGCGCGATCTTGCCCCGATCCTCGTAGATGCCGGCGAAGAGCACGCGGGGCGAGCGCGACAGCAGCAGCACGGCAATGACGCGCCCGTCGTCGGCGACGACGGGGCGGGCGTGGTGAATGCGCAGGTCCGAGGCCCGGCTCAGCCATTCGAGCGCGTAGTGCTGTCGATAGGCACCGTTGCGACGGAGCGTCGTCGCTGGCTGGCCGCTCAGCGCCGATCGCACTTCCGGCAGCTCGGCGTAAGACGCCCCGGACTGCGTGCCGACGATCACGTGCCCGTGCGCGTCGAGCAGCAGGATCGACGCTAACGTGGCGCGGGACGTCAGATGCACGATGGAACGGACGCGATCGGCCCAGGCGAGCACCGCGCGATCCGCGCGCCCCGCGCGCCCCGCGAACGGCCGCGGCGGTGGTCGCTCCGGCAGGATGCGCGTCATGCGCAGGTCGATCGAGGGCGGCTGCGGGACAAGCTGCTGCGGAAGGGCGCGCAAGTTACCGCCCGACCATTCGACGGCTCCCGCCGCTGCCAGCGCCGCACTCTGGGCCAACAGTTCTGCCTCCGTCTGGCGGACGAGCGAGTTTTCGTAAACCCGTAAGAATAGCGCGCCGAAGCCCGGCAGCGCCGCTACGAACAGGAATGTCAGCAGCAGGATCGTCCGTAGGCGGAGACGCGGCCAGTAGCTGCGGACGACGCGCTTGAACCGTTCGATCATCCGGCGCCACACGCGCCCAGACGATAGCCGATGCCCGCGCGCGTTTCGATGACGTCCTCGGCGCCCACAGCCGCGAACTTGCCCCGCAGGTTGCGGATGTGGCTGTCGATCGTGCGGTCCGTGATCGCGAAACCGGGGCCGTGGAGTCGATCGATGATCGCCTCGCGAGTGAACACCTTGCTTGGCATCGCGGCGAGCGTACGAAGAATGCCGAACTCGGTGGCGGTCAGCGGCAACGGCGTTCCCGCCCAGCTCGCCTGCCAGCCGTCTGGCTCGAGCAGCAGCCGACCGTGCCGGAGCGGTGCCTCAGCATCGGCTAGCGCTGGCGGCCGTCCCGCCGTGCGCCGCAGGATCGCCATCACTCGCGCAACCACCTCGCGTGGCGAGAAGGGCTTGGTGACGTAATCGTCCGCGCCGAGCTCGATGCCCAGTACGCGGTCTATCTCGTCATCGCGACTGGAGAGGAACAGGATGGGCAGGTCGCCGCGAGCACGCAGGCGGCGGCAGGTCTCGATGCCGTCCATTCGGGGCATGTTGATGTCCAGCACGACGAGATCAGGCGCGTGATGCTCAACCTGCGCCAGCGCAGCTTCGCCATCCTCGGCTTCGATAATGTCGAGCCCGGCCTTGGCGAGCGCAAAGGCGAGTAGCTGACGAATATGGGGGTCGTCGTCGGCGATCAGGATCGTGCGCGGCATGGGACACTGGATCATGGCTGGCGCTCGCGCGGTCAAGGCTGGGTCGGTGCCCCCGGATGCTCGATCGATCCATCGCAGCTGCGCCACCTAGGCCCGTTCACCGCCAGCGGTCGAGCTGGATTGTGGCCGAGCATCGCCGTTGCCTTAGCCAGCCGGCGCGCGCCGCGTGGCGTCCACTCTGCCCAGCTGTTCTGCCGTGCTGAGAGGTCGGTGAAAATCTGATTGCGGACGTAGCGCACGCGATCGCGGGTGATCCCGTCCATTGGATTGTTCTCCAACTTGAGGAGCGGGAGGAGCGCCCCATCGCCGACCTGACCAAGATAGCAGAGGTCGATCGCCGCGGGCGCCTGCCTGCGTACGTTCCACGATGCGGCGAGCGCGCCTAAGTCGACGAAGCTGCACACGGCGAGCACGATTCCTGCGGCCAGCGCATTCCAGTTGATCAGCCAGCGGGCGGTTCGCCCTCGCAGGATGCGCCAAAGAATCAGCATCAGACCGAGCGCCACCAGCGCCATCCATGCGAGCGCGGCGATGCGCCATGCCGTCAGCATGGAACCGTTGATATAGTCGATCGTCCGCAGGGCGCTGGAGGCGACCAGCACGAGGTTCTGCACCACCCACCATGTTACGAGCCGCCGCGCCCATGGATGCCGTGCGCTGGCGCTTCCGGGGCGCAGCATCGCCAATGCCATCACTCCGGCGATCAGCGCCGTGCCGATCAGCGGGTAAGCGCCGCGATGCACATACTCGGTCTGCGTCATGCCGCCAGGCAGCGCTCCCCCGCTCCACAAGAAGGTGATGTCGAGCCCGTTCTGGACGGCGAAGATGGCGTTGAACAAAGCGAGCGCGATCAGGACGGATGGCAGCGACGTACCGGGAAGGGCTGGCTCAGGATCGGGTAGGCGGATCGCCAACCGCATCACGGCGGCAGGCGGCCGAAGGCTTGGCCAGACGCAGACGGTCACAAATGCCCACAGCAGAACCTGCCAAATGGACGGCAGGCGGATCGCCGCCAGCGTTTGCGCAATCAATGGGTTTGCGGCGGCAAATAGTGCCAGGAACAAGGCGCCCCCGACCAGCGGCAATCCCAGAAGCGCCATGATCGTTCGGAGACTGGCGCGCTTGCCTGTCCGACGCCGCCCAAGCCGCCGAAGATCGGCGAACGGCTTCCCCACTCCCGCCATCGCATGGATTGCGAGGCGGGCACCCCAATGCCACGCATCGTCGAAACCTGCCGCCTTGGGCAGCAGCGCCGCAGCGGACAGCGCGCACCAGAACAACGCCCAGGCAAGCGGACCCGGGTCGTCGAAAAGCGACGCCGCGAAGAGAGCTGCCACCGCCAGCGCGATCCATGCGGGCTTGGTCCGCCGGATATCGCGTCGGCCGAGCGCAAGGCCGATCAGCCAAGTGCCCGCGAAGGCGCCGATGCGAGCTCCGGAAAAGCTATCGGCAAACAGTCGATCGAACAGCACCACCAATGCGGCGACAATCACGCCCTTGCAAAGAAAACTGAACCGCACGCTCCGCTCCCGCCGATGAAGCGAACGACCTATCGGTGTGTAGTGGAGGCGTGATCACAACCCGCAGGATTTCTCGAGGAAAGCCGGTGCAGAGCTAGTGCACTGCCCCTAGAACTCGATCCCGCTCTCCATCTGGCAACGGATTCGAATGGGCAGGCGACGAAGGGCCCGCGCTTCCACCAGCCATCCCTGGACTTGAACGAACGTCCAGTTTCAGGGAGCAGCTAAGAGTGCCGAATGACCGCGTATGGGTCAAAGCGGTGGGTAGGCGGTCTGCGAAGAGGGGTCAGAATATGACCTTAAACAGAATCAGATCGTCTGCAGGGAAACGCAAGGAGTAAACGGCAAACTTTTTGGAATGTCTATTTGCCATCCTCCTCCATGCAGCCGGTAGCTTACGAATGTCTGCTAAGCGTCCCTTTTGGACAAGTGAAGGCACGGTCGGCATTGAGCACAACTGCGCCGTGCGAAGGAACGGTGTCGCCGGTGACCAACCGACCGTGCATCTCCGTTCGGGTCCGTGTCATTCGCTAGAACATCGATCTTGATTGGAACGCCATAAGCAGTTGCTACGCATCATCGACGGCATTGGCCGGGTGATTAAGCTATTGGGCACTGTGACGGTGATTGTCACAGTATCATAGTCGGATAAGCTCTCATCAGAAGTGTTGACGGTGAATGTATCGTTGTCCCCGAACTTCGCATCCGCAGTGTAGCTCGATTCACCTGGTGCAGCGTTGACCTGTGCTTGCGTGCCACTCGACGTCACTCTCCCTTTGCCATTGCCGCCGCTCAATATGGCGCCGCTTGCAGCTGCAATCGACAACCTGTCGGGCAGGACACCTAGTGTGGTCGAGACGGTTGTGGTTTAAACATCCGTGATGGTCGCGGAGCTCCCGCTACCTCATTCAGCCCGCCAGTCACGGTGTTTACTGGCATATCGAAACGGGCTGGTGGCGGTCGCTCCAGCGACCAGTCCCGGATAGGCCGCGGCACTCGGAACCAGTTTGAAGCTGTGGGTCCTGCCGTTGGAGATTACGCCAGCCGGCAGGTCCGCCGCCAGGGGAACGTTGACTACGCTAAGCGTGTCGCTGGCATCGATGTCGGAGACATGGGCAGAGCGTTGAGCGTGCTCACCGCACCATCGCCACCTCAGCGACACCGTCGCCGCTGGTGTCTACATAGACTATCTTATTTCCAGACCCATGCGGGGCGATCCACACGCCAAAGGCACTTGCTCCAGAGCTGTACTGGAGCTTGCCGTGTGTAAGCGTATCGAATGCACTCAGATCGAGTTTGCCATTCTCAGCCTTGCTGAGTCCTTGATCCAGTCACCCGCTGCGAACCACCAGGAACGTGTCGGTGCTCTACGCTCGAGCTTGAGATACTCAGCAGTCGCGTCAATGAGGTCGATGCCTTTGCCACCGGTCAGCGTCACGTACTTCTTGGCTGCGCTATCATGGATGCGCGTCATCGGGATGGTGTTCTTCGTGGTGGTCGCCATGCCCTGCTCCAGTCAGTTTGGAACAGGCTGTTAACAGTGGCTCCGCAGCACGCCGCGAGGGCCACTTACTCCTTCTGTCCCCGGTAAGTCGTCGGCGGCTTTAGTACAGAGATCAACAAGCAGTTAGCATGATGAATTTATAAAGGACCAGAAGGAGAAACTTGATCAGTTCGAGGCCGAAGCGTCTTCCTGAGAACGTTATGCGGTTGTTATGCTCTCGCCCAAGCGACTGCGGGCTTATAGATTTTCTATAGCCAGGCATTCCGGAGCAGGGGCCGCAATGAATTCCGTTCTCCTCGTCGATGATGATCCGCAGATTTCACGTGCGATCGTCCCGGCACTGCAGGTGAGTGGCCTGCTGGTAGAGGTGACCACCACGGGGCAGGACGCGATCGATCAAGTAGACGCGGCCGAGTGGGATGCAGTCATCGTGGACCTTGGTCTTCCAGATATGGACGGCAAGTTGGTAATCCGTCACCTAAGGAGCAAGTTTTCTACACCCGTAGTCGTCATCTCGGCCCAGCATTCTGCCACCGAGGTTCAAGCAGCAAAGATGGCGGGTGCCAATTTCTTCCTCCACAAGCCCTTCAGAACCCCGGATTTGGTGCACTGTCTTGGCGAGTTTCTGCCAAACTAAGGATGGCGTAAGCGGTTGCATCGGCTAATTGGCGCCAAGAAGGCAAGCGCGCATTCGACCAAAAATCGCTGATTAACTAGGACTGGTATATTCCGGTTTAATCACGCTAATGGACACCGATGCCAATGGGTGACGCCATGCCTCCTGCGCGTGCTGAAGATAAGGCTGCGCTCGCTAGTGACCTCGTCGCTGCACTGATCGCACCTGCAGTCGCGTTTGTCGCTGCTGAACTGATTTATTCGCTGCTTGGCGTAACCAGGCTCGGCATTTTGTTCCTGGCGTTTGTTACGCTTGCCGCGACTATCCGGGAGAGCCGAGCGGCCGTGTTCGCCGCTCTCCTTAGTGTGGTTGCTTACCGGCTCTTCCTGGATCTGCGCACCAATGATTAGCCAACAACCGTCGAGGATGTGATCAATCTGGTCATCTTCCTGATCGTTGCCCTGATTACTGGAGCGCTGGCCGGAAAAGCTCATGATGAAGCCGCGAAAGCGCGTCAGCATGCCGAGAGCATGGGTCTTCTTTTCCAGACAAGTCGCGCTTTGTCCGAGGAAGACGAGAGAGCATTCTGGCCAGCACTGACCGACGCTCTCGCGCGAGGTTCGGGGAAGGCGAGCATGGCGTTGGATGCAACCGGAGTATTGCAAGCACAGCAGGGCGATCCTGAGCAGGCCGCCGCAGCTAAAGTTCTTGGCAGGTAAGTTCTCAGCCGTCCCGCCGGAATTCAGATCTTTCAGAACGGTAACTGGCGAGCCCGGACCATCCCTGCTGAGGAACCTTACGCCGGCGTTCTCTTGTGGCAGGATGGTGAGCCCGGCTTTGACATGGAAGAGTTTGTCGAATGGGTCGCGGATTTGGGCTCCGCGTGCTTCTCACGCTCGCGCATTCGCGAAGAACAGCTTCGCAATGAGGCGGCGGAGGAGCGAGGCAAGCTGCGCGAGGCGCTCTTGTCATCCATCTCGCATGACTTCCGTTCTCCTTTGGCAGCCATTATCGGCTCGGCGACCAGCCTTCTCGAATATGGCGACAAGTTTGACGATGCAGTTCGGCAGGATCTCTTGTTGAACGTCCGCGACGAGGGTGAAAGGCTAAATCAGTTCGTAGCCAATCTGCTGAACATGACTCGTTTGCAGGCAGGTGTGGTGCGTCCGATCATGCAGCCAGTGAAGGTTGGCGATGTAAGCGCTGCGGCCGTGGAGCGGCTCACGCGCCACCATGGGCAGCGTTTGAATGTAAAAATCCTAGCCGATTGCGAAGTCGCCGCTGACCCGATGCTACTTGAGCAGGCAATCTACAACATCATCGACAACGCGCTGAAGTACGCGCCCTCCGAAAAGGGAGTCTGTGTCAGTTCAATGCCGGCAGGCCAAGCTTGTGAGATCTTGATAACCGATCACGGACCCGGCCTCACGAAGGAAGATCAGACCGGCATCTTCAGCACTTTTCACTTCACTCGGAAGGACGGGCAAGCGAAGGGAACGGGCTTGGGTCTCTCCATATCGCATGGATTTGTCAAAGCCATGGACGGGACAATCGAAGCTCGCGACCGAAGCGATGAGCTTTCCGGGTTGGAAGTCGCAATCACCTTGCAGCGGAGCGAGAGATGATAAAACTCACGATTCTCGCTGTCGACGAGGGGTTGGGAGGAAGAAGCCTTGGCAAGCTTCCGTGGTGCTTCGGCGATGTTGCGCTCGAACTCAGCAATCAGACGCGCGAAGAGAGCTTTTGCCGTAGCGTGGTCTTCGCTCTCAAGAGTAATCTTGCGTTCACGCCTGCCGTCGAACTGGCCACAGCGCTTGCGGGATGGCGCGCAGAGATTGTAGTTTGCCCCGTGCGGGGAATTCGGCAAGGGGGGTGACCATGCCGTTCTCGTAACGTGCTCTGAACCCATTTTCTTTGAACATGATGGGTAAAGATCAGGTAAAACCAACCATTTCTAAGTGCTAAGCTCGCTTGGTGACCCCTACGGAAATCGAAGTAAGCGGCTAAGCTATTACGATTATACAGAAAGCTGGGGCGCCAGGAACCTATATACCCTCAGAGATACCTCCAAGTCTGTTCTGAAACGCGACACGAGGATGCGAGATCTACGAGCGGACTCGTAGGTCCCATGCGCCCCTGAGAGGCTCTGCCTTGTGGCCAGCCTTTTGCTTCGAGCGGGGCATAGCTGTCGTCCGCCTCTTGCCGCTGGGAGCCGAGTGGGCGGACTTCCGACTGTTGTAACGTCGTCCGTTACAACAGCAGACGCGTGCAGGAACGAGCGAGGCTCTTCAGGACGGAGATGTGGGCAGCGCGGCTGCTGACGCACCTGACCTCAGCAGCGCCGACTGGCGGTTGCCTAATGGAGAGAAGAGCATGTCCGATCGCTACCTGCGCCGTACCGACGTCGAGCACCAAAGCGGCCTGAGTCGATCAACCATCTACCGGAGGATCAATGACGGCACGTTCCCAGCGCCATTCTACCTTGGAGGCAATTGCGTCCGTTGGCGCGAGCGGGACCTGGTTGATTGAAAGCAGTCACATGCGCGGTCGTCGCGCACCTCCAGCAATAACGGGAAGTGAAGTCCTTCTCGAGCTCCCGCACCACTCACCCCTGCTGGCAACGTCAGAGCTACACATCTGAGGGCAGGAGGTTGGAATCGTTCTTGGTGCGCCATTCCCTCATGTCCCTGCAGTGACTTGTGCAATCACCTCTCAGAGGAGCCTGCGCAGCAGGCCTGGCGCGCCGGGCTGAATATGATCGGCACTCAAATCATTGGGAATTTCCTTGCGGCTGAGCCGCTAAATCTGCTTAGCGCCCCTTTCGGTCACTCAGCGACGGCTGGCGGTTGCTCGTAAGAAGACGCTTGTTCCCTTACCACGAAAATCGCAGCCCTCGACAGATTGCAGGGACAGGCGATGGCGATCTCGCTTACTCCGGAAGGGGACTGAAAGCGAAGCTCCGGATCACCACTTCAGCTGGCTTGTTCGTGTCAGGCGCCCCACCGCGAAATAACCAGAAATTGAGGCGAACCTTCTCATTGCCCGGGCGTGGCACGCCGCGGGTGAAGCGATGACTTGTCACGACCTGAGGCGTGGCTCCTGCGACAGACGGGCGTGCGGTGATCAGGCAGTCGACGATGCCAGGGCTCCAGCGGAACGACATGGTCCAGCCAGAAGGGTTCTCCACCAGTGGGACACGATGCACCAGGTGGGGCAGCTCCGCTGGCTGAAGGGCACACTGGATGTTCTCGCGGCGCCCATCATTCCAGCGCGACAACTCGATATCGATCTCGCGGTGCTGGTCGGCGGGCTCAATGTCGTAGGTAAACAGGCCAAGCACGGCATTGCCGGGGGTGTCCGTCGCTCCACCAGCAACCTCGAACGTGTAGGTGCCGTAGCCGAGCGAACCGAAGGAGGCGATCTCCGTCGACATCCAGTGATCGGCACGCTTGACGATATTGAGGTGCAATTGCCCCTGGGCATCGACGAAGACGTCCTCTCGCTTACCGGAGAAGGGGTTCGGTCCTGGGCCAACGGGCTGCGGCTCGTTCTTCACCGCCCATCTGTAGCCCGACCATTGCAGGTGCCGCCCGCGCTCGGGTGCGTTTGCAGTCGTCTGGCAGCCCGCCACCAGGAGGGCGCCGGCAATGCCAGCAAGAAGTCGGATCGCAGTCTTCATTGGCGCGCTACTCTTCTGCTGTCGCCCCGGATCATGCTGCGTTCGCTTCTGCGTGGCAGACAATGTGTTCGCAGAGGCGGTGCGTTTCGAGGATGTCTTGCGATTGGACGGGGTGGTGGTCGCGAACCGCCTCAAGGAAGGCCGCGCACATGGCGTCGAACCCGCGCTGCATCGACACGCTCGACCAGTCACCGCGGCGGCGCAGGACCTCCGCCCCATCATAGTCGATCGTGTCCGACAGGTTGAGCACGGCGCGCCGCCCGCCCGGGCCGACAAGCTCGAGCCGCTCTTCGTCGAGGCCTGCCTGGCGGTTCATGAGGCCAAGCGCCTTGTGCTCGGCCGAGGCGAGCGAGAGCAGGACCGCGTGCAGCTTGCCTTGCCGCACGGTGGTCTCGATCGTGATCCGCTGCTCTGCCGCCGGTGAGAAGAAGCGCAGCGTGTCCACGACGTGGATGAAATCGTCGAAGATCGTCTGGCGAATGTCGCCAGCAGGTTGGCGGCGGTGCTTGTGCATCACCAGCGTGTCGTGCGGCACTCCGCGGAGAGAAGCATAAGCGGGCGCGAAGCGGCGATTGAAAGCAACAAAGAGCGGCACTCCCAATCGCTCCGCCTTGTCGACCAGTGCTGCTGCCTGGTCGTATGAAGGGGCGAGGGGCTTGTCCACGAACACGGCGATGTTCATCGACAGCAGAGCATCGACAATGGCGACATGCGCCGATGTCGCCGCATGCACAAAGGCTGCTTCGAACCGGCCAGCAGCGAGCGCTTCATCAAGGCCAGAATACAGATGCGGGATGCGGTAAACCGATCCCGCGGCGGCAAGCACCTCAGGATTGCGCGTGACCAAATGCAGTTCGACACTGGCGTGCGCCGCGAGCACCGGCAGATAGGCCTTATGAGCGATGTCGCCGAGACCGATCATCAACACGCGCATCACGGCTGTCGGTGCCACGTCAGCAGCGTGGAAGCATCTTGCGGCTCCATCATCATTTCAGGATGTGAACAATACCGGCTTGAGGCCGTGCGAAGCCGCGACACCCCGTTTGCAGCGCCTCTTCGTCGATCCGTGCAGGGTCGATGAGCTGAAGCCGTACGCGGTCGTGGAGGTCGCGGTGGGATTGGACGTTCGCTACACCACCAAGAGCCGCCATGATGGAGGCGGGGAGGGCTAGTGCATCACCCGGCTCCACCTGCGCCCGAGGCGGAGCCGGGTCCGGGACCCTTCCGCCGAGAGCCCCGCGGATCTCCTCGGCCACAAGGTCGGCAATGGGCCCAAGAACAACCTGGGCGGCGTTCGCCGAGGGCTGGATCAATCCACGCGAACCGAGAGACTTCAAAGCGGCCTCATCGATGGCGCCTTGATTGACGACGATCAGGCGGAGGCGGGTGGTGCAGGCATCCACACTGGTGAGGTTGGCCGAGCCGCCAAGCGCATCGACAAAGGCCGCGCCTCTATCAGTACCGGTGGCTTTCGTCGCCGCGCTGGGTACAGCTTCAGCGTCGCGGCGGCCTGGCGTTGCAAGGTCCAGCCTGCGGATGAAGAAACGGAACAAGCCGTAGTACAGCAACGCGTAGGCGGCGCCCACCGGGAGCAGCAGCCACGGCCGGGTCGAGAGGCCGAAGTTCAACACGTAGTCGAACAACCCTGCCGAGAAGCCGAACCCAAGCTTAACGCCCAGATAGTTCATCAGCGCCATCGAAACGCCGGTGAGGACGGCGTGAATGACGTACAGCAGCGGCGCCAAGAACATGAAGGTGAATTCGATCGGCTCGGTGACGCCGGTTAGAAAGCTCGTAAACCCGAGGCTGAAGAGCATGCCTCCGACGGCCTTGCGGCGCTGAGGGGCGGCTTCATGGTACATGGCGAGGCAGGCCGCCGGGAGGCCGAACATCATGACCGGGAAGAAGCCGGACATGAACGCTCCGGCGGTCGGGTCACCGGCAAAGAACCGTCGCAGATCGCCGGTTGCATCGCCATAGCTGCCAATCACGAACCAGGCGACGTTGTTGATAATGTGGTGGAGCCCGGTGACGATCAGCAGACGATTGAGCAGCCCGTAGGCAAACAGGCCCAGTTCGCCCGAACCGACGATCGCCCGGCTGGATGCGTCCAGCGCCTGGCTGATATGCGAGTAGCCGTAGCCGATCAATGCGGCGAGCAGCAGTCCGGCCAAGCCGCTGGCAATCGGCACGAAGCGCCGGCCCCCGAAGAAGGCGAGATATTCCGGAAGAGCGATGGTCGCGAAGCGATTGTAGAAGTTGCCGCCGATCAAGCCCGACAGGATCCCGATTGGCACCTCGAGCCGTTCAATCTGGCTGAGGCTCCAGTTCTTGTTGGCAAGCGCCGCTGCAGCGTCCTGAAGCCCGGCCGCAACATCCGCAGGGGCGACAAGGAAGGTCTGGGCGCCGGTCGTCGTGATGAGGTAGCAGGTGACGCCGGCGAGTGCTGCCGCACCATTGCCATCCCGGGCAAAACCGACACCGACGCCGATCGCAAATAAGATCCCCAGATTGTCGAAGATCGCAGCTCCCGCTGCCGAGATGAAGGCGATGTCGAGGAGGTCGGCCTGGCCAAGCCGCAGCAACAGTCCAGCAATCGGAAGCACTGCGATCGGCAGCATGAGCGCCCTGCCGAGCGGCTGAAGCTTTTCGAAAAGGGCCTTCATCGAACAGACCTTTCGAAGCTTGTGGCAAGGGCTCGAACCTCATTTGCCGAGCTGCATCGGAGCGCTTGTGCCGCGAGTTCGCGGGCGTCCTCGATGGAAGTGCCGCGGACGATCGCCTTGCCTTCGGCGACGAAGCCGGGAACCGACGATAGTTCGGTAACGCCGAGGCCGATCAGGATCGGCAGCGCGACCGGATCGGAGGCCAGGCCGCCGCAGACGCCGACCCAGCGCTTGGCTGTTGCGGCAAGGCGGCAGGTTTCGGCAATCATTCGCAGCACCGCCGGGTGAAGCGCATCGACGCCCGCCGCGACCGAAGGATTGCCGCGATCCATGGCGAGCACGTATTGCGTCAGATCGTTGGTACCGACCGAGAAGAAGTCCGCACCTCGGGCAAGAAGGTCGACTGTCATCGCCGCCGCCGGCGTTTCCACCATGACCCCGACCTCGATGGTCTCCGTGACACCTAGCTCGTGCCGCACGCGGTCGGTCAGCATCCGCACCGAACGAAGCTCCTCAACGCTTGCGATCATCGGAATCAGAATCCGGCACTGCCCGACCGGACGCACCCGCAAGATCGCGCGGACCTGGCTTTCGAGCAAAGCGGGGTGGGCAAGACCGAGCCGGATGCCGCGAACGCCCAGGGCCGGGTTCTCTTCGGGCGCGAGCGGAAGGTAAGCTGCCGGCTTGTCACCGCCGATGTCGAGCAGCCGGATCAGCACCGGCCTTCCCGGCAACGCCTCGGCAATCGCCTGGTAAGCGGCATGTTGCTCGTCTTCCGACGGTGGTTCCTTCCGGCCGAGAAACAGGAACTCGCTTCTGACTAGGCCCGAACCCTCGGCTCCTTCGGCAGCAGCCGCGATCGCATCGTCGAGGCTGCCGACATTTCCGCAATAGTTGATCCGCGTGCCGTCAGTCGTGCGACACTCCTGGGAGGCGGCGGAACGGGCCGCCGCTCTGCGCTGCTGCCGTTCGGTGATGCGAGCAGCAAAGGCGCCGGTCTCTTCGGCGGTCGGCGCCGGCTTGAGCTCCCCCGCATCGGCATCGAGGAGCAGCACTGTCCCGTCGTCGATCGCGGCCAAGGCTTCACCCATGGCGACCAGCGCAGGCAGCGCCATTCCGGCGCACAGGATCGCAACGTGGGAAGTAGGACCACCGCCGGCGAGGCAGATGCCGCGCAGTCCATGCTCTGCAAGCGTCACTAGCTGCGAGGGGAGCAGATCGTCTGCGATCAGGATGGCATCAGCCGGGATAGGCTGCTCACTGGATTGGCCCAGCAATTCGGCAAGCACCTGGCGTTCAACATCGACGAGATCGGCCGTACGCTCCACCAGCCGGGCATTGCCGGTCTGGACCAACTTCTCGACCTGTTCGCCCATGGCAGCGCGCCAGGCAAAGGCGGCACTGGTCCCCTCAGCGATCCAGGCCTCTACACGAGAGGTCACATCCGCGTCGTCGAGCAGCGCCAGATGCGCGTTCATGATGTCTGCGACGGTGCCCCCACGTGCGGCCGATCGAGCCTCTATGCGGCCGCCAACGACAGCCCGCGCTGCGGCAAGCGCCGCGCGTTCGCTTGCCGGATCACCGCCTTCCCGCGCGACGTCCACGGCAAGTTCCCGGAGACGGTACGCGGTGCCGAGGGCAAGTCCGGGTGAAGCGATGATGCCGCGGAGGTTGCCGGGCTCGACGGCTTCGGTCCGGATGGGTTGCGCAGCGACTTCGGCGTGACTTTCCTCACCCATCGACGTGGAAAGCAGGTCGATCAATGCCACGACCGCCGCCTCGGCATCCTTGCCGCGCCCTTCGACGCTGACCGTATCGCCGAAGGTAGTGCCCAGCGACAGCATGCCGATCGGGCTGTGCGCATCGGCCCGCTTGTCGCCGTGGACGAGCTGCACCTCCGCTTCGAACGGGCGCAGGCAGGCGCTGAGCCGGGCGGCGGGCCGGGCGTGGATGCCGTGGGGCAGGGAAAGGGTGACGGTCCGAGTGACGAGGGCGCCGCCCGCGGCCCGCTCTCCGGGTGCCTCCTCCGCTCGCACCAGCGTCATCAGTTCTTCGCCGGCAGCGATCCTGCCTTCGGCTACCCGGCGGCCAATCCTGAACTCAGCGCTGGTGATGATCACCGGGGTCACCAGGCTGGTGGCGGCGAGCGCCACTGCGTCGAGGTCGAAGCGGATCAGCGGTTCACCGCAAGCGACGGTGTCGCCCACCGACACAAGCGCGGAGAAGCCGTTTCCCGCTAAAGCCACCGTATCGAGCCCGACATGGATCAGAACCTCGGCACCGCCGCGGCTGCGCACGGCAACGGCATGCGCGGAAGGGTGAAGGGTCGTGATTTCCCCGTCGAAGGGTGCCGTGATCGTGTCGGCAAGCGGCTGGATGGCAACGCCGTCCCCCATCATCCGCTGTGCGAACACCGCATCGGGGACCGTATCCAGCGCAACGGCGCGTCCGGCGAGCGGGCAGGCGACGACTAGTGCCGTCGGCTCAGGCGGGTGGCTCAAGACACGGCCCTGGCGAACGAGGGGACTGGCCCTGCTACGGGCACGCCGCCGATCCAGGTTTCGCGATGAGCAAGATCGGCGCCGAGCCAGACCCAATCCGCGCGCCGACCCGGAGCGATTGCGCCATGCGTGCGTCCGATTGACAGGAAGTTGGCTGGGGTCGTGCTTGCCATCCGCGCGACTTCGGGAACCGATAGTCCGGAGGTGGCAATCATGTTCTGGACCGCGCCGGTCATGTCGAGATGCGCGCCGGCGAGGGTGTCATCCTCGTACGTGCAGCTTCCTCCACGCACCAAGATGCGCTTGCCTTGCAGGGTGAATTCAGGGTCGCTGGTGCCGACGCTCGGCATTGCATCGGTGACCAGCATCAACCGCTCGCATCCCTTGACCTTCACCGCAACGCGGACTGCGGCGGGGTGGAGATGCACGCCATCGACGATGATGCCGCAATAGGTGTCGGAATCGAGGGCCGCACCGACCGCGCCAGGGTTGCGGTGGTTGAGGGGCGTCATGGCGTTGAAGAGGTGGGTAAAGCCGCTCAGCCCGGCGGTGATGGCGCGCTGCGACTGATCGTAGCTGGCGTTGGTGTGGCCGGCGCAGACGATCACGCCGTGGCGCACCAGAGTGCGGATGTCCGCCTCCTCGCAAAGCTCGGGGGCGAGGGTGAGCAGGACCTTCCCGCGCCGCGGTGCGCAGAGGAGTTCAAGCGTGCCGGGGTCCAGCGGGCGGATCCGATGCGCATCGTGGATGCCCCGCTTGGCCACGTTGATAAAGGGGCCTTCGACGTGAATGCCGAGGACACCCGGAATGCCAGCCTCGATCGCCTGGTCCACGGCTCGCAAGCCGCTGGCGATCCGCTCCGGCGAATCGCTGATAAGGGTCGGCAGGAACGCCGTGGTGCCGAATCGGGCATGCGCTTCGCCGATGGTGGCGATCCCGTCGACGTCGGGACGATCGTTGAACAGTACGCCGCCGCCGCCATTTACCTGAGTGTCAATGAAGCCGGGAAGGAGCCAGCCGCCGTCCAGGTCGATGATCGCGCCGGCCGGCCCGCCCTCGGCACGCTCGACCGCGACGATGCGATCTCCGTCCAGGCGGATCGAGGCCCCGTCCAGAACGGCGTCGGGGGTAGACACGCGTCCATTGCGAAGTTGGACGATCATAGCGTTTTGGTGACCTTGTTGAGGTGCGGCGGCCGGTCCGGGTCGCAGCCACGGGCGAGCGACAGGTCATTGGCCATGCGGTAGAAGCTCTGAATCATGAGGATCGGTTCGATCGCCGGATGCGCGGCAATCGCCGGTAGGTCGGCAATGTCGGGGTCGGGATCGGCGAGGAGCAGCCTCGCTCCGCGGGCCCGGAATTCGGCAGCGGCTTCGCGAACGCTGGCCCCAGCGAGATCGCTTCCACCCAGCGCCAAGACGTTGAAGTCGCTGCCGACGATCGCCATCGGGCCATGCCGCACCTCGGCTGCGCTGAAGCTCTCGGCGTGCAAGGCGCAGGTTTCCTTGAGCTTGAGCGCCGCTTCCTGCGCAATCCCGAAAGCATAGCCGCGAGCGACCACGAACAAGTTGCTGGCCCCCGAAAGCATGGGCACGGCCCGCGACCAATCGAGCTGCCAGGCGGCATCGAGCTGCGCCGGCAGGCCATCCACGGCGACCTTCATCGCTGCGTCCTCGAACCAAGCGGCAACCAACGCGGCAACCGCCGCCAGCGAGCAGATGTAGGACTTGGTCGCAGCGACTGAACGCTCGGGTCCGGCGCTCAGCGCGATGGTCACATCGGCGGCTTGGCGCAGCGGAGCATCATCGGCATTGACCAGCGCCACGACGAAACCGCCCGCCCTGCGATGCTCCGCGACTGACGCGAGCAGATCCGGACTCCTTCCCGACTGCGAGATGGCAAGGCACAAGCGATTGCCGGAGGACACCCGCGCGCCGTAGAGCGACGCGACCGACAGGGCGGCGGACGAGACAGGCACGCCGACCGACGTCTCGATGAGATATTTGGCGTAGGTTGCGGCGTGATCCGACGACCCGCGGGCGCACGTCACCACCCCGATGGGTGGCGAGCTCCGCAGACGCTCAGCGATCATGCCTAAAGCCTCGCGGTTGGCGGCAAGCATGCGGCGCACGGCAGCCGCGGCTTCCGCGGCCTCGGCCTGCATCAGGGTTGTGCGGTCGGCCACCGCCGAACTGACCATTCCAGAACCTTCCCAAACAGGCCGAGCGAGCGCCGACAGGCAAGGCCGAGCATCATAGATACTAGATTGGTTCTATCAAGAGGTATCAGCGAGCTGTCGGTCCAGCCTCTCCGAAGATACCGGCAGTGGATCCTAGCTGCCGTTAAGCTCCGCGACGACATCATAAGCGTCGCCGCGATAATAGGTCTGGGTGAATTCGGCCGCGCGGCCATCAGCCAGGAAGCCTCGACGTTCGATCGCCAGCCCCGGCGCGCCTGGCTCAATCCCAAGCGCTTCAGCCTGGGACGGCGAGCATGCAATCGCCCGGAGCCGTTGAAGCGCCCGCACGGGAAGATGCCCTGCTGCTTCGAGCGCTTCGTAAAGCGAGGCATCGACGGCTTCGATCGAGGGCAGGCAATAGGCCGGCACAGTGGCGAATTCGAGCGCCATCGGCACATCATCGGCATAGCGGATGCGGTGAAAGCGATAGACCATCGAGCCAGGGGACAAGCCGAGTGACAAGGCCTCTTCCGGCGTAACCGCTCCCGACGTGCGACGGATCCACTTGCTGTGCGGCGAGCGGCCGCGTGAGATCATTTCCTGCGAGAAGGAAGTAAGCTTGGAAAAGCTCTTCTCGACGCGGGGAGGGGTGACGAAGGTGCCGGCGCCGCGGCGGCGTGAAACGAGCCCGTCCCTAACCAGAGCGCCAATCGCCTTGCGCACCGTGATGCGGGACACGTCGAAACCCTGAGCCAGGTCACGCTCGGCAGGCAGCGCCTCCTCTGGCTTCATCACCTCGTCGTGAATGGCTTCACGAAGAATCTTGTGCAGCTGCAGGTACAAAGGGGTGGGGTCGTTCTTCTGCAGAGATCCCAGGCGCTCTACGATGGACAAACGTCAACCCCCGGCATCGAGCATCTGGTGATAATACCAATGTCGTAGCCTGCATGTGCAATAAGTAGAGCCCAAGGTCAAACCCAGGAGTTTTCCTGTCCGGCGGCCAGGAACCTGGAAGCCCAAACTAGTACCAAACTGGCTTGACGGCCCTCGTGGCTTAGATATGTCTTATTTTTGTCGTGTGCTGGCAAATGGGACGGCACGGCGGCTGGTCGCTGTTGCACTGCAAGTAGGCAGGTCGCGGCGGGCATGGGTCTTCGCGAGGGGAATGACGATGGTTTCGGTTACCAGCACCACGGGCGGTCTCAGCTTGCTGCGCACCTGTTCGATTCTTGCAATCGCAGCGTCGACCACCATTGCGGCGCCAGCCTGGGCCCAGCAGGCACAGGGACCGATCGATTTGCCGCACAGCGCGTCGACGACACCCGACCAAGCCGAGCCCCAGACCACCGAGCCAGCCACCAGCGAGGACATCGTCGTTACGGGCACGCGGGCTTCACTCGCCAAGAGCCTCGAGGCGAAGCGCCGGGCCGATTCGATCGTGGACGTCGTGACTGCCGAAGACATCGGCAAGTTCCCCGACCAGAATGTCGCTGAAGCCTTGCAGCGCATACCCGGCGTGGCCATCGACCGCTCGGGCGGCGAGGGCCGCTTCGCCAGCGTCAACGGGTTGGGCCCGTCGTTCGTATCCGTGCTCGTCAACGGTCGCCAGATGGCCAACGACAATCCCGACCGCTCGTTCAGCTTCGACACCTTCGCCAGCGAACTCGTGCGGACCACCAAGGTCTACAAGTCGGCCAACGCCATCATTCCGGAAGGCGGCATTGGCGGCACAATCGACATCATCACCGCCAAGCCGTTCGATTTCAAAGGCTTTCTGTTCAGCGGCAAAGTCGGCGGCCTGTACGAGGAGAACAGCAAAAAGGCCAGCCCGCAAGCTTCCTTCATGATCACAAACCGCTTCCTGGACGGGCGGCTGGGTGTGCTTGGCTCCTTCAACTATTTCGAGCGGAAGGCGCGCACCTACCGGACGCAGACCAGCGCAATCATCCCGAACGTGTTCTTCGACTTTAACAGTTACGCCTATGTGGGTGAGGACGGCGAAGACGCCTTCCGAATGCAGGATCTCGAACGCAGCATCGACGATGAAAAGCGCACCCGTCTCGGCGGCACTGTCGCCATCCAGTTCGAAGCGAGCGACAATCTCGAGTTCACCGCCGACTATCTCTATTCCAAGCTCGACGTCGACAGCATCAACAATAGCGCGCTCAACTATTTCTGGGCGGCTCAGGACACGCCGAACAACGTCAGGGACGAGGATGGCGTCTACACCGTGTTCGACCATGGCGTGAACCGCAGGTTCAGCGGCTACGCCTACACTCGCGCCGAGCGCTACCGGCCGGTGGATACCCACGCGCTGGGTCTCAATGCCAAGTGGCGGCTGAACGACCGATTGAAGGGCAACATCGATCTTTCCGGATCGACGGCGGTAACCGACAATCGCGGGCTTGACCGCGACTATACGGTGGAAGCTCTGGACCAGGGTGGGTTCCTGGTGATTACCGAGGGCGGCGTGCCATACCTCCAGGGACCAAATCTGTTCGTTCCGGAAGACAACAATGTCGGCCTGCTTCGCGCCCGTTTAACCAGCGATTCCGGCACCTACTCGAAATCACGCAATTGGCAGCTTCGTGGGGATGCGACCTACGACTTCGGCCAGCAGGTCTTTTTGAACTTCGGCGCTTCGCACGGGTCGCAGCGGAAGGAGAATGAGTTTTGGCAAACGCCCAACGCCATCCGCCGCCTGTACCACGGGAACGCGACCAGACAGGAGATCGACACCGACAGCATCATCACGGGCATTCTTCGGCCTGGAAACGTGTTCGGCAACGCAAACCTCTCCGGCGACATGTTCCTGGTCAACGGCGATGCCCTGCGCGCGTGGATGGCGGACCCGGTCAACCTCGCTAATCGAACCCGCAACGCGACCGCAGGCGGGCTTCAGGAATTCATCGCCAACGGCCGCAGCTGGGCCGCGGTCAAGAGCGGAGACTCCTATCAGATCGACGAGAAGGTGACGTCGGCCTACGCCGAAGCGCACGTCAGCGCCGACTTGTTGGGACGGCCGATGCAGCTGGTCGGAGGGCTTCGCTTCACTCACACCAATCTGACGTCCAGCGGCACGATGCGTGTCCTGCAGGACCTGGTTTGCGAGACTGGCACCGATGTTCCCGGACCAAACGAGTCATGCAACGCCGGCATTCTGTTCCCGGTCTACTCTTCGACGGACCTTGAAGCGATCAGCGTTAAGAACAGCTATTCAAACCTACTGCCGTCGATGAACTTCCGGTGGGACATCGCGAACGACATGGTGCTTCGCCTGGCGGCGGCGAAGACCTTGACCCGGCCGCAGCTGGAAAGCCTGGCGCCTGCGATCTTCTACCGTTCGCTGTTCGCCGTCACGCGCACCGCCTACGGCAACAACCCCAACCTGCGGCCCTACACCGCCCTCAACCTCGATGCGTCTTGGGAATATTATTACGGCCGGGACAAAGGCATCTCGATCGCGGGCTTTTACAAGAACATGGACGATTACATCGTCTCGACCATTGCAGCGGAACAGGTTGACAGCATCGAGACTCCCGCCTTCCGCGAATTCAACGTGACCCGTCCGCGCAACGCGGAGAAGGCCAAGGTCAAGGGCGTGACCCTTGGCTGGCTGCATACCTTCGACTTCGGATTGGGTTTCCAGGCCAACTACACCAAGGTGTCGGGCAAGGTCAGCTCCAAGTCCGATCCGACGCAGAACTTCAGACTGCCAGGGGTCAGCGACACCGCCAACCTAGTCGGCTTCTTCGAGCGCGGACCGTTGGGCTTGCGTGTCGCCTGGAACTGGCGCGACCGGTTCCTCGCCGCCTCCACGTACGGCGGGTACCAGCACCCGCGCTACTTCCGCCCATACCAGCAGGTTGACGCCAGGCTGAGCTTTGCCGCGCCGATGGGCGTCGGCCTAGCGTTGGACGTAGTAAATCTCACCAAAGCGACCGTGCTGTCCCACGGCATCAACCAGAATGCGTTCATCAGCTACGGCGATTATGGCCGCCGCTTTACGCTGTCCGCGTCCAAGCGGTTTTAGTTCGCGCGGTTGTCCCGCCGCAGTTGCTGCGGCGGAACAGGTCGCTGCTGCGATAAGCTTGATCGCTAAAAGCGGTAGCCGTGCTTCTCGATCACAGGCGCGTCGGCTTGCCCGATCATTGAGGCAAGATCGGCATCGTAATATTCGCGGTACGGACCATGCCGGCTGACGTTCAGGCGCGGCACCTCTTGCAGGAACAGCTCCGCGCGGGCGTTCGGCAACATCGCAAGCCGCGTGAGCGCAGTCGACAGGCCGGAACGCAAGTGCTCTGCAGGCACAATCGTCAGTGCCGCTGCGCCGCGATAGAGCCGCTCGTAGAGGAAGGTGTAGAAGCCGATGGTCCGGCCTTGAAGCTCGTCCAGGCACGATTTTGTGACGTTCAGCCCCGCCCCGGCGAAGCGGTCGGGAAGCGCCGCCCGCAGCGCCGCGAACCTAGTCGGGTCCGATCCGAGCCCCGCAAGGTTGCGGACCGTATCGGCAAAGCCGAGTGCGCGATCGTCGGAGCAGATCCGGAACAAGGCATTGGGACGGGCCTGCCCGCTCTGAAAGGCGTACCAGGACAGGTAGTATATCCACGGGTTCCGTACCGTCCCGAGGACCGGCAGCGCGTGGAACTCGGCCGGGAGTTCGCGGTAGGGAAGGTGGTAGCCGAGCTGGCGGGCGCTCGGCTCACATTGCAGCAGCAGCTGGTTCACGAACGTGCCGCCACTCTTGTGCAGGTGAATGAAGACCAGCCGGTCGCAGACGATCATTCGGCAGCCCTACCAGCGGCTTGGGCCATGTGCCATGAGGCATGAAATGTCGTCCCACCAACCGGCTGCCGAAGCGCGCTCCAGAATCCGGCGGGCCATCATCGACGGGCAGCTCGATGCGGCGGGCGCCATGCTTGATCGGCTGCTGGCGAGCGACCCGGGCGATGCTGCAGTCTATATGCTTGCCGGCCGCCTTGCAGCCGCGCGCCGTGACCCTGCGGGCGAGCTGGCGATGATGCGCAAGGCGGTGGAGCATGATCCCGCCAATGGCGACTACCGCGCGTTCCTTGCTCGCTGCTTCGCGCGAGCGGCAGCGATCGAGCAGGCCCTGGCCTGCATCGATGAGGCGCTGGCCCGCGAGCCGTTGAGCGACCTGGCATTGGATGCGATCGCGGGCACGCTTGGACAGTTCGGTAGGCACAGCGAGGCGGTCGCGATGCTGGGCCGGGCCGTGGACGCGGGCAGCCGCAATCCGGCGATCTACTTCAACCTGGGCAACGCCTTGCGGTTCGTAGGCGACTTCGCCGGCGCTCGCGGCGCGTTCGAGCGGGCGCTTCAGCTGGCACCTCAGTTCCACAAGGCGCATGCGGCGTTGACGGCTCTTGGTGGCATCACGGCGGATCGGAACAACCTGCCTCGCCTCGCGGTCATGATCGAGCAAAGCCACGACCCGCGCGCCCGCATCCATTTGTGCCACGCGGCAGCCAAGGAGTGCGAAGCGCTGGGCCGCTTCGACGAGGCCTGGGAGTGTCTTCAGGCAGGGAAGGCGGGGCTTCGAGCCGCTGTCCCGAACGATCCGGATCTGGTCCTTGCATCGATGGACCGGCTTGCCGAGATTGCTCCCGATATCCTCGCGGCACAGAACTCTGCAGGAAGTGGGAAGAGCCCCATCTTCATCGTCGGCATGCCCCGGTCGGGAACAACGGTGCTTGATCGGATTGTGTCCAATCACAGCCAAGTCACCTCGATCGGGGAGTCGCTCTATTTCGCGCAGCTGCTGAAGAATGCTTGCGGGTCGACGAGCAATCAACTGCTCGACGATGCGATCTTGGAGGCGCTGAGCGGGGGCGTCGATCTTGCCCACATCGGTGAGCGCTATGTCGAACGGGGCGAGATGTTGAGCAAGGGGAGCCCTCGGTTCCTCGACAAGTTCCACCTCAACTTCATGTTGGCCGGCCACCTGCTGCGTGCCTTGCCCGATGCCCGCATCCTGTGCCTAGTTCGAAATCCCCTGGACACCATCACCAGCAATTTCCGGCAGCTGTTCGAGTTTGAATCCGCGCTCTACGCCTACTCACTCGACATCCTGGCGACGACCAACTTTTATATCCGCTTCCGGCGCCTGGCAGCCTTGTGGGAGCAGCTTGCCCCCGACCGGTTTCGCACCGTCGGATATGAAGCGCTGGTCAGCAATCCGGAGGTGGAAACGGCCGGTCTGCTGTCCTTCTGCAACCTCGGATGGGAGGAGGGTTGCACAGCGATTGAGCGCAACACCGCCTCCGTGGCGACCGCAAGCGCGGTACAGGTCCGAAGCAAGATCCATGGCGGCGCGATCGGCACCTGGCGGCGCTACGAACGTCACCTCGATGGGGTTCGCACGCGCCTGGCAAATGCAGGGCTGCCATCGGACCGCTGACGGGTCTGCGACCCTGCGCTCGGGCAGTGCGGACGCGCGGTTGACAGCACCGAAGCCCAGCTTAGGCCGGTAAGCGAAGCGGCCTTGATCGACACGGCGACCGGCTGCTGCTGAACCTGAGTAGGAGCAACGGCAACAATGTTCTTTGACGGCGAATACCGCCTGATTGGCTCCGTCTCACCAACTGCGCTGCAGGACGTGATCAGGGCGGTGCCGGAGCTAGCCTGGATGGAGGAGACCGGGCGGCAGGAAGTCTATGCGGCGCATCGACATACCCAGACCATTCCACTGATCTTCGATCCCGACATGCGTCATGCCGAGCCAAGCATCCGGCCGCGCTTTACCGAATTACAGCCGGTGATTCAGCCCGTGATGGACATGATCGTAGCGGACTTTGCGTCGCGGTCAGCCAGGCAAGAGGGGAGAGGCTATTTCGTGCGCATCCTCTTGGCCCGCCTGAACGCCGGCGCAAAGATCGGCTCCCATCGCGATCACGGCTTTTCCCTTGCCCGGGCCCACCGCATACACTGCCCGATCTTCACCAATCCCGAGGCCGAGTTCGGGATCGCCGGCAACATCAAGCATCTTGCGCCGGGTGAGGTGTGGGAGATCAACAACCGCAAGGTTCATGGCGTCCGCAACCTGGGGGCGGAGCCCCGGGTCCACCTGATCCTCGACTATGTCGTTCCGGGCGAGATTGTCATGGATCCGGAGGGCGAGTTGGTCGCCTGAATTTTGCCCGTGTTCAGCGTGGCGCGTCGCCGACCTGCACGGTTCGGCTGACGCGTTTGCCATCTGCCGAGCGACTGCGCAGTTCGACCTTGCCACTCACTGCGACGGGTTGGGTGTATTGGACCCACTTGCCATTCGCGTCGCGATATTCAGTGCGCGTGCCCGGAAAGACGCTGTTGGCCTGGAGCCTGCCATCGACGATCCGCCCGCCTGGCGGTGCGACGCGATAGGCGATGCCAAGTCGATCGAGCATCGGGAACTGCGCAGCGACACGGCCAGCGAATTGCTTCCACTCTGCGTCGAGCGTCGCCAGCCGAACACGGCCGTCCTGCCATTTGTAGGTCGCCCCAGGTTCATAGGCCGGAGTCCACGATGCCGGCGTCCACGCCCGCTCGGCCAGTGCGAGCAGTCGCGGAAACAGCATGTAATCGACCTGGCTGTTGGTGCGCACCGTCTCGCTCCAAAGCTGGCCCTGGATACCGGTAATCTTTCGCCCGGGCTGCCGCACCGGCTGATCTTCGGCGACGCGGTAATTGGATGACAGGTCCTTCGTCGTGGCTGCGTTGGCAGGCAGATTGTCGGGCATGAAGGCGAACGCCTGATAGGTGTCGATGCCGCGCGCTGCCCAGTCGTAGCCACCCTCGTCCGGATGCGGTGCGTAGGGCATGTCAAGATAAAGAAAGGTCGGGATCGACAGGACGACGTCCCAACCGCGGTTCATCTGGTCATGCGCCTCGCGCACTGCACCGGTCTGCATCAAGCCCCAGATGTTGCTTTGCACCTTCTTCGGCATGGCGGCCGGATCGGTGTGGCCCATGCCATCGCTCCAGCCGCCGACCAAGATCCTCTTGGCGGACAGGCTGGCCGTGACCCGTTCGATGAAGCGCGGCGTTAGCTGGCGCGCGTCGCCCTTGTTGGCCGCGATCATGCCTGCGCATCGGGGCGACTTGACCCAGGCGCCCGCAGTCTCGTCCGCGCCCAGGTGGAAGGTGCGCAGTGGCACGCCGGCCTGCCGGTGCATGGATGCAAGCGCGTCAACCACCGTATCGACGAAGCGGTAGGTCGCGGGAATGCACACGTTGAGCGTGTTGTCGTTGTAATTCTGGATGCTGCGATAGTCGGTCCGGTCCGCGGGATCGATCAAGCGAAATTGGTTCGCTTGATCGCCTTTGCCTTCGCGCATCAATCGGGCGTAGCGAACTTCCATCGCCTTGATCGCTGCGCGGGAATGGCCAGGCATGTCGATCGATGGAATGATTTCGATGTTGCGGGCGGCCGCTGCACGAAGGATTGCGATATAATCGGCTGCGCTGAGATAGCCGTTGACCGCGCCGGTGCCATCGGGGCCGGCGCCGAGCTGGGGCAGCAGGCAGGTCGTCTCGCTCGGATCGTGGCACCGCTTCGAGCCCACCGCCGCCAGCTCGGGTAGAGCCGGGACCTCGATCCGCCAGCCCTCGTCATCGGCGAGGTGCAGATGCAATTTGTTGAGCTTGAAAGCGGCCAGCGCTTCAATCAGCTTCAGCAGCTGTTCGCGGCCGTGAAAATTGCGCGCAAGGTCAATGTGCAGGCCGCGGAAGGCATAATGCGGCGCATCCTTTACCTGCAGGGGGCGGAGGCGATTGCCTTCGAAGGCGGCTTGCTGTGCCAGCGATCGAAGGGCGTGTTGTGCGCCGGCCTCATCGCGGGCAAGAATGTCGATGCCCGAGCTGCTCAGGGTAAGCTCATAACCTTCCGCAGGGATGAGCGATTTGTTGTCGACTCGGACCCTTAGCGGGAGCGGACCGCCGTCGCGCACTCCTAGCGCCACGAGTGCCGGGGCGATGGCCTGCGACTTAATGCCGTTCAATTGCAGCCTGTACCCGCGCGTCAGGTCAGCCGCCGGGCCGGTTTGCTGCACGGCTTGCACCGGCTTGGGAAGGATCACCACGCCCGAGGTAGACGGGGCCTGGCGGGCGGCCTGCACTTCGAAAGCCCGCTCGGCGGTCAGCCAACGGGTCTTGTCGGAGTCCGTCTTGGTTGCGAGCTTCGCCTCGTTAGTCATCGGCGCCACGAAGCGCAGGCGTTCGAGCCCGGTATCTCGATCGATAACGGGCTTCGAAGCAGCGATTGTCCGGGCCTGGACGGCTGGCGCGGCGAGGTAGGCGTTGGGCATCGCATAGGCCTTGGAGAAATGCGCGCCGCTTCCCCACAGCCGGACGACATAGCTCGCACCTGGCCGCAGCCGCGCACCCGGCTTCAAGGTCAGCTGCTGAAGGTCACCATTCACCAGCCGATGGTTGAAGATGTCGCTTTCAACCAGGGGAAGGCGGCTCACGAAGCTGAAGTACAGGGACAGGTCCTGCGGCAGTGCTTGCGGCAGGGTGTCGGGCATCTTCAACGTCAGGGTGGTCAGAAAACATTCGGGAACCCTGGCTGGACAGGAAGGGCGATTGTCGACGATCGTCCATTCATATCCGAGCGTCGCCGCAAGCCGGTCCACGGCAACTTGCTCGGTGGTGCTTGCGGATCCCGCAGTGGCAATGAAGGCCGAAGCCACTGCAGCAAGATCGAACACTCGCACCGACGTCTCCGAGATTACCAATGTAGGGCCAATCTGGAGGGCAGAACACTCCGGGTCAAGTTGCAATCAGAGCAGGTTATCTGTGCCTAAGCGATTTCGGCCCTTTGATCAGTATATATTGGTCAACATGTTAGCAGGGCTGGAACTCCGTTCTGGGATCATCAGCAGCGCTAGGTGTTGCCGAGCGGATTCGTCTGCAAACGGAACTGTTAGAAATGCGAAAAATCACTATGCTAGCTGAGTAGGCTAGCGGCTGCTCTGACCTATAAGAGTGGGGAAGCAGACTGTCCGCAAGCGGCCAGTTGCAGACATTCGCCGCATGCAATTGCGGGGAGCGGCTAGGCGCCCCCTGCGGCCTGGGTCGGACTTCAGTCCCGATGCCATGTGAGAGAGCCTGAATGGCGCGACACGCATGTGGCAGTCGCCCGCCTCTGGTCGATTTCACCCGGCCGGCCGCTCTTGTCTTCGCGCCTGGCCCGCGTGCTTAACCTATCGGTTTTGATGCAGAGGCCACCCCCTTAGGGCGCCCTTAGGGAAAGGGCGCCGGTTCGCCGACGCGTTTCGACGCACCTGGAACCTCTTTCCGCGGGTGACTTTCTGCTTGTGAATGGGCACGCGGCGCCGGCGACCTCAAGCCCGCCGATCCCCGCGGGCGCGACGTCGAGGCCGTCACCAGGCGCATGGACCCGTCGAAGGTACCAGGGGCACCGGACTTCAACGTGGCGCGTCGCGCTTGTCCCCGCGCCTCGCCCGCGTGCTTAACCTATCGGTTTTGCCACAGGAGCCGCTCTAAGGGGATCCCCTTAGGCGAGAGGGGCCATGGCCGTGCCACGTTTTGCGTCACCTAGCAGGGTGTTTTTGGAACTCGCGAACGGCAACAGGCGCAGTCTTTCCAAATGCATATCTTCGACAGCAAACATGGCGCGCGGCGCTGATCCCCGCGCCTCGCCCTCGTGCTTAACCTGACGGTTTCGACGCAGGGGCCGCCCCCTTAGGGCGCCCTCAGGAAAAGGGCGCCGGTTCGCCGACGCGTTTCGACGCACGTGCAACCTCTTCTCGCAGGATTTCTTGCTGGCGGAAAGCGGGCGGTCCCGGCGACCTCGAGCCCGCCGCCTGCTGCTCGCCGCGGACGCGACGCCGAGGTCGTCACCAAGCGCGTGGGCCATCGGAGCACCAAGAGCAGCGGGGTTCAACGTGGCGCGCGGCGCTTGGCCCCGCGCCTCGCCCGCGTGCTTGGCGTGTCGGTTCTGATGCAGGGGCTGCCCCCTTAGCACGCCCCTGGGAAAAGAGCGCCGGTTCGCTGATGCGATTTGATGCACCTGGAGCCTCTTTGCGCGGGTGACCTCTTGCTTGTTGGAGGGCGCGCAGCGCCGGCAACTTCGTCCCGCCGATCGCCGCGGCCGGGGCGTCGATGCCGTCACCAGGCGCGTGGGCTCGTCGAAGGCACGTAGGGCACCGGGTGCAACGTGGCGCGCCGAGCGTGTCCTCGTGCCTCGCCGGCATGCTTAAGCTATCGGTTTTGATGCACCTGGCGGCCCTTTGTGAATTCGCAAACGGCCACTGCATTCGGTACTTCGGCAGAAATCGAATTGTTTTCAAAAGGCGCTGCGACGAGGAGTGAGGTCCCCAGTCTCAACGGAGCAGGGAAACATCGTTCAGCAACTAACCGCCGCAGCGGCGGTGAACGGATGAAGTAGTCCGACGATCGAGGTCAGACCTGAAAGCGACAGCCGGCTATTCTTCGTGCTGCCCCTATCAAGGATTGCCGCACTTTGATTGCCCCAACGGATCTGAGTTTTCATTGTCCGGTTATTGCAGTAGCGCTTACTGATCAGCGGGGCGGATTGAGGGGCGTGAAAATGCTTGGACGCCCTCGTGCGCCCGGCTCGTACTTGAGGAAACCAGTCTCTGCCAACCGGCGAACTGCTTTTCCGACCGCCGTTCGTGACCTCCTGAGGCTCTCAGCAAGCTGGTCAAGCGGCATCCTGACCTGTTTGCCATCGTCGCATTGCTCCGCAAGTCTGCGCGCTACGGCCAAGCCGACCATACCGACTGGGCCGTCCTGCCGGCCTGGCAGTTTTGCGGTCCTCTCTAGTTTATCCAGCCGGTAGAGCCAGCCTCTAAGGCGCTGCTCGTTCGCCAGTTGGCGCTCGAAGTCGCGAGATCCGGTGTCTTCAACTTCCACAAACATCCCCATTCTCCAAGCGGCGGCGTCGGTAAGTTCCCAAGATCCTCCACCACTTCGCCCATTGGTCGGCGAGTTGGGTCTGCTCCTCGCCGGCACTGAGAACTCAGATTTCGTCACGCCAGCCGGTGCCATAACCTAAGCCGTGAGTATCCATTGCGAGCACGCGGCGCGAAAAGACGTGGCCTGCTTGCGACGCTTGCCTGCAGGTGCCGTCGCCTAGTTACGGGGCTCGCGCACTTTGACGATGCGTTTCCGCTTTGTTGTCGTTACAGTCCCCATTAGGGGATGGATGATCCTCGTAGCGGGACAACACGGCTTGGATTGGCACACCCAGCTCGAATGCGATAGCTTCAGCAGTGCGTCGTACAGAGCGTCCTCGCAGCACGTCCTTGACGGAGCGCGGAGGCAGCTCCCGCAGCTGCTCGAACGCTTCTATGGTCCCGAACTTCATTCGAAGCTTGGCCTTGATCTCCTCACGGTGGAGGCCAGCGTTGGCGGCTAACATGGCTTCCTCCTCTGACCCGTCCGCTAAAGGGGACATATCGCCCGAAGTGGAGAGCAGTCAACCGCCTTTGTTGACAAAGGGGTTTGCCGCTCGGCTGAGGTCGCGCGCGTCCGAACGTGGGCTGAGGCAAGCCGAACTCCATCGAATGACTGGCCTGAGCAGGCAGGCTCTGAGTGACTATTTTGCCGGGCGTAAGGTTGTGGGAACCGACAAGCTGTTCGCCTTAGCGGATGCTTTGGAGGTTGAGCCCCGCTGGCTTATTCAAGGTACAAGCGGAGGGGCGAGCGAAGCTCGGGCACGGAAGGCTGGAAAGCTCGAAGGGCAAATTGAAGATCTTGCGGGGGAAGTTGGCTTGTCCATGATCCCCGAGGTGAACATCGGTTGTTTCGTGCGCGGGCACTCGGATGTCGAAGGCTCGGTTGCCGACCGGCTAGTCCCAATCCGCTCTGATTGGTTGGAGCGCCTGACAGGTAATAGGACAGCTGACGTCTTCCTCGCTCGAGGCCAGGGCGATTCCATGGTGCCTACCATCCTGCACGACGACGAAGTGCTAGTGAACCGAGCCGACAACCGCATTCGTCAGCAAGACGGCATTTGGGCCGTCGGCCATGGCGAGCTCGGCATGATCAAGCGCGTTCGCCGCCTCTCAACAGGGATCTTCCAGCTCCTAAGCGACAACTCGGCCATTCCGCCGCTCGAAGCCGTTGAGAATGAGCTAATCATCGTTGGCCGCGTAATTTGGATCGGCCGTAGAGTTTAGAAGGTAGGGGCAACGACCGGATAAAGAGCTTGGCACGTGGCCGTGTAATTGCCCGGCCCTTTCTGGCCGAGGTCGCGGCAGGGCTGGACGGGGCCCTCTCGTTAGCGGAAACGATGGCTTCTCGGAAATGAGGTCGCGGTTGAACCCCGCCACGGCTCAGCACCAAGCGCCTCAGAATTGCGCAGCATGTCGGTGTTTCTTCATAGGCCCGGTCTTCTGCGGAGTTGAGGGCACGGCTGGGTGTCAAAACTTTGGTCGATAGCGGAATGGTCGCGTAAGGTCGTTCAAGCCCGACTGCCGTCGTTCGTTCATCACTGCACCGCACGCGCCCGTGAGCGGTCCTTTGTTCTGTACTTCCTTAGGTCTGCTACTGGTGGAAAGCGGAACGGCTGCTTTCGGGCGGCCTGGAAGCGATTACAGACTTTTGTTCATGACCTTCGGATGGCTGCTAATCGCCCTTCTTGGACGCTCAGACCGCCTGGCGATCATCGGTAAGCAGACGCTCGATCAGCACGGCCCCCCTTTCCTCGACGTCTGGTTCGCCGAACGTTCAGCAGCTAGACATCAGAGACGGAGGGAGAGCGCTGCACTTGTGTCTTAGGAATGGAGCGATCATGAAGAAGATATTGTGGGTGGGCTCGACCGCGCTTGCCTTAACCGGGTGCAGCACCATCATGAAGCAAAATGCAGATCGAGCGGCTGAGCCGACATCCGGTGCCGCATCGATGACAACAGGATCGCAAACTGTCGCAGTCCCCAGCAACGTGCTGCTGGCCGAGTGGCAAGGTAGCTATGACGGCACTCCGCGGTTCGATCAGGCGAAGCCAGAACTTTTTCCCGAAGCCATTCAGTTCGGCATCGACGAGCGCCGGCGCGAGATCGCTGCGATCGTCAACAATCCTGAGGCTCCGACTTTCACCAACACAGTGGAGGCGCTGGAACGCGCCGGATCGCGCCTCGATCGCGTACTTAGCGTGTTCGGCGTGATGACCAGCAACATGGCAACACCGGCTTATCAGGCGCTCGACAAGGAATGGTCGCCAAAGCTGTCGGCTGCGTCCGATGAAATCACGCTGGATCCCAAGCTTTTCACTCGTATCAAGGCAATCTACGACGCGCGCACATCCAGCGGCCTTGATGCCAAGCAGCAGCGACTCGTGACTCGCCTTTATGAAAGCTACATCCGTCGCGGCGCCAATCTTGCGCCGGAGCAGAAGGCGCGGCTGTCGGCGTTCAATTCGCAGCTTGCCGGCAAGTTCGCGTCGTTCAGCGAAAAGGTGCTGGCCGATGAAAGCACCTTCATCGCTGTTACCGAGGCCGAGATGAAAGGCATGCCGGCGGACATCAAGGCCGCGGCGGCCTCGGCCGCGCGAAGCCGCAACCTGCCGGCGGGAAGTTTTGCCATTGTCAACACTCGCTCGGCCGTGGACCCTGTGTTGACCTATGCCGACAATCCCTCGTTGCGGGCAAAGGTATGGCGCGCGTTCGTGGATCGGGGCGACAATGGCGGTGCCAACGACACCAACGCGACGGTCGCTGAGATCGTCAGGCTCCGTGCGGACCGCGCCAAGCTACTTGGCTTCAGCAGTCACGCGGACTGGCGGATGCAGGACACCATGGCCAAGACTCCGGCGAAGGCGACCGACCTGATGATGCGGGTGTGGCCCGCCGCCGTGGCGCGCGTGAAGGAAGAAGTCGGGGACCAGCAGAAGATCGCTGGCCGATCAATCACCATCGAGCCGTGGGATTACCGCTACTATCAGGAAAAGGTTCGGCAGAAGCGCTACAGCCTCAGCCAGGAAGAGGTGAAGCCTTACTTCGCGCTCGATAACATCATTGCAGCTTCCTACTGGGCGGCCGGCGAATTGTACGGTCTGGATTTCAAGGAGATAACCAGCACGGTGCCGACGTGGCACTCGGACATTCGGGTCTACAGCGTGACGGATCGCAAGGACGGCCGGCAAGTCGGCGTCTTCTACCGCGACGATTATGCGCGGCAGGGCAAGCGTTCAGGCGCATGGGCGACGACCTATCGCCGCCGCGCGGGCCTGACCAACGACAAGATCGTGCTGGGCTCCAACAACAACAATTTCGTGAAGCCCGCACCAGGGGAGCCCGTGCTGATCAGCCTCGACGATGCCGAGACGCTGTTCCACGAGTTCGGCCACGCAATCCATTACTTCCTGGCGGACGTGTACTACCCGAGCTTCGGTGGCACGCCGCGCGACTTCGTGGAGTATCCCAGTCAGGTAAATGAGAACTGGCTGCTGACCCCGCAGGTGCTGTCGCGCTTCGCCAAGCACTACAAGACGAACCAGCCGATACCCAAGAGCCTGCTGGACAAGATCGATGCATCGTCCAAGTTCAACCAGGGTTTCGCCACGGTGGAGTATCTGTCATCGGCACTGGTCGACATGGCGCTTCACACGCGCCCGGACGGCGTGGTCGATCCGGACAAGTTCGAGCGCGAGACTTTGGCCAACCTCGGCATGCCTAGGGAGATGGTCATGCGGCACCGCCTGCCGCAGTTCAACCACCTCTTCTCGTCCGACGCTTATTCGGCCGGCTACTACTCGTACCTGTGGTCGGAAACGATGGACGCCGACACGTGGGCGGCGTTCACCGAGACGGGCAACCCGTTCGACAAGGCCACCGCGGACCGCTTCCGCCAGACTTTGCTGTCGACCGGCAATGAGACCGACCGAGCTGAAGCCTACCGAGCTTTCCGCGGCCGCGATCCGAACGTATCGGAGCTGCTCCGCAAGCGCGGGTTCCCGACCAAATGAGAGAGGACGTTGCGGCAATCGTCCGCCAGCCGCAGGTGGTCGGCGACGGTCAATGCGCTGCCTAGTTTATAACCGGGAATTCACCCAAGACGAACATCAACTTCTAGTCCGTTATCGTCGTTGCACTTCGAGATGCAGCAGCCACATATCGGAAATTGCCCCAAAGCGCAGCGGCAGCAAGCTTGTCCCGATTCCCGCACTGACAACCAAGGTCTTTCCAGACTTTCTGATGAGGCCGCAGGCGTAATGATGACCATGCTCGGACATGGATGAAAGGGCACCAATCATCGGCAGCCGGATCTGCCCGCAATGGGTGTGACCTGCTACCATCAGCCCCACAGCAGTCGGAACGTAGGGGAACGGATCTGGGCTGTGCCTGAGCAAAATCGGAAGTCCGCCGAGGTCTTGATGGCCCGAAGGTTGGTCCTGAGGTCGTCACGGCGAGCAAGCGGATCGTCCAAACCGCCGACGACAAGGGACCCGCTCGTATAGCGCTGTTGTTGAGCAGCTGGATGCCGGCATCTTCCAGCGCCAGCCCGGCATCAGTCGCGTTCCGCCAGTGATCGTGATTGCCCAGTACCGCGAATCCGCCAAGCCGGCTTTCCAGTTCGCGCAAGGGTGCGACCGAGTCTTCTAACGAGTACGTTCTCGTAGAAGGCCGTTCGTCGCTGACCAGATCGCCGGCGATGAGGACTAGGTCAGGCTTCAGGGCATTCGCCTGACGCACTATCTTACGGAGCCGGGCAGGCGGCATGTCCGGCCCCGCAGCGTGAATGTCCGATCAAAGCAGATTTCGGAGCTCTTCCGTCCTGTCTGCGGCAGGAAGAAGGTCAACGTCTGCCACCCGCACGACAGGATCGGATAAGGCCGTCGAGTAGCTCCATGCGATCAAGCCGAAGCCGAGCAGCAGTATCGATGCGAAAATGCGTAGAAGGGCATTCGAGGCAGGGTGCCGGAAAGTCAGGCCACCCGCAAACAACGGGTAATGTCCGCATTGGGTAGAAAGCGGACAGTTGCCATCCGTGCTTGGAAGTTTTCTCAGAAACGAAGCAAGACACGTCTTGAGCGTTCGCTCACGGGTTCTCACCAGTTTTCAAATAACGCATCGTGTCGGCAAGGCAGAGGTCGGGCGAGGCGGCAGCGAGGTCGCGGAGGATCGCTAGATGCCCTGATCCGACCACCAAAAGTACCCGGTCTCCAGGCTGCGACATCCGCCGTAGGTTCGCCATCATGCGGATGTTGCGCTTGTACCAGTTGGTCAGAAGATCGGCCTTCTCGTAAAGAGCAGGGTTCTGTGGATCGGGCTTCAGCAAATCCATGTAGGCGGCATGTCCCGATGCAATCGCCGCAGGATCGTTCAACCTTTGCAGATTCTCCTGAATTGTTCGCTGTCGCAGACGTACCTCGTCCTCGGTCAGCGTGCGCGAAACCGTGGCGGATGCTGAGCTTGCCTCCTTTTGTTTGATTTCGACCTCGTCGTAGCGCAATCCACTCATGAGCATTGGGAAGTCGATCGGGTAGATGGTTTTGTGCCCGGCAGCTCGAGCCACCTTCATGCCGACCTGTTCGACCTCGTTGCGTCCGAGGGCATACTTGCCTGCTGGCCATTCTCCATACCGATTTTGCCATGTCGATTGGCTTCGATCTCCCTCAACAGCGACTTTGGTCGGACGGAACTTCAGCAAAGAAGCGGCAAATATACACTTTAGTGAGCAACATGGCAGACCTACCTGAGTCGGGTCAGTCCGGCGCTCAAGATCAATTAACCGATTTGATGACTACCTCAGCTAACTCAGAAGTCACCTCCGCGATGTTGATCGCTGGCGCTTTAGCGCTTTACGAAACTAGGGACTTCACCGATTACGCGGTGGTTGAGGCCGTTTATACTGCCATGACTGAAGCAGTCTCAGAGCAGTTTCGCCATTAGGGTTCGGCTTTCCAGCGCTGAAGACTTTCGTAGCGAGTATTATGTATACTCGGTTCAAGTCACGTGCGGCATCCCACAAGTCACTTTGTGGTACTACGTCACTGTTATCCCATTCGTCCAAGCCCTTGGAAAACAGTACGACGTTGTCGTCTAGTATTGGTGATCCGCCGTAATGCACGACCCTGTCGCGCAGAAGCGTTACTATCGCTAGGTGCTGAAACGCGTCATCGACCATAGCTCGATCTTCAGAAGGCATGTTGTCCATACCAACGAGCTTCTGCGCGAGCGCTCTGAGCTGACCGCTTCTCGGGAAGCCTACGACGGCCTCAAAACGTTCGTCGTCCATTCCGCATCTCTGGCGCACGATTTTCCGGAGAAGCGTCTCCAGCTGGGCGTAATGGGATATGAAGATACCGACGAAGCTGTGGTAATCCTGATATGCCTTCACAGCGGAGTCACTCATGAAAGAAACCTACGACAAGGAGAAAGAAACGTACTCCGAAGAGGAGACGGTAGTGCGGCGCGAAGCGGCGCTTAAGCGCATGCTGGCGACCCCGCACAAGCCGCACAAGAAAACAAATCCCTCTGGCGGTTAGGGAGCCGGGGTTGTCGAGCTAGCGCGGCGCGCGACCTTAGCAGGCATGGTGTAGAGGTACTCCAACACTACTCGCGTAAACGCAGCCATATCGGCTATGTCGTCTTCGGTCGGCTCGTCTTCGTCGTGCGTGGCTTCGTTCCCGAGATCGCGGATGTTGTGAGCCCAATCCTTGATGTCGGGCGTAAGGCGTCCACCATCCGCCAGCTTGTCGATACGCTTTTCAAGCGTTCCCTTGAGGTCTGGTGCTTTGTCTTTGAGAGTGAGTTCCAGAACCCGCCGGTATGCCATTCCTGCCGCCTCACGGTGTGTTCTGGCTGCCGCTTCTTCGGCTTGAACGAAATTGCGGGCGATCTGCGGTGGCGCGTCAGGTGGAGCAGCAGAGTCAGTCTGCGTAGGCCAAAAGTCTTCCAAGTCCCAACCTGCGGATGTCGTTGTTTTAGACCAACTCATCAGTTCCTGTCCGCTGTGCGCTCCCAGGACGGCTCTAGCCATAAACAGCTTCGCGCTAATCGGCTTTTCGCAAACCGGACAGACGAAGAACATAAAGAGCCGCCGCTCACCGATCTGAAAAGCGCCAACGGAGGTGAGGGGCGACTGCGGGGTGCGACAGTGCGGACACTCCATGCTGAGGATTGCCATGAATGATGATCTCCTGAGTAGGATTGAGCTGAAACTGCGAGCGGCGATCCAGCCCTCCACTCACCTAGGCTTGGGCACAATACTCAGCATCTATGACCATTCAAACGAAGAGGAAAAGCGCGCCTTGATTATAGCGCTCGCAGCTCGCGTCGTTCCCGCTGTGCTTAGGCGTAAGTCCAGCGCTTGCGGCGCTCGCCAATCAGGCGAGGCTCTGCGAAATGCTTAGGCGGCGAGTTGACCAATCCGCCGATAGGTCAGGCGCTTGCCTTCCATGCCTTTGAGGATGACGGAAGCGCGCTCGCCGTCGTTCATGGTGCGAGTGTTGTAGCGAAGATCGAACTCACGGCAGTAGCGGCCAAGGGGGGCCTCGCTCATGTGGTGATAGGTGCCGATCACGCCGCGCTTGAAGATAGAGAAGAAGTTCTCAACGGTGTTCGAATGGGCAAAGCCGCCCATGCGGACATACTCATTAGCCGAGTGAACAACGCTGGTATGGCCCGCGAACTCGCGACCCGTGAGGGTGTAAACCATGCTCTCATCCGTCATGAGGTGTGAGGCGCGGTCAACGTTGGTAACGATCAGCGGGCGCAAGGTCTTGGCGTCCACATTGGCAACGTGGAACGAGCGGGCATGGCCCTCGCGATCGACCAGAGCGACAACGGCCTTCTTCGGCTTCACAGTGCGGGTAGCGCGGTTCTTTTGCTTGCCGCCGACGTAGGTTTCATCGGCTTCCACAACGGTGTTGCCGCCGCCTAGCGGGGCATTGCCAGCGGCGCCGTCCATAGCCTCGCGGATGCGGTGACACAGGAACCAGGCAGTCTTGTAGGTGACGCCAAGCATGCGCTCCATCTGCTTGGCGCTCATGCCCTTCTTGGAAGCAGCCATGAGGTGCGTAGCGAGCAGCCACTTGTGAAGCGGAACGTGACTACGCTCCATAACCGTTCCGGTGCGAACGGTGAACTTGTCGCGGCAGTCGTTGCAGAGGTGCATACCGGCCTGGGTCTTGCCGCCCATCTTGCGGGTGCGGGTTGAACCACAGTGCGGGCAAGTGGGCTCACCGTCCGGCCAGCGCGAGGCTTCGATGTGAGCCAAGGCCTTCTCTTCGTTGTAGAAGATGGGGTCGGTGATGTTGACGTTCACGGCACTGGCTCCTTGTCCAAGCCTTATGCCGGAACAGCCGTGCTAAGTAAAGTATATAATTGCCAAAGAAGCGTTGAGTAGTGCGAGTTCCGATTGCCTGCGCTTCGTCAGCACGTCGTCCGCATGAACGTTGACCGCCTCCAATCCAGGATTACCCATGTGGTAACTTCCGAGGATAAGTAGATGGATCGCGTTGTCCGAACATGCACGTTCAGAAGCGTGTTGAACAGGAAGTTGCGCCATGGTCGGCGTGGCACAAGCAGTCGCGCAAACCGCGACAATGGTACGTTTCATTTATCTCCCTCCCTTTTTCATAAAACGCTATATCTGTAGCGTGCGACTTTTCGGGGGTGAGGCAAGGTGCAAGATCATCACGGGAGTTCGGTACTGCGCCGATCGCAGTGCAATTCCGTCCGGGTACGGCTGACTTCAGATTAGGCCGTCAATGAACGTGGCTGACTTGACAGACCAAAAGTCCAACTCGGGTCGATCTCAGACGTTCGCTCCGGATTGGGTGGAAAGCGGACGTAAGCACCGCTCATTCGAGCAGCCCAGCAATCCTTAGCTGCTCCGTGCCCATGAAGTTCGGTGCTGAGGACTAGGAGACCACCAGCGAGCACCGCCGTGGAGCCAATCTTGGCGTAGTTCTTGATGAGTGCGGGTGCAATCGTCGTAGCCGAACTGCGTGCCACAAGAAGCACAAATCTCCTGATGCCAGTCGTCCTGCCCGTCCGCATAGGGAGGAGCTAACACATCTCTCTAGCCACAGACCCGACAGAGGAACCTTTGTGCCATAGGGTAGGCTCGCATGAGCGTCTAATGTCCACGATGGGTGAAAGCGGACATTGCGCCGTCAAGCGGGCGCTATCGTTCCGAGTAGCTGCACTTCGCTGCCGACGGCCGCCATTTCGGACCCATCCATGCGCCTCAGGCCGAACACTGGCTCCCCATCTGGCCCATGGATGTGAGCTTCCGCCTGCACGACGACTGACGGGACCAGTTTTCCGTCCTCGTCGCGCCAAAACGCATACTGGGGAATGTCTATTGGCCAAGAGGAGGCCAAAGCTCCGTCGTGCGACTGCCGACAGAACACGGCGTTGCCCGCATCTATGACAGCGATGCTGGCCGCCCGACCCGTAAGTAGCCGGTCGTCGGCAATGCAGACCAGCAATGCTTCGGCTCTTTGCTCCACGGCCGTTTCATTGCGCGACTTTCGGCGGCGATGCTGATGTCCGCAAGGGGTGGAATGCAGACATTAGGGTCGGACAACTTTGCGTCCATTCTGGCGTATCGCTGCATCGGCGCGTTCCAGCGCGTCGTTGGCCGCAAAGACTTTCGCAGTTCGAAGCTAAGTAGGCGATTGCGAGGGCAGCGCGTTGACCGTCGTAGCAGGCTATTTCTTCATAAGCTCGACACCCTCCCTCCACGGGAGCGTTGTGTCATCGATAAGCAGATGCGCGCCCGCATGCAAAGCTTTGCAGAGCAGCCTAAGGCTCTGAGACTTAACTACTTTTCTTGTTTTAAATGGGTTCGTCGCGCCAAGCAGTCGGTCCGCCGCATAATCGCGGCTTGTGATTAACGCGACGTTAAGTCTTGCTTCTAAAACAATGAGATAGGGCATCAAGCCGCTGTCCGGACCTCAAGGGGCAATTGGAAGCATGAACAGGCAGAGGGGCATTGGCTATACTGCTCTTGGGCTTTTGGCGGTTGCCGTTGCCGCAATCTCCGGATCTGCTTCTGCTTCTACCCCTTCGTTGACTTGGCGTGATGTGCGGCAGGTGGCTGTCCACTGCAACGTGCAGGACGAGCGCACCGGCTTCAACGCGGCGCTTACTCAGCAGTTGTGCAACAGGGTGCGCGCGCTAGCCGCGACCGGGGCGCCGGTTGCAGTGCGGGTGGCCGGGTTCGGCGACCGAGCCCTGACCGCCGCCAACAGCGTCATCTTGGTTGTGCAGGGTTCGATCACGGGTGCGGGTAATAACAAGACATTGCTGTTCACCATCCGGGCCCACCGGATATCCGAGGACCAGCCGGCCGAGCTGTTCGGCTCCACCCTGCGCGCCGCCCCGCTGACGGCGGCCGGGCCGGCCATCGAGCAGGCCCTGGCCGAAGTGCTGCCCTGGAAGGCGCACCCGCTCGGCGCTCGACCCATTCGCTGATTACCCATTTCAACGATTACCAATCCAACGGAGGGATGTTTGATGTCTGCACAAACCTATGAACTGTCTGACGAGTTTTTCCCGGATGCCGAAGACGCCTCGCTTGATCCATTTGCTGGTGGGACGGCCTACGGCAACGACATCTGGACTCCTGCAAAGATCGCCGATTACATTACGCGCACTAATACGTCGTGGAAGACCACTGCAACACAGCAGGGCGACACCGACCCGACGACCATTACCTTCGGCTTCTTCAACACGCAGGACGAAGTTGCGGATAATGGCTACACCTACGAACTAGGTGGACGGTACTACGGCCTGAACGAATATTTCGGCTTTTCGGCTTTTACCGCCGATCAGCGCGCTGCGACTCGCGAAGCCATCGGATATTGGGACGACGTGGTTGCGGTTACCTTCAAGGAGACTTCCGCGACGGACGCCGACATCAACTATGGCAACCTGACCAACCGTCCGGGAACCCAGGCCTATGCTCGGCTGCCCTCCGACCTCCAGAGCTCCAATACGGCTGTCAACGCGCAGGTTAGTGAGATTGCCGGTGACGTTTGGGTCACCGCCACAACGGCGAGCAACTTCCAGTTCGACGAGGGCCTCTACGGCATGAACACCCTGGTCCATGAGACCGGCCACTCGCTGGGCCTGTCGCATCCGGGCAACTACAATTTCGCGGTGGGCTTCGCGGTTACCTACGAGAATGGCGCCGAGTACGCGCAGGACATCCGCAACTACACGATCATGTCCTACTGGAACCCGCGCGAGGTGGGCATCCAGGATCACGATTACCGCCTGGGCACCATCGCTTACGGTTCGACCCCGATGATCCACGACATCCTGGCCGCCCAGAAGCTTTACGGCGCGGACATGACCACCCGGACCGGTGACACCACCTACGGCTTCAACGCCTCGGCCGACACGGCCGGCCGCGATGCCCTGGACTTCGCCAAGACCCCGGCTCCCGTGATGACCATCTGGGATGCCGGCGGAAACGACACGTTGGACGCTTCTGGTTACACCACCAACCAGAAGATCGACCTGACCCCGGGTTCGCTCAGCAGCATCGGCGGCGTCACCCTCGCCGACGCCCCGACGCTCGAGCAGGTCAACGCCGCTCGTGCGGAAGCCGGCTATGCGCCGCTGTCGCAGGCCAGCTACGACATCCGCATGAACAATCTCATGGCCGACCCGGATGCGGGTTTGCTGGTCGACAACGTGGGCATCGCCTACGGTGTCACCATCGAGAATGCGGTCGGCGGCAGCGGCAACGACATCATCGTGGGCAATGCGGCCAGCAACAAGCTGTTCGGCGGCGCCGGCAATGACGTCATCAGTGGCGGTGCGGGCATCGACTACATGACCGGCGGCGCAGGCAGCGACGTCTTCGTCGGTGACATCAACGGCTCCACCCAGATTGCCAAGCGGGGTCCGCTGGCGCTCGACGTCATCACCGACTTCGCGAGCGGCACCGACAAGATCGACCTGCGCGGCATCGACGCCATGGTCGGCGCCGCGGGCGATCAGGCGTTCGTGTTCAAGGGCTCTTCCGCCAACAAGAGCGCCGGCGACCTGTCCTACAAGGTGTACGACAGCATCAATGGCGCCGAGAGGGCACTGGGCATCGACATCGACGGTGTGTCCGGTCCGGGCGCCAACACGCCGGTGACCGTTGTGTTCGGCAACGTCGACGGCGGCGCACCCGATTTTGGGATCGTGCTGATCGGCGCGAACGGGGTGAACGCCGGCGACTTCATGCTGTAATTGGTGCGTGGGCCGGGACTTGTCCCGGCACCGCTTAGTGAATGCCCGTTTCGACCTCACATGGTCGAAGCGGGCATTTGGCTATTCAGGAGCGCCCGAGCTGAGCCGCGCTTGAACGATGGAGAGCTTCGGAGCGGTCCGTCCGGTGTCTGGAACGGGTCGCTTCCGGGCATTAGTTGACTAGCTCCATGCCGCCCGCTTTGGAGGCCTAGCCAGCGAAGTCCAGACCAGCCGCTAATCGGCCATTTACGGACCTCTCCCAACCCGGAAACTCGGTCGGAATGCTGAGTAGGTGATGCTTTTACGGCCAAGGCTAGGGTTGGCCATGTAGTCGTCCATTAGCCCTGTAAGCTCCTCTTTGAGCGCCGTCGGGTCGGTGGGCTAGGTGCCACGCGATAGCCACATTCGATCGAACTCGGCGTCAGCAGCAGCATTTGCTGCAGCTGAGCCTGGTTCGGGTCGGAGAGTAGGTTGTGATTTTGTGCGGAAAAGGCTCCGTTTGGGAGGTAATCGGCTCTGAATGGGCACCCTCACCATCACCCTTTCAGATTTGAGCAGGTAGATGCTTGAGGTCACTCTACCGTCGTTGAGCAGAAGGTTCGCGCCTACGACGATGGTGAGAAAATCGTTGAACGTTCGATATTGATGATTTCGACGTCATGATGGTCGACCTGCCTTCTATCGCGGACCGCCTTGGGCATGCTCGAACCTCTACCCCGATTGCTGAGCGCGCGGCTCTGCAACCTGCAAGATCATCTACGCTCTTGTTCAGCATCGGCGTAGGGCTACATGGCAACCATGGCGACCTCCTTTCCTAGTCTTCGCGGAAAGCATTCGCAGCCGGAGCTTGGGCGCAATCTGACCTACGGGCTGCTGGACAGCCTGGGTCGCGCAATTGTGACCGGTCGCTACGAAAGTGAAACCTTTCCCACTGAAGCCGAGCTTGCCAAGCAACATGGTGTCAGTCGTTCGGTGACGCGCGAAGCGGTCAAGATGCTGACGGCCAAGGGGCTCCTCAGCGCGCGCCCGCGACAGGGCACGGTAGTGCAACCAGCGACGTCGTGGAACTTGTTCGACACCGACGTGCTCAGCTGGCTCCTTGAGCGCAAATTCTCGCTCGATCTGTTGAGGCACTTCAATCAGCTGCGCGCCGGGGTGGAGCCCGAGGCGGCCGCCCTTGCTGCCCGGTTTGCGGAACCCGATGACCTTGCCGGCATCGTGGCCGGGCTTGAACGCATGGAAGCTGCCGAGCAGGGTCACGACGACATGCTTGAATCGGACATCGCCTTTCACGTGGCGATCCTGCTGGCGTCCAAGAATCCCTTCTATGCGCAGTTCTGCGACGTCGTCGGCACCGCCTTGCGGACGTCCATTCGGTTCACCAACCGGATGCGCGATCGTTCAGCGAGCCTGGCCGATCACAGGGCCGTGTCCGATGCCATCGTCGCCCGCGAACCCGCAGCAGCATGCCACGGAATGCGGATGCTTATCGGGGACGTACTCGGACTGATTGATAGCTACGAGAGTTCGAATCCAGTCGGGAGCGCAACCTAGCCGAGCTTCCGCTCGGCTCAGTTTGCCGCTGGAACGACCCCCTTGGGTGCTTTGGCCAGTCGGCGGATCAGGTCCGTTTCGGCCTGGCGATAGGGCTGACCGTCCTTGCGGAATACTTCGTGAAACCAGATCGGCGGCTCGTCGCTGGTGTACGGCTTCTTCCAGCTGTCCCAGGGCAAGCGGGTCTGCGTCTTGCCGTCGACAAAGCCCCAATTCATCATGCCGATGTTGTACTTCTTGGCAATCGGCAGCGAGCCGTCGAAAGTCGAGCCGTTGCCGCGGGCCATATATTCGGTGCACCACACCGGGCGGCCGTAACTGAGCATCTGCCTGGCGCGGCGATCGAAAGTCTCGGGCCAATTATAGTCGTGGAACGTGAGCACGTCGGACTGCGTGAGCTGGGTCCGTTCGATTGCGTCCACCTTGGCGAGGTTGTCCCAATTGTCGCCGATCCAGACGCCGGACGTCAGCGGCTGGGTCGGGTCAACCGAGCGCGCCCAGCTGAAGATCCGGGGAAGCAGGATCGCAACATATTTGTTCTTGTCGTTGGTAGGCGAGTAATTGCCGCCACCGCCATTGTTGGGCTCGTTCCACAAGTCCCAGCCAAGGATGCGGCGGTCGCCGGCGAAATGGCGGATCACGCCTTTCACATAACCTTCCAGCTTGTTGTACTGCGCGACGTCCCTGAGCCGCGCTTCGCCGGGACCCTGGACCCAGCCCGAATTGTGAACACCGGGAATGGGTGGGTGCTGCGGGCCGGCGACCGGATTGGGATTCCAGCAACTGTCGAACAGCACGAACAGCGGACGGATCTTGTGCCGCTCCGCAATCACTAGGAACTGGTCCATGCGCCGCTTCAATCCCTCCGGGTCGTTTTCCCAAAGAAGGTTGTGGATGAAGACGCGCATGGTGTTCATCCCGATCGATCCAGCCAGCGCCAATTCCCTGTCGATCGTGACGGGATCAAAGGTCTCCGGCTGCCACATCTCGAGCTGATTGATGGCAGTGGCGGGCGTGTAGTTGGATCCAACCAGCCAGGGTTGCCTGTCGGACCAGCGGTTTGCTTCGGCCTTGGTCCATTGGTCGCGCGCGTGCGCCGGCGTTACCGTCAGCAGGGCAACCAGGATCAGCAGAAATCTTTTCAAACCAATGCTCCTTCAGGACGGTGCCTTGCCAGCAAGCAGAGCTGGCCCATCGTCTTCGGCTTGCGCGCCCTTGATACAATCAGGGTAGCGCAATAGTAGCCGATATATCGGATAATAAGAGCGGTGGGTCAACGAGATGCAGCAAGCGCCAGGTAAGACCCCCATCCGCTTGGGACTGGTCGGCATTGGCAAGATCGCGCGCGACCAGCACTTGCCTGCCCTAGCCGCTGACGGCCGTTTCGACCTGGTCGCGACCGCCAGTCGTCATGCGCAGGTCGACGGCGTGCCAGGCTTTGCCAGCATCGATGAGATGATCTCCGGCGAGCACTCGATTGACGCCGTCTCGCTTTGCACACCTCCGAACGGTCGCTACGAACAGGCCTGCGCGGCGATCGGCGCCGGCCTGCACGTGATGCTCGAAAAACCGCCGGCCGCGACACTATCGGAGATTTCGGAATTGGAGCGCCGTGCCGCCGCCGCCGGGGTAACGCTGTTCACGACCTGGCATTCGCGCGAGGCCGCCGGCGTGTCGCCAGCGCGCGAGTGGTTGTCTGGCAAGCGCATCAGTGCCGTGCGCATCATGTGGAAAGAAGATATCCGACGCTGGCATCCCGGGCAGGAGTGGATCCTGGGAGCGGGCGGATTTGGAGTATTCGATCCCGGCATCAATGCCTTGTCAATCGCCACGGCTATTCTGCCCGAGCCGCTGCTGCTGCAAGCCGCGACCATGGACGTGCCGGAGGGCCGGGCTGCGCCGCTGGCGGCAACGCTGACGATGTGCAGTGGCGCGGCGCCAGTCACGGCCGAATTCGACTTCCTTCAGACGGGGCCGCAGACCTGGGACATGGTCGTCGAGACCGACGCCGGCACGATGCGTCTGGCCATGGGCGGGAGCGTCCTGCACTTGCCGGGCGAGGAGCCGATTGAAGCGCCCGACCGCGAGTATCCGCGGCTTTACGCTCGCTTCGCCGAACTGGTCGCGGCGGGTGCCAGCGATGTCGACGTCCGGCCACTCAGGCTCGTGGCCGACGCCTTCATGCTGGCTGAACGGCGCGCCACCGAGGCGTTTGCTTTCTAGATCACCGAACAGGCAACGTTCACGTCTAGGCCGAGGCGACCGGCCAACCGTGCACGTCCCAGGTGAGTTCCGCCAGGCGCAAGGTCGGGCGTGCGCCATGGGCGACGTCATAGGCATGGTAGACGATGAGGTCGCGGTTGCCGTCGCGGTACAATCCGCAATGCCCCGGCCCGCGCCAGTTGGTTGATCCCCAGGGTCGCTCAACCAGGACGTCGGTGCCATTGCCTTCCATCATCGGCTTGCCCTCTTTGCTGACGAAAGGGCCGGTGATCGATCGTGACCGGCCGACCGCGACGTAATAGTTGCTCTTCTCCTTGCGGCAGCAATAATCATAGCTGACGAACAGGTAATACCAGCCCTTGCGGGGATAGAGGAAGGCGCCTTCGACCGGATTGTCGCCGCCTGGTGCGGTCGGTGGACGGTAGGCGAGGGAATGGATGGGCGCGCCCGCCCGTGGCTTCCCGGTTCGTTTGTCGAGCGACACCAACTTGATCCCGCTCCTGTAACTTCCGAACGCCAGCCAGTGGTCGCCCTTCAAATCAATCAAGAAGTTGGCGTCGATGACGTTGTAGTTGCCGTTCTTGAACGACTCCACCACCAGGCCATGATCGGTCCAGCCATAATCCGGCCGGCTGCGGTCCAACGTCGGGCTGGTGGCAAAGCCGGTCACCGAACGCATCGAACCGGCAGTGGAGACCGAATAGTAGAGGCGGAAGACTCCATTGACGAAGTGGATGTCGGGCGCCCACATCGCCTCCGACCCAGGCACCGCCTTGGCTGCCCAGGCGGGAAGGGCGGCAAAAGGCGAGCCATTGTCTCGCCATGTGTGCAGGTCGGTGGAGGTACGCCAACTCGGCCCTGGCTTGCCGGTCCAGCCCCCCGAACCGAACACATGGTAGGTCGCGCCTTCCCGGATCATCACCGGATCGTGAAGGCCCTCGAGATAGCCGCCCAACTGCGCGTTGAGGGTTGCAGGAGCGGCAAACACCGGACGGACCAGTGCCGCGCCGGCACCCGCCAGTCCAAGCGAGAGAAAGGTCCGCCGGCCGAGCGGCGGTCCGACCTGCGGCCGACGGTCAAATATCGAGCCGGAGGCTGAAGGTTCACTCACCTCTCTTCGCTCCGTAGTTCAGGACGAACACCGGTCCGATGTCGAGCACCTGCCGTGCGGAATCGAGATGCATCGCAGCGTTGAGTTGGCGAGGCGCGTAGTCCCGGTCGGCAACCCCCTTGACCTGGTACATCTTCCACTCCGGACCGACCTCGAACGCCTGCTCGAAAATCGTGCGGATGACCGGGGTCGCCTCCAGCTGGACGCGGCCGATCTTGCCCGCTGTGCCGTCTGCGGTCTTCTCGGCCCGCGCCCAGAAGGCGATCACGATCTGGTCGTCTTTCTTCACCGGCTTGAGGACCGGGGTCGTGACCCCGATCCTCCAGAAGTCCTGATGGCCGGTCAGGGGTATGCGCATCGCCTTGCCGAACTGGACCTTCTTGTCGGCCCGGATGGCTGGCGGCAGATTCAATCCGTACGGGTTCAGCGCCTCGACCCGAGGATCGTTGATGATTCGCTGGGCGAGAGCCGGTGCGGCCTGCTGCGCCGCCCAAACGGGCGACGCGGCGAGGACCGTCAGGCAAGTCGCGGCGATCCGAACATTGTGCATGGCGTCTTCTCCTCGCCTGCCAGGTCAGAAGCGGAACCGGACGCCGAGCGAGTAGGCGCGCTCGAGGTAGATCACCTGCCGGGTATAGCTGTCGCCCGTGTTGTACTGGCGGGAACGCTGCAGCGGATTGCCGAGCACGTTGATCACGTCGAACGCAAAGGTGACGTTGGGAATCGGCGTGACCGAGGTCGAGAAATCGACCTGGCCGCGGCCCTTTTCGACCACCGGGTGGGCGATCGGGTCGAGCGCCTCGAGGCTGTAGAACTGCACGAACTTCGAGCGGTAATTGTAGGCGATGCGGGCCGAGAAGGTCGGCCGCTCGTACAGCCCAACGAGGTTGTAGGCCCACTTGGACACGCCCGGGAAGCGCTGCTGTTCGTTGTTCAGCGTTGCTGCGAAGTTCGGCTGGAGGTCACCCTTGGCGTCGATGTAGGTGCCGTTGGCCTGGACACCGAAGCTTTTCGCCCATTCGGGCAATCCGTCGATGTCGAGGAACGAGGTGAAGGACACTTCCGCGCCCTGCAACCGGGTCTTGCCCAGGTTCACCGGCTGGGTGGCGCGAAGCCGTCCGAACTGCGGATCGGTGTAGAAATTCTCAACGGTTGCAACGAACCCCTCCGCATTGTGGCGGAAGAGCGCGGCGGTAAACGAACCGGTACGCGAGAAATAATATTCTGCGCTGAGGTCGAAGTTGTCGGACGTCAGCGGCTTAAGGTTCGGATTGCCGCCGCTGGCCGGACGGGACAGGCGCCGGACGCATTCCTCGGTGTTCTGGTTCGCTGGACTCGCACACGGATCACCGGCCGGAAGAGTGGCCGGATCCACCGGCTGGCCCAGCGACAAGTTCGGGCGAAGATCGAAGAAGCTCGGCCGGGTCCGCGTCTGGGTATAGGCCAGGCGCAGCTGTAGCTTGTCGCTGAGCGCGATGCGGGCGCTGACGTTGGGTAGGTAGTCCGTGTACTCGCTGCCGCGAGTCAGCGGCGTGATCACCCCATCAACGTTACCAAAGCTGCTGATGCTCGTCTTGGTCTTGACCGCCCGCAGCCCGACCAGGCCATCAATGACGGTCGTGCCCAGGTCGAAGCCGTACTTGATCTGCCCGTAACCCGCGTACGACTTCTCGTTGGCGCGGAAGTTGTCGGTCGGGTTGAAGGCCGGCTTGCCGGACGGCGTTCCGAAGAAGGAGCGAAGCGCGGTTAGGTTGTCACGAATGCTGTTCCGGGTCAGCGCGGCGTAGGTGTCGGTGGACTCGTGGTTGTAGACGAAGCCCGGCAGCGTGGCCCTGACGTCAGCACCCGGCAGTGAGGCCAGCGGAATGCCGGCACCTTCATTGTTGATGTAGAAGTTGCCGAAATCGCGCGCGGCCTTACGATCGTTGTAGCGGACGCCGAACTGCAATCGCTTCAGGAAGCCGAGGTCGAGATCGTAGGACGCGTCGGCGCGTGACTGCCAGTCCTTGCCACTCACGACCAGCAGCTCCTGGTAAAGGCCACGGCTGATGAAGTTGGCGGGATCGGTGATGTCGAAATTGACAAAGGTCTGCGACGGTCCGCCGTCATCGTCGGTTTCGAATTCGACGTTGCGAACCGGCGAACTGGCGAACGCGTAATCGACGTTGACGAGGTCGGCGGTGTACTTGCTGTTCGTGTAGGCCAGGTCGGCCGAGACCTGCAGCCGATTCTTCGTCCAGATCGCGCCGCCACCAGCCTGGTAGGTGTCGGTCTTGCCGTTAAACGAGCCGGTGTAGCCGTCGGGCCGCACCGCGCCGGTGACGGTTGCCGTTGAAATTTGGTTGGTGCCCCGGATGGTGGTGACATCGGACAGCGTTAGCCCGCCAAAGATGGGCATGAACAGGAACCGGTTATAATCCTTAGAGCGGAAGCCTTGGTACAACCCGTCCACATAGACCTGCAGTTCGGACGACGGCTTCCACTGGAAGGAGGCGTTGGCCGACGGGCGATAGCGAGAACCATACCCCAGGAAGATGGCCTGCGCGTCGGGGAAGCGCAGGCCTGGCGCCGCGCCGGGAGCGTTGCCTGCGTCCGTTGTGCCGATCACCAGCGACTGTTCGCGCGTGGAATCAAGGAAGTTGATCCCGACGTAGGAGGCATTCACCAGGAAGCCCATTTCGCCCAGCGGGGTGTCCCAGCGATTGCTGATCAGGAGGTTGCCGTTGGGCACGGTCTTGCCGGACTGGGCGGAGCGCACGCCATTGAGCGACCCCGACAGCTCAAAGCCGTTGAAGTCAAACGGCCGCCGCCCGCGCACGTTGATGGAGCCGGCAATGCCGCCTTCGATCTGGTTGGCCAGTCCCGACTTGTACACCTCAAGCGCCGCAACCGTCCCGGCCGGAAAGTCCTGGATCTGAACGTAGCGCCCTTCGGCCGTGAAGATCTGCCGGCCATTGTAGGTCGTGGTGAGGTCGGGCAGGCCCCGAACGGTGACGCCGGCCGACTCGCCGCCGCCGCGGGTGACGGCCACGCCGGCAACGCGTTGCAGCGCCGAGGAAGCAAAGGTGTCCGGAAGCTTGCCGATGTCCTCGGCTACGACGGCGTCGACGATGCCGTCCGACGTGCGCTTGATCGTTTGAGCCGATTCAAGACTCCGCCGAAGTCCGGTGACGACGATCTCTTCATCCTCTTCTACCGGGGCTTCCTGAGTTGAGGCCGCAGGCGCTGCGGGATCGGCATTCTGATCGGAAGCCTCAGCCGGTTTCGGCGCTTCCTGCGCGTCACCTGGAACGGTTTGAGCAGCTGCAGGAGTAACCCATGCCAGAGCCAGGCTCGCCACGGATCCACACAAAAGTGCCTTCACCCTCATCTTCTCTCCCCTTTGTCGTTATCCTGGCTCGCACAATGCGCGTCTGTGCACTTGTTAAACAATGAATAGGATCAAGCAACGAGATTTATACGATTTATTAGACGTGGGGCTTGTCGGTTAAATTCATTGCGTTAGGAAACATGGCCAAGGTGATGCGATCCGCTCCAACGCCGGGGTAGCTGCCGTGAGGAGCTGCTGCGGGAGGCAAGCTTCGCGCACCCTGAAGAGGATGGACAAGAGTGAACGAAGACAGGTCGGCTCCCACTCGGCTGCGCTCGCGAGCCTGGTTCGACAATCCCGCGAACCCGGACATGACGGCGCTTTACGTCGAGCGCTACCTGAACTTCGGAATCAGTCTCGAAGAAATTCAGTCGGGCCGCCCGGTGATCGGCATCGCGCAGTCGGGCAGCGATCTCGTTCCGTGCAATCGTCACCACCTCGTCCTGGCCGAACGGGTGAAGGAAGGGATCCGCGATGCGGGCGGCATTCCGCTCGAATTTCCCACCCACCCGCTCCAGGAGACCGGCAAGCGGCCCACCGCGGGTCTCGACCGCAACCTTGCTTACCTGGGATTAGTCGAGATCCTGTTCGGCTACCCGTTGGACGGCGTGGTGCTGACGATCGGCTGCGACAAGACGACCCCGGCGGCATTGATGGCGGCGGCCACGGTCAACATTCCGGCCATCGCACTGTCGGTAGGGCCGATGCTCAACGGCTGGTTCAAGGGCGAGCGCACTGGGTCCGGCACGATCGTCTGGAAAGCACGCGAGCTGCTGGCTGCGGGCGAGATCGACTATGCCGGTTTCATCAAGCTGGTCGCCAGCTCCGCACCGTCGACCGGGTTCTGCAATACGATGGGCACTGCGACCACGATGAATTCGCTGACGGAGGCGCTGGGCATGTCGCTACCCGGCTCCGCGGCGATCCCCGCGCCGTACCGCGACCGGCAGGAGTGTGCGTGGGAAACGGGCCGCAGGATCGTCGAAATGGTGGCCGCCGACCGCAAGCCGTCCGACGTGCTGACCCGAGCTTCCTTTCTGAACGCGATCCGGGTCAATTCGGCGATCGGCGGTTCGACCAACGCGCCGATTCACCTGAATGCCATCGCGCGGCACGTCGGAGTGGAATTGTCGCTCGCGGATTGGGAACAGCATGGCGCCGACGTGCCGCTGCTCGTCAACCTGCAACCGGCCGGCGAATACCTGGGCGAGGATTATTATCGCGCCGGCGGGGTTCCCGCGGTGATGGGTGAGTTGCTTCGTGCCGGCCTGCTCGACGGCTCCGCGCCGACCGTAAACGGCCGGACGGTGGCCGACAACGTGAGCGATGCGGTGATTGAGGATCCCGCAGTGATCCGGCCGTTGAGCGATCCGCTGATGGCGGCGGCCGGGCTGTCGGTGCTGTCAGGCAATCTGTTCGACGGCGCCGTCATGAAGCTGTCTGTCATTTCCGCGGAGTTCCGCGAGCGCTATCTGTCCGATCCCGTCCAGCCGGGAGTGTTCGAGGGCAGGGTTGTCGTGTTCGACGGTCCGGAGGACTATCATCACCACATCGACGACCCGGCGCTGGACATCGATACAAACACGATCCTGGTCATGCGCGGGGCCGGGCCGGTCGGCTATCCAGGCGGTGCCGAGGTGGTCAACATGCGCCCGCCGGCGGCGTTGATCCGGGATGGCGTGCACGCGTTGCCGTGTATCGGCGATGGGCGGCAATCGGGAACAAGCGGAAGCCCATCGATCCTCAACGCCTCGCCCGAGGCGGCGGTCGGCGGTGGTCTCGCGCTGCTGCGCACCGGCGATCGGGTGCGGATTGACCTTAATCGGCGGACGGCCGACATGCTGCTTGACGATGAAGAGATCACCCGCCGCAAGGCCGACCTCCTCTCCGTGGAGGGCGCACTGTTTCCGGAATCGCAAACTCCGTGGCAGGAAATCCAGCGCAGGCTGGTTGGCCAGTTCGACACTGGCGCCGTTATCGAGCCGGCAGTTAAATATCAGCGTATCGCCCAGACTCGCGGCTTGCCGCGCGATAGCCATTGACCCGGCCGCGTCACCAATCGGAGAACAGGACATGACCCGAGCAACCATCTTGGCCGCAGCGCTCGCCGCTACCCTCGTCGGCAGCCCGGTTCTGGCCGCCGATGCGCAACGATCGACCTTTGGTCGGATGCCGGATGGACGGGACGTACCGGCGGTGACGCTGACCAACGGTCGCGGCGTGTCGGCAACCGTGATCGCGCTTGGCGCTTCGCTCCAGGCGCTGATCATGCCCGACAAGCAGGGCCGGCGCGAAGACGTCCAAATCGGCTACGACACGCTCGACGGTTACCTTACCAAGCCGGAATTCTTCGGAGCCACCGTGGGCCGCGTCGCCAACCGCGTTGCCAAAGGCCGCTTCACATTCAACGGGCGCAGCTACTCGACGCCAGTGAACAATGGTCCCAACTCCCTCCACGGCGGCACCAAGGGCTTCGACAAGGTGCTGTGGGAAGTCACGGACGTGAAGCGCGGCCCGGTTGCCTCGGTTACGCTACGCTATGTCAGTCCCAACGGTGACATGGGCTATCCGGGTACGCTGACGACCTACGCCACCTATTCGCTTAACGAGCGGAACGAGCTTGGCATCGAGTATCGCGCGACCACCGATCAGCCGACGGTGGTGAACATCTCCAATCATGCCTACTGGAACTTGGCCGGGGTCGGCAGTCCGCGCGGCGCCATGGGGCATGTCGTGACCATCCCCGCGCAACTTTACACGCCGACCGACGCAACCTCGATCCCGACTGGCCGGCACGCCTCGGTTGCCGGTACGGTGTTCGATTTTCGCCGACCGACGCCGATCGGCGACAGGGTTCGCGATGCGCGCGACCCTCAGATCGCCTTTGGACGCGGCTACGATCACAACTGGGTCATCGGCGATGCGGTCACCCCGACCCAGCACCTGATGGCGCGCGTTGTCGAGCCCGTCTCGGGTCGTGGCTATGAGCTCTGGTCGAACCAGCCGGGCCTGCAATTCTACTCGGGCAACTTCTTCGACGGGACGATCACGGGCAAGAAGGGCCAGATCTACCGCATGGGCGACGCCATCGTGATGGAGCCGCAACTATTTCCCGACGCGCCCAATCAGCCGAACTTCCCGTCGATCCGGCTAAACCCGGGCCAAACCTATCGCAACACCATGGTCTACCGCCTTTTCACGCAGCGCTGATCGGACACGCGCCGTTCGAATGCGCTTGGGCGCTGGATGGTAGTTGATCGGTCGTAACTTACACTGCCCCCGCACCTGGGGGAGCCGTACAGGGAAAAGTCGCAGATGGCACAGCCGAGTTCAACCTTTGCCCCCGCCGCATCGTCGGCGACCGCTGTCACTGGGCAGAGCTACCGCTCCGCGCTGACGCTTTTGGCTAGCTTGTTTTTCATGTGGGGGTTCATCAGCGTCATCAATGGCACGCTGCTTCCGCATCTGCGCAGCGTATTTGAGCTCAGCTACTTTCAGACCGGGCTCATCGAGTCGGTCTGGTTCATCGGTTACCTGCTTGCCTCGCTTCCGGCGGCGAAGCTGATCGAGCGGGTCGGCTATCAGCGTGCACTGACCATCGGGCTGCTGGTCATGACGGTCGGCTCGCTCGGCATGATCCTGGCCGCGTATCTTGTTTCCTACGGGGTTACCGTCGCGTCTCTATTCGTGGTCTCGTGTGGCATCGCTCTCCTTCAAGTGGCGGCGAACCCTTATGTTGCTGTGATCGGCCCACCTGAAAGTGCGGAGACGCGCCTTACCCTGGTGCAGGCCTTCAATACCACGGGCGACGTGCTCGCGATTTTGTTCGGCAAATACCTGATCCTTGCCCGCACCACCGGCGGAACGACGGCGCAGGGCACCCAGCTTACCCATGAGCAGCGCATAGCAGACGCACAGGCGACCGAACTGCCCTATCTTATTGTTGCGATCGTTCTCGCGTTCCTTGCCTTCCTGATCGCACGTGCCAAGCTTCCTGCCCTAGGCGCGGCGACCGCGCGGGTCTCCGACGAGGAGCGCCGCGGCCTTTCGCTGTTCAACCACCGCAACCTGATCTTCGGCTGTATCGGTATTGCCCTGTGTGTTCTCGCGGAAATTGGCGTCGGTAGCTACTTCATCAACTTCGTGTCGCAACCAAGCGTTGCCAACCTGACGCAGGAGCATGCCGCGTCCTATCTCATACTGTTCTGGGGCGGCATGATGCTTGGGCGGTTCGCCGGAGCCATCCTGATGCGCAGGTTCGCGCCTGAGCGGGTGCTGGCGCTGTTCGCGCTGATCGCGATCGTCGGTTCACTGCTTGCGGTAGTCGTATCCGGGCCGGTCGCGATGTACGGCTTGATCACGGTCGGATTGGGCCTCTCGATCATGTTCCCGGCCATTTTCGCGCTGGCTATTCGCGGGCTTGGACCGCTTACCGAGGAAGGGTCAGGGCTGCTCATCATGTCGATTGCAGGCGGCGCGTTTGCCTCGGTTCAGGGTAAGATCGGTGACATCTACGGGCTCCACTGGGGCTTCCTGGTTACTGCGGCCTGCGCGCTCTACGTCCTGTTCTACGCGTTGTGGGGGTCTCGTCCGACCCATGCTCTACCGGAACGTCAACTCGCTTGATCGATGCATCCGGGTTCGCCGGGATACAAACGTCGTGAAGTGCATTGCATTGCGATTACCTCGCTCAATTGTATGACTAATCTGGAGAATGTGATGACGCTTCCGAAAGCCCTCGAGCGTCCACCATTCGGCGGGAACAGCGCCGACAAGCCTGACAGCACCGGCGGTGTCGCGGGCTCCGTTGAACAAGCATGTGCCGCGGCTGCGGCGTCTTTCGATGCCTATCGCGAGATCGACGCCGGGCAGCGGGCTGCGTTTCTGGAAGCGATCGGCGAGGAGATCCTGGCCCTGGGCGACGAGTTGGTGGAAACGGCCTGCCGCGAAAGCGGCCTGCCGCGGGGGCGGATCGAGGGTGAGCGCGGGCGCACGGTCGGCCAGCTAAAGCTGTTCGCCGGAGTTCTTCGCCGGGGCGGCTGGATGGGCCTCCGGATCGATCCGGCATTGCCCGACCGGACGCCGCTGCCCCGTCCGGACCTGCGCTTGCGCATGGTGCCGCTCGGGCCGGTCGCGGTATTTGGCGCTTCCAACTTTCCGCTCGCTTTCTCCACCGCTGGCGGTGACACCGCCTCCGCGCTGGCCGCCGGCTGCCCGGTGATCGTCAAGCAGCATCCCGCGCATCCTGAAACGGGCGCCATGGTGGCACGCGCAATCCGGGCGGCGATCGCGCGATGTGATATGCCGGCGGGTGTGTTCGGCGAAGTAACTGGACCCGGCAACGAACTAGGCGCCGCGCTTGTTCGCGACTCGCGCGTTGCCGCCGTCGGCTTCACCGGTTCGCGCGGGGGCGGACTGGCGCTGGTGAAGATAGCGCAGGAGCGGCCGGTACCCATTCCCGTCTATGCGGAAATGTCGAGCATCAACCCCGTGGTCCTCTGTCCCGAAGCGCTTCGCACGCGTGGAGCGGCGTTGGGGACGGCGTTTGTTGGTTCGCTGACAATGGGCGCGGGCCAGTTCTGCACCAACCCCGGACTGGTGCTGGCGATCGAGGGTGACGGGCTGGATGCGTTTACCAGCGCCGCCGCCGCCGCACTGGTGGAATCGCAGGCGCAGGCCATGCTTACGCCAGGGATCCACGCGGCTTATGAAGCGGGCACTGCCGCGCTTGACGAGCACGCCGACGTTGCGTTGATCGCCCGCGGCAAGGTCGGCGAAGGGATTACGCACGGCCGGGCTGCCTTGTTCTCGACCACGGCAACCGCGTTCCTCAACGATCCGGCACTCGGCCACGAGGTGTTCGGCGCGTCGTCCCTGCTGGTCCGCTGCCGGGACGAAGAAGAGCTGATGAAGGTGCTCGCCGCCAGCGAGGGTCAGCTGACCGCCACGCTCCAGATGGACGCTGGAGACACGTCGCTGGCTGCCCGGCTGGTTCCTCTTCTCGAGCGCAAGGCGGGCCGCATCCTGGCCAATAGCTGGCCAACGGGAGTCGAGGTGACGCATTCGATGATCCACGGCGGGCCGTTTCCGGCGACGTCGGATGGCCGCTCGACCTCGGTCGGGAGCCTTGCGATCGATCGCTTTCTGCGGCCGGTCTCGTATCAGGATCTACCCGCCGAGTTGCTGCCGCCCGTGCTTCGGGACGGCGCTCAGCATGGTGCACCGGTGCTGCTCGACGGCGTTCCGCAATAATGGGCTCGTCGCCCGACGGCGCCGGCCAGCAGCGAGTAGGGTCTCGCTTGCGCCTGTTGCAACATCGGAGTGCCGCCGGTGTACGTCGCGTGATCGCAGCGGATGACGCTGGCGCCTGGTTCCTCGAAAGGGTGGAGAGCGTCCGCGAACTGGCGATCCGGGCGCTCGATGCGGGCCATGACCTCGCTGCGGCCGTGGCTGCCTGCGGGTGCGGCGATCCCGTCGATCCCGCCACCGAACTGTCCGCCGGGCGGCTGCTGTCGCCGATCGATCATGCCGACCCGGCCCATCTGATCATGACCGGCACCGGCCTTACCCACCTCGGCTCGGCGGAAGGGCGCGACAAGATGCACCGGGCCGCGGCCGAGGCGCAGACCGATTCCATGCGCATGTTCCTGGAAGGCGTTGAGGGCGGCAAGCCGGCGCCCGGTCAAAGCGGGCAGCAGCCCGAATGGTTCTACAAGGGTGACGGGTCCAGCCTGGTCGGACCGGAACAGCCGCTGCAGATGCCTTCCTTCGCGCAGGACGGCGGCGAGGAGCCGGAGCTCGCCGGCATCTACCTGATCGGTCCCGACAGCACCCCGTATCGCCTCGGCTTGTGCTTGGCGAACGAGTTCAGCGATCACGTCACCGAGCGCCACAATTACCTGTGGCTGGCCCATTCCAAGCTGCGCCAGGCATCGCTCGGCCCCGAGCTGCTCGTCGGCACTCCGCCCGACCACATCGAGGGAACCAGCCGCATCGTGCGCGACGGGGCCAAGCTGTGGGAAAAGCCGTTCCTCAGCGGCGAGGCGAATATGTCGCACAGCCTTTCCAACCTTGAGGCGCACCACTTCAAATATGACGGGTTCCGCCGTCCTGGCGACATCCATGTCCACTTCTTTGGAACTGCCACCTTGTCGTTTTCCGACGGCGTGCAGACGCAGGCCGGGGACGTCTTCGAGATCGAGGCGGCACCGTTCAGGCTGCCGCTCCGCAACCCGCTTGCCCGCGCCGACCCGGCGCCGACGACCGTAAAGGTGTTATGATGGTGAAATGGTTCGCGATGGGCGCTGCCCTGCTGCTTGGCACCGCTCCAGTCGCCGCGCAAGAGACGCCAAGCGCGAAATTGGTCGTCCATGCCGACCGCGCCGGCCCAGTCTACGACCGCCGCATCTTCACGCAATTTGCTGAGCATCTCGGGAACGGCATCTACGGCGGCCTGTGGGTCGGGGAGAAGTCGAAGATCCCAAACACGCGCGGCTTCCGCAACGACGTGGTGGGGGCGCTCCGGCGGCTCGGAGTTCCCGCGGTGCGCTGGCCTGGCGGCTGCTTCGCCGATGAATACCACTGGCGCGAAGGCATCGGCCCGCGATCCAAGCGCCCGGTCAAGATCAACACGCACTGGGGCGGCGTTACCGAGCCTAACACCGTCGGGACGCACGAGTTCTTCGACCTCGTCGGCCAGATCGGCGCCGAGGCCTACATCGCCGGCAACGTCGGCAACGGCACGCCGCAGGAGATGGCCGAGTGGGTCGAATATATGACGTCGCCCGCCGGCAGCCTGGCGGACGAGCGGGCGCGCAACGGCCGTAAGCAGCCCTGGGCGGTGCCATATTTCGGCGTTGGCAATGAATTGTGGGGCTGCGGCGGCAACATGCGGCCCGAATATGCGGCCGACCTCACCCGCCGTTACGCCACCTTTATCAAGGCGCCGTCAGGCACTCGAATCCTCAAGATCGCGGCCGGCGCCAACGTCGATGATTACCGCTGGACCGAGACCATGATGCGCGAGGCGATCGGCCAGATCGATGCGGTTTCGCTTCATTACTACACCATCCCCGGAGGTTGGCCCCCTCGCGCTTCGGCCACCCAGTTCGACGAAGCGGCCTGGGCCGAGACGCTGGCCGGAGCGGTGCGGATGGACGACCTCGTCACCAAGCACAGCGCGATCATGGACAAATATGATCCGGCCAAGCGGATCTGGCTGGCGGTCGACGAATGGGGCACCTGGTATGCCGGTGATCCCGGCACCAACCCCGGCTTCCTGCGTCAACAGAACACGATGCGCGACGCGTTGGTGGCCGCCATTCACCTCAACATCTTCGCCAAGCACGCCGACCGCGTAAAGATCAGCGCCATCGCGCAGATGGTGAACGTGCTCCAGGCGATGATCCTGACCGACGGCGCGAAGATGGTGCTGACTCCGACCTATCACGTGTTCGCGATGTACAAGCCATTCATGGACGGCACCGTGCTGCCGATGGAGGTGACGTCATCGTGGTACAACAAGGACCAGTGGGTGATGCCGGCGGTCAGTGCTTCGGCCGTGCGGGGCAAGGATGGGGTAGTCCGGGTGGCGCTGGCCAACCTCGATCCCAACCGCGCCAACAATGTCTCGGCTGCTCTGGCTGGACTGAGGGCGACAGTGGCAACGGGCCAGGTGCTCACCGCGCCGCAGATGAACTCGCTCAACAGCTTTGATTTGCCCGATGCCGTCACCCCGAGGGCGTTCGACGGGGCAACGGTCGCTGGTGAGACGCTGACCGTGGCCTTGCCGCCAAAGTCCGTCGTCATGCTTGAACTGCGCTGAGGGGCGAAGAAAGATGAAGCTGCTTGCCGTTGCTGCCGGCGTTCTTGCCTTGGCCACCACCGGCGCCGGCGCGCAACCATCGCCGGCCGGTCGTGACGGCAACACGATCAACGCGCGGCTGAACGGCGACATCAGGCCGGTCCACGATCCCGTGATCATCAAGGAGGGCGACACCTTTCATGTCTTTTCCACCGGTCTTGGCCCGGGCAGCCAGGGCCTGATCGCTGCGCGCAGCTCGCGCGACCTCGTCACCTGGCAGAAGGGCACGCCGCCGTTCGAGCGGCTGCCGGACTGGGCGGCCAAGGCGATCCCTGGTGCCACGAACATGTGGGCGCCCGACATTACCTTGGTGAACGGCCGCTACCGGCTTTACTATTCGGTTTCCACGTTCGGCTCCAACCGCTCGGCGATCGGCCTGGCGACCAATAAGACGCTCGATTCGGCGGCGCCGGGCTACGGCTGGCGCGACGAAGGCCCCGTGGTGATGTCCGACCCGTCCAAGGACTATAATGCGATCGATCCCGCATTCTTCGTCGACAAGGCGGGGCGGCATTGGCTCTCGCTCGGCAGTTTCTGGACGGGGCTCAAGCTGTTCGAACTGGATCCGAGCTCAGGCAAGCCGTTGCGGCCGCAGGACAAGCCACGGCCGCTTGCCTCGCGCCCCGTCCCGGCCGGCGCGCCCTCGATCGTCGAGGCACCGTTCATCTTCGCTCACGGCGGCTATTACTGGCTGCTCGCGTCGTACGACTATTGCTGCAAGGGCGTGAACAGCACCTATTACACGGTGATCGCACGGTCCAGGACGGTGGAGGGACCCTTCCGCGGCAAGGATGGCAGCTCGATGCTGGCGGGCGGCGGGACCATCCTGCTACGGGCCGACCTTCAGGAAAAGCAGCGCTTTCGTGGCCCCGGGCACGCCGGCCACTTCCGCAACAGCGATGGCGTCGATTACCTGGTCTACCATGCCTACGACCGGGAGCTGAAGGGCGCGCCGACCCTTCGCATGGTCCCGCTTCGGTGGGGTGCGGATGGCTGGCCGATCGCCGAGGGGCAATAGGAGAAAGCCATGGAGCATGTTTCACGCCGATTGTTCCTGGCTGGCGGGGCGGCCTTCGCAGCTTCCTCGGCCGTGGCGCAGCGCCGCCGCGCGCCGCCGGTCATCGTCAATCCGCTGGTTCGCCAGCGGGCCGATGCGCAGGTGTTCCGGCACAGCGACGGATATTATTATCTTACTGGCTCGGTCCCCGAATATGATCGCGTGGTGTTGCGCCGCTCGCGGACCCTGGCCGGGCTGGCGACCGCCCGCGAGGCGGTGCTGTGGCGCCACTCGAGAAGTGGTCCGCTGTCCGGTTTCATCTGGGCCCCCGAACTGCACCTGATCGACGGGCGGTGGATCATGTATTTCGCTGCCGGGCCGAGTGGCGGCGGCGAGGACGTATTCCGCATCCGCACCTACGCGCTGGCGTGCAACGGCAATGATCCGATGACGGGATCATGGTCGGTGCTTGGCCAGCTCCAGACGCCGTGGGACAGCTTCAACCTCGACTCGACCAGCTTCGTGCATCGCGGCACCCGTTACCTGTGCTGGGCCCAGCGCGAGCCGGGGATCGAGACCAATTCGAACCTTTACTTGGCGCCCTTGAAAACTCCGCTGACCTTGGAGGCCAAGCCCGCCCGGCTGTCGGTGCCGACCCTTCCGTGGGAGATTCAGGGCTTCAAGGTCAACGAAGCGCCGGCCTTGCTCGAGCGGCACGGCCGGTTGTTCCTGACCTATTCGGCCAGTGCCACCGACGCGCGTTACTGCATGGGGATGCTGACCGCCCGTGCCGACGCCGACATCATGGATCCGACCGTATGGTCCAAGTCGCCGCGGCCGGTGTTCGCCTCATCGCCGGCCAACAATGTCTGGGGCCCGGGGCACAACAGCTTCACGGTTGATGAGCGCGGGCGCGATATGCTGGTCTATCACGCCCGCGACTATCGCCAGATCAAGGGCGATCCCTTGTTCGATCCCAACCGCCACACGCGCGTGCAGCCGATCGCCTATCGCGCCGACGGCACGCCCGACTTCGGGGCTCCCGTCCGCAACGGCGCACTCAGGTTGTAGGCCGGGGCCCGAGATGCGGAGCGGAGCGAAACTGACTGGCTTCGGCGCGGCGCTGATGATCGCCACTCTCGCTGACCCGCGGGTCGCGTCGGCGCAGGCCACCGAGCGTTCTTCGCTGTATCTTTACGACGGATCCGGTCGGACGGCTTGGACCAGCCCGGAGAATCCAACGGGCGCAAAGGGCGCCGGCGGTCGCGAGAACCGCGGCGCCAAGGGTCATGCGTTCGAGACCATCCCGGCCGGCGGCAGCCATGTTCTCGCGGACATCCGCGGTTCGGGGATCATCGACCGCTTGTGGCTGACGATCGACGATCGCTCGCCCGAACGGTTGCGCGCGCTGGTGCTTGAAATCTTCTGGGACGGCGCCACTTCGCCCGCGGTGTCGGTGCCGCTTGGCGACTTCTTCCTGCACGGCGCCGGCGAGATGAAGCCGCTGGAGACCGAATTGCTGTCCAGCGCCGAGGGGCGCTCGTTCGTGTCGTACATCCCGATGCCGTTCCGGTCGGGCGCACGTGTGGTCCTGCGCAACGATTCGTCCAAACAGCTCAACCTCCTGTTCTTCGACATCAACCACCGCCGTTTCGCAGCTCAGCCCGCCGAAGCGATGTACTTCCACGCCTGGTGGTCGCGGGAGCGGGCAACCAGGATCGGCGAAGCGCACAAGGTGCTGCCCCGCATCACGGGCCGCGGCCGCTTCGTCGGTGCGAGTTTCACCGTGCTGACCAACCCGGTCTACGAGAAAAGCTGGTGGGGCGAGGGAGAAGTCAGGATCGGGCTTGATGGCGACCGCGATGCAAGTTCGCTGGTGGGCACCGGTGCGGAGGATTACATCGGGACGGCCTGGGGCCAGGGTGCGTTCGTCAATCGCTTCGGCGGTGCTCCGGTCGCCGACGAGGCCACCGGCCGCTGGACCTTTTACCGGTTCCACGTCCCGGACCCGATCTACTTCGCGCACGACGTGGCGGTCGAGTTCCAGCAGATCGGAGGCTGGCCCAAGGCCGAAGTCATGCGGCTGCAACGGCAGCACGCTCCGCTGGTGCCGGTGACCATCGATCCCGGGTCCCGCGCCGGTTTTCGGCAGCTCCTCGCCCGCGACAAGCCGCAGCCGCTGACGACGCCCGGCCTGCCGGAGGGCTGGACCAATTTCTACCGCAGCGACGATGTTGCGTCGGTAGCCTATTTCTACCTCGACCGGCCGGTCAGCGGCCTGCCGCCGATCGCGCCTGCAGCCGAGCGGATGGCCGGCATCCGGCGCCCCGTCGGCGCCGAACCGGCTGGGGCGCTGCAGGCCTACTCGCCGGCCGCGCCATGATTAAGCGGCAGCAGCGGTCGGTTCGCTGGGGCCTTGGCGACGCGATCGCCGGCGCCCTGGTGTTCTTGTCGGTGGCGGCTGGTGCGCAACGTCCGGCCGCACCCGCGATGCTGGACGTCGAGCGGATTGCCAAGGCCCGCTTCGGCAATGACGCCCCCTGGTACCGCGGCAACATCCCGTTCTTTGAATCGTCCGATCCACAGCTCGACGCCGTATATTACTATCGCTGGTCGGTGGTTCGCGCACACCAGCGGGATCTGGGTGCGCAAGGCTATGTCACCACCGAGTTCCTTGACGATGTCCCCTGGCAGCGCGAACCTTATGCGACGCTCAATGACGCCAGCGGCTTTCACATCGGCGAGACGCGCTGGCTGCGCGACCGGCGCTACGCTGCGGACTACATCGACTACATGTACACGGGCGGCAACGACCGCCACTTCACCGACTACATGGCCGACGCCGTTTACGGCCGATACCTGGTCGACGGCGACGCCGGTGAAGCCATTCGGCACCTGCCCGTCATGCATCACCTCTACCGCGCGTGGGACGAACGGTTCGACCGGAGCAAAGGGCTCTACTGGATCGAGCCGTTGCTCGATGCCACCGAGTATACCATTTCCTCGATCGACGCGTCGGGCGGCAAGGACGGCTTTCGCGGGGGCGATGCCTTTCGTCCGTCGATCAATGCCTACATGTTCGCCAACGCGCGCGCGATCAGTTACCTTGCGCAGCTGGCCGGAAACAAGCCAGTGGCGACAGAGTACGCAGGCCGCGCCGCCGCTCTCAAGAGCCGCGTCCAGGAAGCCCTGTGGCAGCCGCGCTTCAATCATTTCGTTGACCGCTACAAGGTGAGCAACGAGCACGTGAAATATTGGGAACCCATTCGCGGACGCGAGCTTGTCGGCTTTCTTCCTTGGACGTTCAGCCTACCGGACGATGAACCGCGGTTCGCCGAAGCTTGGGCGCACCTGCTTTCCTCCGGTGAGTTCGCTGGCGCTGCCGGCCTTCGCACTGTCGGCCCGAGCTATGAACACTACCTGCGCCAATATCGCTATGAGGGGACTGCGCCCGAATGCCAGTGGAACGGCCCTGTGTGGCCCTTCCAGACCACGCAAGTGCTGCTCGGGCTTGCCAATCTGCTGAACGACTACCACCAAACGGTGATCACGCGCGCCGACTTTCTGCGCCTGTTGAGGCAGTACGCAGCGATGCACTATCAGAACGGCCGGCTGGACATCGAGGAGGATTACCATCCCGAGACCGGCATGCCGATCGTTGGCCTGGCGCGCAGCCATCATTACTTTCATTCCGGCTACATCGACTTGATCCTGTCGGGGCTGGCCGGCATTCGCGCGGGTCCCGATGACGCCCTCGACGTCAATCCGCTGCTGCCCGACCAGCGCTCGCTGCGCTGGTTTCGAGTGCAGGACGTGCCCTATCACGGCCATCTTGTATCCGTGACGTGGGATGCCGACGGACGTCGCTTCGGCACGCGCGGACTGTCGATCGAGTTGGATGGCAAGCTCGTTGCGCAGCGGCCCACGATCGGCCGCCTGACCGTTCCGGTCGCACGCGTGGCGCCCGCGCCGATCGTGCGCCCGATCGATCAGGCGGTGCAACTGGCGCGCGGCGAGTTCCCCAAGGCCGCCGCCTCCAGCAATGCCGATGCCGAGGCGGTGCACGACGCCCTCGACGGGCGCGTCTGGTTCTATCCCGAACTGCCCAATGGCTGGTCATCGGCGGCAAAGGCAGGCCCGCAATGGTTCACGGTCGACCTCGGCGAGCCGCGCCGCCTTACGCGAGCCGAACTCGCTTTTTTCGCCGACGGACGGTCATTCGTGGTGCCGAATAGCTACCGCATCCAGGTGATGACCCCTGCGGGTTGGCGCGATTTGCCGGCGGACATGCAAGCGCCGGTGGCCAATGGTATCACCAACGCCCGCTGGACGGAGGTCAGAACCCAGAAGGTGCGGGTATGGTTCGAGCAGCCAGCCGGATCGGCGCTCAGGCTTGTCGAGTTGAAGCTGTTCTAGAACCAGCGCAGGGCACCGTGACGGAATAACCTTCAGGCAAGGTCAAGCTCATGCCTCTAACAGCTGGTGCTTCAGAATCTAAGTTGGCAAAGGGCCCACATGACGCGCCCACCCCAAGCGAATTCCCGTAAGAGCCGGCGCGAGCGCCTGGATGAGGCAGCTGGCGGACCTGAGGCAGCCAGAAAAGCTGAAGACGAAAGCGTGGACGAACGCGTTCGCAAGAACATCGAAGCTCACGGTGCTTAGGCTAGCGAGTCGATCGCGCGCTTCGGTTTAGCGGCTGTGTGCAATCTCTTCATCATAACGGCGACCGTCGACGAGTTGCGCCGGGTGTTCGGATCCAATTGCAGGCGACGCCGCCGAACTGCCGAGTCTTGGCGACAGTTATCCAAATCAGTCCACGCCCATGCTGAGGGCGAATAGAGACAGCCTCATGCTCAACGTGAGGCAACGAATCGTCCTGGCAGGCGGCCGCTGACGGCCGGCCCGTCACGAACGTCCTTGATTCGGCCGGCCGTTCTGGCGATCAGCACTCAAGAGCCCGGAGGGCGCTGCATCGCGCCGTTACGGTCGAAGATCGAGCCTTTTGTGAGAGGGCTTGCCATGAAGCAGGTCTGAGGCTCGTAAAGGACTTCCCGGCGGTGACTGCCTGACCGACGACCCTGTCGCAAATCTTGAGGTCGCCGATGACCGCACGAGCCCAGAACGCACCGAGGCAGGGGCGAAGTTCAAGCAGTGGGTTGATATCGATCCCTTCCCGAAGATCGCGCCTTCGCTTCTCAACGCGGCGGACATAAATGATTATATGCGGACCACGGCCATGGTCTTCCCATATCGGCGGCACCCGCAACATACCCGCATCTGGGTTGCGCTTGTGCGGGACCGGATGAAACCGGCTGGGAAGGCAGTAAGAGCCGAAAACAGCAGTTTGCAAGGTGGGTGGGAACGCCTGGAACAGCGTGAAATCGAACGCTGGTGACCCCTACGGGAGGGGTCCACACAGAAGTCTCTAGAGAGCGGAGGACCCCGCAGAAGCAAACATGTGTCACTTACCAGTGACTAGAATTGTGTTACCGGTCAAGGCCGCTCTGCCCTTTTTTTGCTCGCTGAGCGGCGATCTGCCATCGCTGCCACTCCTTCCGGGAGGTCAGCGTTCAATGGCCGCTTTGCGCCCATACCGGTCACGCCGGGCGCATGCCCCCTTTCCACTAAGCCGACCTTCGTTCAGCTAAGCGAGCGTGCCGACGCCGGTGGGCTAGAGGCAGTCGAAATTGTGGGTTCAAGACCGCTGAGGCGAAAGGACTCACGAGAATGAAAAACATCCTGAACAGGAGCGATCGGCAGGTTGCAGTGCTTGACCTCGAGGCGTCGGCACTGGGTACCGGAAGTTATCCCATCGAGGTTGGAGTTGGCCTGGTCCGAGGGTCGGGCAAGCCCATTGCGACTGGGTCGCTACTGATCCGCCCAGATAAAGCTTGGCTTCGCGACGGCCTGTGGTCGGAAGCATCGGCAGCGATTCACGGTATATCACTCGAGCGAGCCACGAACGAAGGCAGCCCGGTGGAGTACGTCTGTGATTGGCTCAACGCTCTGCTTCGTTCGAAGACGATCGTCACCACTGACGCGCCCAGATATGACCAGGATTGGCTGGACACTCTGTTCAAGGCGGCAGGTCGGGAACAGCAGTTCACGTTGTATAACATCGAGGTCCTCACAGGAGACTTCAGTTCTGATCAGCACCGGCAGCTAGCCTACCTGCTCAGTTGCACTCCTGTCCCCCACCGAGCTGGGGCAGATGCCCTGCGGCTCGCCTCGAAGCTGATGGAAGTGCACTTGGGATATCCGCCCAGGTCAGAGACTCTGGAGCTTCCTCCGGGTGCGTTAGGGCGCGAGAGTTAGGTGTCAGCGCACGCCCGTTGTGCAGTTAAGCTTATGTCCGAAATCGACCCATTGCGGACATTGGCTGCGCCGGTCACAACGGCTGCATGAATGATCAAAGCCGATACGCGGGCCTGACCGTCAACGAGCGGCTCTTCGAGGCTGGCCTGATGGATGCCTTCGACGCAGCAGCGAGAGCAAGGGACCGCGCAGAGGTGATCCGGCTACTGATCGAAGTAGGCGTCGAGGACGCCGAGTGGTCTGCGGACACAATCTTGGAGAGGCCCGAACGCTGGCGCCATTTATAGGGATGTCAGCTTTCCACCCATTGCAGACATGAGCGACTTCGGCGACTTTCGGGGTCTTGAAACAGAAGAGCGAAGCGGAAGCAGTAGCCGAGGCGGCTCGCCATTCCACGGGCAACCGGCAGGAAGTTGAGGCAAGCAAGTACGCTGGTTGTCTATCCTGCTGCGCAACGTTCGACACGAAGGAGGTCTCCGACTGGCCAGACGAATGGACCACGCCGGAGAAGCAGAACAGAGTGAAGCGGTGGACGGCTATATGCCCGCACTGCGGCAAGCCAACCGTGATTGGCAGCTCCACTGGGCTGCTAGACAATCAGGCGTATCGACCGGTCCTGAACCACTTTCTCGCAAACCAACCTAAGAAGCGCACGATTGAGGCAACAATACTTTCTAGGTAGGCCAGAGCTTCACGTTAGCGAATTGGGGGATCAGTGGGGCAAACATTGGGTCTGTTGCCGGGTGTTCCGGCGGTGGAATCGCCTTTCTTCGAAGGCGCCGAGGAGGAGCTTCATCTGTCCGCCGACGAGCTTCGGATCGCCCGCGACCTCCACTACCAAGGGTTCGCCGTCCTCGACTTCCCCGACTCGGAGCTTGATGCTCGCATCGAGCGCATCCGGCGCAATCTTGGGCCGCGCTTCGAGGCCGCCGGAGGGCCTCAATCGCTTTCAACCGAATGGCCGGGCAGGATCCAGGACGCTTGGCAACATGATTTGGACGTGCAGGCGATTGCCGCCAATCCGACCATTTTGGCGCTGCTGACCAAGCTCTATGGCCGGCGCGCCTTTCCCTTTCAGACGCTGAACTTTCCGGTCGGCACCCAGCAAGCCTTTCACACCGACATAGTCCATTTCTCCTCCCTGCCCGAGCGCTTCATGTGCGGCGTTTGGTTGGCGATGGAGGATGTGCTGCCGGGTTCCGGTGCCCTTCGGTACATCGCGGGTTCGCACCGCTGGCCGATCATGAGCAACATGATGCTGGGCCGCCGCGGCTGGCAGTCGGAACCAAACTCGGCGCAGGACCCGTACCAAGACGCGTTCGAGGAACTGATCACCAAGCACCAGGCGTCGGAGGAAATCTTCCACGCCCGCAAGGGTCAGGTCCTGATCTGGACCGCCAACCTCCTTCACGGGGGAAGCCCGCGCACTGATCCGGCGCTGACCCGCTGGTCCCAAGTCACCCACTATTACTTTGACGATTGCGCTTATTACACGCCCGCGCTGTCCGACGAGCCTCTCGGCCGCCTGGCCCTGCGCAACATCACCGATGCTTCCACCGGGCTGCGGGTCCCCAACCGGTATCTGGGCGAGGAAGTCGCCATGCCCGTGCCCGAGCAGCGGCCGTCCCGGGTGCCGCGGCCTTTGCGCAAGCTGATCAACGCCGTGCGTCCGAAGTAGGCACAATCTCAAGTCCGGGGGACAGATCGATGCTAAAGCGCTTGTGGAAGGACCTGAGGCCGATCGGCAGCGTGGACGGCACGACCCGCTCCAGGGTCACCGGATGGGCGACCGGACCGGGACGGATCAAGGTCGAAGCGCTCGTGAACGGCGTTGCCGTGGCGAACTGCAGCCCATCGATGGAGCGCCTCGATGTCGCCGCTACCTACCCGAACCGGCGCAAGGCCCTGCGCAGCGGCTTCTCGCTCGATCTCCCGGCCGGGGCCATAACCGACGACGGGCTCGCCGAGGTCGAGGTGGTCGCCCGCACGACCATGCCTCCCTTCCGCCGCAAGACGATCGGATCGTTCCGCGCTGTCGGTCCGGAACTCCTGCGCAAGCTGGAAACCGTTTCCCCAATCGCGATCCGCAGTCCCTTCCCGCGCGATGTAACCGATCTGGTGCTCGCCCTTGATCCGGAGTTGGGCACCGACCTCCCGTCCGAAGACGGTCAGCGCAGCTTCGTCGAGCGCCTGAGGCAACTGCTCGCCACGCCCGGCGTGAATGCCCTGCCGCCCTTCGCCGCCTATGCGCGCTACCTGACCCACACGTATGCGCACTGCCAGTTCGTCGGGCGGCACTTTCCGGCCTTCAACGGCCTGGCGACCGAGGGTGCGGCTGATTTCAACGCCAAGCCGAACAGCATCCGTGAGTTGTTCCCGATCATCCATCACCTTTACGTGCTTCGCTCGCACGGTGTCGAAGGCGACTTCGCCGAGTTCGGCTGCTTCAAGGGCTATAGTTCGGCCATGCTCAGCTTCGCCTGTAAGCAACTCGGCATGCCGATGCACATCTTCGATTCCTTCGCCGGCCTCCCTCCTTCCGAAGGGTCCGGCTACCAATCCGGCCAATATACGGGTCCGATCGAGGAGGTCCGGAGCAATCTCCGGAACTTTGGCGCGGCCGACATCGTCACCTTGCACCAGGGTTTCTTCGCCGACAGCCTCCAGCGCTGGCGTCCCGACCGGCTCGCCTGCCTGTGGATGGACGTCGATCTCGAAAGCTCCGCACGCGACCTCATGGTCGTCGCCCCGGCTGTGGATGATCGTGGCGCCGTATTCAGCCACGAGTGCACCGCCTCGATCTTCGCCGGCTCCCGACCCGAAAGTGCCCCACGTCTCGACAATCCGATTGCGCCCCTGCTCAAGGCCTTCGAGGACATGCAGCGGCCGCTCAGCGGTCATTACGTTGCGGGCTATACGGGCGCGTTCTGGTCGCACGACGCCGGTGTCCCGGTCCTGCGGAGCGAACCTCTCTTCGATCTTGTCGAGTCGCTGACGAAGGCAAACTAGAGTTGAAAGAACTTGGCTTGGCGACGCGCCTCCTCAACGAAACTCGTAGCAAGGCTGTGGAGAGGCCTTGAAGCGATGCCGCCGGCAGGACTGATGGCCATCGCTCAGCTTCGCTGATGCCCGACGTCCGCTTTCGACCCATTGCAGACATCAGAGGGGTCACGGCGCGTTCCGGCAACACCTGACAAGTTCTTCGCGTTGCCGTCAGATGAGACCTACTAAGAGGCCGTTTCTTCAGTAGGTCAGGCTCATGAGCCTGCGGTGCCTCTTCAACGTCCATCGACCGATGCTGACCTCGATCGTTCGCAGGACAGACCGGTTCACCGCGCTTTGTGACGACTGCGGATCGCTCATCGAGCGCTCGGACGAGAGCCGATGGGCACGAGCAGAGCCACTGGCTTCCACACGTAGCCAGGTCGCACTGGCGGACCGCTCCTAGCTCAACTGGATAGAGCGTCGGGCTTCGAACCCGAAGGTGGGGGTTCGAGCCCCTCGGAGCGGGCCAGCCACAATGTCCGCAATGGGTGGAAAGCGGACATGGACTGAGTAGACTAATTGAATGAAGCTTTCCCTGCTGCTCGCTCGGGTGACCATCTCGAGCGTGTCTGATTTCAGTCAAAATCCACTGGACGCGTACCAACGGCACTTACTTCGACCTGAGGTGACCAATCGTTGGATGAAAGAAGCAAATCGCGATTGTCGAAGCTCCTCAGCTGAGTGCCTGCCTGCTTACTTATCGGCTAAGTACAGCGAAGTCGCCATGCAAGTCTGCCGCCGTGCTGCGGGAGCATCATTCGAACAGCAGCACGGGGGCACGTCAACAACGTACGTGCACGACCTCATCCGTCAGACTTGCCAAGAATCAATCAAGGCTTGCCGAGGCGCATGGCAGCGAGTCGATGCCATCACGTTTGGTGACAGCAGGGCTCGACGAGACCCAATGCGCTTAGCTCACTTCGAAAAGTTCTTGGTCGAGAACTGCGGCGCTGATCCGAGGGTGTCAGCCCCATTCTGATTGGCAAGCTGATGTCTGCAATGGGTGGAAAGCGGACATCTCACGCGACGCCTAGACACTCGTTCCGGCGTGGCTAGACACACACGGTGATGAGTTGGCAGTCGTTCTCCCGCTGGTCGGCTTTGCTGATGCTCGGCCAAGCATTCACTCCGTCCTATTTCGGCGATAGCGGCGTCTCACCTGCCAGCAGTGTCGGCCTTGCCGCCATCGCCTCATCAATCGGCGCAGTGGTGTTCGGTATCATCGCAGCCGTCGGGGCTTGGAGATGTTCTGCTCGCCAGCAAGCTGTCCTGCTTATCCTAGCGACCGCTTTCTATTCGGTCGCTTGCCTGACTATGCTTGCCTCGGCTTTTGCTATCAGGTGGCCATCCGCGCTCCGGTCCGACGTAGCGATTGGGTTGCTGGTCATGTGCTTAATGGTCACAGGCCTGCTCGGCGAGCGACCAGCGAAGCAGTTGAACTGATGTCTGCTTTAGGTCGAAAGCGGACATGCGAGGAAGGGCAAGACCAGCAGCCCCGCGTAGAAGTGCCAGCGCCAGAAAGCGCGATAGAGGTCGGCGCTCTCGCAATCCTCCGCCGAAATGCGATCGAACGCCGATCGAAAAGGCGCGGCGCTCGACAGGGTAAGTTCCGGCACCCCGACCACCGTTTCGAGTGGTCGCGGCAGGATTTCGAGCATTGGGCGGAAAGCTTGGCTCGGGCTCATGGATATGAGGTGCGCTTCGAAGGCATCGGCATCGCCGATCCAGGCCTCGGCGCGCCGACCCAAATGGGGGTATTCACGCGTGCAGATTGAGATTCCCGAGTTCGCCCTTGTCCTTCTGATCGGCGCTTCCGGCACCGGAAAGTCGAGCTTCGCGGCGCGGCACTTCCTTCCGACCGAGGTCGTGTCGTCCGATCGCGCGCGCGGCTGGGTGGCGGACGATGAGACGGATCAAGCCGCTACCGGCGACGCCTTCGACATCGTGCACGCGATTATCGAAAAGCGACTCAAGAACCGTCGGTTCACCGTGGTCGACGCGACCAACGTGCAGCCCGAGGCTCGCAAGGGCCTGCTTGCTCTTGCCCGCAAGTGGCATGCGCTGGCAGTCGGCATCATCTTCGATCTACCGGAAGCGATGGCGGTCGCTCGTTCGTAATGCCGCGCGTCCTGACCGTCAGTTCGGCGCCGGGCCCGTCCGGCGGCAGATGCAGAACCTGCGGCGGTCCATGCGCGGGATGCAGCGAGAAGGGCTCCGCTATGTCCACGTCCTCAAGAGCGAAGCGGACGTCGATGCGGTCACCATCTCGCGGACGAAGCTGTGGACCGACCGGCGCGAGGAGACTGGGCCCTTCGACATCATCGGTGACGTCCACGGTTGCGTCGACGAGCTGGAAACCCTGCTTGCGGAGCTGGGATATGCCGTCAGCTGGAACGGCAAAGCTGTCCGCGTCACGCCTCCAGATGGGCGCAAGGCGATCTTCGTCGGCGACCTCGTCGATCGTGGCCCCCGAGCGCCCGACGCTATCCGGATCGCCAAGCACATGGTCGAAAGCGGGATCGCCCTGGCGGTCGTCGGGAACCATGACGACAAGCTCAAGCGCCACCTATCGGGCAAGAACGTCAAGGCGACGCACGGCCTGACCGAGACGATCGAGCAGCTCGCCGCAGAACCGCCCGAGTTTGCCCGGGAGGCGCGCGACTGGCTCGACGGCTTGATCAGCCACTATGTCCTGGACGAGGGTCGCCTCGTCGTCGCCCATGCCGGGCTCAAGGAGGAGATGCAGGGCCGCGCGTCTGGTGCGGTGCGCAGCTTCGCCATGTACGGGGAGACGAGCGGCGAGATCGACGAGTTCCGCCTGCCGGTCCGCTACGGCTGGGCGGCGGACTACAAGGGTCGGGCTCGGGTCGTTTACGGCCACACTCCGGTCTCTGAGGCGCAGTGGGTCAATGGCACAATGTGCATCGACACCGGCTGTTGCTTCGGTGGCAAGCTTACGGCCCTTCGCTATCCGGAGTTGGACCTGGTCTCGGTTCCGGCCGTGCGGACCTATTATGAGCCGATCCGACCGCTCGCCGCTCCTTCCGCCGAGACCGGAGGTGACCACCCGCACCAGCTCGATATCGCCGACGTCCTCGGCAAGCAGGCGATCGAAACGCGAGACCTCGGCATCGTCGTCGTGCGCGAGGAGAATGCAGCCGCCGCCATTGAGGTCATCAGCCGTCACGCGGCCGATCCGCGCTGGCTGATCCACCTGCCGCCGACCATGTCGCCGCCCGAGACAGCCGCAGGGGAGGATTGGCTGGAAAGGCCGGAGGAGGCGTTCGCCTATTATGGCTCGAAGGGGATCAGGTCACTGGTCCTTCAGGAGAAGCATATGGGCTCGCGCGGGCTCATCTTGCTCGCTCGCTCTCTGGATACGGCTGAAAAGCGCTTCGGCGTCTCCGATGGCGCGCGCGGCGTCGTGCTCACCCGGACCGGTCGGCGCTTCTTCGGCGATGCATCGTTGGAAGCGGAGGCTCTGCACCGGGTCGATGAGGCGATGTCGAGGGCTGGACTATGGGACGACCTCGCCACCGACTGGGTGCTGTGGGATTGCGAGATCCTTCCATGGAGCATGAAGGCGAAGGCGCTTCTGGAGCAGCAATATGCTCCTGTCGGAGCGGCAGCGTTGGCGGGGCTGGACGGACTGGCGAAGGCACTGACGGCCGCGCGTGCTCGCGGCGTCGCAGTGGATGAGCTAGCGGCTGCTACGACCACTCGCCTCGCGAACGCACAGCGCTATCGCGACGCCTACAATCGCTACGTTGCCCCGTTCGGCGGCATCGCCGATCTCGTCATCGCGCCGTTTCACCTTCTCGCATCCGAGGGTGCGGTCCATTCGGACAAGGATCACCTGTGGCACATGAGCCAAGCGCACAGGCTAGCAGCTGTGGACTCGGAGTTGATCCGCGCCACGCGCTTCCGGGAGCTTGATCTCAGCGATGATGCCGCCGTGGCCGACGCTGTCGCGTGGTGGGAGGAGTTAACAGTGGCCGGCGGCGAGGGAATGGTGGTGAAGCCGAAGGAGTTCATCGCCAAGGGGAAGCGTGGCCTCCTTCAGCCGGCCATCAAATGTCGCGGGCGAGAATACCTCCGGATCATCTACCGCCCGGACTATGATCGTCCCGAGAACCTCGTGCGCCTAAAGCAGCGGGGCCTCGGCACGAAGCGATCGATGGCCATCCGAGAGTTCGCCTTGGGAATGGAAGCGCTGCACCGCTTCATTGAGCATGCGCCGCTCACGCGCGTGCGCCAATGCGTCTTCGGCGTGCTGGCAATGGAGTCTGAACCGGTCGACCCTCGCTTGTAAGCCTCAACGTCTTGTTCCGCGCGACGAAGCCCGGCTCCAGACTGTCCGCTTGCGGCCAGAAGCGCGCCTTAGACGGCACCTGCTGATGTCCGGAGTCCACCCATTGCGGACATCAGCCTTCCCTTTGAACCGCCTCCACAGAGGCCAAACCAGCACGTTGAAGCGTGAGATTGGAGCTACCGATGCACTTGTAGGGCGTGTCGTCGCTGTAGATGACGATCGCTCGCGGCGCGGGTGAGCGTCGGCCGATTTCCCGTAGCCGCTCACTTGTGACCCGCTCACCCTGGACAAGGACGCGACAGCCATCGCCATCGCGCGTTGCGCTCACAACTAACAAAGGGCCGGGTTCTCGCCTCCGGATGCAGGCGGCGAGTAGCGCAGCACCGGCGCCCAGGGCGACAAAGATAAGCAGTCTCCGCATGCTCACTTCATGCGCTCGGCATTGCTTCACAGCAACATCCGCTAACCACGCGTCGCTGACAACGCGGCTCGTTTGAATCTAAGGTGTTATGCCAATATCTGCGAAGCTCTCCGCCAGGCGACTGTTAGCTTGCATCGCCGCGGCAACATCCTCGCGTCCACCAGGATCGCCGAGCCGCATGCGGGCCATCCCACGACCGAAGGCAGCATCGGCTAACATTGGATGCGATTGAAACTTCGTATCACGTAGTGCTTCGTCAAAGTCCTGCAACGCGGCCTCGAACAGCCCTAATTGGAGCTCCGCTTTCGCCCGAAGTGTCAGCGTATAGCTCTGTCTGTCGGCGGCCAGCGCGGCGTTACAAGCCACCAAAGCGTGCTGCAGGTCCAATCCGTTAGCGGCCCGAACCCAGCACGCGGCATTAGCGCGCGTTTTGTCCTCGGGATATTTCGCGATGTTTCCATCATAGAAGGCCAGAGCCGCCTCAGGATGGCCCGACGCAGCATCCACCAACATGGTCTGTTCCATCACGTCAGCGTCCGGCCTTCCAGAACGCTTTAAAGCGTCCTTGAGCTCAACGACTGATTCCTCATCAACGGCCACCAGCTTCAATTCATGCCAGCTAAGCGCGTAATACGGCCGACTTCTGATCACACGCATCAGGTGCTTCAGGGTGGCTCGCTCGTTGCCCGATGTTGCGATCTCCTGCGCTTGCGCTTCCGTCGTCAGGCCCTCAGCACAGACGCAAATGAGAGCGGCTGCAAGCCACTGCTTGAAACGCAACATGCTGATCGCCCCCGTCCTTTTTTCGAAGCTTGGGCGTGAGCGATCACCCCGTCAACATCGGTAATAACCCGTTGTCCGACTTCGACCCATTGCGGACATTCCAGCTCAAAGGCCAGCGACGCCGTATGCGCTGATGCGTTGAGCAGATTGCAAGACTTGCCAGTTTAGATCTGCCCGATCGCCGCTTCATTGGAGATTGGCTTGTCTGGCTTGCTCATCCACCTAGCTTTGTTGGCATCGCCGTTTTCGCACGAAAGCGTGCCGAAGTATCCGCCCGATGTGATTGTCGAGCGGCCTGATACCCGAGCCGACCGGCATAATTGTCCCGTGCCCCTGCCATTGAAAACCGAACGATTTATTCTTCTGGGTTTCGGCGACGGCGCGGCGGTCTCAGATGTCTCAGTTGCTGGCCTCGACGTGGTTACGACCAGCGGCGAGGTTGTCCTTAGAGAAGGCTTTCACAACGTATTCCTAGTTCTCGCGTCGAGTAGGCCCATGATCTTCCGCCTTTCGGGAAGGGTGGATAGGCTCTCCCGAGTAGTCGTTCTTAATCGTCAAGGAGCCGGGTCACCGGAGTTAAACCCCGAAATGTCGCGTTTGGCATCGGAGAGAACTGTGACATCGGTGAGACAAAAGCTCACGAGTGGACCACGCAAGCAATCGCCGACCTTTTCGGTCGGCAGCCTGACGGCCGAGGCTCCATGTACCGACTCTACAAGTGGCAGTTACACGGTCTCGGCGCTGGCTTCGGCATCGAGCCACCTCACTCCATTGATTATTCCGGAACGCCTCTCGAGCAGGACGTTGATACTTATTATCCAGGGGGAGTGGCGCAAATAGACACGTCTTTCCTTGTGTCTTCCCGGACCGCTGAATCATACACCATAATGCCTTCGAGCGCCGGTGCATTAGAGCTTGCGAGGGCCGGTATAATCTCCCTCACGTCCGAGTCTGACATAGAGGAATGGCGAGCAAAGGCGCAGCTACTCTACTCACCAGAGGTCGCGCGCCAAGCTTCGTCGGGGACCTTCTACAGAGTTCTGCGATCTGTCACGATACCGACTGGTTTATGTGGTGCTGAACTGACGCCGGGCTCTGGGTTCTGCGGCTTAGAAGCACTCGATCTTCTTCCGGCCGAAGCAAGGCATCAGCCCACATGAACGCACGTCCGATTGTGAGTAGCAGCTAAGCGGCCCCGAACGTCCGCTTCTGGGTCTTTCCGGCCGCATACCACTTGACGAACGAACGTCCGCTCATGGGCGGCGTCGATCAAAGACTGAGTGTCTGGAAATGGGTCTTTCCAGACGCGAGAGCTTGCTGAGCAATGTCTGACATCAGCCGTTAAGGCGGCGGAGCGGCCGGTCTGCTTTCGGCCACTCGCAGTCGTAGGTTGCACATGAACGAACGAGCGCTTCCGGGCAGTTGCTAGGGCCGGCTGAGTGTCCGCAATTGGA